>Ga0302325_10029852_pt1 | contig 11258 bp, 9 predicted proteins | sample Palsa_T0_2_FD_201948 | JGI IMG/M metagenome (GOLD analysis project Ga0302325, IMG submission 201948) | Peat permafrost microbial communities from Stordalen Mire near Abisko, Sweden - Palsa_T0_2 | ecosystem: Environmental > Terrestrial > Soil > Palsa > Peat permafrost | place: Sweden: Abisko...
TAATCGCGGTAGCCAGTGAACTCGCTTGCCAGGCCGAAGCCGGCGAGGTTCTTGATGGTGGCAGCGACGTGGCCGGCAACCGGCTGCCAGATCCAGGGCGCTTGCTGTACGACCAAGTCCTCGTACTGGTAGAAAGGCTGCAGCGTGGGAGCTGTCGTGCTTTCGTTGATGTAGTTGTCGAGCGTCGGGTTGGAGTACGAACCGGAATTGAATGCGCCGCCGGTGTTCAGGATGCCCTCACCGGAGGGGTAGGTCGATTCGCCGAGCACTCCGAACTCGCCCAGCTGACATGTGCAGGTGGGCGAGTTCTTGAACTTGGGCAGGACGCAGGGCTCGACGTCGGTGATAACAGTATTGAAATCAGCGGACCTCGTGCTGATCTGCACACCTGCTTTTGCCGCGTCGGATTGGAAGAGGTCGGCGTTCTCCTGCTCGACAACCTCGCCGCTCGAGTACAGCATGTTGAGCGAGAGTTTCTCACCTTGGGTCACGCCCGCTCCGCAGCCGGCCGGTCCAGCCGTCATGCAAACGTCCGCCCCGCCCGGGTTCACCTGCCAGCCGTGATCCTTCAGCAACGCCTCGGCCGCCGAAACGGAGTAGGGGTAAGGGTTCGTCTTCTCGGCGGGACTGACAAAGGGGTTCCCCAGCGGGTAGACCGGTACCGGCCCGTACGTAGGGGTCCCGTAACCATCCATGAAATGCTTGATCATCGTGTTCTGATCGGTCAGGTGCGCAAACGCCTGGCGAATGTAGAGCTGGCTCAGGATTGGCCCCACTTGGGGGTTCACAAGGTTGAGGGAGATGTAGCCTACCGCCCAGTCGGGGACCGAGGTGGTGTTGTAGCCCTGGGCCCTGACCGAACCAAGAGCAGGAAAGTCCTCGTCGGGGACGTAGCCGTAGTCCAGGGCGCCGGCCTTTAGAGAAGTGAACTCTGCAGTTTGGGACGTGTAGGGAAATTCCTCGAACTCGGATATGTAAGGCTTGGGCCCCGAGTAGGCCGGGTTGGGGACGAAGATGTCGGGCGAGCTCGCCCCGCCGTAGCTCTTAAGCATGAAGGGCCCGTCGATCACCTTCCATAGTGGGTTGGTTGTGTAGGTGCTCTGGTCAGCGGCCTCCTTTTGCAGGAAGGTCACCACCTTCGCCGCTCCCGCGGCGGTCATGTCGTAGTTGCCGATCGGGCCGTTTACAGACTCTTTGTCCCAGGCGTGCTGGGGGAGGGGGGTGATGTAGTCGATCCCGTTGTCGTCGAAGTACGTCGGGTTGATCGAGCTCTTGAGGACGAACCTGATCGTCGAGGCGTTGACCGCGGTGTAGCTCTTCAGGTTGTAGGGGAACGCCGTCGGGCCGCTGTAGTTGCCCCAATTGACACCCTCGCCTTTGCCAAGGTTGATGTAAAAAATGAGGTCTCGGGCGGTAACTGGGACGCCGTCGGACCACATGTAGTGCTTCAAGGTGACTGTCGCGACGGTGTCGTTGTCCGACCAGACGGGCGGGTATGCCATCGAGTGGTTGTAATCAAGGGATGGCTGGTCGGGGTTGGGGAGGTAAACCAACGGCCACATGAGGTTGATGAACTGGTAGATGTTGGCGAGGCTCTGCTGGGGCGCGGTCGTTTCAGCGAAGATGTAATCAGGGTTGGCACCCGGTTCCTCGGCGAACTTGACCACGCCACCGGGGGCTATCGCGGCGGGCGTCCTTGTGACGTTGGCTGCCACCGCCGCGCTGGCGCCTCCGGCAAGGCCCACTACCGTCATCCCGACGAGCGCAGCGCTGACGGCTACAGCGGCGATCGGGGCTCGCAACTGGCGAAATTGTCTCATGTGGCGCTCCTCACTGTCTTAGGCAGGATTCAGCAATTGCGCTTACCATACCCCGTACGCCCGGTCATTACAGTTCACCACGGTCCGCGGCCCACCCCTGGTGACCGCGAGCATCAACTGTGTTGACCACCCGAGCCAGGTCGGGTTGCTGACAACCGAGCCGCTTCAGGACGCTGTCTCGTGTGCAGGGGCCATGCCGCGCCAGATTGCCTCGACCGCCTTCTCGGCCCAGCCGGGGCTCGCCGGCTGCCCGCCGACGCGCCGGAAGAAGACGGAGCCGGCCAACATCTGCATCGCGAGCCGGAGGTCTGCATCGGCAGCGAGCTCTCCGCGCCGCTGCGCCTCCTCCAGCAGCGAGAGCGCATAGTCGGTCCGCGGCTTGACCACCCGCTCGCGGTGCATTTCGAGGGCGTGTGGGGCGGACCTGTCGCCGACCAGGCCACCGATCACCTCGAGGCATGACTCGGCAAAGCGGCCGTCGAAGGCTTCGAGGAAGCGGACCAGCTCCCGGCGTGGGTCGACCCGACCGTGGCTTATTGGCTGCACGGCGGCGGCAGCTCCAGCGATCGCGTCCGTGACGACGTCGGCCTTGTCCCGGTAGCGACGGTAGATGGTCGCCCGGGAGACTCCCGCTTCAAGGGCGATGCTCTCCATTGTCATCTGCCCGAAGCCGAGCCTGTCGAGCTGTCGCAGGGCGGCCTCGCTTATGGCCTCGCTGGCGCGCTCGTTGCGCGGCCTGCCAGGTGGCCGGCCTGGTGGCCGGAGCCACCCTTCGCCAGGCAGGGCAGCCTCGCCAGGCAGGGCGGTCGCGGCTGACGTCATGCCACCACCGTTTCAGGGTCGGGGCGAGCGCCCTCGCCGTTGCCCTCGGGCCCGGAGGCGCCCGGTGCAGCCTCTGTGCTCGAAGCGCCCGGTGCGCCCGGTGCGCCCGGTGCGCCCGGGGAGGCGGCGAGGGCGCCGTCGCCCGCAAAGCTGGGGACGAAGTCCTTTTGGCGGACCAGCGCCAATGCCAGGATCGCACCCAACAAGGCCACAACCGCGCTGATTCGGAGAAGCTCGTTGAGGGTGCCTGAGAAGCCCACCCGGTAGGCGGCGAGCAACACCGATTGGGCAGGCCCGGGCATCGCCGCCATAGCCTGGCGGACGGCCCCGGCTTGCATCGCCTGGGTCAGGGCGCTGCCGCCCTGATGGACCACCTGTTGACCGGCGCGTGTTGCAGCGAGCACGGCGTTGGTCTTGGTCACGATCTGGTGGCTGAAGATCGCTCCTAAGCCGGCGATGCCGGTGGCGATCCCGATCTGGCGGAACGTCGAGTTAGCTCCCGAGGCCATGCCGCTTCGCTGGAACGGGACGACGGCCACCGATGTCGAGGCCAGAGTTGGGTTGACCAGGCCGACCCCTATCCCCGACAAGATAAAACCGGGGAGCAGTTGCGTCCAACTCGACGACCTGGTGGTCGTCCCCAACAAGAGCAAACCTCCGCTGACCAGTAGCAGGCCGGCACCCAGGAGGTAGCGGGAGTGGATCCTCACCGTGAGCTTGCCGGCGGCCGGGGATACGACGAACATCATCAATGTGATCGGTAGGAAGCGCAGGCCCGCTTGAAATGGGCCGTAGCCGAGGTCGTCCTGGATGTAAAAGGTGAGGTACAAGAACATCGCAAATATCGACGCGGACAGCGTGAAGGCCGTAAAAGACACGCCGTTGAAGGCCTGGCTTTTGAACAGCGTGAGGTCGAGCATCGGGTCCTTTTGGCGCCACTCGGCGACGACGAAGGCGAGCATCAATACGGCGCTGCCGATGAGAAGTCCGAGTATCTTCGTGCTTCCCCAGCCGTCGTAATTGCCGCGAACCAGGCCGAGCACAAGCAGGAACAGCGATACAGAAAATGTGAGGAACCCGGCCCAGTCGACCCGGCGCGTGTTCGTCTGCGTCGAACGGTCGATCTTGCTCAAGGTGATGAACACAGCGAGCACACCGATCGGCACGTTCACGAAGAAAATCCATCGCCATCCGATACCGCTCGTGATCGCGCCGCCGATGAGCGGTCCGACGGCAACCGCAGCACCGAGCACGGCACCGTAGATCCCAAACGCCGTGCCCCGCTCCTTGCCGTGGAACGCCGTAGCGATGAGCGCGATAGAAGTGGCGAACATCGCTGCACCGCCGATGCCCTGCACGGCACGAGAAAAGTTGAGCATGTTCGAAGACGTGGCCAGGCCGCAGACGAGCGAGGACAGCGAGAAGATCACGAGCCCGACGGTGAAGATGGTCCGGCGTCCGAACATATCGCCGAGCACCCCACTTGTCAGCAGGAACGCCGCCAGCGTGAGCGAGTACGCATCCACCACCCATTGGAGGTCGCTAAAGGAGGAGTGGAGCGATCGTTCGATTGAGGGCAGCGCCACATTGACAACGGTGATGTCCAGGAGAAGCATGAACGTCGCCGTACATACGGCTATCAACGTCCACCACTTACGGTCGAGCGCGGGCATGTTCGGCTCCAATCTGGGTACGCACTGCACGTGCGAGGGGTATTACGATCCGAGACGTATCGTATCGTAATAGGGTAGTTAGGCGCAACTGAATTTCGGCCACGCCGGGACAAGCCGACCCGGCGAGCATCCCACGTCGGAGAGACTGTGAAGGTGACCCGCCTGCGCCATGGTCGAGAGCGTCCTCTCCGAGCGAGGGTGGCCTCGCTACTCGCTGAAGCGGGTTGCGTCGCGCCGTTAGACGAGGCCGGCGAGCTGATAGAGGCCGCCGATGGCGACGAGGGACTTTTGGACCGGCTTGTCGCGCGCCGGGTAACCGGAGAGCCGCTCGCCTGGGTTACCGGGTCGGTCCGCTTCGCCGGCCATCGCATCCGTGTCCATCGGGGGGTCTACGTTCCTCGCTGGCAGAGCGAGGCCCTTGCCCGGCGGGCCGTCGAGCTGCTCCCCGATGACGGGTTGGCAGCGGATCTATGTACCGGGTCAGGTGCGATAGCAGTAGCGCTCTCGCGGGCGCGGCCAACGGCACGGGTCTTCGCCACCGACGTCGACCCGGATGCCTGTGCATGCGCAAGGGACAACGGCGTCGAGGTGTTCGCCGGCCACCTCGCAAACCCGCTGCCTGCGGGTCATCGAGGACATTTCGACGTCGTGATAGCGGTCGTGCCCTACGTGCCTACCGACCAGCTCGCCTATCTGCCGCGCGACGTTCGTGAGCACGAGCCGCTCCTCGCTCTGGACGGCGGGCTGGAAGGCACGCGCGTGCTCGAACAAGCCGTCTGGGCGGGTGCGGAGCTGCTGCACCCGGGTGGAGCACTGCTCCTCGAGCTCGGCGGCGATCAGGCCGAAGCGCTAGGCGTTGTGCTCGCGGCCGCCGGCTTCGCTCCGCCGAGGCTCTTCGAGGACGAAGACGGGGATGTCCGCGGGATCGAGGCCAAAAAACGAAGCGGCTAGAACCACAGGCCTTGCTTGGACGGCACGTTCTTCTTGGCTTGGGCCCGGGCGCTCCACCAGGTGCCGAAAACGACACGGCTGAAACGGTACCCGTAAGCGAGGTTGCCGCCCTTCTTGGTTGTACCGCTCTCTCGCTTGTACATGGTCACAGGGACCTCTTTTACTCTGTAGCCGTTGGCGATGGTGCGGATGAGCAGCTCCGAGCTCTGGTATTGGGGTTGGACGAGGTCCAGGCTGGCGGCCACCTCGGAACGCATGGCCCGGAGGCCGTTGGCCGGGTCTGTGATCCGGACGCCGGTCAGGATACTGATGACGCGGCCGAACACCACCACGCCCCATGCTCGCACCGAGTCGGTCGTATGGGCCTCGCCCAGCCTGCGTGACCCTGTGACAAGGTCGGCCTGGTCGGCAAGGAGCAGCTCGATAAGGCGCGGCAACTCTGCAGGGTCGAACTGCCCGTCGGCATCTGCCGTCGCTATGTAGGTTGCCCCCCGTTCGCAGGCGAGGCGGTAACCGAGTTTGAAAGCGTTGCCCTGCCCGGTGTTCTTGGCCAAGGTAGCGACCAGCGCTCCAGCCCCGGAAGCCTCGGCGGTTGTCTCATCTGTCGACCCGTCGTCTACCACAAGGACGTCGACGTCGAGACCGCACAGCTGTGGGGGGACCGTTTTCACGACTACTCCGACCGAACCGGCCTCGTTGAGTGCCGGGATGACCACCACCACGGGGGCGCCGTGGCCAGGATGCTCAGCAAGGAACGCCCGCGCAGCATCTTCCGTAACCGGGGCATTTGCCCTAATTCGAGCGGACGTGTCGGCGTTCACGAGGGGCCTATCGTACAGCACGGCTGACCCGGTAGCTCCCCGACCGACCCGGCGACTCCCCGGCCGACCCGGCGACTCCCCGGCCAACAAGATGTCAGTTGGTGCCGGCATGGAACAGGACGCCGATGACAAAGCCGAGGCCTGCGGCACCTAATCCGATGCCGATCATCCTTGGTCCCTGCTTCCACCAGGTGCCGACCCGGGTGATGGCCGAGTAGGCCCCAACCCCGAAAAGCACCAGCGCACTGAGGATAATCGCCAAGACCAGAGCCGGCGCCCGCGATAGGAAAAGGAACGGGGCCAGCGGTATGAGATGGCCTACGAGCGTGGCGAGGGTGATGACGACCGAACTGCGCATGATGTCCCCGGTCGCAACCGGCTCCAGGTGAAGTTCTTCCTCCATGATTGTCCCGAGCCACTTGTCACGGTTCGCAGTAATGGTCGCTACCACTTGGTCGAGCAGCGGACCTGAGAAACCCTTGTTTTTGTAGAGCTCTCGTACCTCCTCGCGCTCCATGTCCGGGTCGTCGGTGAGCGACGCCTCTTCCACGGCGCGTTGGGCGGCGTAATAGTCGCGGTCAGCGACCGTCGACGTATAACCCACAGCTCCCATCGAGATCGACTCGGTTATCGCCGCAGCGAAACCGGCGGACAGCAGGACCGTTCTGTCGCCTCCTCCCGCCATGACCCCGAGAACGATCCCGAGTATGTTGACCAACCCGTCCTGGCCGCCCAGGATGACGTCGCGGAGCACGTCTTTGCCGGTCTCATGGCGGTGACGACGGCTAATTGGCTGCTCGGTCCCGCCTCTCCTGGAGGCGATAACCCGCCCGAGCCGGGTGACGGCGTTTCCCGGGCGAGCATCGGGCCCTGTCATGGTCCTCCGAGCGGGTCGGCTGAGGTGACGATGTTGCGGGCCCCCACGGCGACGCACAGGTTAGCCGATTGGCAATAAGAACCGCCGCGCAAATGGTTGCCTCCCTCCCCGCCGGCAAAGGTGGTCGTCCAGGCCGAGGCACCTCCGGTCGGGTTGGTCGCTCTTATGATATTGGTGGCGGCGTCTTCTGCCAGGCAGTAGCGCTCGCTCAGGCACGTCAGCGCCACCAGCGGCAATGATCGGTCCACGCCATGGACGCCCTTCCATGCCTGGACGCCCCCAGCCGGATCGGTGGAGCTGAAAAGTATGTTCCCCGCGCCGCCGGAGGCAGCTGCCAGGCAGAGGTTCACGGTCGGGCAAGCGACAGCGCTAAAGCTGTCGTCACTAGCGGGAGGGTCGACGAGGTCCCGCTTCCATGCTGCCGCACCACCGGTTGGGTGCGTCGAGACGAAAAGAGCCCCGTTGCCGTCCGCAGCGACGCAGAGTTCCGCGCTCGGGCAGGATATCGAATCGATCGTGTTCGCAGCGTCGATATTGGCCACCTTCCACTTGGAAGTTCCACCCAGGGGATTGCTCGAAATAACAACGTTGCCGTTCAGATCTCCTGCTGCGCAGAAAGTCACAGTCGGGCAGGAAACGCCGTAGATGTACTGGTTGCCGTCCACATCCACCCGTCCCCACGTCCTAGCGCCGCCAGTGGGTTTGGTCGAGATAACGACCGAGCCGTCGTCGTCCACTGCGACGCACAATTTTATGCTCGGGCACGCGACGCCGTTGATGGCGTTGGTCCCATCGACGTCGACCACCTTCCACGCGTGAGCACCCGCGGTGGGGTCCGCGGAAATGACAGCGTGCCCGTCATTGTCTACAGCCACGCAAAGGTGCGCGCTAGGGCAGGAGACTCCCATAAGCCCGTTCGGGCTAGAAAGGGTAACGAGTTTCCACGCAGCCGGCTTGCGGGGAGCCCCAGCGGTGGTCGTTGTTGTCGTCGTTGGCGCCACCGTTGTCGTCGTGGGTACCGTTGAAGTCGACGGGACGGCGGTTTTGTTGGAAGGACCACTGGAACAGCCCGCGGCGGCCAACATCAGAACGAGAAGCGATGCCACTTTGCCACGGCGCGCCGAGTGACCGTTCATATGAAGTGGAGATTTAAAGTACCAGTTCAGGCCATGGTGACGAGGTCGAGCAGTTCGTCGCTCCAGGTGTCTTCAGTGCCGTCGGGCATGAGCAGCACGCGGTCGGGCGCGAGCTCACTGACAAATCCCGCGTCGTGGCTCACAAGTACCATGGCGCCGGGCCATTCGGAGAGCGCACGGCCGATACCTTCGCGCGAAGGGGGATCCAGGTTGTTGGTCGGCTCGTCCAGCAACAGGCAATTGTGGCGGCCGGCGACGAGCTGGGCCAAAGCCAGTTTGGTTTTTTCCCCACCTGACAGAGTCGATGCATCCTGGAACGCCTTGTCCCCGATGAGGCCGAACATACCGAGCAGTCCCCGCAGCTCGGTTTCGGGGGCGCCCGACTGCTCGCGCAGGTGGTCAATGACGGAGCGGCCGGCAACGATGCCTTCGTGTTCCTGGGCGTAGTAGCCGATCGACACACCTACTCCGCTCCGCCAGCTGCCATCGGTCGGCTCGGCGAGGCCGGCCAGGATCCGGAGCAGGCTCGTTTTGCCAGCGCCGTTCAAACCCATGATGAGGAGGCGCTGGCCGCGCTCGACGGCGAAGGTCACCTTCTCGAACACTGGTGGGCCTCCGTAAGCCTTGGCGAGGTTTTGCGCTTCTATGACCACGCGGCCAGTGTGCGGCGGGGCCGGAAAGGTGACCTTGTAGCGCCGTTCGTGCCGGCGCGGTGCCACAGTGGCGACTGCCTCCAGCCGGGCGACCCGCTTGTCGAGAGACTTGGCGACCCGGGCACGCTTGGCGGTCTGGTGACGCATCGAGGCGGCCAGGTCCGAGAGCCGTTTGATCTCGGCGGCTTGGTGGTCGGCGACCTTGGCCTGGCGCACCTCGTCCTTGGCGCGGGCGTCGCGGTATTGGGTGTAAGTGCCCTTGTACTCGACAAGAGCGCCCTCGTCGAGGTGCATGACCCGCGTGATGGACTCGTCAAGGAGCTCGATGTCATGGCTGACCACGAGAAGGGCACCCCGGTATGAGCGCAGGAACCCTACGAGCCAGGCCTTGGCGTCGCTGTCGAGGTGGTTCGTCGGTTCGTCGAGGAGCAGCACGTCACTGCCGGCGAAGAGGATTCGGGCGAGCTCGAGCCGGCGGCGCTCACCACCCGAGAGGACACCGACTGGGAGGTCGAGGCGGTCGTCGGCCAACCCGAGCCCTGCCACCAGCTGGCGCACCGCAGCCTCGGCTGCGTAACCTCCCGCGGCAGCGAAGCGTTCTTCTGCCCGGGAGTAGCGGTGGATCGCCCGCTCCGAAGGGTCCTCCTCCATCGCCAGCCGAAGCTTCTCCATCCGCTCGGCGGCTTGGTCGAGCTGGCGGCCGGACAGGACGTGGGCAAGCCCCGTGGCCTCCACCTCGGTGGCCAATCGCCGCGGGTCCTGGGTGAGAAAGCCCAGCTCACCGTGCGTCCGGGCAGTCCCGCCGGCGGCAGGGACCTCTCCGCTCAAGACCTTGAGGAGCGTGGTCTTGCCGGCTCCGTTCCGGCCCACCAGGCCGACCTTGTCACCGGCGCGCACGGTGAAGGACGCCTCGGACAACGTGAGGCGCCCGCCCACTTCCACGCTCAGGTTGCGGGCCTCGAGCACTACTCCATGATGGCTGGTCGGCGAGGGTTCTTAGAGGCGTTGGTCGCGCGGCGCCGTTCGCGCAGCTTCCCAGGTGCCGTCTGCCCTGGCTCGCTCGACCGCCGCAAGGCCTGCTGGGCTCATGCGGGCTTGGGATATGAGCCGCTCTGCGAGCCCTACGTTGTTCGCCGACCAGACGCTCTTATACCTCCGGGGCGTGAACCGTTGCCGGTATGTGAACTGGTCCCGGCGCCCGACCTGACCGTCGACCCAGCCGTAGCACACGGCTTCCTCGAGAGCCTGGTCGTATGTGAGGGTCGTGGGCCCGGTCGTTGATCCTTGTGCTTTCTTCGCAAGGACCAACCAGATCCCCGTCATGCCGGCGTGGTTGGCATCGAGCCAGCTATGCCAGGCAACGTGGTCAGGGACCAGCAGCTCGGGTAGCTCCGTCGCCATCACCGCCAGCTTGCCAGTTGGCCGCACCCGTCGCGACCGTGGCGTAATCTGGCCTAAGTGCCCTCGTCTACCTTTAGCGAGCTCGAGCCGGTGGTGGCCAAGTTGCTCGACCGGCATCTGGCGGCTGCTCGCGAGTGGTTCCCGCACGAACTGGTGCCATGGGACCGAGCTTGTGAGATCGTCCCGGGCGCGCCGTGGGACCCCTCCATGGGAGCGGGACTGTCCGCCGGGGCCCGCAGCGCCATCTTCGTCAACCTGCTCACGGAGGACAACCTCCCGTACTACACCACTGCACTCTCGTCAGCTTTCGGCGAGGACGGAGCGTGGGGTGAATGGATGTGGCGTTGGACGGCGGAGGAGGGCCGCCACTCAATAGTCCTGCGGGACTGGGTGACAGTCTCACAGCTGATTGACCCCGTCGTGATGGAGCGAGGGCGCATGCAACAGGTGTCGAGCGGCGTGGCGCCGGATCCTTGGTCCTCGGCGCTTGGCCCCTCGGCGCCGGCGGCGACCCTGGTGTACGTGGCGCTCCAGGAGTTGGCCACACGGGTCGCACACTTCAACACAGCCAAGGCGCTCGACGACACCGCGGGTTACGAGATCATGAAGCGCGTCGCGGCCGACGAGAACCTCCATTTCTTGTTTTATCGCGACCTGTCTACGGCGGCCATGGAGCTGTCGCCTTCCGAAATGGTTATTGCGGTGGAGCGCGTGGTCAAAACCTTCAATATGCCGGGCACCGGGATCTCGGGGTACCACGACCACACTGTGGCGATTGCCGACGAAGGTATTTACAGCCTTCTTATTTTCCACGACAACGTGCTGACGCCGACTTTGCGGGCCTGGCGCGTGGAGCAGCTGACGGGGTTGAGCTCGGAGGCGTCCGACGCGCGGGACCGCCTGCTGGTACACGTTCAGCGAGTACAGCGGATAGCAAACCGCCTCGAAGAGCAACGGTTGGAAAAGCTTTCAGAAGAGCCAGCGTCTGCCAAGTAGGAACATACCGCCCACGCTGAGCAAGCCGAACGCCCACAGCTCTGGGTACCACTGGAAGCCGGTATAACGGAAAACGATGTAGTGCCTGCCAGGTGCGAGCTTTACGCC
>Ga0302325_10029853_pt1 | contig 11258 bp, 9 predicted proteins | sample Palsa_T0_2_FD_201948 | JGI IMG/M metagenome (GOLD analysis project Ga0302325, IMG submission 201948) | Peat permafrost microbial communities from Stordalen Mire near Abisko, Sweden - Palsa_T0_2 | ecosystem: Environmental > Terrestrial > Soil > Palsa > Peat permafrost | place: Sweden: Abisko...
GTCGAAGGCGTTGTTGCGCGCGGCTTCGATGGCGGATGGTCCATCGGATACGACCGCGGCCTCGTGCCCGTACAACTCGAGCAGCATCGTCAGCGCTTCGGCGGCGTCGAGATTGTCCTCGACCACCAGTACGCGCAGGCGCGCAGCGGCTTTGGATTCTTTGTCGCGACGCTTAATCGGAGGACGAGCCATGGCGGCAATGATAGGCAGGTGGACTTCGAACTCACTACCCATGCCGAGGCCTGCGCTGGTGGCCTGAACGCGGCCGCCGTGCATCTCGACCAGGCGCTTGACGAGGGTCAAGCCGATGCCCAGGCCGCCGTGCGAGCGATCGAGGGAGCGATCGGCCTGGGTAAAGAGATCGAAAACGTAGGGCAGCAGGTCCGGTGAGATTCCGATGCCGGAATCACGTACGCAGAGCAGCACTTCGTCATCGTTACGATCGGCGAGCACATCGATGCGGCCGCCGGGTGGCGTGAACTTGGCGGCGTTGTGTATGAGATTGGCGACTACCTGGCGGATGCGCGCCGGATCCGCTTCGATTTGGACGTCTTCGGCCCGCGGCGATACTTTCAGGTAGAGCTGGTGCTGTCCGGGTTCGACCATGCAATGGGCTTCTTCGACGGCCTGCTTGATGATGGCGCCGACTTGCAGCGGTTCTCGCTTGAGATCGATGCGGCCTTGCGTGATGCGGCCCACGTCAAGCAGATCGTCGACCAGGCCGGCGAGCTGATCGGTCTGGCGGCGGGCGATAGTCAGCGCGCGATCGCGGCGCGAACTGTCGAGCTGCGCGGTTGCGATCGAGTCGAGGACGGCAGAGAGCGGGTTGCGAAGCTCGTGACCAAGCATCGCGAGGAATTCGTTCTTGCGCTGATCGGCCTGGGCCAGCTCGGCGAGCCTGACCTTGAGCTCGCGCTCGAGCTCGACGCGTTCGGTCACATCGCGCAGGAAGCATCGGGTATAGACGAACTTTCCATCCTGCCACAGCCCGCTGGAGTGGATGAGAACGTGCTTGACCGAGCCATCCTTGCATCGCAGAGCGGTCTGGAAATCGTAGATGCTCTCGGCGCGCATGAGGCGATTCCAGAACTCGTCGAAACGTTTGCGGTCGACGTAAAACTCGGCGATGTGATGGCCTATGTACTCGTCGGCGGCGTAGCCGAGGAGTTTAAGCTGGGCGGGATTGGCCCAAAGAATTTTGCCCTCGGGCCCGAGTTGATGGAGACCTTCGAGCGCATTCTCGATGAAATCCGAAAGTTCCTGTCGACGAAGATGAAGCGACCGCTCCGCTTCCTCGCGGCTGGCCTTTTCGGATTCGAGGACACGTGACTCGTGCTGCAGCAGACTTATCGCGCGGAGGCGATCGGCGGGAGTGGTCAGCGCCGTATAACTCTCGGCGGGGAGGACCGGCGTGTGTTGCGCGCAAACCTTTAGAAACAGCGACGCGTCGGAGTCCGAACCGAAACCCTTGAGCGGGTAGGCGCAGCAGAGTGAGAGCGCGTGCGTCGCCATGAAGGTGTTCCAGATCTCTTCGAGGCGGATTGCGGCCTGGCGGCGTCCGTCGGCCCACAGGATTGCGACCATCTCTCCGAAAGCGCGGAGGTTCGGGCCGGCGGGAGCGTTGGCGAGAATCTCCTCGATGGTGCGAATGAATCGCGCCTCGTCGGGCCATTCGTCGACCATGAAGGTGGAAAGGGTCTCGGATGCGTCGAGGCAGATGTAACGTCCTTCGGCGCGGAGGGGATCAAGCGCGATGCCTTGAGATCTGAGACCTGCTTCGAGGCCAAGCCTGTGTGCTTCGGTGCCGATATAGAGGCAGGTGTCGCCGGCGCTGAGACCGTCGCTGAACCATCGACAAAGGGAGTCGATGAGGAAGCCGTCGTTTTCATAAAACTGGACTAGATGCGAGTGCGGCCTGGCTTCACCCCATGCGGTGAGCGGGAGAGGAATATCTTTGGAAGCGAGATGATCTTTAACGATGCTCATCTGCGACCTCTGGGATCAAAATCTGCCATTTTCGTCTATGACTCGCCAGCCTAAGGAAGGAGCAAAACCTGCGCCAGAGGGAGAGTAAGAAAGGCAGGATGTTTTCACGAGCAGTGCTAATTGCAAATGGGCATATGGGAAGTTTTTACCGATGAAGGTCGCGCGAGAGCTATGCGGCAAAGCGATCAATTTTGTTGACAGCGGAGTGATACTCGTGAACCGAATCCTAACCTGCGCTATATTTAACTTGTGCAGAGTACCAGGAAGGGCGAAGACCCGCGCATCCTTGTCGTCGAGGATGATGAAGACGCGCGCGAGGCGTTGGTCGCCTTGCTGCAGATGAAGGGCTATCGGGCGGTACCTGCAGGCAATGGCAAGGAGGCGCTGGACTACCTGCATCGCGCGCCGGTTCCCGATCTGATCATTCTCGATTTGTGGATGCCGGTCATGGACGGCTGGCAATTCCGGAAAGAACAAGTGAAAGATCCGCGACTCGCGGCGGTGCCGGTGATAGTAGTCACGGCGCTGAGCGATCGGACCGACGTCGACGCGAACGAAGTGATAATCAAGCCAGTGGATGTGGATCGCCTGCTCACATCTGTGAGCCACTATTGCAAAGCGGAGCCGACCACATGAACCTCACCAACTCGCAAACCGCGCAGGAGCAAAAGGAAGTCGAGCTGCTCGAGCATCGGGAGGCGCAAGCGATGCTGAGTGCGGACGTCTCAACGCTGGGGGCGCTCTGGGCTGACGACCTGATTGTCAACAGCACCTCGAATCTGATCGCGGGAAAGCAAATTCTGCTCGAGATGGTCAAGAACGGACTGCTCAAGCTGCGCGCCTACGAGCGGCGTCCGGTTCGAATCCAGGCGTTTGGCGATCTGGTCGTAACGACCGGCAACGAGGTCTCCGAATTGATTGGAGGGACCAGGGCCTACAAGATATTCGTGAGCTATATGAATGTGTGGGCGAAGCGTGCGGGAAGCTGGCAACTGCTCGCGCGTCATGTCGGCGAAATCGAAAGAGCGACGCCCCAAGACCTCAGCTGACCGAGTTCCTACGAAGGCGCGATTTTGTCGGCGCCCGCGCGGTGTGCTTCCACCAGACGTTTAACAACGGCCGCCAGCTCCGCGGGATCGACGGGCTTAACGACATGGCTGTCGAAGCCCGACGAGAAGATCTCGACTCGATCCTCGACGCGGCCGTAGGCGGTCAGGGCAATCGCCGGCAGATGAGCGGAAGAGTCGGCCGACTTTTCCTGTGCGCGAATTTCCTTGATGAGTGAATAGCCGTCGCGGCCGGGCATTCCGAGGTCGGAAATCAGCACGTCGGGAGTAGCTTCAATCAGAACGGTGATTGCGTGCTCGACGGTTTCCACCGTGTTGACGCTTGCGCCCAGCGCCGAGAGCAAGGACTTCATCGCGTTGCGCGTCTCGGCATCGTCATCGACCACCAGCGCGGATATACCGTCGAGCCGCGGAACGCGCGTGGTCTGCGCACCCGGAGTCACAGTCGGATGCCGGCGTTGCGGACCTGCCACGCCAGCGGCGATGACCGGCAGCGGAAGACGAATCGCGAAAGAACTGCCCTTGCCCGGGCCGTCGCTGTGAGCGGTGACCGTGCCGCCGTGAAGATTGACGATGTTCCTGACGATCGAGAGACCGAGGCCCAAGCCGCGATCGGTAGTGGCGCGGCCGGCGCCCTGCCAGAAGCGTTCGAAGACATTTTCGAGAACGTGGGGGTCGATGCCGGCGCCATTGTCGGCGACCGTGATCTCAAGGTGCGAGTTGATGCGCTCAAGGCGAACCTGCACCTTGCCGCCGCGGGGGGTGAACTTGATGGCGTTGGACAGGAGGTTCCACACGGCCTGCTGAAGGCGCTGCGAATCGCCCATTATCGTGTCGGCGCGCGGATCGATCATCACCTGGATCGCGATCGATTTGGCGTCGGCAGCCGGCGTCATGCTGTCAATTGCGGCGCGCACGATCTCGGCAAGATTGGTCTGCTGCACGTCGAGGCGCATCTGGCCGCTCTCGATCCGCGAGACGTCGAGCAGATCCTCGATCAACTGAGCCTGGGCCTTGGCGGCGCGGCTGATCGCATTGACGCCTTGCGCGGATTTGCCTTCAAGCGAACCGCTCGACAGGAGAGCGTTGCACCAGAGCAGGATCGAGTTGAGCGGGTTGCGCAACTCGTGGGAGACGACTGCAAGAAAATTCGTCTTAGCCTCGTTGGCCGTCTCGGCTTCCCTGAGCGCTCCTTCGAAGGTGTGGCTCGCGGCGCGGATTTCTCTCCACGCGGTCCAGGTGAGGCCTATCGCCACGATAAGTGCGGCGACCGGAATTCCCCACATCGCGATGCGATATTGAAAATCGCGGTTCGCGTCTCTTATCACTCGCAACCGCTCTTCCTCGGCGGTAGCGGCATCGAACTGGTCGAGTACATGGGCGCCAATTGCGGCTGCGCGGCCGGCGAGGTCGCGTTTCTCGGCATCCGGCGAGGATGCGTCCGCACCGGAGGCGGCCTCGAGCCATTGATTCTGCAAGCCGTTGAGATCTATCAGGCGCTGCTCCTGGATCGGATTGTCCGACACGTAAGAAGTAAGTTGCTTGACGAGTTCCTCGCTCCTGTTCCAGTGCTCATGCATCGGAGCGCGGTCGTTTGGATCGGAAGAGATTAAGAAATCACGCAGCGCATTCTGCGCCATCAGGAATTCGGCCTTTGCGGTCTGAGCAAGCAGCGTGACGCGATCGGTGTGCTCGACCCAGGCGGTATCGTACATCTCGCGGTTGAGAGCCCAGAGCAAAGCAATCACCGCGACCGCCATAAGAATTGCGGGGACTGCTATCGTCGCAGTGAGACTCTTTCTAAGTTGATTTGCAGGCATGCTGGTATCGGTGCACGCGCAGGCAGGAATACTCCTAAAGGTACTCCTAATAGTCCGCGCAGCGACACCCGGCAAGATCGGAGGCTTCAAAACGGTCGTGAAAAATTTTCCGACAAAATTTACAATTCACGGCCAGAGCCTGGTGGCAGAGTTGGATCCGCGCTGTTCAATAAGACTTGTGTTCGTAGCGTGCTGTATCTGCGCGTATTTTTCGGCTGGCGTAATCGCGGATGAAACTCCGCAGCTGACTATTGGCGCGCCGATCGATTCACTGAAGCGAACGGAACTTCGTGATAGTTTCAACGAGATGCATTTCGGGCATCGTCACGAGGCGATCGACATCATGAGGCCTCGCGGCACGCCGGTGCACGCGGTGACGGACGGCGTAATTCGCAAGCTCTTTGTCAGCGTCCGGGGCGGTCTGACGGTTTACGAATTCGATCGTACGGCGACCTACTGCTACTACTACGCGCACCTGGACCATTATGCGGCCGCGCTGCGCGAAGGTATGCCGGTTTCGCGCGGCGACGTGGTCGGATACGTGGGCACCAGCGGAGACGCGTCGGCGTCCGCACCGCAACTTCATTTCGCGATCTACCGGCTAGGTCCCGACAAGAAATGGTGGAAGGGCACGCCGATCGATCCGTACCCGATCCTGATGCGAGCCGTAAGCGGCGGCGAATCAGGGCTCGTTCAGGATCGCGGATGTCCGTACGGCTTCAATACGTTTTCGAGAGCGGCCAGGCTAGCCCGATTCTCCACGAGCTGGCGCTCGAGGGTGGCGCGCGCTGTGCCGGTGAATTCGGGCACGGCTTTTTCGTAGGCGGAGATGACGTCTACGGCGTCCTGACGACACCACTCGACGACGCCGGTGTCGCCCTTGCTCATCGCAACGCTCAAGTCCATCGCGGTCCGATCGATGAAACCGCCGACGCTGCCGGATTCCTTGCCCGCCTTTTCGCCGTCGCCGCCGATGCGCACGCGCTCGAGATTTAGTTCGTCGGCATCGCGTCTGCGCGCGGCTTGCTGGCGATCAAAAAACTGCACGAGCTTTTCCTTGCCGACGTCGGCCGCGGCACGCCGATAACGCTCCGCGCTGTCGATGCAAATCTTGACGAGACTATCGAGGGTTTCAATATTGTTCATGGCGGGATCCTCTTGAGCTTTGGCTGATCTTGGGGATTATCTCCATACTCTGGCCGCGGTAAAACTTTTCCGGGATGGAAACGGCAGAATTCGTTATGCCCGGGACCAAATTGATGCAGAGCAGCGTCGAGTCCACTCGGAATAAGGGCAAGAGCCGGGCCAGAATTGCGGGATGATGAAGTCGGGGAATGGCAACGAATTTGCAGATTCACGGGTTAGATTGAGGTAAGGATTATGAAATGCCAACACGATGCCTGTTCATGCGAAGAAGAAGCGGGCAAACAATACTGTTCGAATGAGTGCGAGTCGGATACGCGCGATGAGGGCGCGACCGATTGTCATTGCGGCCACGAAGAGTGTCAGGCGTCACATTCGTCGCATCGCGACAGCACCTGACAGCTGACGAATCTTTGTAACTGGCGATGGGTAATATTTACCGGGATCGCGCCGTCGGTTTTTCGAAAAGTCTTATAGGTCTCGCGAAATACTCATCGTGAAAGTTGGCACGTGCAATGCTCAATCCCTTCGCAACGTTCGAAACACCTATAGAGGAGCGAAGGCTAATGAAATACCTGCAGATGATCTCAATACTGGGCGGACTCTTCTCGCTTGCTATCGTTGGTTGCAATCAACCTATGGGGCCAGTCATCACGCACAAGCTGGTTGCGACTGGAAATCAGCACGCGGTCCCTTTGTATCCGGATGAGGCGAGCTACTTGAGCACGTCACGTGACAAGCAGGAGGGCGGAGTGACGGGAGTTGTTGGTGACGTGAAGCAGAGCTTTACTGCCAAGCAAATCGACGATCAAACGCCCGTGCAGGTCGTGACGAGCGACGACAACGGCGCAGTGATCACCGTGACCGACGGGCCGATGAAGGGCGCGACGGGATTCGTGGCCAAGCAGAACGTAGACTGAGTACTACGCAAACGCGCTCGGCGAACCAGTCTGTCCGGGGCGCCGGGCGATTTTTCGGCTAATGGCGGGCACGGCGGCCCGCCCCACTTTTCATAGCTGGGGCTAAACGCGATGAAGAAAGCCGCCAACGAAACCGTGATGGGCGTGACGATCACGAATCCGGAGAAAACCCTGTGGCCTGATGCCGGCGATGGCAGACCGGTCTCGAAGATTGAGCTGGCGGATTACTACGAGGCTGTAGGGACGTGGATGATCAAGCATCTCAAGGGTCGGCCGTGCTCGATTATACGGGCGCCCGATGGCATCGGTGGCGAACATTTTTTTCAGCGGCATGCGATGGCAGGGACTTCGAGCCTGCTAACGATGACCAAAGTCGCAGGGATTGCGAAGCCGTTTTTGCAAATCGATCGAGTCGAAGGGCTCGCAGCGATTGCGCAAGTGGCTGGCATGGAGCTGCATCCGTGGAATTGCCAGCCGGGAAATCCCGAAGTGCCGGGACGGCTGGTGTTCGATCTGGATCCGGCACCCGAGGTGGATTTTGCGGCGGTGATCGAAGGTGCGCGAGAGATTCGCGCACGGCTGGAAGCGATGGGGCTGGTGGGCTTTTGCAAAACGACGGGCGGCAAGGGCCTCCACGTTGTGACACCGCTCAGCCAGTCGAAGAAAGTTGTGGTCAGCTGGACGGACGCCAAGACTTTTGCGCGCGAGCTCTGCCTTCAGATGGCGGCGGATAGTCCTACCCGATACCTGGGAAAGATGACCAAGAAGGCGCGCGCAGGCCGTATCTACCTCGACTACTTGCGCAATGATCGCATGGCGACGGCGGTGGCTCCGCTGTCACCGCGCGCTCGCGACGGCGCGCCAGTGTCGATGCCGCTGCAGTGGGCGCAGTTGGAATCGAAGTTCGATCGCACACGCTTCACGATACGGACTGTCCCCGGCCTCATCGCCAAGAGCACCGCATGGCAAGACTACTGCGACGCCGAACGACCGCTGGGTCCGGCGCTGAAACGGTTGACGAAAGCCAGCGCAGCCTGAACCGTGCAACCGATGCTGCAGATTGATTCTGAGCGCTCGGGTCAAAATTACACAATCGTTCGGAGCAACGTGGCGATTGAGCGCGAAGTATCTTGCGATCAATGCGGTATCGATTTTGCTCGGTTGACGGAATGGCCGCTGGAATCGCCAGAAAAGAAAGTTTCATCCCGCAAAGTCATGAGCCTCGCGGATCGCGAGTGGCCACGTGGGCGATCAGTGCGGTGGTCATCCTGATTTTCGCCGTATTTGTCATTTCGTTCTTTCTCGATCCTATAGTCAGGGACCGGGTCGAAAATACGATGAATCAGAAGCTGGTGGGCTATCACACCAGGCTCAACCACGCGCACGTCCAGTTGCTGAATGGTTCATTGATTCTCACCGGGTTGGTCGTCGCGCAGAACGCGCATCCAAATCCGCCGGTAGCCGACCTGCCCGAGATGGGTTTCTACATTCAATGGCGCGAACTGATTACGGGTCACATCGTCGCCGACGTTTTGCTGACGCATCCGCAGGTGCATATCAATCTCAATCAGTTGCGGGCCCAGGCGTCGGGCAAAGTACCGATGAAAAATGAGGGTTGGCAGGATGCGATCCAAAGCGTCTACCCGTTCAAGATCAATCGTTTCAGAATTCGCGACGGCGAAGTCACTTACATCGATACCGATCCGAAACGGCCGTTGCATTTGAGCGAAATCGCGGTGCAGGCCGACAACATTCGCAATATCCATTACAGCGACCAGGTCTATCCGTCACCGTTTCACGCATACTCAGTAGTATTTGAGCGAGGCCGAATGACTATTGACGGGAAGGCAAACTTCCTGGATGACCCTTTTCCGGGAATCCTCGCACATTACTCAGTCGAGCGGATGCCGCTGGATAAATTCGAGCCCGAAATTCAACGTGCGAATCTCCACATCTACCAGGGGACGTTGCAGAGTAAGGGACTCGTGGAATATTCGCCAAGAGTTGAGCGGATTGAGGTCGACAATGCCGCGATCGACGGGATTCATCTCGACTATACCCATACATCGCAATCAGCTGCGGGCGAGAAGGCGCGAATAGAAACCGTCAAGACGGCTGCGGCAAAGATCAACAATGCACCAAGCGTCATGCTGAAGGCCCGCGAAGTCGTTCTTACTAACAGCGACCTGAAGTTCCTGAACGAAGCAGCGAATCCGCATTACGCGCTGACAATTTCAGAAATGAATCTGCGGGCGACGAACCTTTCGAATCATATGAGCGAGGGGACCGCGAACCTGAAGGTCAGCGGCAAATTCATGGGCTCGGGCGATACCACGCTGACCGGAGTGCTGCGGCCGGAGAACCAGGGGCCCAATTTCGATTTCGACCTGGCGAGTCAAAATACCGACCTCACTTCATTGAACGACTTGCTGCGCGCGTATGGAAAATTCGATGTCGCGTCGGGCCGCGTCTCGGTTTTCTCGCAAGTGGCGGTGAAGGACCGCTACGTGAACGGCTACGTGAAGCCGCTGTTCACCGACGTGACGGTTTACGACAGGCAGAAGGACGCGAAAAAGCCGATTCTTCACCAGGCATATGAACTGGCGATCGGCGGTGCGGCAAAGTTACTGAAGAATCGATCAACTGAGCAGGTCGCGACGAAGGTGGATATCTCGGGTCCTGTCAACACTCCGGACATGAGCACCTGGCAGGCGTTGGGAGAATTTCTGACCAACGCCTTTATCAATGCGATCGTACCGGGGTTCGATCGGCAAGTGGCGCAGGGCCAACAGGCGCATAGCTAGTTGAGGGAATCACGCGTTGTCGCGAAGTTCGCATTGCACCGTACTGAGGCAGCGCGAGGAACATCTCTCTCAATAGCACTTACGTAGTTCTCACTTCAGGACAGCCATTTAATACGAATAGTCATGCGCCATGCGGGGAATCCGCGGACTGCCCGGGTGGCACAGGCATTGCGATGTACCCTTTGTCTTCGCGATTGCGTTTGGAGGTTTGAAAATAATGGCGAGCAAACCAAACCCAAGTTCTCCGTACCCGTGCGGTTCCGGCAAGCCTTACCGTGACCGTTGCGGGAAGGACAAGTAAATATTCCTCCCCCGTCCGGCGGGGTCTCAAGTCGTGACGCGCTCCCCCCGTCATCGCGGCGTTTGGCCCTGCCGGACTTTCCTTTCGAAGCAAAATGCCTTTGGAAGCCAGGTGCTGTCGAAAATAGTAACCTTTTAAAAGCCGGGGGGTCGGTCCTCGTTGGATAGCTTGGAGGAAAATCTATGCCCAACAGCAAGAAGTCTGGTAGCAGGAAGTATTCGAAGAAGGCGGGCGAATCAGTCGAGCGCGAAATGCGAGCGATGAAAAGTGGCACGCTCAAATCCGGCCGATCGAAGAAGAAGGTTACGAGCCGCAAGCAGGCGATAGCGATTGGACTCTCCGAGGCTCGGCGCGCGGGTGCTAAAGTGCCGCGCAAGAAAACTTCGTCGTAGAGTCGGTTCTTTCGCTACAGGGTTTCGCCGCTGGCGGTCTTGGCCGGCGAGACGACGATGGCGACTGAGCAGTTCGAGTCGCGCAGTATGCGATCCACCTTTGGACCAAAGTACAAACGCTGCTCGACCGAGCGGTAGAGGACGCCCATGATCAGCAGGTCGAAATTGCCGGTCTCGACGGCGTGTAAAATTACCGATTCGGGTTTGCGGCCGGCGCCGACCTGTCCGTCGATTTCGAGGTCGAGTTCGGTGCCCAACATTTTGATTTCATCGACGATTTGCTGGCCAGTTCGCGCAAGGCGTATGCCGCGCAACATCCCGGGAAACCTCGCCTCGGGATTTTCCATGACGTAGAGCGCAGTGAGTTGCGTGTCTATCGCCTGCGCATAGAGCATCGCGACCGCAGCGCCGCGGCGCGAATAGGCGGCGCCGGTTATCGGTGCGATCACGCGTTTGAACGGCACCTCGCCGCCGGCGACGTAGCGCGCAATCACAACTGGTGCGGGAGAATCGCGCAGGACCTCCAGGGCGACGGGATCGTCGAGCAACTCCTCGCCTTCGACCGCCGAGACGCCGACGAAGATTGCGTCGTAGCCGCGATGCGCTTCTTCGACAATCGCCTCTGACATCGACTCGCCGGCGGCAGTGCGTTGCAGGACGTGCCCGGCGCCGCACAAATCGGCAATCATCTTGAGATTGGCGAATCTCTGGCTGAGGTCGGCCTTCCCGGTGCCAGGTCCGTTGTTTCGCGGTAACTGCAGAATCGTAATTGTCGCGTCCTCATGAGTGCCGAGTGCGGCCGCCAGGTGCGTCGCGAGTTGTGTG
>Ga0302325_10029856_pt1 | contig 11258 bp, 8 predicted proteins | sample Palsa_T0_2_FD_201948 | JGI IMG/M metagenome (GOLD analysis project Ga0302325, IMG submission 201948) | Peat permafrost microbial communities from Stordalen Mire near Abisko, Sweden - Palsa_T0_2 | ecosystem: Environmental > Terrestrial > Soil > Palsa > Peat permafrost | place: Sweden: Abisko...
AGCTTGCGGATTCGCTCGGTGAGACTTGTTTCATTTCTCGTCGGTTCAACGGGACAATACAGTCCGTGGCGATGGAATCACCGGATGCGAGCGTCGGCATCTACGTTACGCCCGGTCACGATCTGCCGTGGCACGCAAGCGCTTCTGGAAAATTATTGACGGCGCTCGCCAAAGAGAAACTAGGCAACGAGAAGCTGACACGTTATACATCAAATACAATTGTCAATTATTCCGTGTTGGGCAATGAGATAAAGAACATTCGCAAATCAAGATTTGCAATCGAGAAGGGGGAGCACATTTCTGGCCTCGCCACCATCGCAGTTCCGATTGATAGCAACAATGAACCGGACATTTACTATGGAATCGGACTGACTGGACCAGAAGCGCGCGTTATGGGCAAGCTTGAAACGCATCTGCGCGTGCTTCGCGTTGCCGCGGAGCAATTCTCTGCAATTCTGACGATCCGACGACGAGGAAATGACGACCGCAAGTAGGGCATTCTCAAAAGAATAGATGTCGGCGGCCGCGTCCGTGAGGGGTACTAAAGTTCGCAACGGTCATCGACAGTCCCTTCGAATTCGAGTTTGTGCTCATCGACATGACGTCGATAAGCTCTGCAAGGATCTCCTCATGACGGGCAGCGATAGTGTTTAAGGGGTCAGACAGCCGACCGACCTCTACGCAAGTCCCCTTTAGGTGCCGTTTCGCATGATTCGCCTTTCGAGAGCGCAAGACAAGGTTCTGTCAGGCATGCTGCATGGCGCAGAATCAGAACCTGGGGCGCGATCTGTCTTCGGAACATTTGACATTCCTTGCAGCGTCTAGAAACGCTGAACGCACGTGCCGTCTGTGTGCGCCTTCGCGATGACATTCATGATTACGGATTTCGATGGCGAACGCTCGTAATCACCGCCGTGATAGGGATGGCTGCGCAGCGAGGAGGCAAAGTTGACGTCCCCGGGCGCTGCCTAACGGAGTCCCGTCCCAGTAGATGCTGTTGACACCTTTGCACCTTGCTGCGAAACTCAGTTAATGGGCTTAGAACCGAAAAGCGGGTGATAGCTGAAGGAGCCCTACCCGATACGTGGGAGCACGACGCTTCGGCCACGCGAAACATTCAGGCGCTAAGTTCAGTTGCGCCGATGTTGCGGCTCTGCTGCCAGGAGACTGCAAGTGATGCGGCTTTGCAAATTAGTGTTCGCGATGACGTGTTTGAGCTCGATCATTGGCGCCGCAGCACTAGCGGAGACCGCCCATTCCCCGGATACATGTAAAACCGACGCAAACTTTCGCGCCCAGGATTTTACTGTGGGTAACTGGGACGTGTATCGGGCAAATACGAAGACAGCGGAAGTCAAGATGGAGCTGATTCTTAACAATTGTGCCATTCGTCAGACTTGGACGGTCCCAGCCGGAAAGACGACGGGCAACGTGAACGGGCTATTCAGCTATTCGCCGATACAGAAGGGCTGGCTTTATGCTTTCACCACCGACTACGCCAACAATAACTATTTTATCGGGCAGCTCGTTAGCCCGGGGCAAATGCGCTATGAAACGAAGGTCATGCTTCCCGATGGGAACGTTCGGTTGCGTCGCTGGACACTTTCGCTGCAAGGTGATGGAAGCGTGATCGAAAAATCAGTCGGCAGCACAGACGACGGCAAAACGTGGTCCGACGAGTATGAATTGGTATGGAGGAGAAGGACGCGCTAAAGCTGGCGCCCGGAGAGGGCCTCACTAATGCTTCATTTATAGTGGCGCCACGCTTTAGATCGCAGCTATGATTGCCGCTTTACCGCGGTTAACAAATTCGTTTCGGCTGATGCCGGCGCTCATTGCATTTCCCCACTGCGATGGAGCCCGATAATCACCTGACATCACGAACGCTCTAAGTCACCCTTTGTGTCCGAGGTAGAAGTATGCGTAATCGGATTAGCTCATTTCAGGCCGTGGCAACCATCGTGATGGCTGTGGGTGGCTGGTCCGTCGGGTACGCCGGAGAGACTTCTGCCCAAAGCACGGCTGAATGGTCGTACTTGGGCGGCAATCCGGAGCAATGGGGTTATAGCACTGCGACACAGATCAACGCATCGACCGTCGCGTCCATGGGGCTTCTTTGGTATTCCGATCTCCCTCTTGCGGACGGCCTTGTGGGCAATCCGCAGGTCCGCGGTGGTATCGTTTATCAAAGCGCGCCTAAAGGGGTCGTCGTCGCGAACGATGTCGCGACCGGCAAAGTTCTCTGGACATTCGAGCCCACGCTCGAACTTTCCAAGGCGAGTCTGACGGCGCTCTATGGTGTAAACAAGAATCGTGGCTTGGCTCTTGATGAAAAACACGTCTACGCCACTTCCGGGGACTGTCACGTTTTTGCACTTGATCGGCTAACTGGTAAGCAGATCTGGAACTCGCTGTCCTGTGATCCTGCGCGAGATTACGGGATCGTTGGGGCACCACGCATAGGAGCAGGGGAAGTCTTCGTAGGCAATAACAATCACGAGCTCGGCACGGAGCGAGGATTCGAGGACGCGTTTGACGCAGCTACTGGCAATCACCTGTGGCGCTTCTACACAGTACCGGGAGACCCTTCGCAACCGTTTGAGAGCAAAGCCATGGAAATGGCATCCAAGACGTGGGGGCCGAACTGGTGGAAATATACTCGCGGCGGCGCAACTCCTTGGGACAGCGCCATATATGATCCAAAAACAGGCCTGCTCATCTTTGGCGCCGGCGATCCAAACTTGGGAAGCCGGGTTGAAGCAGGATGGATGCGACCGGAGGGCAGCGACGCGGATAGCGATACGCGAAAGACGGCTCCTCTTGCTCAAGATGAAGGGAGGGCCGCAGCACTTGCCGAAGGCGACTGGCTGTTCACCGCTTCAATCATCGCCGTCAATGCGAAGACGGGTGAGTATGCCTGGCACTTTCAGCTGGTGCCGCACGATAGATATGGAAACGACGTCGCCTCGGGCTTCATTATTGCCGATCTTCCGATCAAAGGGAGAACTCGGCACGTCCTTATGCAAGCTGCAAAGAATGGCCACTTCTACGTGCTCGATGCACAGAGCGGAAAATGTATCTCGGCAAATAATTATGTACCAGTCACGACTTATTATCCCATCGACCAGAAGACCTGCAAGCTAACGCCAAGAGAAGAGGCCAAGAGCTGGCTACATCCGAACAATGGGTTCATGAAGCAGCCCGGGGGCTACGGGGCGCACTCATGGCAACAAGCAGCCTATAACCCGATTACACATCTGGTCTATATTCCTGCTTTTATCTCCGATAGCGCCGGTAGTAATAAGGTCCAAAAATTTCGAACCCGAGGCATGCTGATTGCGTGGGATCCCATCGCACAGAAGGAGCGGTGGCGCGTAGACTATCCGATCATGATGAGTGGGGGGGTCCTAACCACGGCTGGAGATCTTGTCCTGCAAGGGACACCCGATGGAAAATTCCTGGCCTATGCCGCAGATTCGGGTAAGCAGTTGTGGTCTTACGATACCAAGAGCGTAATCCTTGGCCAACCCACCACCGTGATGTCCAATGGCAAGCAAATCATCTTGGTGCCGGCGGGTGATGGCGGCGCCGCGGTCGTCGCCACAGCGAATCCAAACTATGCTTCGACAACGAAAACGCAAGCTCCGTCGCGGCTACTCGCCTTCGGCCTAGGTGGCACGGCGACGCTGCCGGATACCCCGCCAAAGGTGCTCCTTGCACCGGCTCGTCCGCCACAGCCCGAAGAGCTGGCTGCCCAGGGTGCAACAATATACGCCTCCAACAGCTGCTCGTTGTGTCATGGGCCTGGGGCGATCAATGGAGGCGGCCATATTCCGGATTTGCGCAATATCAGGGAGGGAACCCTTGAACTTATGCCGCTAATCCTGAAGGAAGGCGCACTGCGCCAGGGCGGCATGCCGCAGTTCAAGTTTTTTACAGATGCGGATGTCAAAGCGTTGCAGGCGTATATCATCAATCAGGCATGGGCGGGTTACAACGCCCAGCAAGCTGGGACGGTCATGACAGACACGGAGACAGAGTAATCGGCATCGATCCAGCCGTGTCTACGAGGAGTCAAGTACATTTCATTTGGGCTTGGGAAGTTACTCTCTGTTTACCGCTGTCTTCCGAAAAACGAGTCGGCGTCGGCGCACAGGGGTGAGACGCTCTGCATACATGAGCGATGATGAATCATGAGAGCATTGACTGCCACAACGATCGCAGCCCTGAGCCTTTGCTTGGTAAACGCGGCGCATCCAAAGTCTGAGCTTCAGGCGCTTCCCGCCACCACTCGAGAATTGGTCTTAGAGAGGACGGAGAGCGGCTATCGATGGAATCTAATAACAACGACGTTGCCCCTTATTGGTGAGCACCAGGTTCTAGTGCGAGTTCGCGCGGTCTCGCTCAACCACGGCGAATTAGACATGCTCCAGCCCGACCCGGCCCACGAACACGCCGGACTAATCGTCGGCTCAGATGCGGCCGGCGACGTCGTCGCGGTCGGAAACAGCGTGCATGGGATCCACAAGGGTGAGCGTGTCACGAGTCTTTATTTCCAAGACTGGACCGACGGACCGTTTACTCAGGCGATCGTCGCTGGCCAACACGGCTGGACATCCGACGGCGTGTTTGGCGACTACATTGCACTGGATGACACCAGTGTTGCGCCCATTCCTATTGGGCTTACCTACGAGGAAGCGGCGACGCTTCCAACTGCCGGTCTCACGGCGTGGACCGCGGTTACTGAGAGTCGTCAAATTAGCCGCGGCGACGTGGTATTAATACAGGGCACTGGTGGCGTCTCCGTATTTTCCATGCAGTTTGCGATAGTCATGGGGGCGCGGGTTATTGTCACCAGCAGCTCGGATCAAAAGCTGCAGCGCGCGCTTGCACTCGGTGCGCACGATGGCATCAATTATCGCACCACTCCCGCATGGGATGGCCGTGTGCTTGAGCTCACAGGCTCTCACGGCGCGGATCTTGTCGTCGATGTCGGTGGGAAGGACACACTGGCGCTATCGGTCAAGAGCCTCGCTGATTCAGGTGTCCTGTCTGTTGTTGGGGGATTATCGGGATACGACGGCACGATATCTGCCATGGGCTTGCTTTTAAAAAGGGCACGTGTCCAGAGCATATTTGTTGGTTCACGTGCCGACTACCTGCGCATGAGTGCCTTCATTACCGCACACCACATTCACCCAGTAGTCGATCGCGTGTTTCCGCTTGAGCAGTACCAAGAGGCATTGCAGTACCTCAAGAGCGGCGGCTTCGTCGGTAAGATCGTAATCCGATGGCAGTAGGGAACAACGCCCACCAAACCGCTGGCGGCGGTACAGCAAAACAGCTTAAGAATCGAGCATCACCCGACATCAACAAATGCACTGCTTTTTCTGCCCGACTTAGAAATAAATCTGCCGCGAGCGACCGCACTTATGGAAAACCCATGCATCATCACCGTCGCCATCACTGGGTCTGTCCCGCGTAAGGAAGATAATCCCGCCGTGCCGATAGCGGTCAACGAGCAAATTGACTCAACCCAGGAGGCCTTTGAAGCCGGTGCGACGCTGGTCCACATCCACACCCGGCGTGATGATCAATCACCGGTGATCGATGTTGAACGCTTCGGCGAAGTGCAGGATGGAGTACGCAAGCATTGTCCAGGGATGATCGTACAGTTCTCCACTGGTGGGCGATCTGGCAAGGGGAGCGAGCGCGGCTCGATGCTCCATCTGCGTCCGGACATGGCATCGTTAGCGACTGGCTCGTGCAATTTTCCCACGACCATTTACGAGAACTCCCCGGCACTGATAGACGAGCTGGCGCAGATAATGCTGAACTATGATGTGAAGCCGGAGATTGAGGTATTTGACTTGGCAATGCTCTATAACGCCGCGGGTCTGGTAAAGCGCGGATTGGTTCGCTCACCACCGCATGTGCAGTTTGTCTTTGGGGTCAAAAATGCACTGCCTGCAGAGCGCGATATTTTGGAATTTGAAGTGCGCAAACTCAAGGAACTATTGCCGGACGCGACATGGGTCGCAGCGGGAATTGGACGCGCTCAGATTCAGGTCAATCGCTGGTCGTTGGAACTCGGTGGCCACATGCGCACCGGTTTGGAGGATAACGTACGGTTGGACGCAGAGCACCTGGCACCGTCGAATGCTGCGCTTGTCCGCCGGTGCGTAGAGTTATGTGCCCAGTGTGGGCGAGGAGTAGCTACGCCCACCGAGGCGCGCCAAGTATTAGGATTGGCCTCGCCCAAAATGGCGGCGTGAACGGCAGTTAGCTTTTTTTGTCGCGCTGCCCTGAATTTTGCTCGCCTACGGTGAGTTGAACGCCGCGCTTCGGGCCAGCCACCCAAGTCAGGATCATCGGCTGATCGAGTTCGACGGCCTATTTAATTTTTATGGTAATCCGTCACCGCAGCATTTCAGACCGACGCAAAGCAGTGGACGGTCGGGCACTGAATCTCCACGCCACGCCGAGCCCGGCATGAAAGACTTCGCCAGGTGCTCGTGATCCTTTTAGCGCGAGCGGACCGTGCTGACACCATACTGGTGGACCGCTAGGCCGGCGATGAGCGGATTTCTGCGGGTCATCCGAATTCTCCAAACGGATGTAGCTGACCTTCAGACTCCGAGCCGGCAACGCGAGATCTTATTATTTAACATAAGAATGATTCGGCGAAGTTGTCAAATTGATTCATAACGAAGACACGGCCTCGGGATACTCAAGTGGCCGACTTCACGCCCATTAAGCTTCAGTTCTTCCTTCAGCCAAGGGTCGCCAGCAACCGTCAAAGCCCACTCTAAACTCGTGATAGGCGTCTCAACGCAATGTTGGGGAACGAGCAGTCATTCACTTCGTGGTCGATGGTATCGGCGCGAGGATTGCGCGTCTGCCTACTTTCGATGTCAATCCCGTGGAGCTGACGAAGCGAGATGAGTCGTACTGCGCAAAATGCTCCGATTATGCAGCCGGATGACGTTAGCTGCGAAATCGACATCGACGACTCGCCGACACAACTGGTGCGGCGAATTCTGAAGCCTCACGGCCCGACCTCCCATGCTGTTAACGCCGGCGAAGAGGATACGACCGCGACCGTAATGACGGTCATGCTGCGCGTGCAACCGCCACCGGGCTCGCTCTTGATGGTCGGCGCGGAGCATGGCGAACGGCTGCGCCTTGCGCTGCACGTCGCGGGTTTCGATGTCGCGGTCGCATCCTCCAAGGAGCAGGCTCTCGGACTGATGGCCAGCCGGCATCACGCCCTTGCGGTGACCAATCGTCTTGATCTCGTGGGGTGCTTTCGCGAACTCGGAACATCGCGGCTGCTGCAAATAATTGCGATCACTGGGACCGGTGAATGGGAAGCGGACGCGGCGCTGCTCGCTGGCGCAGATGAGTGTCTAGACGCGAATGCCTCGGAGACGCTCCTCCAGGCGCGCTTCGCGGCAGCGCGGCGTACCGGCGATCTGGAGTCGGCTCTACGCACGGCGTTCGTCGAAGGCCGCCGCCTTGCCACGACCGATGAACTCACCGGTGTCGCCAACCGGCGGTTCTTCGCGATTCACTATCCTCGGGAGATCCTGCGGGCTGCGCGTTTCGGGCATCCCATCGCGGTTGCCATGTGTGACATAGACTATTTCAAACGTGTCAATGACCAGTACGGACACGCCGCAGGGGACGCCGTGCTGAGGCAGTGTGCGCAACGCATACAACAGCGCTTGCGCCGCGGAACTGACTGGATAGCGCGGCTCGGTGGCGAGGAATTCGCGGTTGTAATGCCGGAGACTGGTCTCGACAAGGCGCTCCTCGTCGGCCGAACGCTGCGCGAAGAGATCTCCAAGGAGCCGTTTTGCAGCAATGGTACGCGGATGCGCATCACGGCCAGTATCGGAGTGGCGGCTATAGAGAGCGTGTTTCGCAAGCCGAAGAAGCTTCCAGAGCGCCTCCTCAGCGCCGCTGATCGCGCGCTGTATCGCTGTAAGGAGGCCGGTCGTGACCGGGTCGCCGCCGTCAGATTGCGATTCGGGCGTCGATGACACAAGTCCGACGGTTTAACGACCGTGAGCGGATTCACAGTTTTTCGCCGATGGCCATCCTTTTTTGGGATACGCGGCCCAGGCCGTAGTGCATTGCTCGATATAATTATTCGAGCCTCAGGCTCCATGGCCACCTCATCGTGACTCAAGAAACGTCGAAGCAAATCATTGAGCTGCCCGCGGAACAGCTCAGGATGGGCATCTATGTGTCGCGTCTCGATCGGCCGTGGACAGACACACCGTTCCTCTTTCAAGGATTCGCCATTGAAAACGACGATGAGCTGCAGACGCTGCGTCGGCTGTGCAAGGTGGTGTACGTAGAGGTCTCGGCCGCGGAAGCTGAGGAATTTAAATCGGTGGCGCGCAAGGCGTTCACCCCAGCACGCCGCCACTCCGAGCCGCCCGATTCGTCCGATCTGCTCGAGGAACTGTCGACAAACCCCACGGCCTTTGTGGACCATGTGCCGGTCAAGGATCCGGTGGAGCTTAAGACCGAGCTTACACTGGCCGCGACGACCTACGGAGAGGCCAAAAACGCTGTCGGCACCATCTTCGACAACCTGCGGCGCGGCGGCGGACTAGACGTGCCACATCTGGAAATCGTCGTCGGTTCCATGGTGGACAGTGTGTTCCGCAATCGCGATGCGATGGGCTGGCTCGCCCACATGAAGAGCAAGGACGATTACCTCTACAGCCACTCGCTGGCCGCCTCGGTGTGGGCTCTCGCTTTCGGACGGCACTTGGGCCTCGACAAGGAGACGCTAAAGTCGGTCGGTACCGGCGCCATGCTTCTGGACATAGGTAAGACCCGGTTGCCGACGGAACTGCTGAAAAAGCGTGGGGCGCCGAGCGATGAGGAATGGAGATTGATTTATGGGCACGTGGACCATGGCATAGAGCTACTGCGTGCCGCGCCCAATGTTGATAATCGTGTCGTGACGATGATCGCGACCCATCATGAGCGTTTCGATGGCTCGGGATATCCGCACAAGCTCAAGGGCGATGAAATTCCGCTGGTGGGGCGTATCGCCGGCATCGTCGACTGTTACGACGCCATGATCTCCGAGCGCAGTTACGCCAGACCCAAGTCCGCCTATGACGCCGTGCGTGAGCTGAAGAGCCTCGGCGGCATTGCGTTTCCGGCGGAATTGGTGGAGCTATTCATTCAGGCGGTAGGTGTGTTTCCCACTGGCACGGTCGTGGAACTAAACACCGGCGAAGTGGGCATAGTGATCGGTCAGAACCGTTTCAGGCGCTTGCGTCCCGAAGTGATGCTTATCCTGGATGCGCATAAGCGGGTTCGTGACGAATTCACGACGATTGATTTACTCACATGCGATGAGAACACCGGCAAAGCAGAGCCGACCTTGTGGATTACGCGTGGCCTGGAGCGCGGGGCGTATGGCATCGATCCCAAGGAGTACTTCCTCTGAGCGTCACGGCGCCCGGCGGAGCCCTCAGCGATGTGCGCGGCTTGTCCCACCGGGAGTTGTTGGCCGCGTTGGCCGCCGCCATAGCGCGCGCAGACGGCGCACTCGCACTGCTGCTCATCGATATCGCCGATCTTAGCGGCCTGCAAGCACGGCTTGGCTTCGAGGGCTGTGCCGCGCTCCTGCAGTGCTTATCCGAACGTTTCAGCCTGGCGTTGGGTGAGCGTGGCACCGTGCTCAGATTCGGCGATGCCTGCTTCTGCGTATTGGTCAGCGCAATTCGCAACCGCGGACACGCGGTGCTGGCCGCCGAAAAGCTGTCGCGCGCGGCCGAGGAGGCGGTGATCGATGCCACTGTGGCCATGACACCCGAGATAAACATTGGCATTGCGCTTTATCCGCTGCAGGGCACAGACGCCGAAAGCTTGCTGCGCAAGGCTCAGCTGGCAGCCGCGGCAGTGCGTGCGCGCGCCGCGCGACTGCAGGTGTTCGACGACAGTTGTGCCGAGCAAGTGCTCACGCCCTGGGCGCTGGGCGATGCCTACGCGGGGGCGCTACGGTCGGGGGAGCTGCAGGTGCACTACCAACCGAAACTGCGCATCGCCGACGGCCGGGCGGTCGGCGTGGAAGCGCTGATGCGCTGGTTGCGGGACGGTCGGCCGGTGGCGACACCTGATGTGTTCATTCCGTTGGCCGAGGAAGCTGGCTTGATCCAGGACACAACCTGGTACGCGCTCAGCCACTCGCTGCAGCAGGCGGTCGCGTTCGAAGACCTGCGCGTGGCGGTGAACATTACTCCAGGGATGCTCCATCACCATGATTTTGTGGAAATGGTGCGCAGCGCAGTGTCCGCGTGGAAAGTGAAGAGCGGGGGCCTGACGCTCGAGATCACCGAAGGAGCGCTGATCGCGGACTTCGACCAGGCCACCGCGCGGCTGATGCGGCTGCGCGATATCGGCGTGCATATATCGATCGACGATTTCGGCACCGGATATTCTTCGCTGAGTTACTTCAAGAGGATCCCAGCCGATGAGCTTAAGATCGACAAATCTTTCGTTATGCGAATGTTGGCCGACGAGGCTGACCAACGGCTCGTGGCAACGATTATCACTCTCGCGCGTCAATTCAAACTCGACGTAGTGGCAGAAGGCGTCGAGAATCAGGCGACACTGGAGCTACTCGCCCGCATGGGCTGCGACTACGCCCAAGGCTATCTATTTGCACCGGCTCTGAGCGCGGAGCAACTAGGAGTTTGGTTGAAGGGCCGATCTGGCCTTTCGTAGTGGGGGCGTGCCATCGTTGCCCCGCTCAAAGTCTCTGGGGCGTCGACCGCTGCGTCGCCGCAAATATCACGCAGGTAGCTACCGAGGCATTCCGCCAATTTCCCGGACCGGACTTTCACGGGCTGCATGCGAAACAGCTTATTCACGACGCTACGCATAATAAAAATCATGGTAACTGGTTTGGCATCGAATCCGTCTGTATCACGAGCTACAAGTCGCGTGATACGGGCCCACGCAAAATTTGTTCCAAGGCTTTGGGATAGACATGAGAGGGCAGTCGCACGCGAGAAATATAGCCGTTGGGATCACCACGCTTTGCGCGCCTGATCAATCGGAGGTCATAGACTTGCGCCGGGCAAGGCGCCGCTCAGCGAATTCCCCGATGTCGGGATCCAGAAGCTGCAATGAGCGCTGGGTTACCGTTTCACTTTCAATTTTGAGAAGCTCTTCGAGCTTGTCTTTCGCAACAGCGGGGCTGAAGAGATAGCCCTGCATCTGGT
>Ga0302325_10029858_pt1 | contig 11257 bp, 7 predicted proteins | sample Palsa_T0_2_FD_201948 | JGI IMG/M metagenome (GOLD analysis project Ga0302325, IMG submission 201948) | Peat permafrost microbial communities from Stordalen Mire near Abisko, Sweden - Palsa_T0_2 | ecosystem: Environmental > Terrestrial > Soil > Palsa > Peat permafrost | place: Sweden: Abisko...
TGTCGGAATACGCCGGCGGCTTGGGCAACGCCATTCAATTGGCGAACCAGGCTATCCAGGAAGCGGCCGCACAGGATCCCAACCGTTCCGGCATGGGCTCGACCATCGTCGCAGTGTGCGTGCACGGAATGTTTTTTTCCATCGCCAACGTAGGAGACAGCCGCATCTATCTGGCGCGCGGCGGAAGCATTCAGCAGCTCACGAGCGACCACTCTCTCGTGATGGAGCAGGTACGTCGCGGACTGATGACGGTAGAAGAGGCTGAGAAGTCGGAAATGCAAAATGTAATCGTACGGGTTCTCGGGTCAGAGGAGAGCGTGGAGCCCGACCTCGAAGATCATGAGTTTACAGCGGGAGATGTGCTGCTCCTCTGCAGCGACGGCATGTCGCGCTATGTCAAAGAACAAAAGATGCTGGAGGTGATGAGTGATGTGCGCTCATTGGAGGAAGCCTGCGACGAACTGATTGAAGCCGCCAAGAACGGCGGCAGTGACGATAACATCACCTGCCTGCTGGTGCGCGCGTCGGAGCAGTCATGGAGCGAGCGCCTCATCGAACGCCTCACTCCGGGCCGCGGCGGTACTTCGCAGCAAAGTTCGACGTAAAAAGACGCAAGCATCAGTGCGCCACTTGTGAAACGCAACGCAGCCCGGTCAGTTCGGAAGACTGGAACGGATTCACGCTATTCACTTCCAGCTGATAGGTGTAAGACTTTGGCTTTCCGTTGGGCAGCATGATCGTCCTTCCGTTGGATTGCATAATCCATTCCAGATTGGCGACGCGGCCAGCACCCTGGGAACGGGCGTCGGCAACGAATCGGAAAACTGCCCAGGTGCCTCGGAACGCCCCTAAGAGATCGCCGCCGGGACTTGTCACCTGAACATCCTCAGGGTTTCCCGTCCAGGTGAAAGTTTTCTGCTGCCCGGCCCCAGCCAGAGTTTCGCTGCCAATTTTCAAAATCACGTCCACATTGCTGGGCAGCGTCTTCAGGGTGTAGGAAAACTTCGGCGTGGATGAGCCTCCGGAATAGAGGGCATCGCTCAGCGCGGCGGCGCGATTGAAAAATGCCACAAAACCTGGAGACGGTTTAACCGCGCTGGTCGCCGCCGCTTCGTAGTGCGATCCTTCCTTGATCAATACCTGCTTGAGCTTATCGTCGTAGAAAGCCCACAAGGCTCCAGTTTTGGGCGCAAGAATGTCATTCAACTGATCGGTTGCGAGTTCTTGATCGGAGGCTGGGTTGAATGGATATTTTCCGGTAATCTGAGCGAAACGGGCACAGAAACTCTTGCCGGCTCCATTCAGAGCTGCGGCGGGACCGAGCTTTAATGGAGCGTCCACGTTGGTAATGGGTTGTTCCAAAAGCGCTCGAACCAGATTCTCATCATGGAATTTTTGATCCACGCGGGTTCCCATAACCTGCGTAACACTGACCTTGGCTGCGCCTTCTGAATTTGCCACCTGGGAGGCGAGAACCGGATCGCTCGGATTGCCGGCCAACGGGGCGATGTCAGCCTGGAGCTTGCTGAGAGCTGAGATATAAGGCTTATTGGAGTCAGTAATGTATTGGTCGGGCAGTTTGTCCGGCGCGCCCGGGGGTTCCAGAGCCTGCACCGGCAAGAATGGCGCAGCCACATCGGTAGCAGCTACCGCGGTATTGTTGGAGATAAACCAGAACAATTCCAGCAGAGGCGAGGTAGGTCCAGTCAACTTCTCCAACTTTTTTTCCGCGTCCGCAAAATCCTGATAGCCGACTACCGACGATGTTTGAAGAACGGTTCGCCACTCTTTCGTGAAGTCGTCGTAATAACGCTCCGTAAGTTTCTGGCGGAGAGTGGCGGGATCCAATTCGGACGCCGTTGCTTTTCCCAGAACCCACTCCTCAACGGTCATGAAAGAGGGGTTGCGGATTGCATCCGATACGAAGGTGAAGCCGTTGCGTGTAAAGGCGCCTCTGACTTTGTGACTGCTGACGATGACTCCCTGGGAATCGCGGAAAAGTTCATTGAAGCTCACATCGGGAATGGTTGGCGACGCCTTCGCAATCAGCGGCAAATAAAATCGGTCGATGCCGGCAAACTGCGAAAGATAGAGCCGCGCCCGGGCAATCGCTCGGGCGTCATTGCCGGCGGAGAATGGATTCGCGGCTGCGAGTTCGGTACTGTAGAAATCGAACTGGGCTTTGGCCAGTGCGACGCGTTCGGCATCGATGTCTTTTCCAGCAATCCAGTGACTGCTGAGTACGGGCGAGAGGAACTCTTTGCTGCTTTTGTCGTTGTTGCTGGTGGTAATGAGATAGGCCTTCAGCTCGTTGTAGGTTTTCTCATAACTGTCGTTGGGGCCAGGAGTATCGGGAACCGCGCGAAGACCGTCCAAGATTTTCCCCTGGGTGGAGGCGAATAGAAGCTGGCGGAAGCGCTCAAAATAAGCGCTCCTCGCGTCAGGGTATAGGTGATCTCCGACGTAAAGTCCCCAGCGCAGGCGAAGTGGTACGCCGTCGGTTTCGAACTCTTTGAGCGTAGCCAACTGCTGCCGCAGCCGATCAAGTTTTTGCAAGTTCGCCAGATTCGGCTGGTCCCCCCCTTGGCCCGTGTTTCGCAAATCGTTGATGGCGGCACCAAGATCGCCTTCCAGCTGATGATTGCCAACGAAGGAGACCAAGAACCCAATGGCCGAAGTAATCGCCACCAGAAAAGCCGCGGTTAGCACCACGCGGCGAAGAATACTGACCCGGGAACTGAAGCCGCTGGCGGTCAGAGCAACCCGGTCCTTGACGATGATGTCGTTGAATAACTGGCTCAGAAAAACCCACTGCGGCACTTTCCGGGAACTCGACCCCGGTGCCGACGTTACGGCCGGAGGTGCCCCGAATCCCGCACTGCTGAAGATGCGGGTGGCGCCGGCCCCCGAGGACAGGTCCGGGGCTTGTACCTGAGGGGCAGCGACTGCTACATCGTCGACAATCACGGGACGGACGCCGGAAAAATAAAAACCGCGCAGAAAAGGATTCACGCTGAGCTGGCTCGGTCGAGTCAGGTCGACGAGAAACTGAACCAGCAGCGTGCGCAGCTTTCTCAATTCTCGGGGAAACTCATAGATAGCGGCCAGTTGGCTGCCATCGTTCTCGCGAGCGAGCAGGTCCAGCCTGCGTTCCGCGAGCGAGTAAAACAGCTCATCGAAGGCCTTGCCGAGGCGCCGAGTTTCTTCTTCGGCATACACCCCCGAGGTCATCGAGCGGACGGGCAGAGTTGCGCCCAGAATCTCGGAAGCCTGTTCCTTGTTGAGCCCGCGGACAAATTCAGGAAAGAATGAAACTCGGTCGAGCTTGGTAAACAACACGTACACCGGGAAGCTGATGCCGAGGAGTTGCGAAATTTCCTGAAGCCGTAGGGCAAGCTTGCGAGCAGCGGAAAGAGTGGTTTCACTGGCTCCTGGCTTTAGAAAACTTTCGATGTCATAACAGAGAATGGCGGCGCGCGGCGCTTGCAATCCCTTGCCCATCGCGGTTGATACTCTGCCGGGCTGAACCAGTTTCAGGAGCCGTTTCCAGCGCTCGGGCTCAGTCAGCAGGTTGCCTGCGGGGTCCACGAAAATGGCCTGCCTCGTGTACCAGATGTTCAGAAGACGGGTGGGCAAGACGTTCGTGTCTTGATAGACGTGTCCGGCAAGCAGTTCGGGATCGAGAGCAGAATGAATGACGGTCGTTGTCTTGGTTGCGCCGGATTCTCCTAGAACGAACACCAGCGGTAGATTTCTGAGTGTGGCGCCGCGGCCCAGGGTAGAGCTTTTCAGCCTGCGCCCGGCCTCACGAACGAGAAGGTTAATGTCGTCGGCGCCGGCGACTAGTCCAGATTCAGTTTCAGGAGCGGCGTCCTCCTTGGATTTTCGGTAGAACCACAGAAAGGACCCAGCGGCAACGATACCGACGAAGGCCAGGCCGCCGCGCAGGATCCAGATATCGGAACCGTGCAGACGCAACCATACTCCGAGGAACCAGACCAAAACGAGGTAAGCCAGCAGGACTACGCCGGTTGCCAAGTAAACCATTTCGCCTCTCTATTTCGCGAGCTGTGCCGCCAGAGCGGAAAGTTCAGACGCACCTGAAACCAAAAGAAATTTGAAGACCAGAAATAGAGACAGTGCCAACAAAGAACTGACCAGGGTAGCAATGGCCAGCCTGCGTACCCAGGGATCAGTCTGTGCCAGGCGAACTGCGTCGGCCGGAATCGCGCCACGCGGAGAGAGAGCGGTCAAGGGTCCGCGCACGCGCCGGATCTTTTCCTGCACCGCTGACGTGATCGAGCGCAGGTCACCGCCGGCGCCGTAACGCCCCTTGAACCCGAGCAGCAGGCAGAGGTAGTAGACCTCGAGAAGATCGGCAGTTTCGACAGAGTCAGGACGTTTCATCGCCCGGTGAAGCTCCTGAAAAAAACCCTCTCCGGCCAATTGATGACCGTAGAGCTCGGCCTGCAAGGGAAGACGAGGCCAGTCCGCAAACGCTGGGTTCTTGCAACCAAGTGCGGACTCATCCAGGAAGGCAACCATGGCAAAAAGCACTTGCTTTATGTCATCCGGGTTACAGCCGCGGCTGCGAGCCTCTTGTTCGGCTACTCGTAGAGCCTGTTTCACCTGGGCGCGAAACGATTCCGCGTCAGAGACGGCTTGTCGGTTGTAGCGCAATCGGACGATGGCGGTAAACACTTCCTGGAAAGCTAGCGCAAGGTTCCAGCCACGGCGGTCGAGCGCGGGACTTGAGCCGCGGTAGCTGCCGAGTGGAGATGCGTGCGTCGAAGACATATTACTTCTCCAGAATAACAATCAACTCCAGCTCAGGCGCCGGTAGTTCGCCGGGGACATAGACGCCCACGCTGCGGGTCTGCATGATGTGCTCCCAGCATGGTCCGCTGCGGTTGACCGTGAAGTACTGGCTATCCACCCTGGCCGAAACGGCGGCGGGCGGCACTTCCAGGTGAGTCAGCGTCAAGCCGGGAAGCGCCCGTTTTACCAAGTCAGAAACGAACTTGGCCGAACACAGTTTGACCAGGCTTGGAACTCTTGTAATCAACTCGGCCTCTCCCATGGCCGCGTGAATGCCCAGGATCCACCGGGAACGCTCGAAACAGCGTTGATCCTTGATCGCCCCTTCGTGGAAATAGCGATCGACCGCTTGCAGAGGAATCAGAATCGCCTGTGAGCCGGCCACGATCTCAAGATGGCGGCGAATATGGTCATCCAGCGCATCGAAGCTCGGACCCGGGTTGCGATGGTCGTAGTGGGGCAGGGAACGAGGAGGCACATCTAACCCAAACGTACAGAGAGCGCCTGCCAGGCGTGACATCTCGCAAAAAAGCTCTTCCGGATGGCCGTGTTTCGAAAGCAACAGATGCCGTAGCGGGGTCAGGCCGGAGTTGATGGCGTGCAGAAACCAGAACTGCGATACGTGGCGGGCCGACATGCCAGCCTGAAACTTTCCTGCCGATTGCTGCTGCTCTCTGGAAACCACGGCGCTTTTGTCTTCCAGGATCTGGACCAGACGATGCAGCATGCCGGTCAAATGCTCACTTGCGCTCAGGCGCAGGCAGGGCGGAACAAAAGCGGGGTCGAAAATAAAATGACCCGAACCATCGCGCATCACGCGGGCGATCGGAAGCGTCATAAGATCGTCCTGCGGTTCGAATTCCAGCATCAAACGAATATTCTTGTGTCCCAATTGCACTGGCTTCGCGTCGCGCCCTGTGTTTTCATCGTGCATCATCTCAACCACACCGGTGTAGCGCGTGTTGACCCCATGGCCAGATTGCAGATTGCAGTTCTGTCCATCCGGTAGCCATCGCGGCACGGCCAAAAAGACGGTCAGCTGATCTGCGGTAGGGGGAAAAACTCCGGTGATATTGCGGGACTCAGGAAGCGAGTCACACCCGGGAATGTCGAAGGTGAGGCCGTCCTCGAAAATCCCGCGGGCATGGACTAAGGCGACCGTTCCGTTGCGGAGAGCATCGGCATCGAGCTGGCAGGCGGAAAAACCGTAGGCGTTTTTCCACAAACTCGCCGTTGCGAAGTGTACCGACTCCTCGAAATAGCGATTCTGCGCCTGAAAATGATGCGGGCCGAGGTACATCCCTTCGGCCCAAACGATTCTCGAAAGCAACTTCATGCTCGCTCACCTGGGAGAAATCTTCTCCCCCTCCGAACCCGCCATTGGAAAATAAGAATTTTACGGCGCAAGATATAAAGAAGCGTGGCCAGCGAATCCTAGGGGTTTATCGCTTTACTGTCAAGGCAATGGATGGACTGTAAGCAGCGTATGGCGTAGGCGCTGGAGCCTCTCCCGAATGGCTTGTGGGCTCGAGAGCCCTGAATACAGCCCGATTTGAGAGAAATGCCAGGCCACCACTTTTGTTTCACAGGAAGCCAAGTCGCGTATTATAGTAAACGAGCTTTAGGCTCTTTCGTGATCGTGGACGGTCTGAACCCATGCAATTTGCGGGCAAGTACGAGCTTTCGGACGAGCTGACCACGGGCCGGGTGGAGACATTCGTCGGTCGCGATGTGGCCAATGGCGAGCGCGTACTGGTTTATATTTTTGACGCACCGCCTAAGAAACCCGGTCAACCGACGGTGCAGTGGGTTCTCGAATCGTTCCGCGCCGTCGCACCCGATCCGCCTGGATTAGTGGTCGCAACCGGCAAGTACGTGGGCACAACTTACGCTTACCTGGTAACCCGAGTTCCCGATGACGCCGTACTGCGGCAATGGACCCAATCCTACGAATCGTTTTCCACAGGGGCGCGAGAGATCCCGATCGGGCCCAAGAACATCCCGGTCGAGAGCGCAGCAACCCTTAGTTTCTCTCGGCCAAAGGAACGGGGAGCGGAGACCCAGGGCCCGGCTCACCAGCCCGCCGATGCTGCGGCACGTTTTTCCGGGTTGCCATCGCCGGCTGAAATCGATGCCAACGTCTCCATGGAAACGAAGAATATCCCGGCTCAGTCGGAGTCTGCCGGGGAGGATTGGAGCGGACTCAGTTTTGGGCCTCTCGGAGAGACTCCGAAACGGGAGCCTGGCGAATTCACTCGTCAGTTTCTCGCTGGACCGAATGAACCGTCGCCTGCGGGGCAAGCTTTTGCCGAGCCTGCATCGGAACTACGTTCTCGTCCAAATCGCGAAGGGTTCGACCAAGCGCCAAGGAGTCAGGAAGCATCTCGACCGGAACGGGCTGCGTCTGGCGCGCAGATCCCGAGCGACGTCCCGACTGTAAACGATGGAGATCGCGCCGTCGAGGATATGGGCAGCGGCGTTTTGACCGCCTTATTTCGACCCAGCAAGCCAGAGGAGGGAGACAGTGCGGCGAGCGTGGTTGGTGCCCACAAAACTGCGGACGATGGGAAGCCAGGGGACTTCACCAGATTTTTTCGAGGACCGTTTGACGGCGACCCGCCGGTAGAAACTCCTCCTATCGTGGCTGACATGTCGCGCACACCACAACGGAATGCTCCCGGAGAGTTTACGAGGGTATTCGGATCGAGCAAAGACGACTCCTTTTCCGCGATGTATCCTTCGGCCGGAGAAGGGGAAGACTCTCATCAGCCCGAATCCGGGGCGTTCACGCGGTCATTCGGAGACGCGAGCGAATCCTCTCCTTCGATTGAACCATTGCCGATGAGCGAAAGGAATACGTCCAGCCAGACTCCATCGGCGCTCAAAGATCCAAGTTGGGTTCCGCCCAGTCCGACTCCAGTGGAGCCTCCAGTCAATCCGCCGGTTACTCCGATCGCTCCGAGAGTGGTTGCGGGTAGCCCGAGACCGTCCATTCAAAATGGCGCCACACAGGCGTTTTCCATTCCCGGCCGGGAAGCTTCGACCAGCCTGCCGCCTCCTGCCACGGGTCCGAGCCAATACACGCGTATCATCTCCGGAGGATTGGCGGGTTCCGGCGCGTTGAAAGGTCAACCGGCTGCGGAGGGATCGCCGCACACCTCCGGCAGCCTTCTAGATTTCGAAATGCCGGCTGCAGCGGCTCCGAAGATTACAGCTCCTCCGGCTCCCAAGCTGCCTGCGGCTCCGGCCGCCCCAAAAGATCCCGAGACCGGAGCCCTTCCCAAGGCGAAGAAATCGTCTTTGCCAATGATCATCATCCTGAACGTGTTGCTGCTGATTGCCGTGCTGCTCATCGTTTATTTTGTGATCAAGCGTTGAAGACCGCTGGCGGGATCATCTTGACTGTGGCAACAGAACCAGGAGTTCCATGGTTGGATTCGGAAGGTCTCCCGGCACATAAGCCGCGAGATTGCGTGCGCGAGTGACCGCCTCCCAGGCGGCGCCGGACTGGTTCAGGCTGAAATATTGATATTTCAACTTCACGGGAATCGCGTCGGGCGGGTTGGGCAGATGTTTGAGTTGCACACCGGGCAACGCTTGCTTGATCAGATGTTCAATGTGGGTTGCGGAGCAGACTTTCAGCAACTGCGGCACTTTCTTGATGATTACGTCTTCACTGGTTTCCGCACTCACGGCCAGATACATCCGGGTATTCGCCAGGAGTTTTTCGTTGTCGATGGCGGTGGCGTAAATAGAACCCTGTACTTGTTTTAAGGGCAGTGACACAAGGTTTGTCGGCACCACGGTCTCAAGCAGGGCATGCAATTTCTCGTCGAGGTCAGCAAAGACTGGACCGAGAGAGTCATGCACATACAAGGGCAGATCCCGGGGCCGAAGCTTGGGTGAAAAAGTGGTCAGTGAACCGGCCAGCGAAACCATTGCCGAATACACTTCCTCGGGATGCGCGCCCTTGCTCTCAAACAAGTGACTGAAAATCGGGAAGTGCGAATTTACCGTATAGAGCAGCCAGAAATTCGCAATATCGGAGGCGGTAAAATCCGCCAGGCTCTGATTCTTTTGCCGGCGGATGCCAGAGAGCTGCGTACTGCGTGCAGAAAGAATCTCGATCAGACCGCGGAGCAATCCTGCCAAATATTCACTGCCGCCGATTTCGATCAGAGGCGGAATAAACCGGGGATTGAGTTGGAAAGTGCCTGCCGGGGTCCGTTCCACATTGGCGACGCGTAACACGGAAGCCCCTTCTCGGTTCTCGGTGTCGGCGAGCAAGCGCATGTTTTTTCGCGCGACCTGGATAGGCTTTTCGCTGGCTCCGGTATTCTCGTCGCGAAACGAGGCTACTTCCGCTACGTAACGCGAGCCCCCGTCTTTTCCGGTGGACACATTCAGTCCGCGCTGACGATAGTCCGGAATGGCCAGATAAAAGTCCAGACTCTGGGTGCCGGGATCGAAGAATTCCTCGAGCGATTTGGAAGGAGGCGCAGGATCAGCGTCCGGGATGTCGAACAATAGTCCATCGGGAAAAATGCCAGAGGCGCGGGTGAGAGCGAATTGCCCGTCGGTGAGAAGTTCCTGATTTATCGCCAGGTCGAGGAACCCCCATGGACAAAATTTAAGCGCTTGCAAGCGAAAGTTGAGCGTGTCCTCGAGAAAGCGGTCCTGGACCTGGAGATGTTGCGGAGTCAGAAACGTGCCCTTGGTCCATAGAACTGGCTTCAGTTGCTTCATGGGATGGTGAGGTTCGCTTGCGCTCAACTGAAAGCGCGCATCGGTCGCTTTCATGGCCGCTGCCACAATAGCAATTCCTGTGGCAGGAAGCAAAGGCAAATCGCCAGGATGAGCGAACGAGGCGGCTGACTCGCTCGTCTGGCGGCGGTGGGCAAGGGGCCGCCCAGTGAAGAATGAGCAATTATTCGCTGGCGCTTCCCCCGGCGTCTCGCTCAGGTTTCCACAGGCCTTCCATAAATTCCAGCCACTCCTGCGTGTTGGCCCGCATCTGGGTGCGCAAGCGACGGGAGGTGACTGCGATGCCAAAATCTCCACGGGCTCGCCGGAGAACCCACTGAATTTCTTCCTTCACGACTTCCGGGATGGACGGTTCATTGTCAAGAACCTCCAACAACTCGAACATGTCGGGCGCGGCCGCGATCAGGGCGGCGTTGGAGTTTGGATCGACACGAGTTTCTACCGAGGCGACGGGTTGGCCGTTGCGATCAATTACGCGCGACCACTTTTGTGGATCGATGCGCCACATGCCGGAAATTACTCTCGTCTTGGCCATAGCACCGCCTCCTCCAGAAGGTTTCCCTTCATCTCCATTAATCTTATCGTGAATGGTAGGATGCTGGGCAGCCCTCTCAAGGTCACTAAGGTTCATGCCGGGTAACAGAAGGGATTCCCTCTATGTTGTTCATTCTTCTCGACTGAGCCACGATGGCTCACGACCGCCCGCCAGACCTTGCATTCCCGTCTGGCTTTGCTAGAATGCCGTGGCAGCCAACTGGCTGAGGGTTCGCTTATGCCGATGCAAGTTTGTATGGGAGCAAACATGATGTGCAGCATGGGGATGGCACCCAGTTCGCTGGTCGTGCTACCCACCAATCGGGTGATGACCGACAACGTTCCAGACGCCAACATCATGGATCACATCCCGCTAGTGAATATCATGCCGTTCGGAATGTGCATGTCACTCGCCAATCCGGAAGTTGCCGCCGCAACCACGGCTGCACTGGGCGTACTGACCCCGATGCCTTGCGTCCCGGCAACTCCTGCACCCTGGGTTCCAGGAGCGCCGACGGTAATGCTGGCAAACATGCCTACGCTCGACAATACCTCGACGCTGATGTGCCTGTGGGCCGGAGTGATCAAATTCGTCGACCCGGGAGAATTTACGGTCATGGTGCCGTAGTCGTTTTTCCCGTTTCGGGAACTCGTCCAGTTTAAATTATGCGATTCTCGGCTGACTGGACCGGGAGTGTCTTTACGTCGCGCCAGGAGGCTGCCGTCAGCTTTTTCGGCTATCGATTGGGCTCGCCCGCAGGGAAGGCCGGAACGGCTTTGAAGCGCTTCAAGAAACTGCCTTTTCCAGGCCGGCCGCCCGGCGTTCATCTAGGCCGTATCGCGCGCCAATCCTGCCCAATCGCTTCCTGCTTGACTCTGCTTGTGGCATGTGATAAACACGTTGTCCACGGCCTGTACGGTCAATCGCAAGACGGTCTTCTCTCCGCGAAATGGATCCTGTAAAGCTACGTTCCCGGTCGTATTAAACCGGGCTCGATGAATGGCAACGGCCCTTCATCGGAAAACTCGAAAGAGGTAGGTAGAAAAATATGGCAAAACCGAGCACGCAGCATAAATTAGACCGGGTGCGCCCGCCTCGCGTTCAGATCACCTATGACGTAGAAACCGGCGGCGCGATCGA
>Ga0302325_10029859_pt1 | contig 11257 bp, 9 predicted proteins | sample Palsa_T0_2_FD_201948 | JGI IMG/M metagenome (GOLD analysis project Ga0302325, IMG submission 201948) | Peat permafrost microbial communities from Stordalen Mire near Abisko, Sweden - Palsa_T0_2 | ecosystem: Environmental > Terrestrial > Soil > Palsa > Peat permafrost | place: Sweden: Abisko...
GGCGCCGGCACTTTTCCGGAAAGCCGACTTTCTCTCACCTGGGCGCGCCAATGTCTTCGAATGGCAGGGTGCTCGGGCGGTGCGGGCATGCAACTTGGGACTATGCGTCGAATTTTGGGCCGACGCCGAACTTTCTCCCCAGGCGGACCCAGCGGGATTCGGAGGCCAGCCTGATGCGCTCAGCGAACGCACTGGCGCGCTCTTTTTCTTCGCGAAGCTGTCGCATCGCGGTGGCCCAGTTCTCTAGAAACTGGCCTTGCGCGGCGGGATTCAGAACGAATGGATCCTTTCGGGCGATCAACGGCAGGGAGACATCGTCATCCCACAAAATGCCGGCATCGGGCACATCGGCGGTCAGAAAATGGACTTCGCGAAACCCTGCGGCCAGCAAACTCGCCTGCAACCCCCGAACGTCAAACTGGCGCATCTCCAGCACCGCGCCCGGTCCTTCATGGAAGACCAGGTCCCCGCGAATCTCCAAACCGCCATCGCGGCGGCGGTTAACCAGGACCTCGGAATCACCCAGGCGAACGACGCGATACTCATGGAGGTTCGGAAAATGTTCGAGCATGGCGCCATTCCGCGCACAGGGAACAGTAGCCGCCAGAAATCCATTCGGCTTCAATAGCCTCCGGATTTCTTCCAGGGCGCGACCCACCGGTGGCGCGACATGTTCCAGCACGTCAGCCGAGAGAATGAAATCGCACGTGCCGTAAAGATCGGGGTTCGGAGCGGTGAAATCGAGGCGCGGAGGCCGGTCGTAAAACGTGTTGGTGTAGTTGAACTTCTCCGCCAGGATCGCGGCATAAGCCGGCTTGTCGGTCATGCCCAAGCCGTGGATGGATTTCAGTTTCGGAAAGTCGGGCAGTGTCAGGCCACAGCCGAACAATTCCAGGGACAAAAGGTGCAGGAGCGCGCGCACCCTCACGTTGGAACCGCAATCGCACGTAGCCGGCTCGGCCGCGAAATTCACCACCTCGCTATGTGCGCCGCAGACGTTGCACCTAAACGCTACCACAGGCTACCCACACCACGAAATTGGCGCCTTCGATGTTCGCGGCGCAGATCATCTCTGCCACTGTAGCGCATGTTGGCGCCATCGGGGCGAAAGACGTTAATGTAAACTGCGCCCCAACTTTTCCGAAGCGGAGCTAGGCCTTAGGCGAGTGGGAGGCGCTGCGGTTCTAGCCGTGGTGCTAACGCTGGTTGCGCCGCGTGCGGCACATGCGGCCGTGGCCGCGCTTGTCCAGGTGACCAACACGATCGCCAATCCGGCGGTGACAGAGGACACTTCCAGAGCAGCGTCGCAGATCGTTCATCTGATCACACAGGTAAAAAGCGCGGTTAGCACTGCAAGAAAGCTCATTGAATCAGAGAACTAGCGGATGCCTTTCGAACGCAGCAATGCCACATACTTCGCGTCCGTCCCGAGTATGTGTACCCTCAGCCAGGCGCTGAGGAATTGCAGGATTTCGATGCTCATACCCATAGTGCCGGCGTTGAATTCTGTTTGAAAGCCAAGCACCTTTTTGGTCAGTTCCACATGCTGCGCCTTGTGTTCTACAAGGTCAGGATAGGCATTCTGAGTCAGCATTCGCTCTTCGTCGCGAAAGTGCGCTTTGGTATATATGACGAGTTTTTCAAGGATCTCCCCCAACACGTCTTTACCCTTGCCCTCGCTCATTGCCTGATTCAGTTGATTGACGAGTGCGACTAAGTTTTGATGCTGAGCATCGACTTCCTTGACGCCGATGCACCAGGATTGGTTCCAGGTCACGAAAGGAGCGGTTGTAGTAGCCATATCGTCTATATCGGCAGTTGCAGCCATTTGTTTACGGGGGTGCAGGCCCTGAATATGAATGCCTGGTTGGGGCCTTTGGAATACAAAGCTGGCAGCATTCCGCCCTGACCCTGAAATTGCCCTCGCGATTTCCGCCGCGGAATCGGATAGAGTAGAACAGATTGGAGCCCGAACGATGAAGCGTGTAACCGCCTTCGGAGCGCTGGTATTGGCGGCTGGCGTAGTGGCCGGCGCATTCGCCCAGCAGGGGAACCAGCCCGGCGTCAGATGGACCGACCAGCAGCTTAAGGAGACCGTTGACCTGGCGCGGGTGGGACGCAAATTGACGCCGAAATCGTGGCCCAACGGCGCGCGCGTGGCCGTTTGCCTCACGTTCGACGACGATACCGAGGCTCCACTTCTGCGTGACGGCACGACGTCGCCGACCACGCTTTCGGCCTCGGATTTCGGGGCGGAGAGCGGGACGCAGCGCATCCTGGCGATGCTGGATCGTCAGCAGTTGCCGGCCACCTTTTTCGTGACGGGTGTTGACGCCATGCTCCATCCGGACATGCTGGCGGCGATTCTGAAGAGCGGACGGCACGAGATCGGCGTGCACGGCTGGATTCACGAGTTTCCGCCGCGGCTGGCGGATGGCGAGGAAGAAAAGCTGCTCGATCGCGCCATCGATTATCTGACTAAGGCCACGGGCAAGCGTCCGGTGGGCTACCGCGCGCCTTCGTGGGCGTTCAGCGGGATCACGCTGGATCTCATCCGCAAGAAGGGCTTCCTCTACGACAGCAGCCTGCAGGCGCTGGACGAGCCGTACGAAATCAAATCGCGCGGGGAGAACACGGGGCTGGTGGAACTGGCGATCGATTGGACGCTGACAGAGACGCCCTATTTGGGGCAGAGCGGACATATGCCGTCGCCGGAACTGTTATACCAGCTCTACCAGGATGAATTCGACGGCGCTTACCGGGAAGGAACTACATTCATCCTGACGTTGCACCCCTATCTCAGCGGCCATCGCGCTCCCATGACGCACCTGGACAAGTTCGTGGCGTACATGAAATCGAAGCCCGGAGTGTGGTTCGCCACGGCTTCGCAGGTGGCGCAGTACGTGAAAGACGCGCCGCGGTAGCGATCGCCTGCATCAGGCTCGTGACGAGAACACGGCGCCCAGCGGCTCAGTTCAAGATGTTTTTCGGCATCCTACTGCTGCTCCGGATGCGCCGCAACGTAGCGTTCGCGCGAAGAGATGATGGCTTCGTGCGCTTCCTTCACTCCGCGCCAGCCATGCATTTCGGTGTGCTTTCCCTCAAGCTCCTTATAAATGGTGAAGAAATATTCGATCTCGCGAAGGCTGTGCGGGGAGACTTCATCGATGGTCTTCATATGGTCGTACCGTGGATTGCGGGTGGGAACGGCCAGAATTTTCTGATCGGGCTCGTTCTCATCGACCATCTCCAAAACGCCCACCGGACGCACCAGGATCAGAACTCCGGGATAGCTCGGTTCATCCACCAGGGTGAGCACATCGAGTGGATCGTTATCCTGCGCCAGGGTGCCCGGAATGAATCCGTAGTCGCCGGGATAATGTAGGGGAGAATACAGGGCGCGGTCCAGCCGGAACACTCCCAACGTTCCATCGTATTCATACTTGTTACTGGAGTTTCTCGGGACCTCCACAATCATGCGGACGATCTCGGGACATGCGGAGCCGGGCTCCAAATCGTATAGTCGGGACGTCACCCAGCTATGGTAGCAATGGGGCGCGGCTCCCCGCTGGAGAACACAACCGATTCCCTCACGGTCGCGGCTCGGATTGGCTCGCAACTCAATCGGAGCCCCGAGCGTCAGCGAGTGGGTTACTTGTTTTCAGGCCAGCGCGAGATTCAGATTCTCGATGGCCTCATCCACTTCCCTGGTGTTCTTGAAGCCCACGGTAACGGCATCGACCCCCGCGTTATTGAAGGCGAATCGCATGGCAGCCTGACGGTCCTTGCGGTTGGTGAACGTGCCTTCGCCGATGAGCTTCATGCTGATCACGCCCATGCCCTCGGTCTTCACCTGCTTGACGTGCGAGACCACTTCGGGGACCTTGTCGGTCTCCCCGGCGGTGAAATCCTCATTATCCATGCGAGTGCCCTTGTGGTTCATGCGGATCATGGCAATCTGCAGCCACTTGTTTCCGGGAACCTGCCGCAACGCGGGGAGTCCATGCACCGAAGCGCCCTGCACCAGGACGACCTTCTTCGACCGGGCTTCTAGAATTCCGTCCTGCCACCGTACTGTATCGGTGGGCCAGGTGGCAGTGTGCTGATAATGCAAGAGCAGGATGTCGAAGTAATCGGTATTCGCCGCCTTGCGCAGCTCGTCGATCTTGTCCTTGGGATTCCCGCCTGGCCGGGTGGTCACTTTGGACATCAGCCGGTAGGAATCGCGCGGCAGGCCCTTGAGCGCCACTCCCAGCATGTGGTGCATCTCGGCGTAGCTCTCGGAGGTCTCGAAAAAGCGAATGCCGCGATCGTAGGCATGGCGCACCAGACTGGTGAAATCCTCCTGCCCCAGGTCGCGCTGCGTTTTCCCGCTGATGGTGCCGGTGCCGAAGGCCAGCCGCGTCACCTCCACGCCGGACTTTCCCAGAGTTACCCAATCGGTAGCCGTTCCGCGCGCCGCCTTGAGGGGCAAACCGGCAGTTCCCACCGCCACGCCGGCGGCAAGTGAGGTTTTCAGGAAATTACGTCTGGAACAGTGCGACATGTATCCACCCTCCTGTTGGTCATTATCCTATCACGCGACGAGCATGGTCAGAGAATCGTGCCCCGTTTGATGGTGGTCTGCACCAGGTTGGTCCCCAGTTGATACGCCAGATCGCGATGGTCGGAGGTGTGCAGGATCAGGATGTCGGCTAGCTTGTCGACCTCGAGCGAACCGGCACGGCCGGATACGCGGAGGGCGTGGGCGGCATTGATGGTGGCGGCCGCGATGGCCTCCGCGGGACTCATGGCCATTTGCAGACAGGCGAGCGAAATCGCAGTCTGCATATTTAACGACGGAGTATGCCACGGGTTGAAATTGCTCCCCAGCGCGACCGCGACTCCCTCGTCGATCAACATCCGCGCGGGAGCATGACGGCCCTGGCGGAAGGATGCGCTGGGCAGCAGGGTGGCAATGGTCGAGGAGCCCGCCAACATGCGGGCCTGATCGAGAGTGGCATACTCCACATGGTCGATGCTGGTGGCTTCGTATTCCAAGGCCATGGAAAAGGCCGCCGTGGAGCTGTGTCGATCGGCATGGATTTTGCGCGCGAAGCCCAGGCTGAGAGCAGCCTCCAGAAAGCGCACCAGCAGCGGCCGGCGCGCAATATCGGGGTCCCATTGCAGATCGGCAAAACGTGCCAGGCGACGGCGACGGATGGTGAACATGAAGTCGCGGAAGATGCGTTCCGCAGCGGCGGCATCGGCGCGATGGCGATCTCCCGGAGGTGAGCCCAAATCGAAAAGGAAGCTGGGAATGACGTCTAACGGGCCTTTGTTCAGTGCATTCAAGACGCGGAGCACCTTGAGTTCGGCGCTCTCATTGGGTCCGCATCCCGACTTGGCTTCCAGAGTGGTGGTGCCGTGGCGGGCCATGGCCTGCAGATAAGCGCGTCCGCGGCGGGCCAGCCTTTGGGCGGTAACCGATTCCAGCGCGTGGGCGGCGCGGTCGAGATCGGGCCCAGTATCGCTATCGGCGGATTGCGGCGGCGGGAACATCAGGTGGGTATGGCAATCGACGAAGCCGGGCATGACCACCTTGCCGGTGGCATCGATCTCGATGGCATCGCGGGCTGCCGCCAGATTCTCCACCCGGCGGGTGGAGCCCACTTCGACGATCAAGCCATCGCGGAGGAGCAAGGCGCCGTCGGGAATGATGTTGAGTTCGCCCAACGCCAGACCGCGCCGGGGTTCTGCGGAGCCGCGCAAGGTGACCAACTGGCGCGCCGATCGAATCAAAATTGCGGGTCCGATGGTCTCACTGTACCATTGAGGCTGCGGCTATATGCGTCCCATCAAAACTCTGGAGCGGGTCTTTTCCAAGGCGGGCCTGGGATCCCGCACCGATGCCCGCAGCTGGATCGGCGCCGGCCGGGTGCGCGTCAACGGAAAAGTGGTCGAGAACCCCGATCGCTGGGTAGATCTGGAGAAGGATCGCGTGACGCTGGACGGCAAGCCGCTGAAAACGGCCGACGTCACCTACATCCTGCTGTATAAACCGAAGGGGTATCTGACGACGTGGCGGGATCCTGAGGGCCGTCCCACTATTTATGACCTGGCGTCCGATGCCGGGACGTGGCTCTCTCCGGTGGGACGGCTGGATCTGGACACCAGCGGGTTGCTGCTGTTGACCAACGATACGGATTTCGCCGAGCGCGTCACCAATCCGGAACATAAGGTCCCGAAAACCTACCAGGTGAAGGCCGCCACTTTGCTGACCGACGAGCAGATCGGCAAACTGCGCAGCGGCGTGGAGCTGAGCGATGGCATGACGCGTCCGGCGGAGGTGCGGCGGCTACGGGACGGACCCAAACATACGCACCTGGAAATGACCATTACCGAGGGCCGCAACCGGCAAGTGCGGCGGATGCTCGAAGCGGTGGACAGCAAGGTATCGAAGCTGGTGCGCACGGCCATCGGCGCCATTCGCATCGATGACCTGGCGATCGGCAAATGGCGCCATCTGACCGGGGAAGAAGTGCAGGCGCTGGGAGGCCTGCGGCCTCCGCGAATCATTCCGAGTTCGAATACCAGCGGAGCCCCACAAAGGCGTTCGCAAAAATCCCATGCAGGTAATAATCCGAGTTGGTCGAAGTCTTGAAGCCGAACGCGCGTCCACCGAGGCGAAGTTCAAAGTGGGGAATCACGCGAATGTTGAGCGAAACGTCGGTATCGAAGATGTCGTAGCGGTGCGGCCAGCCGAATCCCGAACCGTTCACTTCCAATCGGAAATGGCGGGAAGGATAATAGTAGCCACCCAGTCCCAACATGGGAGAAAAGATGTGGACGGTGCGGCTGGCGGAGAAGTTGGCGGGGTTGCCGGAAGTGTCCAGTATCAAGTTGCCGTTGGTGTCGTAATAATCCAGTGGCGAATCGAAGGTGGACGTAATCGACGTGTACTGCACTTGCCACAAGGTCTTGAGGCGAAAGTTCTTGCTGCCCACGGGGTACGGCCAGGTGAGGTATTCGTAAGATAGCTTGAGACTTTGGGTCTTGTAATTGGTAGATATGTAGGTGCCTGCGGTATACGGTTCCGCCCAGGCCACCAAAGCCACGGGCGTGGTGAAGTCGCCCGACGCATTGAAATTGGTGGCGGTGAACCGCAGGGTGTTGTGGAGCCCCACGGCAGCGCCCACTTCCAGGACCTCGGCGTACTTGGGCGTGCCCTGCATGGTAATCAGCGAACTGCCCACAAAGGTCGACTGATTGGCGCGATTGAAGATTGGTTGCTGCTTGGGGAACCAGCCCTGGATACCGACCCAGAAGCCGGACTCGCCGGGCCGGCGAACGTCAGGGATCTTAGGCGGCGGCGGTGGCGGCACCGGAAGAATCCCGTGCTGCGTGGGCTGATCCTCGTTCGGCGGTGGGGTTTGTCCCGCGGGCGGAGCCTGTTGCGGCGGATTGGTTTGCTGCGGCGGTTGCGCGTCTTCAGCCGGCGCCTGCACGGGCGGCGCGGTTGCCTCGGCTGGCGCCGCCGTCTGCTGTGGCGCCGTGGAATCGGCCGGAGCCGTCGTCTGTATTGCCATCTGTACAACTGGGGGGGCAGCCTGAATAGCGGGCTGCGGATTGGGGCTTTTCTCCTGCGCGCGGCCAGGCAGGTTGCCGGCCACTACCAGCAAACAGGCACAAATAAAGCCAGTCAAAGGATTCGTCACTTACGCCTCATCGTTTTCATTTTGCCGGCGAGTTTAATCTGAAGGCAGACCTCTCATCTGCACCCGTCAGGCCAAAACACCGTCTATCGATTGCTTCTCTCCTATTTTGCCTCAATTCAGACGGTTAGCGCACGAAAGAATGGGGCTCCGCTTGTCGTCTGGGCGGCACAGGTGTGAGCTTCGGGCTCCGGGTCCCTGCGCACCGTATGAGTGCCTGCGCCACGAAAAGGGGACAACACCAATAAAAAAAGCCGGGCGGTTTTTGAGGCCGCCCGGCCAATTAGCTAACGTTTTACCGAACCGCGATTACCTGACGTATACCGAGATGACGGCGCTGACGCTCGCGCCTCCCGGTCCGTAGGCGATCAGGGTATAGGTGACGTTATCGTTCGGATTGACAGTGAAGCTACCGTTCACCGGCAGGTTGGCCGGCGAAGATTGCATATCGCCGCCCACCAGGGATACCGATGTGGCGTTCATGGTCTGCCATGTCAGGACCACCGGCGAACCTTGCGATGTGGAGAACTCCGGATTGGCGCTGAACTGCAGGATTTGCGTCGATCCGACATTCACCGTCACGCTGGCGTTGATAGAGCCAGCTGCATTGGTCGCCGTCAAGGTGTAAGTAGTTGTGGCTTGCGGGCTTACCGCGGCGCAGGCATTGGCGGCTACGTTGCTGCCAACTCCTCCGCTGATGTTGATGGTAGTCGCGCCAATCACCTGCCAGCAAAGCTGCGAGCTCTGACCGGCGTTGATGGTTTGCGGACTGGCGCTAAAGACCACAACCTGCGGGACGGTAGTGCTCCCAACGGTGATGGTGATGGGGGCCGTAACCGAGCCGCTGGAGTTGGTCGCGGTCAGGGTGTAGGTAGTGGTGGTGGTCAGCGCCGGAGTGGAGACGCTGCCGTTCAACGCTTCAGCACCGAGGCCGCTGATGGTCACCGAAGTGGCGTTGGCGGTAGCCCAACTCAAGGTGGAGGTGCCGTTGGGCGCGATGGTCAGCGGGCTGGCGTCGAAGCGCAGGATCTGCGGTCCGGTCACCGGAGTGGTCGTGACGGTGACGGTAGCGGTCGCCGTAACCGTGCCGGCGGGTCCAACCGCAGTCAGTGTATAGATTTGCGTGGCCGTCGGGGTCACCGCGAAGGTGCCGGAAGTTGCGTTGACGCTACCGACAGTCGGCGAGATGGTCACCGTAGTGGCGTTCTGGACCACCCAGTTCAAAGTGGAAGAGGCGCCGGGCGCGATTTGCGCCGGGGTTGCCTGGAAGACCAGGATGTTGGTCAGGCCGGGAGAGGTAGTGCTCACCGTGGTGGTCGCGCTGCCGCTCAGCTTGTCGGTGTTCGTCACCGTCAACTTGAAGACGTAGGTGGCGCTGGCCGCCGCCGGGAAGGTGGCGATGGCGGCGTTGGCGTTGGAAATGACAACCGTGGGTCCGGAAAGCTGGGTCCAGGCATATGTCAAAGTTTCACCCAGAGGATCGTACGAACCGGAGCCGTTCAAGGTAATGATCGCCGGAGGCACGTTCAATTGGCTCGGGCCGGCATTGGCGATAGGCGGGCTGCTGCCCACGCGGCGCGTGCCCAGTTCGTAACGGACTTCCGGAACGTCCATCGGTACGGGACGGGTGTTCTTGGCAAAATCCTTGGGGTGCATGATTCCGCCGAACATCAAGCCGAAGCGAACGTCGGCGATGTTGCCGTGCTGAGCCACGTAACTTTCGTTGTATCCCACATCGGCAGTGAATGCCAGGTGCGGAATGATGGGCTGCACGAACTTGATGTTGAATCCAGGCTTATTCCCTTGGTAATGCGCGAAAATGGCGCCCGCGTTGCCCTGGATGTACGCGTCACCCCAAGCCCCGACCGTGGCCGAGAAGCCCAACTGGTTGTCGATGCGCGCGAAGGTTTGCTCATACGCGCCGGGCGCCAGTTCGACACTGTTCAACACGCCGAAGTTCTTGAAGCCCTCGGTGCCGTACAGGCCGACCTTGCCGCCGGCGAAGAGGTAATCGAGCAGGAATGACGCCTGGCCCACCACCGCTCCCTGTTGGTATTGACCGAAGTTAATGTACTTAAAGCTGCTGAATGCGCCGGCCTGAACCGACCCGACACGGTCCACCAGACCCAAATCGAACTGGCCTTCCTGGAATCCGGGGAAGTAATTGTATTGGCCCTGGGCCTGTACGGCGTAATTCTGGTCCGCTCCGAACGGAGTAAAGAACATGCCGTGGGCCGACGCGGTGATGTGGCTGTCGTTGGGCCGGCCGTTGCCGAATGCGGGTCCGACATTGATGCCCACATTGGCGATGGAATGGTTGCGGGCCTTCTGGTCTTCCTCAATCTTGCTTACGATCTCCGGCTCCGACTTGGACACGATCGCCTGCGCCTGCGGTTCGGTTACCGCCTTAGGCAGGCCGCCGACTTGATCTTTCAAGGCATTCAACTGATTGCGCTGATCCGCCAATTCGCTCTTCAGGCGGTCGTTTTCGCCCTGCAGACCTTTGAGCGCGGCCAGGATGTCGTCGAGCTTGTCGAGGCGTTTGAGGATCTTGTCGCAGCAATCGGATTCCTGTTTGGCCAAGTCCTGAATGGCCTTCAGCACCTGGGGCATCACGTCGCTCACGCCGCCCGCGCCGATCAACTTGCCGGCGCCGTCTCGCAGTTCGAGCACCACGCGGCGATTCATGAAGCGGCCTTCCTTGCTCGCGTTGTCCACTTCCGGATCGCGTTTGCCGTTCCCTGCGGTACTGATCTGATCGCCGGAGGCTCCGTATTTCACCAGGAATGCTTTGACAGACTCGGCGCGCGCCATGGCCAACTTATCGTTGTAGGCTGCGGAACCGACGATGTCGGTATTGCCGGTGACCTTGAGCTTGAAGTCCTTGTGCTGGTTCAATATGTCCGCCAGACGCAGCATGCTGGGATAGCCGTCCGATAGGATCGAGGAATTGAACTCGAAATTGATCTCCTCCCAAGAATCCTTGGTTTGGCCCGCGGGACTCAACCCCTGGGCGAACAAACCAGAAGCCATCAGGCCGAGAGCGCCTATCGCTGTTAGTTTCATCATCGTTCTCCTGAATTTCCTCAACTACTCGTTTCGCATGGGCATAAAAGAAACTGGCGGGACCCACCGGCCTGGTTCGGCGCACTGCAACCGGCGTCCCCACAGCGTGCCGGGGGTAAACTACCGCCCGACGCCTACGTTTACGTTTGAAACCTCTAAAACACCTAGGATCTAGGATACAACGAAACTTGGTGATATCTGCAAGAATTTGATGGGGTTACTACCCGGTTCCCAGTGTGGTGCCGCACACATCGCATGACAAAATGCGACAATGGAGCCTGTGAAGCTGCCGGACGGGCAGTCGCCCCTGGAAACGGGGGAGGAAAGTCCGGTCTCCACAGGGCAGCGTGCCGGCTAACGGCCGGGGGGGCCGCAAGGTCCTACGGAAAGTGCCACAGAAAATATACCGCCTCGTGCCGCAAGGTGGGGGGTAAGGGTGAAATGGTGCGGTAAGAGCGCACCGCGGCGGGAGTAATTCCGCCGGCAGGGAAAACCCC
>Ga0302325_10029861_pt1 | contig 11256 bp, 7 predicted proteins | sample Palsa_T0_2_FD_201948 | JGI IMG/M metagenome (GOLD analysis project Ga0302325, IMG submission 201948) | Peat permafrost microbial communities from Stordalen Mire near Abisko, Sweden - Palsa_T0_2 | ecosystem: Environmental > Terrestrial > Soil > Palsa > Peat permafrost | place: Sweden: Abisko...
CCTCCTCGACGTACTGCGAGAGCACCAGCACACCAGTGTCCGGCATCTCTTCCCGGATCACGCGCGCCGCACGCAGCCCCTCGTCTGTGTGGGTGGGCGGCATGCGGATGTCGATGATTGCGATGTCGGGCTTGTGCGCCCTGGCCTTTCGCAGCAGCTCCTCGGCATCCCCGGCCTGACCGACTACCTCGAACTTGGCCTCCTCGAGCAGCCGCACCATGCCTTCCCGCAGCAGCAAGGAATCCTCTGCGACGATCACGCGCACGGGATCGTTGCCCTGAGGATGGTGCCCAACCCCTGCGGACTCGTCAGCTCGAGGCGGCCGTCGAGCGCCGCGACCCGATCTTGAAGCCCTCGCAGCCCCGAGCCCTGATCGGCGTCGGCGCCCCCGACGCCGTCGTCGCTCACCTCGACGTCGACGTGGCCGTTGTCGCGGACGACCCCCACCGTTACCGTGTGCGCTCGCGAGTAGCGGGCCGCGTTCGTAAGGGCCTCGGCGACGACGAAGTAGACCGCCGACTCGACCGACGGCGGGAGCCTGTCGGCCGGCGTCTGGAGCAGTTCCACAGGAACCGGGGAGCGGCTGGCGAGGCCTTTGAGCGCTGCGTGCAGGCCGCGATTTGTGAGCACGGCCGGGTGGATCCCTCGTGCGAGCTCGCGCAGCTCCGCGGTCGCCTCGTTCAACTCGTGGAGTGATTCGTCGAGGAGCTCCGCCGCCCCTTGTGGGTCGTGCTCGATGCGTTCTTTTACCATTCGTAGGTCGATGCCGAGGGCCATGAGTCGCTGCTGGGCGCCATCGTGGAGGTCCCGCTCGAGTCGGCGCCTTTGCTCATAGCCGGCCTGCACGATGCGTGAGCGCGAGGCCCGAAGCTCGGCAACCTTCGCCCGTAGTTCGGCGTCCAACCGTTCGTTTCTGAGCGTCAGCGCGGCGGCGGCGCCCGCTGTCTGCACCAGTTCGCGTTCCTCCGCGAGGCCCGAGCTGTGCACGATCGCAGCGATTCGTTCGCCCTCGTGCTCGATGATGGTGGAGACCTTGCCCGCCGGCGCGGGATCAACCCGAACCGGCTGACCGGCGGCGTCCACGTAGGCGTCCTGGTCCGGTACCCAATACGCGAGCTCCAAGGTCGGGTCTCCAAGCGCGTCCGCGAGCGCATCGCGCAACGCTCCGCGGCCACCACCCTCACCGAGCTGGGCCAAGAGCTCGCTGATTGCGTCGGCTTCGCTGAACCGGGATCGCAGGAGGCCCACCAAGAATGCAAACGGTAGGCAGGCGATGGACGTGAACAAAGCCAACGTCTGCGCGTCAGAAATGTCGCTCGACAGGCCGGCCTGTTCGACGACGAGGGCGGCCATCAGCAGCAGAAACGTGAGCCCGCCGACGGCGACGATCGGGGCGAACACCCTCGCTCGCCCTGGGGTGCCGCTTCGCCAGCGTCGATAGAGGACCGCGACCACGGCACCCAGCAACGCGATCGAGATGTCTAGTTGCGCCGCGCTGAGCACCCCGGCAGCCTCGGAGTTTTCGATCAGCAGCGGGTTACTGGGGTCGGCCTTTGCGGGGGCGGTGAACAGGAACACTCCAAGCTGCACCACCGTCGTGTTGACGTAGGCGATGGTGACCAGGAGACGATCCAGCCGGGTTTCGAGCCTCCCCGAGGGAAACGACAGCAGCAGCTGGATGAGCACCGCGTAGATCAGCACCTCCCCGACCGAGGCGATCGCGAACACGACGCTGTCGTTGGAAAAGGCCAACCCCTTCAGCAAGCCGCTGAGTCCGACCGCGACCATCAGCGGACCGATGTTGCCGGCCGACCGCTGCTTCCAAACCCATAGCCCGACTCCCACGAACCCCCAGCCGGTGGCCAGGAACAAGCCGGCAAACGCGCCCCGGTGAACGTTGTGCTCGCCGTTGAGCATGACCACGAACGCGGCGATGCCCATCAGGAACGCCAAGCCGGCGAGACCGATCAGGGTGCGTCGCGGTGCGGTCATCGGATGAGTAAAGAGATCGCCTCCGCGCTCAGCTCGCTCTTGGCGACGAACCCGCGCGCGCCGCTGGCGCCTACCGCCTCGTCAAGGTCGGTGAAGTCATGGCTCGAGATAAGCACTATCTGCGGGGTCGCGCCGTTCGCATCGAGTAGTCGCCGCGTAACCTCGAAGCCGTCGATGTCGGGTAGGTGCACGTCGAGTAGCACAATCTCTGGGTTCAGCTTCTCCACGGCAGCCACCACGCCGTCACCGTTGTCGAGCTCCCCAACGACGTCGTAGCCGTCGGCTTCGAGCATGCGCCTCGCGCTGGCGCGGAAGCTGGGGTGATCATCCACGATCAGGACAGTCTCTCTCATGAGAGCTGATCATCGCGCAGCGCCGCGCTTGGTTCCATACGGCTGGCCGCCCCGAGCTGGCGGCAAACCGACGTATCCCGGGCCGCTACCCGACGTCACAGACGCCTGCCAGCCCCCTGGTTTCTTCCTCGCTGAACGGAGAGCTTGTCGTCATGCCCGAAGTCCAGCCCAAAGGAGGATGCAGCATGACCACCAAGACCGCTACCAACAGGAAAGAACGAACCATGCATCCTTCGACCAGACGCTTCAGTCGCGGCCGGATCATCGGCCTGACCGTGATCGCCGTCCTCACGCTCGGGCTCGGCTACCTCCACTTCGCCGGCAGTTCTACGGCCGTCTCCGTGCCTGCCGGCGCGCATGCAGGCCAGCTGACGCTCAAAAATTGTACCTACAACACCGAAAAGGGCGCCTACGCCGCCGACTGCGGAACGCTCGTGGTACCCGAAAACCGCGCCGACCCGCACTCGCGGCTGATCGCGCTGCCGGTCATCCGGATCCGTGCGCATTCGGCACACCCAGGCGCCCCGATCTTCCGCCTGGAAGGCGGCCCCGGCGTCACGAACATGAAGTTCGTAGACGCCAGTCGGTTCACCGCCAACCACGACGTCGTCCTCGTCGGCTACCGCGGCGTCGACGGCTCCGTCCGGCTCCAGTGCCCGGAGGTCGAGTCGGCCCTCGAGCACTCCGCCGACTTCCTCGGCCAGAAGTCCCTCGATGCCTACTCGAACGCGTTCCGCTCGTGCGCGAAGCGGCTCAAGGCAAACGGCGTCGACCTCGCCGGCTACACACTCCCCGAACGGGTCGACGACCTCGAGGCGGCACGGATAGCCCTCGGCTACCGCCAGATCGATCTGTTGAGCGAAAGCGCGGGCACCCGCACCGCGATGATCTACTCCTGGCGCTACCCGACCGCCATCCACCGTTCGGTGATGATCGGCGTCAACCCACCCGGCAACTTCATCTGGTACCCGAAGACGACGGACGAACAGATCGCCCGCTACGCCAGCCTCTGTGCGCAAGACGCGACGTGCCACAAGCGTACCGGCGATCTCGCCGCGACGCTGGAACGGACCGTCGCGCACATGCCGAACCGCTGGTTGTTCTTTCCGATCAAGAAGGGCAACGCACGGATCGCCAGCTTCTTCGGACTCATGGAGACGACGGAAAATGCCTCGCCGCTCTCCGGACCGATGACCCTGGACGCCTGGCTCTCGGCTGCCCACGGTGACTCGAGCGGGCTCTGGTTCGAGTCGCTCCTCGCCCAGATCGCTTTCCCGGAAGTGTTTGTCTGGGGCGACGTCGCAGCTGTCGGAATGGCTGACAATCAAGCTGCCGAGCGTTACTACTCGTCAAGCGAACACGACGGCCCCTCGATTATCGGCAACCCCGGAACGGAATTCCTCTTCGGCGGCGGAGGCCTGCTGCACGCATGGCCGGCCAACCCGACCGACAACGAGTACACCCATGTCCAGACATCGAACGTGCAGACGCTCCTGATCGGCGGCAGTCTCGACTTCGCCACCCCGCCCCAGAACGCGACCAAGGAGCTCCTCCCCTACCTGCCCAACGGCCACCAGGTCATCCTCGCCGGCTTCGGCCACACAACCTCCTTCTGGACCGAACAGACCAAGGCGAGCACGCACCTGATTAACACCTACTTCGACACAGGCAAGGTCGACGACTCGCTGTACAAACCTCAAAAAGTTAAACTCACGCCCGACTCCACACAGACCGGACCCGCCAAGGCCATCGCCGGCGCGATGATCGGCTTCGGACTTCTCACGATCCTGTCGCTGCTACTGATGTGGCGCCGGAAGCACAAGCGCGGCGGCTTCGGACGCAAGGCGAGCGCGATCCTGCGCTCCGTCTACCTGCTGGTGCTCGGCCTCGGCGGATGGTTCATCGGCCTGATCATCGTGCTGGTGGCTTTGCCGACAGTGCCCCTCGACAGCGAGCTCATGGCTGTTCTCTTCATCGCCACGCCGATCGGCCTCGGCACCTACTGGGCCTGGGTCAACCGCGACCGGCCGGCCAGGGCCACGACGATCGGCTTCTGGGTCGCGCTGACGGGCGCCCTCGTCGGCGCGCTGCTGGGGTTCAACGCAACAGCCGGGCTCATAGCGGTCATCACCACGATCATCGGAGCAGCAGCCGGTGCGAACCTCGGCCTGATCGCCATCGACGTCGCACGAATCGGCGAGCGGCCGGAGACCGTTCCGCCCATCGCCACCGGTGTCGACAGCGAGCCGACGCCGCAGGCCGAGCCAGCGCCCATCGCCATTCCAGCGGTCGAACACTGACCCCCGGAGTCCGTTCGCGCAAAGCATGTGGCGGTGTGCTGGTTGCCGCCACATGCTCTGCTGACGTACGGGCGCGCTCAGTGGTCTGAACGACGTCATCAAGTCACGGTGGATCCGGCGTGACCTACGCTGCCGACCCGCGTGTTGACGCCTACATCGATGCCCTGCCCGATTGGCAGCAAGCCATCTGCCGCGAGGTTCGCGATCTCGTCCACACGGCCGACCACGAGGTTGCCGAAACGATCAAACGCACCAACCGTCCGTACTTCGTACTGCAGGGCAACATCTGCGCGCTGTTGGCGGCGAAGGACCACGTCAACGTGTTTCTCTACGACGGCGCCATCGTCCCTGATCCGGCGGGAATCATCACCGGCGGCCACGAGAACATGAGCGCGGCTCGGGATCGCATGCGTCTCTAGCTGATTGCGCCCGCGGTGTTGGGTGCCGCGCTCTCACGCATGACCAAGATCACGCTGCTCACCAGAACAAAGACCAGGAGGAGCAGGAACCCGATGAGGTCGAGCACTAGCCCAAACGAGGCGATGACGCCGCCAAGCCCAAATCCCTGAAGGAAGAGCATGCTCCCGGCGAGGATCGACACCCAGCCCAACCAGCGTGGAACGACCCCGCTCCTCAGCACAAGCGCGCCCGTTGCGAAAGCAAACAGGCTGCCGAAGACATCGCCAACGCTCTCCAGCGAGAACGTCGTCAGGTACAGCGTGTAGGACACGCCCGGGTCGTGTTGGGCACCGTATGAGGCGAGCTTTGCTCCAACCAATCCGGTGATACCGATGTCGCTGACGGCATGGAGGGTAATGAACAGCACTCCTCCAACCAGCACCAACGAACCAAGGGCCCGCGTGCGATCGCTGTCCCCGCGCAGCAGGTTGTGCAGCGCGCTCAGGTAGATCACGAACGTGACCGCATACACGACGGACAGGCATGCGATCACGATCAGCCGCGTTTCGTGGGCGTGAAGACCGTTCGCGATCTTCGCCGCCGAGTCGTTCTGGCTCAGTTCGACTCCAACAGCGGCGACGATCTCAGCTACCAGCGCGATGACGAACAGGATCCCCGCAGCCCAGGCATACCGCTCCCACGCGCTAGGGCGCCTGTCGCTACCGCCGTGCCCTCTCCCCACCTGCGCGATCTCCACGCCTGGGAGACTACTCGCGATCTGCCCCTACCACCGCCGCGGGGTCTTCGGGGACATCTCTGAAGTCGCGCATGCGGCTGGGCACGGAGGGCATCTCTCGGTAAGCGGCAGAGTGCCGCGCCGCAAGGGTGGCTGTCTTGGCCAGGTAATCAGTCGGGAATCGGGCAGCGAAGCTGAGCGGCAGGGAACCCTTCGGCGCGCAGTCAAGGAATCCAAGTTTTTGGTCGATGTCTGACTAGTGGAACAAGCTCTCACGAGTAGGCGCTTTCTCGGGGCAATCGGTGTCCTCGTGCTCGTGACCGGCGTGTGCGCGGTTTGGGTCGGACTGCGCATCGGCGGCGACCGGGTGACGCTTTGGGTCGATGACCTCGCAACCCCGCTGGCCGCACTGACGGCGTGCGTGCTCTGCTTTCGCGCTCGCGCTTCACACAGCGGGCGGATGCGTCTGTTCTGGACGCTGCTGGGTTGCGCCACCGCCTGCTGGACGTTTGCCGAGGTCCTCTGGGGCTACTACGCGCTGATCCTCGATGTGGAAGTGCCCGCGCCCTCCTGGGCGGATCTCGGGTACCTCTCGGCGATCCCGCTCACGGTCGCGGCGCTGGTCGTACACCCGGCCACGAAAGGCAGCGGCACGCGCAAGGCGCGCTCGGTCTTCGACGGGCTGGTGATCGCCACCGCGCTGCTGTTCCTCAGTTGGACGCTCGTGCTCGGCCCGCTGTGGCACACCGCCAACCTCAGCACATGGGCGGGCGCCGTGAACCTGGCCTACCCGTTCGGCGATGTGGTGATCGTGTTCTTCATCGTGCTCGCGATCCGCGGGATGACCGGTCAAGGCCGTCTGTCGCTGTGGTGCCTGCTGGGCGCCCTGCTGGTGATGGCGCTATCGGACAGCACCTTCACCTACCTCAGCGATGTCGCCAGCTACAGCAGCTCGAGCGGGCACCTGATCGATACCGGCTGGATCGCGGCATACCTCGGGATCGCACTCGCCGCACTCAGCTCACGGCCCAGCGGCACCGTGGCACGGGCGGTCGAGGACTCGGACTCCAGGCCATCGCTCGCGTCGCTCACAGCCCCACTGCTGCCGGTGCTGCTCGCGTTGACCGTCGCCGCGGTGGAGATCAAGCTCGGCCATCACCTCGACCACGCGGCGTGGCTGATGGCATTCGCGCTGATCGCGCTGGTGCTGGTGCGTCAGGGATTGATGCTGCTCGAGCTGCTCGGGCCGGGCCGCAACGCAGATGCCGGTCTGATGCAGCGGCTCACGCATGCGGCTCTGGGTGGAGCTTCCGGCGGGGACGGGTCAGGTTCCGGCTATGAACCCCTTTGACCTGAGCGCGGGACAGTCCAGCCGCGTGGGGTTCACGCCCGCCAGCGGCGCACCGGACGTCAAATGGATCCGCCCCGACAGCCATGCCTACCTGCCGCCCCCGATCTCCAAGTCAGCAGCTAAAGAACGCAGCGAACAAGCGACCGCCCGAATCGTGATCATTCTGACCTTCGCCTGCACCATCCTCGCGATCTTCGATCTGCTCCTGCTCGCGTCGGGCTCCTGAACCGAAGCCGAGCTCACTCGTCGGTGTTGATCAGCTTGCGCTTGAGCGCATAGTCGACGAGCTCAGCGCGGGTGGAGAGCCGCAGCTTTTGCTGGATGTGCGAGTGGTGTGATCTGACCCGGGTTAGATCACTGGTTGAGAAACCCAGGTCAGATCACGCCCCCGCCAAACCCAGGGCGGCTCATGTGCCCCCGCCGGGCACGGGCAATACCGGCGCACACCAACCCTCAACCAACTTCCCCATTTGCGCGCCAAACTCGCGCCAGCCCCATCGCGGACCGGGCGGTTTCAGGCGGTTTTGAGCGGTTCCACGTCGGCCAACCGGCTCGCCAACCGACCGGCCTGATTCCGCTCAACCATGCGGGAAATGGCTTAGTAGAGCCAAAAACTACGAGGCGGTCTCCGAGGCTAGATACAGGCGCCGGCTGATTTTCGAGACCGCCGCATTCAACCGCTCTGCCACCTCTCCAGGGCGACCGGCTCAAGGCTAGTAGATCGACGCGCCCCGCAGCCTGATGACCCGCAGGTCGGCTCGCCCAGTCAAGGAAACCCGGTGCTAGTGACGAATGCACCGGGTGCGTATGTCACGTCGATTGCCACTGCTCGGATTCGGGCTTGCCTGGACCTGCCTGCTCGCGCTGCTGGCGCCCGTCGCCGCCCGGGCTGAAGGCAAACCCGACATCGGCCTCTCCGTGCAGGCACCCGCGAGCGTGCTGTACGGCTCGAACGCGACGGTCACGCTGACGGCGTCCAACCCGGCGGCCCAGCCCTACGGCTACAACCTCAGCTACCGCGCGGTGCTGCCGGAAGGCATCGGCTACGTTGCCGGCAGCGGCCACACCGCGGCCGGAGCGCTCGAACCCCAGGTGATCTCAGGCGAGCCGGAACCAGGCAAGACGACGCTGATCTTCGCGAACGTCTCCGATCTCTCGCCGGCGTCCAGCAATACGTTGACCTTCCAGGTCAAGCACTCCACCTCGCACTACACGATCGGCAACAGCTACACGGTGCAAGCGGGCGCCTACATTGCCGAAGCGCCGCGCTACCTGCCCAAGTTCAGCGCGACCGGCGCTCCCGAAGGCCCCTCCCCCACGTCTTACACCGGCTATGCCACCGGATCGGCGTCGAGCACGATCACCGCGCTTGAAATCACGCAGTCAGAGGTTTCCCCGCAGGGCGAGATCCTGCGCGGCGTCCACGACCACCAGGTCACCTACAAGCTGACGGTCACCAACACCTCGGTCGGCGCCACCGGCAAAGTGATCGTCGACGACTGGCTACCGGCCGATTTGGAGTACCTTGGCTGCGGCGGCGCGGGTGCCGATCATACGACCGACGTGCCCACGAATTCGGGCAGCGACGAAGAGTATTCGGGCTCTGGTCCGATCACGGTCCCCACTCTCGGCGGCTGCCTCACTCCCGCGGGCGTGGAAACACTCAGCACCGATCCCGATGGCGCCGAAGAAGATCCCACCGGCGTCTACACGCACGTCAGTTGGGACCTGGGGACGCTTGCCGCCGGCGAAACCAGGACATTCGAATTTCGTGCCGCCGTGCCGCTGCGGGAAAACACCACTACGTGGCCTGCGCCTGCCGGCGAACCGACCGTCGCAAGCGGCGACCAGGCGACCAACCTGAACAACAACTCCGGCAAAGAGACGACCGATGGCGAGTCGGTGATCACGTTCGCGAAGGCCAGCGGCGACTACACCGAAACGCTCCCGGTGTCCGCGAGCGACCACCTCAAACGGGTGGCCAAGGATCTGATCATCGAAAAGAGCGCGAGCGCCAAAACGCTCGCCGTGGGGCAGCTCACGACGTGGACGCTGAAGCTGAGCTCCTCCGAGTATCGCTACAACACCGACGCCGTCGTGACCGACACCTTGCCCAACGGGCTGTGCCCGCTGAGCTCGGCGAACCTCACCTCCAGCAGCGAATGCGAACCGGACACGGCGCCCTCCTCGCCCTACTTCTCCGCCGTCGAAGAAGCCAACGGCACGTGGAAGCTCGTGTGGAACAAGGAATCCGACGCCGCCCTCGCGGAGATAGCAGAGAATGCCAGCACCACGATCACCTACTACACGAAGACCCGCGCGAACTATCAGCACGAACACAAAGCCAGCACGCCGATCCTCGCCGATGACACGATCGCCAACAACGTGCTCGCGCAGGCCACGACGAACGTCGTGTGTGGCAAAGACACCGACTGCTCGGGCAGCGAAAAAACCCCGATCGACCACGAACGGCCGCTGAGCGAAGCGATCTCGGCCGAATCGAGCGCCTCGCAGTCCGCCGCGGGCCCATCGATCGCGAAGGAAATCGCGAAGTCCGGGACGGCCTGCCTCGCCGACGAATACACCACGTCGGTCCCGATCTTCCACCCGGGCGATCTCGTCTGCTGGCGCCTGATCGCGAGCTTTCCCACGACGATCGAAACCAAAGGTCTCAACGTCACCGACTTCCTGCCGATCGCGGACACGTTCGACGAAGCCTTCAAAGAAAACGGCGAAACAGGCCAGGCGCGCGGACCGGGCGACACGTTCCCGGGCGCCACCTTCGAGCACTCCGAAGCGAGCTCGAGCGCACCGGGCGGAAGCATCGCGTGGGCGCTGCCCGAAGAAGGCCACGTGACCAAAGAAAAACAGCGCTTCGAACGGATCTACGCGACGACCGCCAAGCTCCCGCGCGAAGCTACCCTTGGCGAGATCCAGGGCAACTTGATGAAGTTCGCGAACGTCAACACCCCCGGAGCGTCCTTCTCCTATCGCGCGGAAGCCGGCTACGCGCTGCAGTTCCCCCAGTTGAACCTGACCAAGGACGTGGTCAAGCTGAACGGCGGCGCCTACGGGCCGGCGAGCACGGCGATCGTAAAGGGCGGCGATCAAGCGGAATTCGCGCTGACCGTCTCCAACGCGGGCGAACTGGAAGCGATCGACACCGAAGTCTGGGACGTCCTTCCGGCCGGCCTGCAGTGCGGCGAAATCTCCGCGATCACAGCAGGCGGTAGCTGCACGTCCGGGCGCATCACGTGGGGTGATACCGGCCTCGGCCAGCCCGCGATCGCGGTGGCCGCGAAAGGCCAAACGGTCCTCGACTTCGTCGTGACGGTCCCAACTTCGATCAACCCCGCGACCGTGCTCGAAGATCACGCGGGCGTCGTCGAGTACCACAGCGCGACGAACACCGGCGGGGAATACACCTACGTCCCGGCCGAAGACATCGACGCGACAATCGGGCTGGAAGCAAACGTGCCGGCCGCGAATGCTCACGCAAAGCTCGAAACCGAAGCCGCCGTGCTCGAAAAGACGCACACGAGCTCCGTGATCGAAGCAGGCAACACCGCGGAACAGGCGACGATCGGCGAGCTCGTGACGTTCGAAGTGTCCGCCACGCTTCCGGCCGGGACGGCATTTGGCGGCGAAGCTCAGATCACCGATCCCGGCATCCCTACCATGCGCCTGACCTACGAAACGGGGTCTGCGGAAGCGTTCGTCGACGGCAGTGCCGCGCCGGCGGAATTCAAAGTCAAAGAAGTCTCGGGAAGCCCAGTGCTGGTGCTGCCGGATAACTACACCGCCCCCGGCACGGCTGCGAGGAAGCTCACCCTGCGCTTCGAGGCCCGCGTCACCAACGTCAGCGAAAACAACGCCGCCGGTAGCGCCGGCGAACAGAGCATCCCCAACACCGCCAAGATCGCCTGGACCAACCCGATCGCTGGCGCCCAGACGCTCGAAGCCAAAAACGCGGTGCCGCTGGTCGAGCCGTCAATCACGCTTACCGAAAAAAACAACGCCACCGAAGGGAAAGTTCACGGGGGCCAGCTCGTCGAATACAAGCTCGGGGTCAAAAACGCCGCGGGCGCGAGCACCGCCTTTGACACGCGGGTGATCGACACCGTT
>Ga0302325_10029862_pt1 | contig 11256 bp, 11 predicted proteins | sample Palsa_T0_2_FD_201948 | JGI IMG/M metagenome (GOLD analysis project Ga0302325, IMG submission 201948) | Peat permafrost microbial communities from Stordalen Mire near Abisko, Sweden - Palsa_T0_2 | ecosystem: Environmental > Terrestrial > Soil > Palsa > Peat permafrost | place: Sweden: Abisko...
ACAAGCGGCGGCATCTCGACCTCCAATCGTCGTTGATAACCACGACGGAGCTCGACACCACCCACACAGTGCCTACCAACTAACGACTCAGATCACTAGACGATGAGCAGGCACGGATCGTGATCGCGTGCCTGCTCGCGCTACCGGACGCGCTGCCGAAAACCTCTGTGGCTGACAGTAACCGGATCATGCACGCGGCAGCACAAGCAGTGCGGCTCGGCTCCTACCATTTCCTGCCGTTTCTGCCCGACAGCATCGTGCACGCATCAACGATGTTCGTCGAGCTCGCGTCCACCCCCGGCCTCGGTGATCCCAGCAACTATTGTCCTCTAGAGGACTGGTCTCTCGATGCTTATGAGACCACTCTTGCCGATCAGATCCTCTACGGGTTCGTCCTCCTGCATACTGCTCGGGCGCTAGACCCGGATGCCACCCTTCAGCAACGCGCGGTGCGGATACCGGCCCGGTATCTGGACAGCGTGGTTCCGGCGGAGCTCGCGGACCGGCTCGCACGCACTATCTCGGCGACCCGGGAGGAGTATCGCCGCGAGTTCTCAGCATCGGGGCAGACGGCGGCGCACATCGGATGGGATCACACCCCGTTTGAGCTGCAGCCATTTCTACGCGGCGAGAACGGTTCGCTGCTGTTGCTCTCGCCGCGAGCGTTGCAGGCGTGGATGACCCGCGGGATCTACTTCAGGATGATGGAGGCCGCCCGGGGCCGAGAGGACGCCGGGGACACCGAGGACGATCGGGTTGAACGCTTCACGCGGTTCTGTGGTCCGCTCGCTGAGCGTTACGTGCTCAATCTCGCCAAACGCTCGTACGAGGTGCACGAGTCGGACCCGCCCGCCCGCGTCTCCGGCGAGCAGCCCTATCTACTCAATAAATCTCGAGCCTGGAGTCCCGACGTCGCGATCTCGCAACCACCGGATCTCGTCCTGATTGAGGTCTATTCGGGGCGCATACGCCGCGAGGCGCGCGTCGATCCGACCCCGCACGAAGTGCACGAGACGCTCACGAAGCTGCTGATCGGAAAGCTGGAGAAACTCCAAAAACGTATCGCCGAGCTGTTCGAAGGACTGTTTACGCCAGAAGGCGTGTGTGACGTCGAGACGGTCAAGGTCTGGCCGGTGTTGCTGCTTGCTGGGGAAGGGACCGCGTTGACGCCGATTCTGTGGCGGTGGGTCGAGATGTTCCTCCCGGAAGGATCGTTCAGCGACCCGCGAGTCGGGCCGCCTACGGTTTGTAGCCTCGATGAGTTCGAGCGGCTGTTGGTGCTCATCGAGCGCGGAGAGTCACTGCCCAAGCTGCTGGGTTCGTTCCACGCCAGCGACTACTCGCGTCTCCCGCTCCTCAACTGGATCGCCGACACCTACACCATCGAAGCTGACGAGATCGCTGCCTATGTCGAAGAGCAATACACGGCGATCACCAGCCGGTGGCGCGAATCGCTCGACGCGCTCGGCGCCCCAGCGCCGCGAGACCTGCGGTGTCGGCCTCGAGGTTTTGGACCACGACCCCCATCGGTGGTCCAAAACCCCCGGTAAACCTCCGGAAACCAGCGGTATTGGGCTTCATGTATGCAGACACAAAAGTCCTGCAAATAAGCGGGTTTTGGGGTATATTCCGGTACGACTGAAAATCGTGGTGTCCCGGGTTCGAATCCCGGTCTCGCCGTTTTTGCCGGATTTTGGCTCTGCGAAGCCAAGATCGCTCAGTGATCAGACGAGAGCCAGCAGCGAACATCGGCCCCCGGAGGGGGCGTACCTCTGATCAGGGCAGCGCAGGAGGCTTCCACGGAGGCTCGTAGTGGTACGTCGCAGCCTCAGCATCGTGGGTGGCCCCGAGGTCCAGCGTTGCTTGGCCGCGCATGCGATCGCGTGCTTCTTTGGCGCATCTGGGGTATCTGGCTGGCTCTCTTGGCGTAGATATCAGCCATGATCTTGTCGCCGGCATCGTTGTCGGTGGCGAAGACCATGTGGTAGAGCGTCCCTCCACGCGTGTTCGTCAGCTCCAAGGCGTGCGTGCGTTGATAGCCAAGGTTCTCGCTCAAACGCCAACGCATGAGGTTGACGTACTCATCCTTGGCGTCGTGTGCGCTGAGTTTGCCTTCGACGCGCTGATCGTAGATAGCCCGCCAAGCTTCCGTGCCGAGCAGCGAGGTCGCGCGAGCCTCATCCTCTGGTCCGACCTTATCCCCGTCGAGCGCGAGTGTGCGGACAATACCCTGGGTTGGGAAAAGAAGCCACAGCTCGACCTTGTACTCGCGCTTTGAGCTGGATGTGGAGCGGTAGCCGCGCTTGTGATCGGCGAGCGCTTCGAGCGTACGCCATTCGAACTCCATGCCATCCGGATCGACGAAGGCGAACGTTGGAGCCCATCTCAGCTGATGGAGGTCGCGCAGGGCTTTGGGAATCTCGACGTTGCAATTGCCGCCGTACACCTTGATGTCGCGGTCCGGATACTCCGCCTCAAACCTCGTCTCAAGCTCACGTGCCTTGCTCTCTTGCTCAAAATAGCGCAGCCGGGTGAAGCGAGCGTCGGCATGCAATGCTTTGGCCTCGAGCGCAATACGCGAGGAGCCATGGAACTCCTCGCCCGTCAGTCGGTCAACGCCTCGACCATCTCCGGCGAAGGCATCAAGGTAGACATACTCGTCACTCTTGCCACTCGCTGCTTGCAGGAACGCTGGTAGATAGTCGTTGAGGATGGCAAGCTTCGCGCGGGTCCAGTAGCCCCACGGTCGTGCCGTGCGTTCGCTCATGTCATCTCAAGCGCTCGCGACTCGGGCAACTCGTCCCATGTCCGTCCATCCAGTAGTCGCCCGCCACTCTTGGCGCGATGACCGCCCCATTGCTTGAAGAAGTAGGCCACGCTCTCGTCGACGCAGATATCGCGGAGTTCCCGCAACCACTCGATCTTCACGGGCCGGTGCCGATGTCCGGACTCGCCGCCCGCGATGAGCCAATGGATCCCGGAGAGATCTAGACCGTCGAGTGGACCAAGTAGCGGCTCGGCTGAAATGAAGCGGACGGCCGCCGGCACCTCGCGCAAATAGTCGGCTCGATGTACGAACCGTCGATTCTCGATTGTCACGCCCATCCACACGTTTGGATGCCACGGAAGGTTCGGGGCGATCTGTGCGAGCCGTTCATGGCGCTTGGTCAGGATCTGGAACGTGTGTTGACTAGCAGCCCCCATGACCTCGAAGATCTGGGCGATGTAGTCGTCGGGGATGCGCTCGTGGAACAGGTCGCTCATCGAGTTGACGAAGATCATCCGTGGCCGCTTCCATCGCAGTGGATGCTCAAGCCGGTGTGGCCAGAGCTTGAGTGCGAAGCCCTGCTCGTAGGGATGGCCTGGTACTCCGACAAAGCGCTCGGCGAACGTCTCCGCGTAGCAGTGCGCACAGCCGGGCGACACCTTGTCGCATCCGGTCACCGGGTTCCATGTCGCCTCGGTCCACTCGATTGCGCTCTTGTCTGCCATCGGTGCCGTCTTTCGCTTGCCGTGCTCGGAGACCTTCTGAAACACGAACATATGTTCGTCTATGCGTCGGACGGCATCCGTACCGAACCTGCGTGCCTCAATCTACCCTGCGGATCGCTTCCGCTGCCCGCCACCGTGCTTGTCGACCCAGCGGCTCCATAAGATGCTCGAGAAGGCGATCCAGATGTACGCCTGGGTTCGCAGGTCGTCCCGGTCTCCCCATTTGCGCTCTTTCCCGTGCGACACGGCTTTCTCGGGCGTGTGCCGCGAGCAGCTCGCGCAGCTTGCACTCGGCGCAGGCGTCCGAGAAATGGCGCGCCGGTGGCAACGCTACCCTACGACCGGATGGCGGCCCTGCGCATAGCGGCCGGGCCATACGCCGGCCGCACGATCGAGGTGCGGGATGAAGTCGTGATCGGCCGCGAGGACGTCGACGTGGTGATCGACGACGCCGGGGTGTCCCGTCGGCACGCGGCCGTGCGGCGGCTCCCCCGGGCGCTCGAGGTGGAAGACCTTGGCTCCTCGAACGGAACCTTCATCGACGGCGACAGGATCGAAGGAGCGATCCGGGTGGGCGACGGTGCGCGAATACGAGTCGGCGGCACCGTCCTGGAGGTGGAGGGCGTCTCGGCAGCCCAGCAGACCCTCGTGACCGCCCAGCAGGTCACCAGGGCGTCCGACGTGCGGCGGCGTTCTGCAGCGGGCGTCCACGAGCCCGGGCAGGGTGCACAGAAGAGCGCTTCCTCCGTGCTCTCCGTGGGCGTCTTCACTCCACCCGAACGGCGGCATCGACGCGGAGCCGCCTCGCGCCGGTGGGCTCCCGTGGTGCTGTCGTTGGGAACCGTCGTCCTAGTCGCGGTCGCGCTCGTCATCTACTTCGCAACCCGTTGACGCTTTCGGTCGCGGGCGCGTTTCCCCTCGGGCGCTAATGGGCCGCGAAGTACACCATCAGCGCGAGGGCGACCAGCACGAACAGCGCCACCGGCGCCAGCTGTGCCCGGCGCCGAACGTGGACGTCGAGGTACCTGTCGAGCTCCGACGATCGCGAGCCCGACGCTGGGGCCCCGCTGCCCGCGCGAAGCACGCCGTGGCTGACGTAGTCGGGAACGCCCTGCGTGGCGGCCAGGGGCGGCGGCACCGCGCGCACCGCGGACGGCTGATGGTCCAGTTGGCGGCGCGTGCGCACCTGCAGCAGGGTGACGCCGAGGAGCAGCTCGTCATCGGGATCGATCGTGGCGGGACCCTGGACTTCGTGATCATTCACGAACGTCCCGTTCGTCGAGCCGAGGTCCTCGACGATCGCGCTCCCGGCAGCCGTCGGGCTGACCCGCGCATGATGTCCCGAGACCTGCTCGTCCTCGAGCACGAGGTCGGCGTCCGCCGCGCGACCGAGGACGACGGGAGCCTCGAGGACGAGCCGGCGTCCCGCGCCCGCGCCTTCGACGATTTCGAGTGCCAGATCGTCGACTCCCACGGCGCGAGCATACCGCTGGGGACAAACGGCCTCCTGAAGCGCGGCGGCCCGTCTCTCGATGAGGAAGCACCGCCCTTGCAAGGTCGTTTGCCCGGCGCTACGCTGCCGCATCGTCACTCGCGCTCAGCGTCGCTCGGTGTTCCAGCCGCTCGCACGGACGGCGAGGTGAGTGATGGCGGCCACTGTCCCGCGTGACGCGCTGATAGCCGTCGTGGGGGACGGGCTCGGATCGCTGATGGTGCATTGCACGGCGCGCTATCTCGGCTTCACGAACGACGAGATGGCGATCTTCGGGCCGAGCAAGGACCCGGTGGGCACCTATCAGCAGTTCGCCTACAACCTCGGGCAGACCGTTCTCCGCTCTGAGTCGGAGTCGCATTTCCTCGCGCCCGACTGGCCGACGTTCGCCCAGCTCGAGGCCTGGGCGCGACGCTCGCCCGCAGCCCTGTGGCGCACGAGCCGGCGCAAGTACAACCCCGGCGTCGCCGAGATCCTCACCGAGGCAGCCGTCGTCAAGGAGCGCACGGCCTGGGAGGACGTGCGTGTGCCGCTGCGGGTCGGGTGGGTGCAGCGGGAGACCCATCCGATGCCCCATTTCGTCCTCTACGACGAGCAGGCGAGCTTCATCGGGCGCGCCAAGCACGTGATGCTCGCCCCCGGGCACGGCCCGCTGTCGTTCCCGCCGACGCTCGCGAAGGCACGCGAGGACGCCACGCTCGCCGACCGGATAGTGCATGCATATCAGCCCAAGCAGTACGTGCCCGGCGGTCGCTACATCGTGATTGGGGCGGGCATCGCCTCGGTCAACGAGTGGGCGAACATCCTCGACTTCGGGGGCTCTGCGCTCGCCGTCACGCGCAGTCCCGAGCCCGAGACGCAGGATCTCAACGTGCCCCGCTGCCTGTTCGAGTCGATCGGGATCGACGCCTACGTATCGATGCCCTTCGAGCAGCGCGTCCAGTTCCTCGGCGAGGTCCTGCGGGGCACGCACCCGAAGCGCAGGCAATGGCTCGCGACGATCGAGGCGGGCCGCCGGGAGGGCCGCTTTGACGCGCTGGTCGGCGAGATCGACGAGATCGCGCCGGGACGGGCGGGGCTCCGAGTCCACCTCACCAGCCGCGAGGGCGAGGATCCAGGCTGGCTGGACGTGACCGGCATCGTCGCTGGCACGGGGTTCAACAAGTCGGCCCTGGCGATCCCGCTGCTGCGCCGTCTGGTCCAGCACTATGGGGTGCCGGTCGCGGACGGTCGCATCAGGCTGCAGTCGAACTGCGGCATTCCGGGGCTCGACCTGCCTGCTTCGCGTCTGTGCTGCATGGGCCTGATCGCCAACAACGTGATTCCGCACGGCGACACGATCTCGGGGCTGAAGTACATCGCCCGCCGGTTCGTCGCCGACTGCGCGCGGGCCGAGCACCTGGGCATGCAGCCCTTTCGATCGCGGCTCGCGCTGCAGTTCTCGATGGCGCGCGACGTCGTGCACGCGCTGCGCGCATTCTCCGCGACCGAGCAGCTGGCCTAGCCGGCAGCCGCGATGTGCCCCACTGTCCTCGGCCGCGTGCAGACCAGATGGGCGATCCTGATCGCCCCCGCGATCATCGCCGCGGTCATCTCGCTCGCCACTGGCAACGAGGGGTGGGTCGTGCTGATCGGGGTGTACTTCATCATCGGCGTGGCGCTCGACACGACGCTGTATGCGCTCGTCATCCGGTGGCAGCCGCCATGGCTCACGTTCACTCTTTCGCTCGGCGAGTTCGTGCTCGTCTTCATCGCCGCACACGTCCTGAAGGTCGGGCTGTCCGATCTCGATGCGGTGCTCGAGTACTGGGTGGCGTGGTGGATCGCGATCTGGACGAAGGTCGTCGTGCTGCCGCTGCTGTCGCTGAGCTGGATCGAGGACTCCGGGGAGTTTCGCGCCACTGACTGGTCGGTCGCACCCGACTACGAGCCGCTGCCCGTCACGGTGTTCGCCGTCCAGGCGGCGGCCGGCGGGCCGCCCGCGCTCGCCCGCAAGTTCTCCTCGAGCGCGATCGAGATCCCGCAGGAGCTGCGCAACGCCCCGTCTCTGTCCGGTGTGCATCGGGTGCCGCCGGGCCTAGGTGAGTGATTCCACGGCCCTGCTGTAGCATGCGTCGAAAGCGAGCCACAGACGGGGGATGACATGAGGCGGATGATGATTCTTGGTGCGAGCGCCGCGACGCTTGCCCTTGCGGCAGGGGCCACGACCGCGTCGGGCACGACCGCGACGGCGAGCGCCAGCTGCGGATCGCTGACCGGGCCGGGCGGGGTGCCGGCTCACATCATCTCGTCCGGGGCTTCGTGCTCGACGGCGCGCACGGTGGTCAAGGACTTCGCCCGGCACGTCCCGGCCGGCCACGCGAACGCCCACGCGACCGTGGACGGCGGCTGGCGCTGCACGTTGGCGTCGTTCCGCACGACCTGCAAGCGCGGTCACGCCGTCGTGCAGGGCGAACCCCAGGGTCAGTAGGCGCAGGCACGCCACCAAGGCCACCGTCGGCGGGCTCATACGGCGCCGTCACGAGGTCGCCATCACGGCCAGGCCGAAGGGGTTGACGTTCAGCCCGACGGGGAGCACGACCGGCGAGTAGCTCGGCTCGCTCAGGCGTCCGTCGGAGGCGATGACGAGCGTGTGGACGGTCTGCCCCTCGCCGGGCGCCACGTTCATCCGCGCGCGGGGGTCGATCAGGAAGATCATCTTGCCGCTGGGATCGATCTGGAAGTTCCAAGGGTTGCCTTCGCCGCTGAGCTTGATCGTCTGAATCCACTTCGGGTGCAGCGCGTCGCTGGTATCGAGCACGGACATCGTGTTGTTCCCGGCGTTGGCCGTGTACAGACGCGTCCCAGCCGCGTTCACATGCGTCCAGCACGGCAGTTCGCTGCCGGGTACCGCGACCGACCGTACGAACCTCAACGCGCCGTCGCGGTCATACGTGTACACGGCGATCTTGTTGACCGTCGCCATGCCGACGTAGACGATCGGCTGACTCGGATTGGCGCTGATCCCCAACCCCCACCTCTTGATGGGACTCAGATTTGCCGGAAAGATCGAGGGATCGGGATCGAGCGGCGAGTTGGCGCCCTGCGCAAGCCCGCCGGAGCCGAGGACGAACCCGCGAAACGGGCCGCCCTCCTCGGTGCTCATGACGAAGTTGTATTTGGGAGCCACGAATGCGTCCGTGGGCGAGCTGGCGGGCGCGGCGTCGATCGTCGGTCCGAACTGGCTCAGCGAGCCGTCTCCGTTGATGTGAAACGTGACATACGTCGGCGCGACGGTCGACAGGACGCGCACACCGTCCTGCGCCTTGTTGGCGACGATTGCCGTGTTGCCGGAGACGCCCACACTCGCGGGGGCCGCGCCTCCGGAGGGAAACGGCGAACCCTGCACTGCCGATAGCTCGCCGTCGGCGTGGACGTGAAAGACGGCGATCGAGTCTGAGCCCTGGTTGACGGCGAACAGCAGCCGGTGGGCCCGATCGAGCGTCACCTGCCCGTCGGCGTCCAGCACGCCGGAGTCGGTCAGGTCTTCCGAGCCCGCGCCTCCCGTCGGATATTCGGCGACCCGCAGCGGATGGAGGTCGCCGTTGGACGCATAGCGGAGTGCGAGAACGCTGTTCGCATCAGGCATCGCGACGTTCGACTCCACGTAGACGACGCCGGCCGTCGGAGCACCTTCTGCGGCTGTCGACGCGCTGCTGGAGTCGCCGCTCTGGTGGCCAATGAGATAGCCCAGGGCGAGCAGCACCAAGGCCCCAAAGAGGCCGGCGGCGATGATCGGGCCTTTCGAGCGCGGCCGGCGCTGGTCCGCTCGCCGCGGGGGAAACGGACTCGTCGGTGGCGTGGCAAGCGGCGCTCCGGGCCCGGCGGGCAGCACCGGCTGTGGCCGCGGCCGGGTCGCACCCGCATCCGCCCGCTCACGGGCGAGCACCTCGATCGTGGTCGCGCCCACCCGGACCCTGTCACCCGCGCGCAAGACGCGCTGAGCGGTCAGGCGCCGGTCGTTGACGAACGTCCCGTTTGTGGACCCGAGATCCTCCACCAGCAACACGCCAGCCTCGTTGATCGACACGCGAGCGTGGCGGCGCGAGATCTCGCGATCTCCGCGCAGATTGCCCGCACCCTGCTCCTCACGGCCGATGACGAGCTCGTGCGAGACCACGATCTCCATTCCGCTCCCCGTGCCGGCAAGGACCCGCAGCCTGTAGCCCGTCATTCTCGCGCGGACTGTACAGAAGGCTTTGTGAGGGTGTGGCCGGCGGCTTCTCCCCAGACCCAATCGTGCGAGCGCTCACCGCCGAGGGCGAGCTGCTGCGCCAGCTCACGCTAAACCCCAGCCGCGACGACACATCGCAATATGGAGACGGTGCATGTCAACGAGTCGGCCGCGGCAAGGCATAGGAAGCCTTTGAGCTCAAATAGAAAGCAACGTCAAAGTACATCGGAAAAGTGGACCGAATAGTGCCCGATTCGAATGGCCCTACGCACCACACGGAACCTCCGCCGCATCCTTCGATAATGCCAGAGGCCTATTCACCCAAGCTGACTGTGAAAACACCCAGCACGTTCGACTCGTGGCCGCCCCGCTCTCGCGAAGATGCTCGCGTCAGCGCGATTCCAGATGACTGCTCCCGGACGAGGCGCGACAGCGCGGGTCGCTCAAGCTCAGACTGCCGCATCCGCCTACGTAAGCGAGCTGCCGACACCTACGCTAGGACGACCGCAGATCGTCACGCAGATCGTCACGCAGATCGCCCGGAGCGACAGCGTCAGGTCAGACCCCGCTCGCTGGGTGCGAAAACAGTGGTTAAGGGCGTCCGGACGCTCACCTCCGGCGACTTGCGTCTCCAGGGCTTGCCTGGTCCTCGCCGTACACGAACCGGGGGTCTTTATGACTCACGCCCGCTTGCCGAGCAACGCGAGCAGGAGCCAACCTCGGCGTCACACTTGCGGATCGGACAAATCTGAAGCGCGTCGTGTGACGACCGCCAGACTCCTGCTTTCGCAGGGCAACCCGGACGTGACCGTGTCGGTGTGCGTCAGTGTTCGTGCTGTGAGAGTCCCTCGGGCTACCCGCCGATCGTGATCGTTTTTCCGGCACCATGGGTGCGGTAGGTGCTGCTGCGCGCTGGCCCGTGCAGTCGAGACTGGGACTCAACCCAGCGTCAGCGCGGCTCCCGCGCGCGTGCTACAGAGCCGCGATCGCCGTTGCAGTACACGCGCATTGAGGGGCTGCCCAGCGCTCGCGTGAGGTCTGGAGGCAGATCGTCCTGTCGGGGGCACAGGGGGCAAATGCGGTAGAAGCCTCTTCTTCCGTCTCTGCTCCATTCCTTCAGGCGTCGCTCGAGTGCGGGGGTGCCCTTCCATGTCTGTGCGACCGTGAGCGTGAGGCCCTCGGCGATCGTCTTCCTGGTCTCGTTGGCGCCCCAGCCCGAGCGGTGCTGTCCGTAGCGGCGCTGCAGGTCGCTCGAGAATCCGAGGTAGTGCTGGCGGTTCTCCGTCGTGCGGCCGGAGAAATGCACGGCCCCGAAACGGGTGGAAATTGCTGCAATTCGCAGTGTCGCGGCGGGTCGTTTGGATACGGTCTTGGCGCGCTCGACGGCGGCTGCTTCAGGGATCGCTACCGGCGAGCGGCACGGTTGCTCTTCCGGTCCGCTATCTACGCGTCCTCTATGCGCTAGAGGACGACGGCGCGAAATCGCTGTACAAGCCAGGACGCCCATATAACGCGCGCCGTTCATAACGTCTTGCGTTATCATCGTGGTGTGTGTTGCGGTCGTTTGCGGATAAGGAGACCGAGCGGATCTGGCGACGAGAGCGGGTGCGCAAGCTCGACCAAAGCACCCAGCGCGCGGCGTTGCGGAAGCTGCTCATCCTGGATGCTGCCGAGACGCTCGACGATCTGCGGGTGCCGCCAGGAAACAGGCTCGAGAAGCTCAAGGGCGATCGGGCGGGCTCTTACAGCGTCCGCATCAATCAGCAATGGCGTATCTGCTTCAGTTGGACGGACGCTGGACCCGAGGGTGTCGAGATCGTCGACTACCACTGAAACACCACAGGCAAGGAACCCGTCATGAGTACCGACTCGATCATGCCCCCCATTCACCCCGGCGAGGTGCTGATGCTCGAGTACCTACAGCCGCTTGAGGTCACCCAGCATGGCCTAGCGATAGCGATCGGCGTTCCCCCGCGCCGAATCAACGAGATCGTCCACGGCAAACGGCGCATCACCACCGACACGGCCCTGAGGCTAGCGCGATACTTTGGGACCAGCG
>Ga0302325_10029863_pt1 | contig 11256 bp, 9 predicted proteins | sample Palsa_T0_2_FD_201948 | JGI IMG/M metagenome (GOLD analysis project Ga0302325, IMG submission 201948) | Peat permafrost microbial communities from Stordalen Mire near Abisko, Sweden - Palsa_T0_2 | ecosystem: Environmental > Terrestrial > Soil > Palsa > Peat permafrost | place: Sweden: Abisko...
TAACCCGATGACACTCCAGTACCTCGGGAAGATTGCGCACCACGGAGGCAAATTTCACCAGCTTATCGCCCGCCACCGTGACCTTGACGATGGCACGCACCGGCAGTCCTACCTGTGCCGGGTCGACGACCGTGCGATAGCCCAGGATCACCCGGCTCTCCTCTAATCGTCGGACCCGTTCGATCACCGCAGGCGTGGAGAGTCCTACCCTTCGTCCAAGCTCGGCAAAGGCAATGCGAGCGTTGGCCTGAAGCTCGGCGAGGATTTCGCAATCAATGTCGTCAATCGATGGGTGAATCACTCCAGTCAACAGGCTCCTCCTGGAAAATCGGCTGTCCTTAAATTATGAGGTCAGGAGGTTGTTTGTCGATTCTTTGTGATCTCAACGGCCCCGAATTACGCATTTCCACGATTCTCCCGCGAGGGGCGGACGCCTATCATGCTCATGGTGGATGTTTCCTGGATTTTTCAGGGGACACGGAGGAACGAACTCTCATGGCAAGAGCTTTAGGCGATGTTGCAGCACGGCAGTTAGCCAATACAACCAAGACGGCTCCTCAACTCACGGCGATTACCCCGCGCTGGCTGGTGCAGCTGCTCAACTGGGTTCCTGTCGAATCCGGCACATACAGGGTCAACAAGGTCAAGAACGATGCTGAGATCCAAGTGGATTGCGGATCGCGCGATGAACGTACCTTGCCCGAGACATTTGTCGACTACGTGGAGACTCCACGCGAATATACGCTGAGCGCGATCACCACCGTGGTGGATGTACACACGCGGGTCTCCGACCTGTTTAGCCATCCCCACGACCAGGTCCGCGAGCAGCTGCGGCTGACGGTGGAAAAGGTGAAAGAGCGCCAGGAAAGCGAGTTGATCAACAACGCCGACTATGGCCTGCTCAACAATGTCGATCCTGCATTCAAGGTTTCTGCTCGCGCGGGAGCGCCTACCCCAGACGATCTGGATGAACTGCTCTCGCGTATCTGGAAGGAGCCTGCGTTTTTCCTGGCGCACCCACGCGCTATTGCCGCCTTTGGCCGTGAGTGCACCTTGCGCGGAGTTCCGCCGCCCACGGCAACGATCTTTGGCTCGCCATTTCTGACCTGGCGGGGTATTCCGCTCATCCCCACCGACAAGCTGACCGTTGACGAAGCGGGGAAGAGCAATATCTTGTTGCTGCGCACCGGAGAAAGGAAGCAGGGTGTGGTGGGACTGTTTCAGCCTGGCCTGCCAGGGGAACAGACTCCCGGCCTTTCAATACGTTTCATGGGTATTGACCGCAACTCGATCGCCTCGTACCTGGTGTCGCTGTATTGCTCGGCTGCAGTACTTACCGAAGATGCGCTGGGTGTGCTCGAGAACGTAGAGGTCGGACACTACCATGAGTACAAATGATCGGAGCGATGCGGGGACCTCGCGGCTGACGGAAAGAGTGCCGGACACCAGTCCTACTGGTTCGCTCCCCGACGTAGCCACGCTGACCCGGCTGGCTAACGAGTTCTTCCGCGGGCAGCCAGGGCAGGTTTTTCCCGCGGGCGTCCCGGTGTCCGCGCCCGTGGCTCCCTCCGGCCCCCAGGATTTCGCGACCCGGCTGCCGCAGTTGGGCATGCCGCTGCCTTCGATGGCGGCCGTGCCCTCCGCCGGTGGACCTCCGTTAACCGCGGATGTGCCCGCGATGTCATCGGCTGCGCCGGCATTGTCTTCCTATACGCCTTCCGTGATGCCTGGACAGGCGTTGGCGATAGGTCCTGCCAGCGTTCCACATATGCCGGGAGTGCCCGTGCTGCCCCAGGATCCACGCAGCGCCGCAGCGCCGGTTTCTCCTTTTTCGCTTCCCATGCCGGAGTTTGGCGCGGCGTTTCCAGCATTTGAAGCGGGCGTGCCGGCGCTGCCGCCACTTGCCCCGCTACGATCTGAGGACGATGCGAAGTCGGCGCTGACGACCGCATCTCCGTTCTACTTTTTGGAGAACGCCGGCGGCATGAGCGCACCCGTGGCAGCTCCTGCCACCGCATCGCAAGCGGCCGCGCCCGCCGTGGGTCTGCTTCAAGTTGACCCGCGAAGCGCCGCGGTGTCTCCCTTTTCGCTGCCGATGCCGGAGTTTGACTCTGCCCTGTTTCCGTCCTTCGAAGCAGGCGTGCCCAAGCTTGCCCCGCTGCCGCCGTTACGCAACGAAGACGATGCGCGGGCTGTGCTAACGGATTCTTCGCCGTTCTATTTTCTGGACAATAGCGGCCTTGCGGCTGCCAAGAGTGCGGATGTTGCCGATGCCAGCACGTCGCATCCCGGGGTCGTCGGTGACCTGAAGCTTCCTCGGCAGCAGTTCGACATCGGCTCGGTACGGCGCGACTTTCCGATATTAAACGAACGCGTGAACGGCCACCCGCTGATCTGGCTGGACAACGCAGCCACCACGCAAAAGCCGCAGAGCGTGATCGACCGCATCTCGTATTTCTACGAACACGAGAACTCCAACATTCATCGTGCCGCCCATGAGCTCGCCGCCCGGGCTACCGATGCCTACGAAGATGCGCGTAGCAAGGTGGCCCACTTTCTCAATGCCGGGTCGTCGAAGGAGATCGTATTCGTCCGCGGCGCCACCGAGGCCATTAACCTGGTGGCCCAGGCTTGGGGACGGCGGCACATCAACAAAGGCGATGAGATCGTCATCAGCTGGATCGAGCATCACGCCAACATTGTTCCCTGGCAGATGCTATGCGCGGAGAAGGGCGCGTGCCTGCGGGTGGCTCCGGTGGACAATGACGGACAGATTCTGCTCGATGAGTACGAGAAGCTGCTCAGCCCCAAGACGCGGCTGGTTTCGTTCACCCAGGTTTCGAATGCCCTGGGCACGGTCACTCCGGCGCACCAGATGGTGCAGATGGCCCATCGCCACGGAGCCCGTGTTCTGCTCGACGGCGCGCAGGCGGTTTCGCATATGCCCATCGATGTGCAGTCTCTCGATTGCGATTTCTATGTCTTCTCCGGGCACAAGGTCTTCGCGCCGACAGGGATTGGGGTGCTCTACGGCAAGCCGGACGTGCTGGCGGAAACTCCTCCGTGGCAGGGCGGGGGCAATATGATTGTCGATGTCACCTTTGAGAAGACGACGTACCAACCTCCCCCGGGCCGCTTCGAAGCGGGCACGGGCAACATCGCCGATGCGGTAGGGCTGGGCGCAGCCATCGATTACCTCGACCATGTCGGGATGCCGAATGTGGCGCGCTACGAGCATGAGCTGCTGGTCTACGCCACCCAGGCGATGTTGCGGGTGCCGGGGCTGCGCATCATCGGCACGGCCAAGGAAAAAGCGGGAGTGTTATCGTTTGTGCTCGATGGTTTCCGGACGGAAGAGGTCGGCGCCGCTCTTAACCGGGAGGGGATCGCGGTACGCTCGGGCCATCATTGCGCGCAGCCCACGCTGCGCAGGTTTGGCGTGGAGACCACGGTGCGTCCTTCGCTCGCGCTGTATAACAGCTTCGAAGACATCGATGCCATGATCGCGGCGCTGTTTCGCTTGAAGAGCCTGGGCGCCTAGGCCGCAGCTGACAGCTTCGCCAGCCCCCTTGTGGATATTCTCGAAATCGAGGATAATTTGTCTCGGAGGCGAGATTACCCATGGCGACCTCACTGGCTGCTCCCAACATTGTGGGCTACTCCTTCGACCAAGCCCCGAACCTGTCGAACGCGGAGGAGCGCAGAAAGCTGAGCGAGAATGCAATCAAGGTTTTCGTGAATATCGCGCGAAAATGGGATTTGAACGAGATCCAGACGCGAGGGCTGCTGGGCGGCGTTGCTTCTTCAACATTTCATGCGTGGAAGACGAAACCCAAGGGCAAGCAGCTTGACCAGGACACGCTGACGCGAATCTCGCTCATCATCGGCATATACAAGGCGCTGAACATCTACTTCGGCAAACCCTGGGCAGACCGCTGGATCACCCTGGAAAATCGCGGCCCTCTCTTCGCCGGCCACGCTCCCATCGATTACCTGCTCCGTCAGGGCCAGCCGGGAATGGCGGAGGTCCGCCGTATGCTGGATGCCTGGCGAGGTGGCCGCTGACTCCTCCCGTAAAGGAGTACCGGCGGCGTGGCCTGCACCGGCTGATTCCTTCCAGGTTCAGCGAAACCGGAACCGTCCTGGAAGAAGTCGCGGACGATGAGGCGATGCTTCGGGATGCGGCCCAGCTGGATGCCGCGACCAACGAGCGCATACAGGGGGAGGGTTACGGGCTGAGCGGGATCAGCAACTTTGAACTGGTATATGGCATCCCGCATGCCCAGATCATTCGTGCCGCATTTCTCCACCCGGGACCGTTCGGGGCGCGCTTCAACGATTCCACCCGCGGGGCTTGGTATGCGGCCGAAAAGGTAGCAACTTCGATTGCCGAGGTCGCTTATCACAAGGCGAGACGGCTTGCGGAGATGGTCGTTCCCGAAATGCCTGGAGAGCGGCCGGATGAGGATATTTCGTCCTACGATGACTGGCAGGCCAATTTCCACGCGCCTTTCCATCTTCTGGAGCCGCGGGAAGAGTACGCGGAGGGCCTTCAACCCGAACCCGTACCGCAATGCTATCTGCCGTCGCAGCTGCTGGCGCGGCAACTGCTGGCCCAACAGTCGAACGGAATCGTATACCCCAGCGTGCGGCACGAAGGCGGCACATGCGTGGCCTGCTTCCGTCCCGCCCTGGTTTACAACCCGCGACAGGCAGAGAGGTACGAGGTCCGTTTGCGGTCGGCCCGGCAGGGATATAAAACGACGGCGCGGGTCATTCCTGCGTAGACGCTTCTACGCTGCTGTTGCGGTAAACTGAAGCCGTATTATCAGATAGCAAGGGCCCCGTAGCTCAGGTGGATAGAGCAGCAGTTTCCTAAACTGTTTGTCGGAAGTTCGAGTCTTCCCGGGGTCACCATCCCACTTTTCCCATTGCCCGCGATGAAACGTGGGATGCAAATCCTTCACTATGTCGGTGCGCACCCTAAAAGACTGTTTGACGGGTCAGAAATGGCGTCGGTATCCTATTGGCGCCTCTGGAAGTGCAGGAAGGCGCACACATGTCCGAGGAGCGCTCCGGCCAGGTCACTGAGTTATTACGGCAATGGAAACAGGGCGATGAACAGGCCCTCCATGCCCTCTTGCCGGTGGTTTACAAAGAGCTTCGGCGCCTTGCGCACTACCATCTCAAAGCCGAGCGCTCAGACCACACCCTGCAAAGCACGGCCCTGGTACATGAGGCCTATCTCCGGTTGATGGGCAGCCAGCCGCCGGAGCTGCAAGACCGTGCCCATTTCATCGCGCTGGCTTCGCGCCTGATGCGCCAGGTACTGGTGGACTACGCTCGTGAACGCCATGCGAACAAGCGAGACGGAGGACGCAGAATCGATTTCGAGTTTCTCGATTTCCTGCAAGTCACCGGTGACTCCGAGCTGCTGGCGCTCGATGATGCCCTGGGCGCGCTGACCCGCATCGACGAGCGGCAGGGAAAAATTGTAGAGATGAAGTTTTTCGGTGGGTTGTCGGCGCCGGAAATCGCGGAGGTGCTTGGCCTTTCGCGCGCTACGGTCGATCGTGACTGGGCGACTGCCCGCGTCTGGCTGCATCGTGAAATGAGCCGGAGTGTACCGTTATGAGCAACCTGCGGGCGCAGCCGGCTAATGTTGATCGCCCAGGCTGGGAGCGACTGAAATCGGCCCGGATGAAGCGAAACCGCCGGAATCCTGGAAGCCCTGCCTTACGATCAAAACTATCAGAGTGACAAATTCCTGCTTGCGAACTGGAGTGAAGGCGGCGATGGATCCGGGAACACGATCCATCGCCGCCGTTCAGTGCTATTGCGAGCCCACAGGCGACACTACCTTGAAGCCAACGGTATTCGAGGGAATGCCATTGGCAATCACGGTCAGGTTGCTGTCACCCGACTCCGTGCCGGGCAATATGTCGAACTCACAGCTGGTTGGCAGTGAGCCCGTCGCCACTGCCATGGTACTGAAGCTATGGGTGCGTGCATAAAAGACGTGACCCGTCTTGGCATTTTGAATGCGCACCAGCGGATAGTTGGTGGCAGACTGAGCATCATCCCCGAAAGCGGCGCCCTGGGTCAGCCCATTGAATTGTGTGCCGCTCACCGTGTAAGTCTTCCCGACGAACCCCACCGCCGGATAACAGGCAGCGCAGATGTGAGGCCGCCACGCGTTCTCATAGGTGCCCGAAGATTCATAGAGCCATATCTCCGGCGTGTCGACATGAAGAAACATCACCCTGCCCGAAGGAATTACGAGCATGCGACCACCCTCGGTGTTACTCGGAGGAGAGTTCAGCGGCTTCGGTTGGGGAATTTTAAGGAATTTCGTCCCATTGAACTCGTAGAGGGTGCTGGGGCCGTTGCCGTAGCCCGGGCTGGTATCCACTAGTACGTGGCCGTTGGGCAGAATGGACGCGGGACCGTCGGCTATATCCTCAACCCCCGGAAAGTCCGGACCTTCCCTCCATTCCCCGGTGGCTACGTCATAGATCGCCGTATGCCCGGGTTTGCCGCAGGTGTTGGCCCCGGTCGCGAAAACTTTTCCATTCGGCCGCAGGACGGCCGGCCCCATTTCATGCGACGGGTTTAGGCCGCCACAGTCTTTCCGCGAGTCCCAAAGTTGCACGACGGTGCTTCCCGCGCTGCTCCACGTATTGGTGGTGGGGTTAAAGATCTCCGAGTTTTTCCCAAAGGGATCATCAAAACCAAAGAGGTAGGTGTCGACGGTAAGCACCTTACCGCCGGGCAACAAGGTCCAGCCTTCCTCGTCATTTGCGTCGAACTTGCCGGTTCCGGGGAAGACCGTCCAGGTCAAGGTCGCTTCGTCCAGCAGGGCGTACTCTCCATTCAGGATATTAGCCATCATGAACGTTCCATTATCCAGGACTACGCTCTGTGCATCCCCGATTTTCGTCCAGCCTGGAGGAGGGGCCACCTGCGTCCAGGTATTCGTGATGGGGTTGTAAATCGCTCCCAGTGTGGTCCAGACTGGACCCCCGCCCCCGTCGTATTCGCCGCCTTCGACGATCACCTTGCCGTCCGGCAACACGGCCGAGGCGAAGTAAAGAGGCTCATAGCCACCCATCCCTGCCGGAAAGGGGGCCAGCGGGACGAATTGTCCCGCGTCGTATACCCCAAATCTGTCGGGGACAAGCGCCCACCAGTTCGAGGTGCCATTTTGCTGCACCATGATTCTTCCATCGGTGAGTTGCAGTGCGATACCGACATTGAAATTGGGTGGATGCTCGAGGGTAAACCACTCCTGTGCGCCGGCGATGTTCGAACCAAGGAGTACTGCCGTAGTTAACAACGAGAGTTGGTGAAGTAACGTGAAGCTTGTTTTCCGCATGACTTGTTCCTCCGATTTGCAATCTGTTTTCCGCAAAGCCCTTCACTTAGGTAATGCGGAAACAAGCGTCAGATCGCCTCATGACTACTGAAAAAGATCCCACGATAGGGGTGCAGAGCGGACGGCCGGTTTAGTGCCCCTCGGGTTCAGGGCTTTAATTGCGCCTCAGCTCTTGCTCGGTCACACCGGTCAGCGTGACAAACCGAATCACTCCCTTGGCGTCTTCGAATACCAGTCCTGTAGCTCCATGATTCACGACCGCACTTACCAGGCGCCCATAGGAGCGGGGAATGCCCCCGTGTGTGGGAGTGCCATCGTAGCGCGCCAATTCGCCTTCCTTCATCCCGTCCACGCTTACGAAGCGGATCACGCCCTCCGCATCCTCAAAGACCAGGCCGGTGCCGATGGAGTCCGGGATGGCCGCCACCAACCGGCCATAGGCTTTCGGCACCGTGCCTTCCCTGGCCGGCGCCGCAAACACAGCGTTGTGATTGCCGGCGACGTACCCGCTCATCGCCAAGGCTAAACACCCTAAAACCGTCAGCATCCATTTGCGCATTTGCTGTCTCCCCTAAGGCTCAACCAGTATCTTGTGCATCATGCCGGCATCCTCATGCAGCAGAATATGACAGTGAAAAAGAAACGTGCCCGCGATCGTGGGATCGCGGAAATCCATGCGTAGTTTCACACTGTGATAGGGCCCCTTACCCGACCAATAAGGAACCTCGATGGTATCGCGCAGATCTTTGTCCGCCGCTGGCTTGCCATCGATCTCCAGCACCTGGAAGTGGATCTGGTGGATGTGGAAAGCATGCGTCTCCAACGCGCGGTTTTCTATCGTCCAATCCTCGACCGCGCCCACATGGGTAGTAATGACCGGCTTTTCGTCTGGGTCAAAGACGTTCTGCTTCTGCCCGTCCACCGTAATGTAGAACTGCGCGGGCCCATTGGTGCCGCCAAATTCCTCCGAGAAGAACAGCTTCCGCTGCGCGGTCGCTGCCTGCTCTGCCAGGTCAGAAGACTTGAGCCCACCCGCGGAAGGAGCCGCCCGGGGCATGGCTGGGGCCGCGCTTCCGCTCGTGAGCTGAATATTGGCGATGGCCTGCGACAGGTCGGCATTTCCGGTCGGCCCCGTAGAATAAGCATTGGTAAAGAAAACGGCATTCGCTCCGGACGCCGGGGCCTGCACGATAAACTCAGCCCGGCCCGCAGGCGGAATCAGAATCGTGGTCTGCGTTCGCGTCTGCGCCAGCGGGTAGCCGTCCAGCGCAATCAACTGGAGAGGGCTCGCGCTGCCATTGACCTGAAACTGCAACTCCAGGAAGTCTTCGATGGTAGCATTGGCGACTCGCCAGAATTGCTTCTCGTTGGGCTTCATTTGAATAATCGGTACCCCGCCGACGAACGGCGCGCCCTGGTAGTTGAGGGTCAAGAGGTATGGCCCAGGAACCCAGGGAACGAGGTATTGCTGGCGGATCACGAACACACGTTCGGTGAGCCCGGCCACCTCGGGACGGTACTTCTCTATCCCTCCCACAATGATGGCGCCCGCTGCGCCGCCATTCACCTGGAACTCGGTGTAGCCGTGCACATGCGGATGGTACCAATACAACCCGGGCGGCTCAGTCGCCGGGATGGTGACGTTGTAGGTAAACCCGGGTGAGCCAGGTTGAATGAGAGTATCGATCACATCGTCCTGGTGGCATACCGGCGGAATGTTCAAGCCGTGAAAGTGTACGTTGGTGGAATTGATCGTTGCTTCGCCGCTGTCTGCGCAGGTGATGGTGGAGTTACTTGCCATGTTCATCTTCGCGTTGCCGGCGCCGCTGGGGTTGATGCGATTGATGATTCCCAGATTGAGCGTGTCTCCGGGATTAACCCGCAGGGTAGGGGACTCGGCGACTTGAGCGCCGGCGTTGTACTTGTAGCAATAGTGGGTGTACCCGGCCTGATCCACCGAGTGCGCCAACGTGAGGTTGGCCGAAAGAACGCCATTCTTCGAAGAGATGCTGTAGGGATCCTGCACCACGGTACCGGAAACCGGACGCGCCGGGCAGTCTTGTGCCGCCAGGCTCGCGACAGAAAAGCCACCCAGGATAACGGCCGGCAACCACTTAGACAGAGAGCACATAATCAACTCCTGCATTCTTTAGAACGCTCGAGGTGGAAAAGCACCTATGGACAGCAGCCCAGTGGTGTTTGGATCGACAAAGGGTGAGTGCGTCACTTCCTGCAGCGCACATTTCTTGCCCGATACGCTCAGGTTCACCAGCGCGATGCCAGACGTGCTGCCAAACTCCGCAACATACACGCCTCCGCCATTTCCGGTTTTGTTGACCAGCGCGAGACCTGCAAGATAGGACCAGTTTGCGGACAGACCCCTGATTGGCGGTGATGTGCAACCCTTCGAAAGACCCCCGGTGCTCTTGTCAAAAAACAAAGCGGTGACCGCCGCTCCCTGGGTGTTGATCACGTAGACCACCGTCTCGTCGGGGCTCAGCATGACATTGCTGGAACTGATGGCGGCAGTAGACGTGTGGACGAGGGTGGGAGTCAACTGGCCGGAGGAAATGTCAGAAACCTCCACCACCATCGAGGTAGAGGTATCCCCGAAGATGGCGTAGTGTCCATCGCTGGTGATGTCGATGGAGTTGGGGTACGTGGCGCCCTGGGAACTGACAGCGGCGGTTGAGTGCTGCCGGTCGCCATGTGAAGCCGGAATGCCCCCGGCAATGTCAAACGACTCGAGAGAGCCGTCGGTGTAAGTGGCAATCATCATGTTGCCGCGGATCGCCATGGCATTGACAGTCCCGCCCGCCAACCCGGTTACGGAGACATCGCTGAGGAACGAAAGCCCGCAGCCAGGCTCTACTTTAAATGTTCCGATAGTGTTGGAGTCGGTGAAGCTGGCATATAAATAGTGGTCGCCGGCCACCAGCCCGATGCCATTGGAAGTGCCCGTGTCCGTAGGGGAGCCCGAGGCCCTGCCCCCGAGGTTCAGGGTGTGCACGCGAATTCCTACGATATCTCCGGTCGCCGCCTCGGAAGCAAAGACGCACTCCTGTTGCCCGCTGTTGAGCACGGCGATCCGGTTTGCCCCGAAATAGCCCCCTCCGATGCCGTAGCCGCCGGTTTGCACCTGCCCTTTCAGGGTGAGGACGCCGCCCGGGTCGATCGTGTAGAAGCTGACCCCGGTAATAAATGGAAACCCCGTGTCATCGTTGGTGACGATATAGCTGGTCGCCGCCAAGGCAGATCCGCTCAAGACGAGCAACCAGGCCACCAGTGCGGCTGCCCGCGCGAGCCGGTATCTCCGTAATCTTTTCATAGCCGGTCCAATTCGTGCGATCTCACTTATAGATATGCGGAAAGGAAGGGCGAAACGCCTCACCGCTCGCCATAATAGCCTCTCTGCAGCCCAGGGCAAGACTGTGCAAAAATGCTAAGGACGAGTTCCTAGACCTTCATCTTCCTTTAACATCCGCGCGCGTCCCAGGACCGGAGCGCGTCTATCAAGGTGCATGTCGCCTTCGCGCCGGGAGAAAAAGAGAATTTCCATGCCGGTTCGATTCTGGCGCGCGCGCGTGCTGCCATCTGCGCTGCTGTTGATCCTCATACTGCTTTGCCGCACGACCCAGGCTGCGATCGTCCGCGGCACGGTGACCAATTCCCTGGGTATCCCCATCATTCATGCCAATGTCGTGCTGCTGCAAAAAGGCCAGATCGTGGCGCTCGCGCTGACCGGCACGAATGGCACGTACCAGATCACCAGCAGCGCCTCGGGGCGCTTTTACGTGTTGGTCTCGGCAAATAATTTCAGACAAATTACGACCCTCAGCTTCTACGCCGGCACAGCGGATAGCCACGAAGAAAATATTGTC
>Ga0302325_10029865_pt1 | contig 11255 bp, 8 predicted proteins | sample Palsa_T0_2_FD_201948 | JGI IMG/M metagenome (GOLD analysis project Ga0302325, IMG submission 201948) | Peat permafrost microbial communities from Stordalen Mire near Abisko, Sweden - Palsa_T0_2 | ecosystem: Environmental > Terrestrial > Soil > Palsa > Peat permafrost | place: Sweden: Abisko...
CCCTGATGGCCGCGAACTTCAACGACTCGGTCACCCACGGCTGGGACAAAGGCGATTTCAACTACAGCGGCACCGTGGACGGCGATGACTTTGTCTTGCTGGCAGATAATTTCAACGACTTCGCCAGCCAATCCGACATCGCCGCCCTCGACCAATTCGCCGCGCAAAATGGCATCAGCCTGGCCAACGTCCCCGAACCCGCCTCCGCCGCGTTTGCCATGCTGGCGATGGCGGGGACTTTAATCCGGCGGAGAAAGCCAATTTGCACCTAAATTTTACGATAGCGGATCGCCCAGAGGGCAAAGCCGGGGCTGACGCCGTGGTATTCGGTGCAGGTCCAGCCGGGGAGGAATTGGGTCATGTCGCGGGTGTCTCGGCCGATGACCCAGACGTGCGGAAACGTCGCAAGCTGACGATCGACGGATTCGTCCAGCGGCTGCGTGGCGAAGAGGATTGAGTTGTGCCAATCGCCGGCGTAGTGGGAGATGGAGAAATATTTGAACGCCGGCTCGCTGTCGAACTGGCCGGTGATGATGACGGCGTCGCGGGGGCCGACTTTTTGCTGGATCAGGCGGGCGAGGGCGGCGGTGCTGGAATCAAACTGCGGGCCGGATTGCCAGCGGTCGATGCCGAAGAGAATTGTCGCCAGCAGCAATGCGGGCGGGAGCAGCCTGCCCGGGCCGTTGCCCCAGGGGATGCAGAGGATCAGGTAGACCGCGGGGGCGGCGATGAAAATGTAGCGGGGCAGATCGACGAGCTGGCTCTGGCGGGCGATGTCGATCGCCAGGAGCAGGCCGATGCCGCCGATCATCCAGAGCCAGGGGGCGAGAAGGGCGCGCACTTTTGCGAATCGCAGCGGGGGAGAGAGATAGACGAGAAAGGCGAGCGCGATGGCGGCGGCGATTTTGCCGGAGATTGCGCCCAGATCGCCGAAGAGGATTTTTCGCGGCGCATCGATGAAGGCGGCGAGAAGCGAGACATTCATCCGGGCGTAATTGGGGGCGATGATGATCTGGTGCCGGGTGTGCCAGGCGATGGGCGCCCACGGAAGGAGCGCGATCAACACGCTTGCGGCGAGAGCGATCAGGGTTTTTCTGCGGGGAATCGGCGTGAAGCGAATCACTGCATACAGCGCGGCCGCGGCGATGACGCCGATGGCGAAATAGTGCGTCAGCGCCAGACCGGCGGCGGCGAGCGACAGGGCGAGCAGGCGAAGGGGCGAGACGCCTTTTTGTTCGATGAGAATCAGCGCTTGCCAGAGGATGAGCGCGAGCAGGGCCAGGAGTGTGTAGGGGCGCGCCTGCTGGCTGAAGTCGATTTGAATCGGGGCGAAGGTCACCATGCCGGCAGCAACGATTCCGGCGAGCTTGCCGTGCAGCGCGCGGGCAAGGTGGTAAATCAGCGGGATGGCGATGAGGCCGAAGAGGGCGGACATGCCGCGGATGGAGAAATCGCTGTCGCCGAATAGATCGATCCAGGCTCGCAGGGTGAGGTGATAGAGCGGCGGATGCGGGGTGCTGGCCAGGCCGGTCCAGATGTGCCACCAGGCGGGGGCAGCGGTGAAATTGCAGGCGGGCGGGTTTTGCACGAGCGTGTTGAGCGGAATGTCGAAGATGGTGTTTCCGCGCCCGGTGGCGAGATACAGCGCCCAGTATTCATCGACCCAGAGACTTTGCTGCGTGATGCGATCGAGGCGGATCAGCGCTGCGACGCACAGCAGGGCACAGAGGATATAGGTGGTCGGCTGTTTCCAGATGGCCATCGGCGGCTCGTTCATGCGGGCGGGGAGAATTCGGATTTTAACGCGTCCGTGAGTTCGGCGACGACGGGGCTCCAGTCGCCGGGGGTTTTCTGGCGGAAGAGGCGCGCGGTGGGATACCACGGCGTGTCGGGACGATCGCGCAGCCAGCGCCAGTTGGCAGCATGAGACAGCAGGACAAATACGCGCTTTCCCATCGCGCCGGCGAGATTGGCGACGGCGGTATCGACGGTGATCACCAGATCGAGGCTCTGGATGAGAGCGGCGGTGTCGGTCAGGTTGTGCAGGTCGGCGGTCCAGTCGAGCAATTCAATTATCGGAGCGGGCTCGGTGCTCTGCTCTTTCTGAAGGCTGATGAAAGAAATATCGGCGAACTGTTTAAGAGGCGATAACTGCTCGAAGGGAATCCAGCGATGACGGCCCTTGGAAAGTTTCTGCGAAGACTCCCATGTCAGGCCGACTTTCAAGCGTTTGAGTCCGGCTAATTTTGCGGACCACAGCGAGACGGCGACGGGATCGGCAAAGATATACGGTTTAGATGGGATGGTATCGCTGGTCGTGTGAAACACGTGGGCGAGGCTCAGCAGCGGCACGTGAAATTCAAACGGCGGAAACGCGGCGGTTTTGGCGAGAACGCGATCGGCGCCTTCGATGGTGGAGATCAGATCGATCAGTTCCGGCTGAACGAGGACAACGGTCTTGCCGCCGCGCGCTTTGACCAGCGGGAGATAGCGGGAGAAGAGGATGACATCGCCCAGTCCGCCCTCGGCGTGGATGAGGATTGTCGAGCCGTTGAGATCGCTCCCATCCCACGGCGGTTGCGGGAAGCGCTTGGCAGCCAGGACGGCCAGGGTGCGGTGCTCATATTCGGCAAATCCGCGCGAGTAATCTCCCTGCTGCAGGAGGGTCAGGGCGAGATTGTAGCGCGGTGAATGGGCGCGGGGATCGAGGCGGATAGCGCGCTCGTAGCAGGCGACGGCATCGTCGGGCTGGCCGAGTTCCTGGTAGGCGGCGCCGAGGTTGGAGTGGGCGTCGATGCAGGATTCATCGATGGCGATGGCGGCGCGGTAGGCGTCGATGGCTTCGGCGAGGCGGCCGGTTTCACGCAGGGCGGCGCCGAGGTTGCTCTGGGCTTCGGCATGATTCGGCTGGAGGCGCAGCGCATCGCGATAGGCGGCGATGGCCTGCTCGAATTTGTTTTGCCGCTGGAGCACGACGCCGAGATTGCTGTAGGCGTTGGCATAATCGGGCTGGAGCTGGATCGTTTTGCGGAAGGCGGATTCGGCTTTTTCGAGTTGGCCGATTTTCACCAGCGCGTTGCCGAGATTGTTGTGGGCCTCGGCGAAATCGGGATCGAGTTCGACGGCATGCTCATGGGAAGAGACGGCTTCTTCAAGCCGGCCGAGGCCGGCGAGGATCAGGCCCTTGTTGTTGTAAAAATCGGGGCAGGTGGGCTCGAGCTGGATGGCGCGGTCGATAAGTTTCAGCCCGGCCTCGGCGTTGCCCTGCTGGGCTGAGATGGCGCCGAGCAGGTGCAACGCGTCGATTTCATCGGGGTTGTGCTCGAGGACCTGGCGATAGAGGGCTGCCGCGGCTTCGAGCCGGCCCTGTCGGTGGAGATCGAGCGCTTCTTCAAGCTGCTGTGTCGGGGATGGGTTTGGCATCGAATTGAGTTTCCTCGCGCAAAATCCAGGGAAGGCAAAGCCCCGCGACCAGGAGAATGAGGGTCTGGCCGGTGTAGGTGATCATGGAGATTCCATGCAATTTCATGAACTGTGGGGAATCGGAAAGCCCCTGCTGGCGAAGCTGCTCCATGCGCGAGGTGATGAAGATCGGTCCCAGCGCCGCGGGAATGGTGGCGACGGCGAGGAGGGAAAATAAAAGGGTGACGCGCACGCCGGCGCCCAGGATTCGCCAGAGCACGGTGGCGAGCAGCGCCGCGGCGGCGATGAAAAGCTGATATCTCTCAAAATTCAGGAATAGAATGGGAGCGGCTTTCAGCGCGGTGGGGCGATCCTCGGTGAAGAGCCGGGTTGCAAAGAGGAACAGCGCACCCAGACCGCCAAACCAAAGCCCCCAGGCGATGCAGGCGAGAGATGCGGCGAGCTTTCGGAGCATGGGAGTAATATACGCGGGGCCGGTGTGGGATGGCGAGCGGCCGATGATCTGTTAAAATAGCTGGGCCATGCGGGGCTGGAGGCCCCGGGCGAGGGATCGACAGGGACGTCTATTTTTTGGGAGAGCAATATCCATGGCAACAGTCAATGTCAGCGAATACGTCTATCCGCACGGCTGGAACGATCCGACCCGGGCGGACGAATTATCCCGCAAATATTGCGAGCAGATCGAAGACGGCAACATCATCGTCTTTGAAAAAACCCCGTTTGAATTCTCGTCGGAAGACCGCGATTTTCTCCTCTCGCAGAAACAGAGCGGCCTGAAGGTTCACAAGAATGTCTCGTATAGGCCCAAGGAAGATATTTTGCGCGGCGATGCGTGCGAAACGCCCGAGGAAAATCAACGCCTGCATGACATCATGCGGCGGTATTCGAGTTCCGTGACGAAATTCATGAGCCGGTTTCTGGCCCCGTATGCGCCGCACTGGACGCTGGATTTCGCGAGTTATCGTCCGCTGGAAGAGCAGGGCCGCGATCTGCCGGTGCACAAGCGGAACGACCTGATGCACGTGGATGCGTTTCCGAGCCGGCCGACGTTTGGGGGAAGGATTCTGCGGGTGTTCACGAACATCAATCCTTCGCGGCCGCGGGTTTGGGAGACGACGGATAAATTTCCGATGCTGGTGAAGACGTTCGCGGATGATGCGGGGCTGCCGTCGTTCGCGCGCGAATCGGGATCGGCCGGCGAGAAAATCCGCAAGACGTTCGCGCCCGTGTTCAAGGCGGTGGGCGTCAAGGGAATGGACCGCAGCGCGTACGACCGGTTCATGCTGAAATTTCACGATTACCTGAAGGAGAACGCGGAATACCAGACGAAGTGGCCGAAGATTCGGATGGAATTTCCGCCGGGGAGCACGTGGATGGTCTACACCGACCAGGTCCCGCACGCGGCAATGTCGGGGCAATTCATGACGGAGCAGACATTCATCATCCCGGTGAAGGCGATGGTAACGCCGGAGCGATGCCCGCTGCGCGTGCTGGAGAAGCATTGCGGGAAGGCGCTGGTGGGGTAGGTTTTGCGGGTCGCAACCTGAGGTTTGGGCTACTCCGCGGCGATCAGCGCCCAGCACACAATCGCGCTGCAGACGGAGCTCCATCGCCCAAAGCCCTTGTAAATATTAGCAGCCTCCACGGCTTGCTGCTGCAGCGTACCCTCAGCTCTGATTTGAGGATCCGACACATTTCGAACCGCCAGCCAGCGCGGCGCGTTGCTCATGCTCTGCATAACCTGTCCCAGGACGGCATCGCCCATTTCCGAGACATCCCCTTCGTTTTTGAGCTTGTAATAATTGTCGGATGTGTCGAACCCGAAAAAGTCGGTGGTGACAACCGACGAGGTAACGCTCGTGCTTTGCACAATTTTCGGCGCCCGCGTGTTATCCCTGGGAAGCTGATCCGCGTTTGCCTTGAAGAGCTTTTGGGCGGTCGCGAAAAATTTCGTTTTCGTCGCAGCCGCTTCCGTGTAGACCGCGTTGTGATACGGCGCTTTTTTTAGCCATTTTTTAGCATCGAAATGGACGATTCGACTGACCACGACATCGCCGACCTCGCACCACTTTCCTATCCCGCCCGCGGTCCCGGTCGTCAGGACCAGCGCCGGCCTCACCTCCTGGATCATTTGTTTCCACACGTCGTAATTGGGCAGATTCTGTCCCGCCGGGGGGAGTCTCTTTGTATCCTGCGAGAGGTGCGAATTCGATTTGACGACCACAACTTTCTTGCCGCCAATGGTTGTCGTCCAGAACGTCCCCAGGCACTTGGCTTCGACGGCCGGAGAATCGCTGGCCATCCGTTTCGCGATCGTTGAAAAATTGTGTTTGTAAGGAACATAGTTGTTGTGCGAGTCTTCGCCCGGCGTGATGACCCGGCTCAGGGCGTGGCCTTCGTCAACAGTCCAGGTCACCATCAAAACGTCGGCCTTCGGCAACGGACCCGTGCCGATGTTCGGCTTGGGGCCGGTTTTTGGCGCGAGCCCCTTCGGCCAGGGAATATTTGTGAAGCGCGACAAGCCCGTCGCCATGCTGAACGCGAGAAATTCGCGCCCCTCCGAACCCTCGGAATCGAAATCGATAATCTCACGCTGCAAGTCTTCCGGCTTGGCCGAAGACTTGGCGGCTTCGGCGTTGGCGAACGTGTTGACCGGCGGAGGTGTTGTGACCGGATCGAAACCCAGATTTCGTCGCATCCATTGTCGGTCGGCAATCATCGGGCGCTCTCCCAAATTCCTGATGAGTTGGATTCAATACTCTGCGTAGCGCTGGGCCTTTTTCGCGGCGGCCGATTCGATCAGGCCGCGCGACTCCTTGCAGAACTTGGACAGCTTGGGGTTGAGCTTTTTTTTCATCTTGGATTTGAATTTCTGGGTTGCGTTATCGACGAACACTCGCAGGCTCGCTCCCTCGGCCGGGCCGAGGTCGTTGTACTGCGGCGTGGCGCTGAGAAATAGAATTTGCTGCCATTCATCGGTTTGTGTGTTGATGTACGAAATATAGCCGCCCGGCAATACTTCCCGCGGCCGTGTGATGTTTCCGCCAAAGCTATAACGCGTGCCTTGTGTTTCCACGGGATCGTAGAAGTGCGGGGTGATGAAATCGGAAACGGCGATGCCCTGGATCGGGTAGGCATATTGATCGGCTTCACATGGATCGCAGGCTTCGACCAGGTATTCGAATTGGCCGATCGTATCCACCACGTTCCTGCCGGAGATTTCGATGGCCTGCGAGGTCTGAAGCCGGTTTCCCGCGGGGTCCACGAGCATTTCGATGGTTTCGTGGCTGGCATCGATAGTCCAATCCGCGCTGCCCGGCGTTCCAATTACCAGCGAATAAGGCTGGTTGTGCTTGTCGAGATGCACCCCGCCCTCGCCGGGTGGAAGCTTGGGAACAAGAAACACCGGCCAGACCCCGCTGGGAATTTTTTTGGCATCCGGCAAGTAGCGGACCGTCGCCTGGATGTTCCAGTATTGCGGTAAGTCGCGCATTACCTGGATATTAAGTGCCGCCGCGGCAGCCTGGACCAGGCTCGTATCCAATTCTCCCGTCTTATCGACCAAACCAACCTGAATGACCGACATGGAGCCTCCAAACTCTGGGATTCCCAAAAGAACGTTAATGGCTTAACAATGCTTCAAACGTAGATTATCACCTAAATTATTCCGGTTACCAAAAGTTGTGGCGACTGGCGACAGGCTCGAGCGCATTTCAGCGCGGTTGCACGCGAAAAGTCTACGAGGGCCCCCGAACCCCTCGGTGTTGATGTCGTGTGAGCGAAATTTAACTTTCTTTTGACTTGCAGCTTGTTTTTGATAGAAGAGGGACAAGCGCTTCAATGCTACACATCTGGAAAAAGGAAGACCGATGCCTGGTGAAACCGCAACTTCCGCCGAGAAAAAGCAAATAGATGGGCCCCCCAAAAATCCCAACAATGATGGCGGTTCGCCCGAGATGGCCATCGGCCTTCCTCCGAAAATTCGCGGCGAAATACAGGTACCTCCGTGCGCCGAGGTTCCTGCCCCGACGTTGGATTGGCAAACGGTCAGCCCAGGTATCGGTGAGATTATTTCCGGTATCGTCGCGTTAATGCTGTGGTTAACCGTGTTCGGCTTCGGAATGTTTGTACCCACCGGATCGTTGCGGAATGCCTTAGTCGCGACATATTTAAAGGATGGAGAGGTAACCGCGACTGATAAAAGCGGTAGCGCTGCGGTGGCGCCGGGGCGTGCTACTCAATCGGCAGACGCGGCTCCCTCCGCCGCCGTGCCCGCCGCTGACGCGGAGCCGAAAGTTGAGTTTCGGCAAGACCTATCCGCCTACGAAATTGTCTGGTTCCTTGCGGTGTCCCTTTTGGCGTTCACGATCTCCAACGTCTTTTTCATGTGCGTCATCTCCGCGTACCTGGGGTGCATGGCTTTTCGTTGGTCCACACCCTTCACGAGCGACGGCTCGCCGCCACCCGCGCCGGACGAGCAAGCGGCACGCCGCGACGTCCGTCGGGCGTACACGCTTGCGATTCTCCGTGGGTTCCTGGTTTACGTTCTGTCGATCGCCGGATACCTGGTCGTGGTGCCGGAAAGTTCGTTGTCTGATTTGACCATGGGTCAGTACGCGCGACTCGCTGGCGCGCTGTGCGCCGTGTCATTTCTGGTTGGATATGAGCCCCGATCCATCGCCCGGCTCCTGAGCCTTGTGTTTGCCGGTGCGGAAAAGAAGCCGGCAGCCCCGGGAAAAGAAAAGCCGGGAGCGACGGGGCAGGCGATGAATGCTTAGTGGGTTGGCGAATATCGCATCGAATGGGGTCGTGGACGATTGAAAGGGGAAGCTCGGTAACGGGACGGTAACGCCGGAGCGATGCCCGCTGAGGGTGCTGGAGAAGCATTACGGGAAGGCGCTGGTGGTGAAGTGTGGGCGTCCCGCCCACGAATTTAAGAATTATAAGTCAGTATATCGCCCCTCGCGCAAGTCTTTGCAGGCTTCCCCCGCAAATTTGTCGAGCTTACCGCCCTGGACATCCTGCTCTAATTGCCGGTCCCAAGATTAGGCATCGAATTCCTGAAACCATTTCCGAAAGTCGGAGAGACCGGAAGCAGAAAGCCCGCGAATGACGGCTTCGAGTTCGTCCACACGACCCCTACAAAACTCCTATCGTCGCGTCGATGCGTGATAGAGAACTATACTGCGGCCATCTCCGCAAAGCGTTCCTTCAAATCGCCATAAAGCTTCGAATAAACCCCATACGATCGATCGTAAAGCTCCACGGATTTCTTGCGCGGGACCAGTTTTTCGGTTTGCTTCATGCAGCAGCACGCCTCTTCGACGGTGCTCCAGACACCGGTGCCGACGCCGGCGAGCAGTGCCACGCCATACGCCGGCCCTTCGGTGGCGTTGGTGGTGACGATGGTTTTTTTATAGATGTCAGCCTGTAGCTGCCGCCAGAATTTGCTGCGCGAGCCGCCGCCGCTGGCGCGGATTTGGCTGATGGGGATATTCATCGATTCCATGATGGCCAGGGCGTCGCGCATTCCGAACGTGACGCCTTCGAGCAGGGCGCGGATGAGCATGGGGCGTGTGGTGCGGGAGGTGAGGCCGATCCATCCGCCGCGGGCGTTGGGGTCGGGATAGGGGCATCGCTCGCCGGTGAGATAGGGCAGGAATTGCAGACCTTCGCTGCCCGGCGGGGCAGATTCGGCCTGCTCGATCAGCAGCTCGTAGGGATCGATTTTTTTCTTTTTGGCATAGGCGACTTCATCGGCGGCAAGATTGTTTCGGAACCACTGGAACGAACCACCGGCCGAGAGCATGCATCCAAAGACGCACCATTTTCCGGGGACGGCGTGGCACATGGTGTGAACGCGGCCGAGCGGATCGCGCGTCGGGTGATCGCTGTGCGCGAAGACGACGCCGCTGGTGCCAAGCGTCGCGCTGACGATGCCGGCGGAGACGATGCCATTGCCGACGGCGCCGGCCGCCTGATCACCGCCCCCGCCGACGACGGGCGTACCGCCGGCGAGGCCGAGTTCCTCCGCCGCGGCGGGGACGAGGCCGCCGGTGATCTCCGGAGATTCGTGCAATCGCGGCAGGAGAGATTTGTCGATTTGCAGAAGCTCCAGCAGGCGGTCGGACCATTTGCGATTGACGACATCCAGCAGGAGCGTTCCGCTGGCGTCGCTGACTTCCGTGGCATATTCACCGGTGAGGCGATAGCGGATAAAATCCTTAGGCAGGAGGATGTGCCGGGTTTTTTCGTAAACCTTCGGCTCGTTCTGGCGAACCCAGAGAATTTTCGGGGCGGTGAAACCGGTGAGGGCGGGATTGGCGACGAGCTCGATGAGCGCGGCGCGGCCGCCGGCGCGGGATTCGATCAGGGCGCACTGCTCGGCGGTGCGCTGGTCGTTCCACAAAAGCGCGGGGCGCAGGGGTTTGGGGCCGTCGGCGAGAAAGACGCTGCCGTGCATTTGACCGGAGAGGCCGATTCCCTTGATGTCGCTTGCCTTGATGCCGGCGCTTTTTCGGACGGCGCGGGTGGCGATGACGGTTGCCTTCCACCAGTCGAGCGGGTTCTGCTCGGACCATCCCGGTTTCGGCGAAGAGATGGGATGCGGCGACATCGCCGTGGCGATGACTTTTCCTTTTTCATTGCAGATGAGCGTTTTGGTTCCGCTGGTTCCGATATCGATGCCTAATAGGTAGGGCATGAGAATCCTTTTTGGGTGGGGCTACGAGTGTTTCAGTTCTGAAGTGATCTGCGCGATCTTTTTTAATGCAAATGCAGATGCAGATGCAATGCAGGAGGGGCGAGGGAAAACCACATATGGCCCCAAGAGTTTTGGCAACAATATACTTGACAAATCAAGCCCAATCCTGTAAACTCCCGGCATGAACGCGAATGATAAGCAAAAGCATCCGAAAACGCTTCTGGCCGCCATCCGATACTTCTCGGATTTGGAGGTGGCACATTCATTCTTTGTTTCCATGCGTTGGCCGGATGGCGTCTTCTGTCCGCATTGCGGATCGGTGGCAGTCCGGTATATGCCGAAGTATCGCCGTTTCCAGTGCAGTCACAACCACGATAGCCGTCAGTTTACCGTGAAAACCGGAACGGTCATGGAAGATTCGCCACTCGGACTGGATAAATGGGCTCTTGCAATGTGGATGGAAGTAAACTGCAAGAATTCAATCAGCAGCTACGAGGTGCATCGTGCTGCTGGCATCACGCAAAAGTCGGCGTGGTTTCTGCTCCACCGGATTCGTTTTGCCCTCAAACAGAATTCGTTTGAGAAAATGGGTGCTAACGGTATTCCAGTTGAAGCGGACGAAACATTTATCGGCGGTCTGTCCAAGAATATGCACGCCAAACGTCGCAAGCTCAAAATCACTGGCGGCGGTGCCAAAGATAAGACGGCGGTTGTTGGTCTACTTGAACGCCATAGCGAAAAGAAGCATTCCACTGTGCGTGCCGAAGTGCTGGACGGCCATGTGAACAAAGCAACGCTTTATCCGGTCATCCATAAACATGTACAGTCCGGTGCCCAATTGATGACTGACACTCACGCCGGATACGCGGGTCTAGATGGCGAATATGTCCACAAGTTTATTGACCATGCGGAAAAGTACGTTGACGGAATTGTGCATACCAATGGGATCGAAAATTTCTGGAGCTTGTTCAAACGCTGCATCAAAGGCACTCACGTATCGGTCGATCCGGTTCATCTTCTCGCATATGTTGACTCCGAAGCGTTTCGTTTCAATAATCGAAAGACGGACGACGGGACACGATTTGCACTGGCCGCACAAGGATTGCATGGGAAACGCTTGACCTACAAA
>Ga0302325_10029867_pt1 | contig 11255 bp, 9 predicted proteins | sample Palsa_T0_2_FD_201948 | JGI IMG/M metagenome (GOLD analysis project Ga0302325, IMG submission 201948) | Peat permafrost microbial communities from Stordalen Mire near Abisko, Sweden - Palsa_T0_2 | ecosystem: Environmental > Terrestrial > Soil > Palsa > Peat permafrost | place: Sweden: Abisko...
CCAGATGCGGTTTCCCGCGGGCTAGAGCGGCGGGGGGGACGGCCCCCGGACGCGTCCGTTGAATTCCGAAAAACAGGCGTCCGGCCTTGAAACAATTCAAAAAAGGGATCGCGTGTCTCAATAAGCCCGGCGGCGTTTCCGACCGGAACAGGATGCGAAAAGCCCTTTTTCCAATGAAATCCCAAGCCCCCGCGTTCTCCCTCGTCGGTGTTTTCCTCGCCTCCCTCACCGCCGCCGCGGCCGACAATCCGGGGGATCCCGCCAAGGGGAATGTGCTCTTCCAGCAGAGCTGCGCCCTCTGCCACGCGTCGACGCTGGGACCGGGCGGCCAGGCCGTTTCAGGGCAGGGCCCGAGCCTCGTCGGGGTGGTGGGACGCGGCGCCGCCTCGCTCCCAAACTTCAACTATTCCAGGGCGCTGCACGACTCGGGTCTCAAGTGGGACCTCGCCACGCTGGACCATTTTCTCGAGTCGCCTTCGGCGGCCGTCCCGGGGACCACGATGCCGATCCCGGTCCCCAATGCCGACACGCGCCACGACATCATCGCGTTCCTGTCGACGCTGGTGGGTCCGGCTGGCGCGCCGGCGGCCTCGGAGGGAGCCCCGCCGTCCTCCGGGGCGGGCGACGCCAACGACTGGCGCCATGATTTTCCGGGACGGCGGCATGCCGTGGACGTCGCAGGCCTGCCCGCGCCCTTCGCCACCGCGTCAGCCGGCAACGGACCGAAGACGGTCGACCGGCCCGCTGGGGCGTCGCTGTCCGTCCCGCTGGGTTTCACGGTGAAGCCGTTCTTCACGGGCCTCTCGGGACCCAGGCTCCTGCGCGTCGCTCCCAATGGGGACATTTTCGTCGCCGAGACCAAGGCGGGACGGATCCGGGTGCTGCGCGCCGCGGACGGCGCGGACGCCCCGTCCAGCGTCGAGGTGTTCGCCACCGGGCTCTCGGGCCCGTTCGGCATCGCCTTTTATCCCAACACCGGGAAACCGAAGTGGGTCTATGTCGCCGAGATGGACGCCGTCGTGCGCTTTCCCTACCAGAGCGGCGACGTGAAGGCGTGGGGACCGGCGCAGACGATCGTTCCCGTCCTTGCGCCGCACAACACCGGCGGCCACAGCACGCGCGACGTGGCGTTCTCGAACGACGGCCGGCGCATGTTCATCTCGGTCGGTTCCGGCTCCAACGTCGTCGAGGATCTTCCCAAGAAGAGCCCCGGGGAGATTCGCGCATGGGAGGCCGCGCACGGGCGCGGGGCCGCGTGGGACTCCGAGACCAACCGCGCCAACATCCTTGTGACCGACCCCGAGGGCACCGTGCCGCTGCACACCTTCGCGACCGGAATCCGAAACGGCGTCGGCCTGGCGGTCAACCCTGGCACGGGCGACCTCTGGGTCTCGACGAACGAGCGCGACGGCCTCGGCGACGACCTCGTGCCGGACTACATCACTCGCGTCCGGGAAGGCGGGTATTACGGCTGGCCCTGGTAATACATGGGAAATCACGAGGATCCCCGGCATGCGGGCGAGCGGCCGGACCTCGCCGGCGTGGCGATCATCCCTGACGTGCCCGTCCAGTCGCATTCGGCGTCGCTCGAGATGACCTTCTACACGGCCAAGTCGGGCGTCTCGGCGTTTCCCGCGGAATACCTCGGGGACGCCTTCGCCGCGTTCCACGGCTCGTGGAACCGGAGCTCGAGGACCGGCTACAAGGTCGTCCGCGTACGGGTGAAGGACGGCGTCCCGACGGGCGAGTACGACGATTTTCTCACGGGCTTCGTGGTCGACAATCGCAGCGTGTGGGGCCGGCCCGTGGGAGTCGCGGTCGCCAGGGACGGCGCGCTCCTCGTGACCGACGACGGCGGCAGCGTCGTCTGGCGGATATCCCACGCGCAGGGCCCTTGAGGGCCGCGGCGCCTCAGGGCAGCTCGTAGATTTCGGCCAGCGCCACGCCCGTCGTGTCGTTCGCGCCGTAGACTTCCATGGTGTAGGAGCCCGGTGAAAGCTTGATGAGCGAGGCGCTGTCGCCGCTGTTCGGCTGCAGGGGGAAGGCCCCGACGTTGGCGGCGGCGATCGCGATGTCGACGGCGTTGAGGTTGGTGTTCCAGCCCGTGTCGGCGTCGAACACGTTCCCCGTGCCGTCCACCAGCAGGAGGACGGGCTGGGCGAGGACGCCTCCCACCTGGAACTGGGAGAGGGCCGGACCGTCGGCCCGCAGCAGCAGGCTATCCGTTCCGCTCCCCGACACGACGAATCCCGGAATGACGATGTTGGCGCCCGTGCCCACCTGCGCGCGGGTCGAGAGGTTGGCCAGGCGGGTCCCGGTCGAAGACATCTCGTAGATCTCGGCCAGAGCTATTCCGGTCGTTCCATCGCCGCTGGACACCTGGGCGGTGTAGGCGCCCGCGGGTAGGGTGATGATTAGGGCGCAATCGGAGGTGCCCGCGGCGAGCGGGAACGCGCCGACGGCTGTGGCCGCGACCGCGATCTGCGCGTGGTTCGGGCTGTTGCCCCAGCCCATGTTGGAGGCGATGGCCTTACCCGTGCTGTCGAAGAGCGTCAGCACGGGAACGGAAAGCAGCGTCCCGGAGACATTGAACAGGCCAAGGCCGGGGCCAACGGCGCGGATCAAGAGCGTCTCCATTCCCGGACCCGCGATCACGAATCCGGGGATCAGGATGTTCCCGCCGCTTCCCACCTGGGCCCGGGTCGAGATGTTGATGAGGCGCGGCAGCGCGCTGCCGGGCGGCGCCGCGCTTCCCCTGCGGATCGTGTCGTTGTCCGTGTCCGTGACAAACAGGTTGCCGTTTCCGTCCACCGCGATGTCGGCCGGCTCGTCGAACAGCGCCGTGGTCCCGGTGCCGTCCGCGCTGCCCTGCGTCTCCACGCGCCCGGCAAGCGTCGTCACGAGGCCGGCGGGCGTGACCAGGCGGACGGTGTCGTTGAAGCTGTCGACGACATAGAGGTTCCCCACAGGGTCGAGGGCCATGCCGGACGGCTGGTAGAACTGGGCCAGAGCCCCCGTGCCGTCCGCGCTTCCAGGGACGCCCGCCACGCCCACGAATGCGGAGACGACCCCAGCCGCGGTGACCCGTCGTATCGTCTCGCTGTCATCCGCCACATAGAGGTTCCCGTCCGGGTCCGACGCCAGCCACGAAGGCGCGTCGAAGCTCGCCGCGGAACCGGTTCCATTGGCGATGCCCTGCACCCCGGGCGCGCCCGCAACCGTTGAGACGACCCCACCCGCCGTGATTTTTCGGATCGTGTCATTGCCGCTGTCGGCGACGTAGACGTTGCCGTTCCCGTCTACCGCAATCCCGATCGGCGCGTCGAACTGCGCGGCGGCACCGGTGCCGTCCGCGTGGCCGGCGATGCCCGCCGCGCCCGCGAGCGTCGTGACGACGCCGGCCGGCGTGATCTTCCTGACAGTGTTGAAATGATTGTCGCAGACATAGACGTTTCCGCTCCCGTCGACCGCCACGCCGACGAGCGCCCCAAATTGCGCGGAGGAGCCGGTCCCGTCCTGGGTGCCGATTGTGCCGGGGGTTCCCGCGAGCGTGGTCACGTCGCCCGAAGCCGAAATCCTCCGAACCGTGCCGCTGAGCGTGTCCGCAACATAGACGTTTCCGTTTCCGTCGGCGGCGATGCCGGTCGGGGAATTGAACAGCGCGATGGTCCCTTGGCCGTCCGCCACGCCAGGGATGCCAGCGATTCCGCAGATCGTCGTGAAGGTGTAGGGCGTCGCGTAGGCGCTCGACGCCCGCGCCGCCGGGGCAAGCGCCAGCGCCATCGCGGTCAGGATGCACGGGGCCGAATGGCGGAAGATGATATATCGCAGTATGATGGGGAGTGCCGGGCCGGGGAAAGCCAGGCTTGGACCCAGAGATGGGCCGAGCTGTATGGGCCCCCGCTCCTAGAGTTGCAATCCCAGGCGCGGCGACTGGGGCGTTTCCTCTAAGAAACCTGGAGTTCGCGTGTCTTTATCTATCGATGGCGACATGCTTACCTCAGCATCCAACCCCCATGGAACCGTCGATGTTCGAGAACGCCGCGGGCGGGAGGCCTGAGGCCGTGAATTCCAAGCCCCGGTCCCTGGCGGCCCTTTTCGAATCGGAGGAGAGCGCGCTCCTGCACTACGCGATGGGGATCGTGCGCCGGAGGATAGTCGCCGAGGAGCTCGTGCAGGAGGCGTTCCTCAAGCTGCACAGGATATGGGGCCAGGTGGACAATCCCCGCGGCTGGCTCTACCGGAGCCTGCGAAACCTTGCGCTCAACCACCTGCGCGACGCACGCCCGGAAACGCAGCTGGACGAGGAGAGCGCCCCGCTGGATGAATCCCTGCCCCGGGAGCTCCTCGGGCGGAGCGAGGCCATCGGGACCGTTCGCATGCTCCTCGCGGAAATGCCCGAGGCCGACCGGGACCTTGTCCGACTCAAGTACCACGACGGCCTGAAATACGGGGAGATCAGCCGGCGGACGGGACTGAGCGTCGGCAATGTCGGCTTCAGGCTGCACCACGTGCTCAAGGGGCTGCTGGACGGCCTGCGGCGCGCGGGCATCGAGGGGAGCCAGGGATAGGATGACACCATGAACAACGACGAAAAAAACCAGGAAAAGGGGGACCCGATCTCAGCCGAGACGGAGGCGCGCATCGTGGCCTGGGCCTCGGGCGAGGCCTCGGCTCCTGAGGCGGCCGAGCTCGGCCGCCTCGCCGCCGAAAATCCAGAGGCCGCCGCGTTCAAGGCCCGGATCGACCGGCTGCGCGGCCACGCCGCGGAGGCCGAGTCCGCCGACAGGGAGCCGCTCAGGCTGTCCGCGGCGCGCCGGGCGGAGCTGCTCGAAGAGATAAGCGGGACCGGAAGTTCCCCCGCGCGCGCCGAATCCAGCTCCCCGGACGTGCCGGCCCTTTCCCAGATTCCAATCCTTATGAGACGCATGAACCTCGCTTTCGCGGCCGTGTTCTCAATCGTGCTGATCGCCGGGGTCACATGGTGGGGCGAGCAAACCCACTTCAGGGCCCCTGCTCGGACCGCGGACGCGGTGATCAAGGGGGACTCATTCACAGTCAAGCCGGACAACCCGGTTCCCGTGGAGGTGGACGACGCCCCCCCAAAGGTGAAGTGGGAAGTCGCGCCGCCCTCCCTCCCCGACGCCCCGGCCAAGCCGGCGATCAAGGATTTCGTCGAGCCGATCGAGCCCCCGCGCCCCGCCATCGACATCCATATGGTCAAGATTCCCGCGGATCCTGGTCCAGGCGGGGGCCATGACATTCTGTATAAATTGTCCGAGCTCGATCAGGCGCCCCTCCCGAAGTACCAGGCCAGGCCCGTCTACCCCAGCGGAATGAGGCAGGCGGGGATCTCGGGTGAAGTCACGGTCGACTTCGTGGTCGATCCCAGCGGCGACGTGCGCAACGCCGTCGCCGTCCACTCAAGCCAGCGCGAGTTCGAGGACTCGGCCTGCTATGCCATCGCGCGGTGGAAGTTCAAGCCGGGCAGGAAGGACGGTCGCGCGGTGTTTGTGCACATGCAGGTCCCGGTCGTTTTCAGCCTGAGCTCCGACGGGGGACCCTGAGGGCCGGCTGCTTTTCAGCGGGGGAGGGGAGCCCCGATATCCGAGCGCATCTCCTTGTGGAACCGGGGGCGCATGTCCCCGAGCCACGGATCCGTGAAGCGTTCCGCCAGGTTGATCGCGATCACCTTGCTCACGCCCGAATCTTTGGTCGCGAAAAGGACCTCGCCCGTCGGGTCGATGATCGACGACTCGACGTCGAATCCCGACGAGACGACGTAGAGGTGGTTCTCAAGGGCGCGCGCCTTGAGGAGCGTGAGGTATCCGCCCGCGGCCGGGACCAGGATGATCTCCGCTCCCTGGACGGCCAGCGCCCGGGCGGGATCGACGTACTCGGCGTCCCAGCAGACCATGGTCCCGATCCTCCCGAAATCGGTGTCGAAGACAGGGCACGAGGAACCCGGCGTCAGGCCGCCCTCGATCTCCTCGCGGGGCAGGTAGACCTTTCGGTACCGGCCCGCGACGTCTCCGTGCCGGTCGATGAGGACGGAGGTGTTGTAGGCCGCGCGGCCGTCCCGCTCGATCAGTCCCGCCACGAGGTACATCCCGTATTTCCGGGCGCTTTCGCCGAGGCGGCGCGTGCTCGGGCCGGGAATGGGCTCCGCCGTCTCGAGGTAGGTCCTTGAATTCCCCTCGTTCAGGATTTCCTCGCCGAGGCAGACGATGTCCGGCTTGTCCTTCGCGATCGCGTCGAGCGCCTGGAGATAGGCGCCCACGTTGTCCGGGTTGTTTCTCGGATGAAGGGAAACGGTGCCGACGCGCACCCACCGGTCGGCGGGAGGGGACACCTCCTCGAAGGTGATGTCGTCCCACCAGACGGTCCCCTGCGGCGCCCAGCCGAGGGTAAGTTCCAGCCTGACGCTCGCGGCCTGCGGCGGGGCAGGGACCCGGAGGGTCACACGCTTCCAGTCCCCGGCCGCCTCAGTCTCATAGGCGTAATCCGGCTGCGCGACCCGCCGCCCGGATTTGTCCAGCCAGTCGAGCCTCGCCAGCACCTGCCTGCGCTCGTCGGGAACCGACTGCGCGCTGTAGTAGGCGGTGATCCGGTAAAATCTGCCGGGCTCGATGCCTCCGATCGGGTGGACCCACCCGCCGTATTCGAGGGGGTTGTCGTTTCCGGAGATGGCGAGCGCGGCGGGCGCCGATCGGAAGTGCGCCGAATCCACGAAGCATCTCGGCCGGACCTCATCCCGCTGCGCCCATGCCGACCAGCCGCCCGCAGCTTGCCCGTCCCCGCTGAAGTCATTCAGCTCGATTCGCAGTCCCTGAGCCGGGCAGCGTCCGGACGACATCGCCAGGAGGCAGGCGCCGATGAAAGCGGGTAGGGGGCGCATGGTCTTCGGGTCAGTCTGTGCCGGGAACCCGCCCGGTTGCGAGCATCGAGCGCGGGGCCGCCTCACAGGGCGGGGCCAGTTGCCCAAGAACGGATTGTGGTTATTCTTGCGGCCGAAGCTCCCGGATGGGGAAGCTTCCCCAAGCCCCAAGTCCCGAAAAGTACACGCCGTGCACAGCAACTCCCCAGGTCCGGCCCCGATCGCCGCGCTGGATTTTCCGAGGAAGGGCGTGCGCCTCTTTCGCCGCCTTGTCGCGCCGTGGGCGGCGTGGCTGGCGATGATCGCCTTTCCCGCGCTGTGCCGCGGACAGGACAATGACACGCTTGAGATCGGCGGGGCGACCCTGCGCATCTCGTTTGATTCCGCGCCGACCCCCGAATTTCGGCAGCTCGCGCTCGACTGGATCAGGCGGGCCGCCGACGCGATCACGGTCTACTATGTCCGCTTCCCGGTCCGGCACGCCGACATCGCCGTCCACGTGGTCGGCGGCGGGGCCGTGGGCCCGGGCCACGCTTCGGGCGATCCCAGCCCGCGCATCGACGTGACCCTCGGGTCGGGAGTCACGGCGCGCGCTCTTGCCGTGGGCGACAACAACTGGCTGATGACGCACGAAATGGTTCATCTCGCGCTGGCCGGCGTCGAGGAGGAGCACCACTGGCTCGAGGAGGGCCTTGCGACCTACGTGGAGCCCATCGCGCGGGTCCGGGCCGGCGAGCTCGACGCGCGGAAGGTCTGGCGCGACATGATGGAGGGCATGCCGCAGGGCCAGCCCGCTCCCGGCGACCGGGGCCTCGACCACACGCCGACCTGGGGCCGCACCTACTGGGGCGGCGCCATGTTCTGCCTGCTCGCCGACGTGGAGATCCGCAGGCAGACGCATGGCAGAACGGGCCTCGAAAACGCCCTGAGGGGCATCGTCGAGTCCGGGGGCACCATCGACTACGAATGGGGCCTTGCCCGGGTGCTGGAGACCGGGGACCGGGTGATCGGCCTGCCGACCCTTCAGAACCTGTACGACAAAATGCAGGCGGATTCGCAGCCCGTCGACCTGGCGGCGCTGTGGAAACAGCTCGGCGTCGAGGAGCGGGACGGCTCGGTGGTGTTTCATGATGACGCCCCGTTGGCGGACGTGCGCAAGGCGATCATGAGACCGTAGCCGCAGGGCCGGGGCAGTCCGATCGGGCGGCGCCGCATTCGGGCGAGGGTCCGGACCCGTTCCGGGCCCCGCCCTCGTCACTGGCCGTCCGCACCCGGCGGGGCCGGGCGGGCGGTCACTTCACGGTCAGGTTGGACGCCTCAAACCCGTCGCTCGAGACCACGATGCTTGATCCTGCGTTCAAGTCGCTGACGTCATAGGTCGCGCCGGCGTTCACCGTGGCGGATTTCACCGCACCACCGTCGACCGTGATGTTGATCGCTAGCGGGCCGGAGCCCTGGTTCCTGACGTGCATCGTGTAGGTGCGCCTCAGGAATGCCTTCTCGAAGGTCGCGGAAACCGGCAGGGCGCGCGCCGCGGCGGCCGCGGGCGGCGGGTTGGCCGCGTCGCTCTTGGCCTTGTCGATCTGCGCCTGGAGGTCGACCGCGTGGGCGTTCGCCTGGTCGAGCTGCTTGCGGACATCGGCCATGCCGTCGTTGGCGCGGCCGAGCTCGGACTGCAGCCCGGCGGACTGGGACTTGGCGGCGTCCAGCTGGGACCTCAGGTCGGCCTGCGCGGCCTGGGCCTTGGCCACCTGAGCCTGGAAGTCCGTCACCTGGGCCTGCGCGGCGACCAGCTGGCCATGAAGGGCCGTATCCCGGGTGCCGTCGGAGGCCACCTGTGTTTGGAGGCTGGTCACCTGGGCCTTGTTGGCGTCGGCGTCCGCCTTGGCCTGGGTCATTTCGGAGTTCGCCTGGTTCAACTGGGTCCGGGTGTCGGCCAGCTCGGCCTTTTCGCGGTAGGCCACGAAGGCGAGGACGATGGCGGCAACTGCCAATAGGAAAACGGTCGCGCGGACGGCAAAGGGCGATCCTGCATGCATGTCGTGGCGATCGTGGGGGGCACTGTGGGGTCCGGAGACCGGTGAGGTTATGTCGGCCATGATGATTGGGGGGGTTCCTTGGATAAGACCCCGTTTTCGGGGGAAAGTTCGCCGCTTTGCCCGATATCAAGAAAGACGCCCGCGCAACCTCGGCGGACTGAATGGTTTGGGCCGCGATCGGAATGGATCGCCGGCTGGCAAACAGGCCGGGTGCGGTTACCTGTGTGCCCTTCATGAGGAAGATCATCCCCGCGATTCTCACCCTGCTGCTGGCGACGACTTTGTTCGCCGCGTGGACCTTCTCCCGCTTCGAGCGCCTCGAGGGCCGGGCTTGGATGGCGATTCCCCTGCTGCTCGTGGCGTCTTTCTTTCCTGCCACGATGCTGAGCCACCGGATCCACGCGCGCTGGCTGAGCGCGCTCAACGTTGCCTCCGGGATATCCGTCGGGTTCCTGAGCTATTTCGTGTTGGCGGCGGCCCTCTGCTGGGTCGTCCTGGGCGCCTCGCGCCTCGCCGGCATGGGAATCGACGGGAGGGCCGTCGCCGCGTGGGCCTTCGGCGCGGCGTCGCTCGTCGGGCTGTTCGCGCTCGGCTCCGCCTACTGGGTCCGGGTGACCCGCATCACGGTCCGGCTGCGGCATCTTCCCAGGTTCTGGAATGGCCGGTCCCTCGCCCTGGTGAGCGACATCCATCTCGGCAACTTCAGGGGCGCGGCATTCTCGCGGCAGGTCGTCGCCAGGCTGTCGAGCCTCGCGCCCGAAATGATCCTCGTCGGCGGTGACATGTTCGACGGCGTCAGGCTCGACCTGAAGACGGCCGTGGCGCCCTGGTCCGCGCTTTCGGCGCCATCCGGCGTCTATTTTGTGGGCGGCAACCATGACGACTACGGCGGCCGGAACGCCTATTTTCAGGCCCTTCGCGGCGTCGGCATGCGGGTGCTCGACAACGAGAAGGTGGAGGTTCACGGGCTCCAGCTCGTGGGCGTGCATGACAGGGAGACCCATAGCCCGGAGGTATTCGGCGCCCTGCTGGCGAAGGCCGGCCTGGACACCGCGCGGGCCAGCATCCTCCTCGCGCACCGCCCGGAGAACCTCGCGGTGCCCGAGGCGGCCGGGATCAGCCTGCAGCTCTCCGGGCACACGCATCGCGGCCAGTTCTGGCCATGGACGCTCATCGCCCGGCGCGTGCACCGGGACTTTGCCTACGGCCTGAACCGCTTTGGCGGGATGGCCGTGTTCACCAGCAGCGGCGCGGGCACCTGGGGGCCGCCCTTTCGATTGGGAACGCGCTCCGAGGTCGTGTTGATCCGCCTCGAGGAGGGATAGGCGCAGGCGCCGGAGCAATTGCATAACTCGATGATTATCAATCATCGGGGAATTGCGGATCAATTGTCAGCCGATCGCAAAAAGCGTGCTAAAACTTCGTCAACCTGCGGCCCTCAAAATATCGGACATTGACGATTATATAGCGAGGTTCAGAAACGCGGCTCGCAGGACTCATCGAAAACTTCTCCCGAATCCGGAGGAGCGATTGGTGGGAATCGCAGGCCACCCTGCACGAATTCGTTCCTCCCGGAAGTTTGTCGTGCAGGGTGGATCCCTGTGATCCCCAACACCCCCTAATCGAAGCTGCTGTGCTGACCCTTGTTTTCCCGGGCCCGTGGGTCAAAGGAGGGAACTACGCATCTATCCGCAGGGGCCGCCCATGGGCACACCCTTCGCGGCGCCGGGCGGGTGCGCACCTTGTGTTCTTGCCTGCTGGGCTGCAGCACCCTTACTGGGCTTTCCCAGCACCGCGCCCCCGGGCGGAAGCCCGGGGCCGCGGTCATACCCGCGCCCCGTGTCCCGATTCCACTCCATGGACTGCCCCAACCCCCTCCCTCCACGATTGAAGCTCAGTTCGCGCTCCTGCGCCCTGCTTTTCTGCCTGGCGGCGCCCGTCCTCGTCGCCAGCGAATATTCGGACCTGAAGCGGATGGAGCCCGTCGCTCCCACCGAGCAGATCCCCATCATCGACTTCGTCCGCCCCTCCCTGTTCGAGGGCGTCCAGCTGAACCACACCGGCACCCAGATAGGCGCGGTTGTGCCGGGCGACGACGATCACACGAACCTGATCACCTATGAGCTGGCGACCCAGAAGCTCGACGGCATCGGCGCGCCAAGGGGCGACAGGGACATCTCCTCTTTTGCATGGCTGGACGCCAACCGACTGAGCTACCTGACCAGCGAGAAGAAAATCGTGGGAAGGCACCTGATCCTGAGCGAGGCCGGCAAGCTGGCGAATTCGGAGGAGGTGAACGCGGCGGGCGACGACGGAAGCGTCTCGATCCTCGCGAACAC
>Ga0302325_10029869_pt1 | contig 11253 bp, 7 predicted proteins | sample Palsa_T0_2_FD_201948 | JGI IMG/M metagenome (GOLD analysis project Ga0302325, IMG submission 201948) | Peat permafrost microbial communities from Stordalen Mire near Abisko, Sweden - Palsa_T0_2 | ecosystem: Environmental > Terrestrial > Soil > Palsa > Peat permafrost | place: Sweden: Abisko...
CGATGACCCGGGCGCGGGGCCGGTCACCGCCCCCAGGTCGCTGCTCAAGGGCATCATCGCTCCCCGGGTCGAGGAGACGCTGGAGCTGATCAAGGAGCGGCTTCGTTCGGCCGCCGCCCTCGGCGATCCCGGCGCAGGGATCGTCCTCACCGGCGGGGCGAGCCAGCTCGCCGGGGTGCGCGAGGTCGCGGTGCGGGTCTTCGACCGGCCGGTCCGCCTTGGCCGCCCGCGGCGGGTGCCGCACCTTGCCGACGCGGCCTCGGGCCCGGCTTTCTGCGCCGCCGCCGGCGTCCTCCACCGCGCCGCCTTCGGTCCCCGCGAGATGGGACCCAGGCGCCAAAACGCCCAGGCCCGGACGGCCGCGGTCGTCGATCCCCGCGCCAATGTCGTGGCCAAGGCCGCCGCCTGGCTTCGGGATAACCTCTGAAGGCGCAGCGGAAGCGCGCCGCACGAGGCGCGGTCCTTGTTTTGGCCACGGGCGGATTCTAGAGCCCTGCCAAGGCGCCCGCGCATCGTCGGCGTCTCGACTCTGGAGCCGCCATGGTTCGCCTGATCCCGCTCTTGCTGGTCGCGTCGGTCGCGCTCTTCCTGGCGTTCGGCGCCGTCGCCGCGCAGCCTCCGGCGTGGCCCCAGGAGAAGAGTGATCTCCCCCCCGATCCGGGGGTGCGCTTCGGGGTCCTGCCAAACGGCATGCGCTATGCGGTGATGCGCAACGCCACGCCGGCCGGCCAGACCTCCCTGCGCCTTCGAATCGGCTCGGGCTCGCTCGAGGAGAGCGACGCCGAGCAGGGCCTGGCCCACGTCCTCGAGCATATGTCGTTCAAGGGCTCGACCCACGTCCCTGCCGGCGAGATGGTGAAGATCCTCGAGCGCCACGGCCTAGCCTTCGGACCGGACACCAACGCTTCCACCGGCTGGACCCAGACCGTCTACATGCTCGACCTGCCGCGCAGCGACGCCGACACCATCGACACCGGCCTGATGCTGATGCGCGAGACCGCCGGCGAGCTCCTGATCAAGGATGACGCGCTCCAGCCCGAGCGCGGCGTGGTCCTGAGCGAAGAGCGCCTGCGCGACACCCCGCAATACCGGGCCGAGGTGGCGCAGATCGATCTCCTGGCCCACGGCCAGCGGATCTCGCAGCGGTTCCCGATCGGCAAGGTTGCCGTGATCGAGCACGCCCCGGCGAGCCTGATCCGCACGTTCTACGAAGAGAACTATCGGCCTGACCGCGCGACCCTGATCGCGGTCGGCGATTTCGATCCGGCGGCGATGGAGGCCAAGATCAAGGCGCGGTTTTCCGACTGGAAGCCGGTCGGGCCGGAGGCCGCCGAGCCGGATCTGGGGGCTCCGGAGCAGCGCGGCGTCACCGTCAAGGTGGTCGACCTTCCCGGCGCCTCGACGAGGACCTCGATCGCCTGGGTGCGGCCCTATGACAACGCGCCGGACACCGCCGCCAAGCGTCGTCACGACACGATCGAAGCCCTGGCGCTCGCCGTCCTCGACCGTCGGCTGGAGGCTCTCGCCCGGGGCGGCGAGCCACCGTTCCTCGCGGCCCAGGCGGGGTTCGAGAACCTGCTTCACTCCGACAAGATCGCCGAGATCGAGGCGGTGTCGGCGCCTGGCGCCTGGCGGCCGGCGCTCGGCGCCGCCGACGAGGAGGTCCGCCGGCTGATCCTCTACGGCGTCAGCCAGGGCGAGCTCGACCGCGAAAGCACCGAGTCGCGGGCGACCCTGACCGATGCGGCGGCGGGGGCGGCGACGCGGGCCACGCCGGCGCTGGCTAGCGCACTCGTCGAGGCGGTGGACGAGAACCAGGTCTTCACCGATCCGGCGGGCAACCTCGCCCGCTTCGAGGCCGACGTGAAAGGCCTGAGCGCAGCCGAAGTCAGCGCGGCCGCCAAGGCGATCTTCGCCGGCGCGGGGCCCCTGGTGGAAGTGGCCAGCCCCGAACCCATAGCCGGCGGCGATGCGGCAGTGACACAAGCCTTCGCCCTCGCCCAGGCCGCCCCGGTGGCGGCGCCGGTCGCCGAGGCGGCCGTGACCTGGCCGTACACGGACTTCGGCGCGGCCGGGACCGTGAAGAGCCGCGCCGACATCGCCGATCTGGGCGCGGTGAGCGTCAGGTTCGCCAACGGCGTCGGCCTGACGGTCAAGCCCACCAGCTTCCGCAAGGACCAGGTTCTGGTCGCCGTCGCGGTGGGAAGCGGCCGGCTGGGCCTGAGCAAGGACCGGCCCTCGCCCGCCTGGGCGAGCGCGGCCTTCGTCAGCGGCGGCCTTGGGAAACTGAGCTTCGAGGACACCGAGCGGGCCCTGGCGGCGCAGATCTTCGGGGTCGAGTTCGCAATCGGCGATAATTCCTTCGACCTCACCGGGCAGACCCGGCCGAAGGATCTGAAGACCGAACTCCAGGTGCTCGCCGCCTATCTGACCGACCCGGCCTACCGGCCACAGGCGTTCGAGCGGGCGCGCGCCGGCTATCTGGCGGCGCTTCCGCAGATGGAGGCGACGCCCGGAGGCGTGCTCGGCGAGGATCTCCCCTCGCTCATTCGCGGCGGCGACCGGCGCTGGGCTTTCCCGACCAGGGACGAGCTCCTGGCCGCCCGCCCGGGCGACCTCAGGGACCTGCTCTCCGGACCGCTCTCGGCAGGGCCGGTGGAAGTCACCATCGTCGGCGATGTGACGGCCGACGAGGCGATCGATTTCGTCGCCTCGACCTTTGGAGCCCTCCCGTCCCGGCCCAGGCCCAGCGCTCCACCGCCCGCCGCCGAAGAAGTCCGCTTCCCCGGCGCGGCCGAGCGGCTGGTCCAGCGTAGCGACACTGGCCGCGCCGACCAGGCGATGGCGCTCGTCGCTTGGCCGACCACCGGCTTTTTCACCGACATGGCCAAGACCCGCGCCGCCAATCTCGCCGGCGACATCCTTCAGAACCGGATCGTCGACAAGGTGCGTATCGCCGAGGGGTCGACCTACAGCCCCGAGACCAGGGTCGATTTCTCCCAGGTGTTCCCCGACTACGGCTTCGCCTTCACGGCCGTGGAGACGCCGCCCGAGAAGATCGGCCCGTTCTTCGACGACGTCGCCGCCATGGCTTCGGAACTGGGCCAGCGGCCGCCGACGCCGGACGAGATGGAACGGGCCCGCAATCCGCGCATCGCCGGCATCGAGAAGGCGCAGCTCACCAACGAATACTGGCTGCAGTTCCTCTCCGGCTCGATCGCCGACCCGAGGCGGCTGGAGCTGATCCGCACCACTCTCGACGACTATCGCAAGCTCACCGCCGCCGATGTCCAGGCCGCCGCCGCCCGCTGGTTCGCGCCAGGCCGCGCCTGGAAGCTGGTGATCGAGGCCCAGGGCGCCGCCCCGGTAAAGGTCTCGGCCGCCGGCGGGCCGTGAGCGGCGGGGGGTTCTATCGGCCGCCGCCGCCGCCGTGCTGGAAGTATTTGAAGAAGTCGCTGTCGGGCGAGAGGACCATAGTCGTCTCGCCGTCGTCGAAGGCGCCCTCGTAGGCCTGGAGCGAGCGATAGAAGGCGGCGAAGCGGCCGTCCTTGCCGAAGCTGGAGGCGAAGATCTTGGCGCTCTCGGCGTCGCCCGCGCCCCGCGTGGCGAAGGCCTGGGCGGTGGCGTTGGCCAGGGTGATCGTCACCTGCTTGTCGGCGTCGGCGACGACCTCGAGGCGGTTCTGCTCGCCGACGGCGCGGATCTGCGCCGCCTGCTGCTCGAGATTGGACTTCATCCGCCGGTAGACGGCCTGCTGGTTGGCGGCCGGCAGGTCGGCGCGCTTGATCCGAAGATCGATGACCTGGATGCCCAGACGCGAGCGCGCCGCGCGCCGCCGGATGTCGACCAGGGTCTCGGCCATCAGCCCCGCGCGCTGCTGGGAGATGATCTGGTTGGCGGTCGCCGCGCCCAGGACCTGGCGCAGCGAGGAGTTGATCAGCGGGTCCAGGCGATCGGCGGCCACGGCCTCGTTGCGGAGCGTCCGATAGAACTGGAGCGGGTCGGAGATCCGGTAGCGGACGAAAGCGTCGACCACCAGGCGCTCCTGGTCGGCGCTGATCACCTCCTCCTGCCTGGCCTCGAGGGCCTGGTTGCGCTTGTCGAGCACCACCAGGGTCTCGATGAAGGGGACCTTCAACTTGAGCCCGGGATCGTAGGCCCCCGGCGGATTGATGACCCTGACCGGCTGACCGAGCTTGACCACGACGACCTGCTGGCGCTGGTCGACGATGAAGAAGGTGTTGGCCAGCAGGACGCCGACGACGAAGGCGACCCCGATCCAGATGAGCACGCGGCGGTTCATTGCTGGGAGTCCTGGGCCGGCGCGGACGGGCTCGCCGGCGGCGCCGTCGGGGCCGGGGTCTCCGGCGCCTTGGGACGGAAGGCGTCGGGGGGCAGGATGATCGGTGCCGTCGCGCCCTTGGCGTCGACGATGACCTTCTTCGAGCGGGTGAGGACCGTCTGCATGGTCTGGATGTAGAGGCGCTCGCGGGTGACTTCGGGGGCGAGGCGGTATTGGGCGTAGACCTGGTTGAACCGGGCCGCCTGGCCCTGGGCTTCGAGGATCGTCTGCTGGCGATAGCCCTCGGCCGCCTGGGTGATCTTGGAGGCGGTGCCCTTGGCCTCGTTCACGACGCGGTTGCGATAGGTGTTGGCCTCGTTGATGTAGGACTGGGCGTCCTGACCGGCGCGGGCGATGTCCTGATAGGCGGGGACGACCTCGTCGGGCGGATTGGCGTTCTGGATCTGGACCGCGTCGATCATCACACCGGCGCGGTAGGAATCCAGGATCCGCTGCATCAGCGCCAGGGTCTGGGCCTGGACCTGGCCGCGGCCGTTGGTGAGGATGGGGGTGAGGGCGCTGTGGCCCACGACCTCGCGCATGGCGCTCTCGGCCACGGCCTTGACCGTGTCGTCCGGGTCGCGGATCTGGAACAGGTACTGGGCCGCGTCCGACACGTGCCACTGCACGGTGAACGAGAGATCGACGATGTTCTCGTCGCCGGTGAGCATCAGGCTCTCGTCGGGTTTGGGCTCTCCAGGCGCGCCGCCGACGACGGTCTTGTTCTGATTGGTGACCGCCACCATCTCGGCCCGCTCGATCGGGATCGGCAGATGGTAGTGGAGGCCCGGCTCGACCGACCGGTTGTAGCCGCCGAAGCGGGTGATCACCGCCTCCTCGTTGGCCTGGACCGTGTAGAAGCCGGTCAGGAGCCAGAGGAAGAAGATCGCGCCTGGAACGGCGGCGAAGACCCACGGCTGGACGCCCCGCCCGCCCGGGCCGCCGAGGAGGGCGCGAAGCTCGTCCATCCACCTACGGGCGAGATCGCGAAGATCGGGACCGCCGGGCGGCGATGGGCGTCGCCGCGGCGGCTCGCGCGGCGAGGGCGGCTCTTCCCCGCGTCCTTGCCGGCCCTGGCCATCCCCCTGCGGCGGCGAGCCCCAGGGGCCGGGATTGGCGTTGTCGTTCCAGGGCATGAAGGCGGAGTCGTCTCTTTGTCTTTGCGGGCCCGGCGCGGGGCGCGGAGCTTGTAAAGCGGCTCGGCGCCTCGGATATGTGACGCCAGATGCGTCAAAGCAACCTAAACCCATGAGTCCCGGCCCCGACGCAGACCTCCAGGCGGTGGTGCTGGCCGCCCTCGACAAGGTCGCCGACCCCAAGACCGGAGAGGGCCTCGCGCGGGCCGGCCTCGTCCAGGGACTGGTGGTCGGCGCCGGCCGGGCGAGCTTCATGCTGGAGGTGGCGAGCGAGGACGCGGCGCTCTACGCGCCGGTGCGCGACGCCGCCGAGGCGGCCCTGCGCGCCGTTCCTGGGATCGACAAGGCCCAGGTCGTGCTCACCGCCGCGGCGCGGGGAGCGGGGGTGGCGCGGGTGCGCAAGGGCGCCGTGGTCCCGCCCGACCCCAAGGCCCAGCTCTCGGCCATGCCGCCGCCCGAAAGGCTCGCCAACGTCAGGCGGGTCATCGCCGTGGCGAGCGGCAAGGGTGGGGTCGGCAAGTCGACGGTGGCGGTGAACCTCGCCTGCGCCTTCGCTCGCCAGGGCCTCGCCGTCGGCCTGCTGGACGCCGACGTCTACGGTCCTTCGGCCCCAAGGATGCTGGGGATCGACCGGCAGCCCAGCTTCGAGGAGGGCAAGCTCACGCCGTTGGAGGCCTGGGGGCTGAAGATCATGTCGATTGGCTTCATCGTCGACGAGGCCTCGCCGATGATCTGGCGCGGACCGATGGCCTCCTCGGCGGTCCGGCAGATGATCCAGGACGTGCGCTGGGGAACGCAGGAAGCGCCGCTGGACCTGCTGGTCGTAGACCTGCCGCCCGGGACCGGTGACATCCACCTGACCCTGGTCCAGAAGCTCAGCGTCGATGGCGTGGTGATCGTCTCGACGCCGCAGGAGATCGCCCTGATCGACGCCCGCCGGGCCTGGGCGATGTTCGGCAAGATGGCGCCGCCGGTTCCGATCCTGGGCGTGATCGAGAACATGGCGTTCTTTCCAGATCCGGCGACCGGCGCGCCGATCGCGATCTTCGGCCAGGGCGGGGCGCGGCGCGAGGCCGAGCGCCTTGGCGCGCCGTTCCTTGGCGAAATCCCGATCGACATCGCCCTGCGCCAAGGCGCCGACGACGGCAGGCCGCTGGTCGCCACCCATCCCGAAAGTCCGGTGTCCGTCGCCTTCATCGAGGCGGCGCGGACGCTGACCAGGGCGCTGGGGACCAGGGAATAGCCGAATCGCAATTGTCTGGCTTCGCGTTGTGTGCCGCCCACCGCTTAAACGCCAAGGAGCCAAGGAGCCAAGGAGCCAAGGAGCCAAGGAGCCAAGTCAAACAGGGCGAATGATGCGTCGGATGCCGACCTTCATCGGCGGCGTCAACGATCTGGCTCGCTACGCGATCCTGCTCGGGGCCGGGTTCGAGCACCTTGGCTCCTTGGCTCCTTGGCGTTTCGAAACGGCGATCGAGACACCAACGTTCATGAGATAGGTTATTCCCTAACGGGCGCTGGGGTAGGGCGGTTTGGCCTACTCGGCCGCCGGAGCGACGGGGTCGCCGGGCATCGGGCCAACCAGGGTCTCCTCGGCGCCGTCGAGGGAGGGGAGGGCGTCGCGGGCCTCCAGCGCCTGGCGGATCGCGCCGTGCCGGTGGGCGTCGAGGCCGTAGCCGAAGAACATCGCGCCGCCGACGAAGACGAGGACAATGGGCGCGAAGAGGTAGCACATCTCCAGGGCGAAGATGGCGTCGTGGGTGTTCACCGCCCCTTCCTTGCCGTTGTAGCCGGCCATCTGGAGGACCGGGAACACGGCGGTGACGGTGATCGCGACGCCGATCTTGCTGGTGGTGGTCACCATCGAGAAGAGCAGGCTGGTGAGATCCTGGCCCTGCTCGAGGCGCACCTCGTCGGCGACGTCGGAAACCATCGCCCTGATCAGGAGCACGAAGGCGCTGGCGCAGAAGCCGACGGAAAACATCCCCAGCGCCGTGGGGAGGCCGTCGAGGAGGTGGTAGCCCGGATAGACCCTGGGGATCGCCATCAGGATCGTCTGGGTGACGCCGTAGGCGATGCAGGCGATCTGGAGCGTCCGGTGCTTGCCGAAGCTCCTGGCCACGGAGCCCCAGAACGGCGATCCGACAAGTCCGGCGCCGATGTAGAAGATCAGCAGGAAGCCGACGTGGGCGATCGAGAAGCCCTTGGCGTCGTGGAAGAAGTAGACGTAGAGCGGGGCCGTCGTGCCCGGCCCCAGCGTCAGGGCCAGGTCGGCGAAGATGATCCGCCGCATCGACGGGCGCGAGACCGCCGCCCAATATTCGGAGGGGCGGAAGCGAGGCCGCCGCGCCGCCTGGACGATCTTCTCGGGCGTGAGCAGGGCGCAGAGGAGCGCCGCGGCCGGCATCGCGACGATGAGGATCCAGCCGATGGTCGGCATGCTCGACCCCTTGCCCAGCGCCACCCGCCCGTGGGTCACCAGCGGCAGGACGAGGAGCAGGGCGATCGAGCCGAACACCGCCAGGCCCTGGGTCCAGCCCCAGAGCCGCGAGCGCTCGTTGTAGGCGCCGGCGATCACCGTCGACCAGGCCGCGAGGCTGAGGTTGATCATCGAATAGCCGGCGTAGGCGACCAGCAACCAGATGACGAGGCGCAGCGCGTCGACCTTGCCGGCGGGGAGCAGCAGCATGAAGAGGCCCAGCACGATCACCGGAACTCCGGCCAGCATCCACGGCCGGTAGCGCCCGATCGGCGTCCGGGTGCGGTCCATGGCCAGGCCAATGAAGGGGTCGAGCCACATGTCGATCAGCCGGACCAGCAGGATCGCGACGCCGACGTCGACGAACCTGACCCCCAGGCTGACGTAGAAGCGCGGGAGATAGACCGCCACCACCAGCAGGATCCCGGCGATCGGCAAGCCCGGCGCCGCGAAGGGGATGATGACGCTCAGCGGGAGCCTTCTGGAGGCCGTGGGCGCGACGCTCGTTGTCATGTCTGGCGCCTATCCATCGGGGGCTTGCTCACGGGGCGACGTGGAGGGGAACACCCTGGCCCCCGCCCAGACCTTCGAGCACCGCCGCCTCGGGAATGAGGCCGTCGCGCTCGTCGAGCTGGGCGCGGATCGCGCCGTGGCGCCGGGAGTCGAGCCTGTAGCCGATGTAGCAGGCGCCCCCGAGCATCACGAAGACGACCGGGGTGACGAGGTAGATGAGCTCGAGGCCGTGAATGGCGGCCGGCGCGTTCACCACCCCCTCCTTTGGCTGGTAGCCGATGAGGCCCAGGAGCACGAAGGAAAGGCCGATGCTGGCGGCGCCGGCGATCTTCTGGGTCGTGGTGATCATCGCATAGAGCAGGCTGATGCGGTTCTTGCCCTGTTCTAGGCGGACGGCGTCGCCGACATCGGCGACCATCGCCCGGTCTAGGAGCGGAAAGCCCGAAGCCAGGAACCCAAGGACGAACATCAGGGCGGCGGCCGGGACGAAGGCCGACCTGGGCAGAAAGGCGATGCCGATGAGGCCGAGCGAATAGCCGGTGCTGGCGCACATCAAGGTGCGGTGCTTGCCAAGGCGCGTGGCGAGCCAGGAGAGCCCCGCCGCGCCGACCGTCCCGGCGGCGATGTAGATCAGCAGGAGCTTGCTGGCGTTGGCGATGGTGAAGCCGCGGGCGTCGTGGAAGTAGAAGAGGTAGAGGGCGCTCATCCAGCCCGGTCCCAGCGCCAGGCAGAAGTCGGCGATGATGATGCGGCGCATGTCCGGCCGCCAGATCATCTCCAGGTAGTCGCGAACGCCGAACTTCTCGGTCTTCAGGTCGGCGACGATGCGTTCGGGCGTGCTCACCAGGGCGAGGGCGACGCCCACCGGTATGGCGATGACGATGAACCAGCCCATCGCCTCGACATCGCCGGCCCCGCTGGCCCCGCCGGGGCCGGCCATGATCACCGGCAGAACCAGGACCGCGGTCGCGCCCAGTATCCCGATCAGCTGCAGCACCCCGAAGACGCGCGAGCGCTCGTTGTAGTTGGCGGCGATCACCGAGGCCCAGGCGGCATGCGAGAGCACGACCAGGGAAACGCCGACGTAGTAGACGAAGAGCCAGACGAGCAGATAGGGCAGGCTCACTGCGCCCGGCGGGTCGAACAGCATGTAGACCCCGCCCATGAGGATCGGCGCGCCGCCGGCGAGCCACAGGCGGTAGCGGCCAAGGCGGCTTCTGGTGCGGTCCATCAGGACGCCCAGCACCGGATCGAGCAGCATGTCGGCGCCGCGCACGATCATGAAGATCAGGCCCACCGCGCCCAGGCCCAGCCCCAGGTGGCCGGCGTAGAATCTGGGCAGGTAGACGGTGAGGCCGACCGCCAGCGCGCCGGCCGAAACGCCCGGCATGGCGAAGGCGATCAGCGCCGGCAACGATCGCCGCGCGGCGACGCCTGGAACTGGGGACTTACGCGTCACCCTTCGCGATCCTCCCGGCCTTGCTGGCTCTTGGCCGTCAACAGACCTTGGCGAGGCCTCCGGCGCAAGTGATTTTCCGACGGAACCGCGGCGGGGCGCGTCGGGGCTATCGACCGTAGATCACCGCTAATATCGGTCGCTCGGCCATTGCCGAGCCGAATTCGGCCCGCGCCACCTCGGGCCCGAGTGGCGGCCCGCGATGGCTGCTTTTAGCGGTTTTCTGGCTCGTGAATGGCTTGTCGATGGCTAGTGAATGGCTTCTCGATGGCTAGTGAATGGCTAGTGAATGGCTTGTTTTGGCTATCGCGCCGGGGAAGCGATCTCACCTAACTGATTGAACTTCCATGATATCTTCTCTGGAATGCGACGACCTTGCGATCGATGTCGCGATCGAAGGCCTGGCGAGTGTTTTGCAAAATAGGCATGGTGGTTGCGTGGTTCCCCGATCCGCGCCGTAAAAAGCATGCACATTGCAATATTCTATCCCGCTTGTCAAGACACGCGGCCGAGTGAGGAGGAGGCGAGGCGCGCGGAGGGGCTGATGGCCGCGGTGATTTAAGTTTGGGGGGACGCCGCCTTAGCCGACCGGCTGGGCCAGGGTGGGCGCCGGAGCGGCCGGGGTGTCGGGGGTGGGACTCGCCGAGCCGGCTGCGCCGGCGCCCAGGGTGGCGGCGGCGGCGATGAACTGGTGGAGGGAGGCGGCGTTGGCGGCCTGGGATGTGGTCACCATCGTTCCGCCGTGGCCGTCGCTGGAGGCGACGAAGGTCGAGGCGAGATAGTCGCCGGCGAGCCTGATCCTGGCCGTATGGGCGCCGTCGGTGACGGTGAGAACGCCGCCCGCGGCCGTGCCGCTGAAGCGCGCCTCGCCGGCGCTCACGAAGCGGATGTCGCCGAGATCGAGGGTATCGCCGCCGGTCCTGGAGAAACCGGCGACGGTCCCGGAATAGCCCTGCGACCTCGCCAGTTCGAGGGTTCCGGTCGCGCCGGCGAAGACGACGTCCTGGGTGATGTTCGAGGCGAAGTCGGCGTCGCCGCCGTCGATCCTGACCGTACCGGCGCCGGTCACCGCGCCGTCGACGGCAAGGTCGCCGCCCTGGGCGAGGAGCAGGCCGGTGTTGTCGAGGGCGCTGCGGATGACCGCGCCGCCGGTTCCGGACGCCTCGATCCGGCCGGCGTTGTGGATGGTGTTCGCGCCGGTCGAGATGACGAGCGGGTCGGCGTCGTCGGCGTCGACCAGGCCGGAGGCGCCGTTGACGAGGGTGAGGTTGGTGTCGCTGATCGACCCGGCGCCGTAGATCCGGTCGTCGTTGTCGAAGGTGATCGC
>Ga0302325_10029873_pt1 | contig 11252 bp, 7 predicted proteins | sample Palsa_T0_2_FD_201948 | JGI IMG/M metagenome (GOLD analysis project Ga0302325, IMG submission 201948) | Peat permafrost microbial communities from Stordalen Mire near Abisko, Sweden - Palsa_T0_2 | ecosystem: Environmental > Terrestrial > Soil > Palsa > Peat permafrost | place: Sweden: Abisko...
AGGCAGCCGAAACGATAACGTTATTTCGGACGGCTAGTTTTAAAACCCGGGGCTTCGACCTGAACACGATACCGTCCCAGCAGCAGGGAGGGGATAGTAAAGTCGCCCGCGCTTGTCGTCGTGGTTCCTGTCGAAACCCCGGTATCGATGTTCGTTCGGTCACGGTCGCGTTGATGACCGTCGCACCTTGCGGATCGGTAGCGGCGCCAGTGATCGTTCCCCGGTCGAGCTGGGCGAGAGCCAAAATCGAGGTCAGGATCAGGATGCAAGCACAGAACGAAATGCGTAAACGAACTCGAATGATCCGCAGACGCAGTTCAGGACCCCGATCACACCCAATAATATGTGGATTCAGTTGCAGGCGTTCCATTATCGATGGTGACGATCCCTCCCGCGTTTGCGGCTGCGTGCGCCGTCCACCCGAACCCGGATTGCGCGGCGGAGACGACGATTGTGGCGCACTTCGCGCAGCCGGCGGTCGCCGGAGCCAAAGCGAAGGTAACGCAGACCAGCGGAATGGAAGCGGCGCGCGCGCGGGCGCTGACAACCTGGGCGTGGCCGGCGTGAAACAGGACTTTCTTGCGCGAGGATTCGCCTTTCAACTCGATCCGAGCGCTTCGCAATCCGGTGCTATCCAGTAATAATCATTTCGTAAGTGTTTGCATCTGCAACTCATGCCAGTCGGTCAGCTTGCTCTGCATCAGACGACGGGCGTCTGCTGCACTTTCTCGGCGAAGTACGTCAAGAATTTGCGCATGGTCCTCGGCAACTTGGACATAATTACTGACAATTGGCGCCGGAACTCCAGCGAGCACAAATGCAATGGGCCCGACCAGCAAAGGGGCCAGTGACTTTTCCAGGAACCCATTTTGAGCAAGACACCATAATTGCCTATGGAATTCTATGTCGAAGCGATAAAATTCCGATATCTCTTCGCGGCGCGCAGATCGCCGCATCTCCTCCACTGTCTGGTAAAGCGGCGCAAGAGTGGTCTCATTTGCGTTCGCGTGCCCGATCTCGACGGCCAGCCCCTCCAGTTGGACGCGAACGCGGAATAAGTCCGATAAATCAGCGATCGTCAGCTTCCGCACCCGGGTCTCACGGTTGACATATTTGATAAAAAGACCCTGATTCTCCAGCTCCAGGATAGCCTCCCGCACCGTCGTTTGGGCTACTCCAAGCTGCTTCGCCAACCTCGACTCTACGACGCGAGTTCCAGGCCCCAGCCGGCCCTGAAGAATTGCGGTTCGCAACTGATGGGCAATCTGGGACTTGAGAGTCAAGGCCCGGATAGGCTTGACCTCAAACTCGGTTTCCGCATTTGCTCCTGGCCCCGCCAATTGCCCTCCAGTTCAACATCGTCTAAGCTTGTACTACAATCATCGATTATTGCAAGGTGCATCCAATAGAATAGAGCGGAAAAGACGTTCGCCGCTCACCAGAACCATTAAAATTCGTTGAATATTTCATGGCCGGGCCGTAGCGAGCCGTCTGCCTCTATGAAAGCGAGATTTCCCGCGTGACCGACGGGTCCGTATTCGGGCCGATGGGCATCCGCGATGAGGCTGTGATGGAGCACATAGGCAAGCCATCCGATTTTCCGCTTCCTGAGTTCTGTCAGTGTGTAGCGAATGATTGCGACCCGTTCCGGATCGTCCAGGGAACCCCAACAAGTCTCGGTTGCTAGAAGCGGCTTGTTGAACCTGTTTGCGATTGCGACCCGCGTATCCAGGAATTTTTCAAATTTCAAGCGCGAGGGCGCCACCTCCGATTTGTCGATGGGCGGCGACCAATAGGGGTGGATGCTGAATACATCACTCAGTTTCTCGATCATGTCCGCCCCGCCGTGAAAACCAACGGTGACCGGCGCTCGCGCTCCCAATTGCTTGCACACCTTGTAAAGCATCTCCAGCCAAGCCGTCTCAGCCGCTCTCACCGGTGCCATGGCAGCGGACGCAGGGGTATTGTAAGCGAACGGCTCATTACAAAGGTCCCAAGCAAGGATCCGAGAGTCCGAGGCATGCCTCCCAACGACCCCGTCGAGGAATGGCTGGAACGGATCCTTGGCCCGCTGCAGCCAACTGGCGCCCGGCAGAAAGTGGTCCAGGTAGATGCCGCCGTAGTCCAAATGTTGACTGTGCCAACGATTGAACAAAACCGGCATGACGGCGAGATCACATTTGTGAGCAATGTCGAGCGCTGTCTCAAAATCCTGCTCGAAACGGCGCGGAGAGCGCATGAACGCGTCCCAACTGAGCCACAGACGGATAGCTTTGATTGCCGGGAAATATTTCCTTCCCCGCGCAAGCTCGACCTCCATCAAACCGGCGTCGAACTGTCTCCAAATCTCAAGACCATTACTTCCCCAACTAGGTTGGTAGTTGAATCCCCGGAGGTTGCCGAATTGCTGGTTGCTGACTGTAATCGCTGTTGGCGATTGCGCACCGCCTTGCTGACTGACGGTCAATAGTCCTACCGTGCGCGCAAACTGCCTCCTCGATGAAAGTTCCATTTCATCTTCCTCTGTCAAAATTCATTGAATACCTCATGACCCGCTCGTAGGGCACCATTCGCCTCTATGAACGCGAGATCTCCCGGGACGCCAACCGGTCCGTATTCGGGCCGATGGGCATCAGCGATCAGGCTGTGGTGTAGCAGGTATGCGAGCCAACCAATATTCCGTTTCTTGAGCTCATTCAGCGTATAGCGGATGATTTCGACTCGCTCCGGATCATCCAGCGAGCCCCAGCAGGTCTCCGTTGCCAGAAGCGGCTTGTTGAATTTGTTGGCGATCCGCACTCGCGCATCCAGGCCGTCTTCGTAATTGGCGCGCGATTCCTTCACCGGCAGATTCTCCCGGCGCGGCCCCCAGTAGGGGTGGATACTGAAGACGTCGCTCAATGGCTCAATCATGTCGGTCCTGTGATGAAAACCGACGGTAATCGGCGCTCCAGCTCCGAGTCCCTTGCAAGTCTTGTATAGTGTCTCCAGCCAGGTCATCTCCGCAGCCTTCGCCTGCTCGGCGGCGCGGGACGTTGGATCGGCGTAGGTGAACGGCTCATTGCAGAGATCCCAGGAAAACACCCGGGAATCGGAGGCATGCTTACCCACAATCGCCTCCATGTAAGGCCGGAAGAGATCCGTGGTCGTTTGGAGCCTGCTCAGACCTGGCAAAAAGTGATCCAGGTAAATCCCGCCGTAGTCCAGAACCACATCGTGCCAGCGATTGAACAACACGGGCATCACCTTGAGTTCATATTTGTGGGCGACGTCGAGCGCCCTCTCAAAATGCTCCTCGAAGCGGCTCGGGGAGCGCATGAAGGCGTCCCAACTAAGCCACAGACGAATGGCATTGATCCCGGGGAAATATTTCTTTCCCCGCGCCAGTTCGACGTCCATCAACCCGGCGTTGAATCGCATCCAAATCTCAAGGCCGGTGCTTCCCCAACTCGGTTGGTAATTGAATCCTCGAAAGCTGCTATATTGCTGGTTCCGGAGTGCAACAGCCGTGACCGCTTGCGCGCCGCTTGGCTGACCGGCCGCCAACAGCCCAACCGCCCGTGCAAACTGTCTCCTCGATACGGCTACCATTTCGTCTCCTTGCAATCGGGCCGCGCGGGAAGCCAAATATCACCACAAAAGCTTGAGGGCGAGCTGAATATTGCGCGGAGTGTTGGCTTGGCCCCCGATAATTCCGAAGGAAGCGCCCCCCACCTGAGCGTTGGGGCTGCTGAAGATCACCTGATTCAGGAGATTGAACGCTTCGGCACGAAATTGCAGCCTCAGCCGTTCGTGAATCGTAAAGGACTTCAGCATGGAGAAGTCGAGATTGTACGTTGCCGGACCGCGAATATTCCCCGTGAGCCGCGGCACATTCCCCAGTTGGAACGATAGCGGCAAAACGAAAGCGCTGGCATTCAAATACCCCGGGCCGCCCGAAATCCCTCCTAACCGTTCGCCCACCGAACCGCTGGTATCAGGCTGAACATCCGTCCCCGCGAAACTCGGTCGCGACCCTGCGAAAGCCTGCGTGCCGGTATCCGAGAAAACCAAGGGAAACCCGGACTGCACTGTCCAGATCCCGTTCATCTGCCAGCCGCCTACAAATGCATTCAGCCAGGGATTCATCCGCGATGCGTACGGCCTTCCCGCACCGAAGGGCAACTCGTAGTTGCTGCTCATTACGAGCCGATTCGGCACGTCGGTATCCAGCACCGATTTTTCGAGTTTCAGAGCGTAGCTGTTCTGGTATCCAGGATTTCCCGTCGAGTCAAGGAAGCCTGTCGTCAGGTTGCTCACATTGCCGAGATTCTTCGACCGGGTATAGGCCAGCAAGATCGACAGACCGTGGCTATAGTTCTTCTGGGCAGTAATCTGTGCAGCGTTATAAAAAGAATCTCCTTCCCCTACCCATTGCTCGGTGACCGACGTGAACTGCGGAAACGCAGCAAGTAGCTGTTGGCGTTGCACCGTGGAAGCAGCCAGCGTACCCGCGGAGACGAGGCCGTAGAACGGATTGGGGACTAGTTGCGTCAGATAGGAAACCTGCGTCTGATTTCCCGGACTTCCAAAGTACTGAGGCTGCAGGTTATTGGGGCTAAGATTTACCGGTAGCTTGACGCTATGGCTTCCAACATAGGAAACATTTAGGAAGGAACGCCAGGGTAATTCCCGCTGAATGCCGAAGTTCCATTGTTCATTGTAAGGATCGGGCGTAAAATAGCTCATCCCCGAAACACTGGATCCCACCAGCGTTAGAGGACCTAACGCGGAGCCCGAAATGGGAATCGTTCCGTTCGGGAAAGGATTGGCGATCGTTCCGACTGGCGTGACGCCGTCAATTGTAGCCAGAAACGAAGTCGCTACCTGAAAGCCAGGATTGGTGGTGACTCCGTACCCGCGTTGTGTCGTCGGCAGGGAAAAGATTCCGAAAGCGCTGCGAATGACGGTCTTCGAATTGATCGAGTAGGCTGCCCCCACGCGCGGGCTGAAGGGATGTGTCGTTTCCCAAAGAGCCGAAGGTTGCCCGTTAACGCCGGGGAAAACCACGCCGCCCTTTAGCGGTAATCCGGTCTCCTGGGCCAGCGGAGTTGGCAGGCTGGGATTGAACCAGGATTCCCGATTGTATCGCTCCACAAAACCCGTCTCGATATCGAGCCGCACGCCGAGGTTTAATGTGAGCTTCGGCGTCACGCGCCAATCGTCTTGAATAAATAAGCCATTATAATCGTCATGCCTCGCCCACGAATCTGAGTAGGTAATGGATCCGCTCGACGGATTTCCCAGAAGGAAACCCGCAAAGGAATCGTACGAGGCTTGGGCGCCGGTCACGCCGCTTAAAGGATTCGGCCCTCCCGTGAAGGTCGTGCCGTAGCTGAACGTTCCCGCTCCCCCGTCCAGCGAGCTCTGGTTATCATAGTAAACTCGTCCGTCCCACCCGAACTTGAAGGTGTGGCCGCCCCGAACCCAGGAGAAAGTAGCAGAAGGAGCATGGGTATAGTGCGACCAATTTCGTAAGCTATCGTTTCCAATGGCGCGATAGCCACTAATGCTTAGCAGCGGTACTGCCTCGACGAACTGCTGGGCCGCGTAGCTCTGGGGAAAGCCTAGAGTCGTCGGGTTGGTGCCGACCGAGTCCGGGACCACTCTGTTGCGTTGCAAGGCGAAGCCATAGCGCAAGTCCAACACCATAGACGAATTGAGAATCTTGACGTAGTCCAGCACGAAGGTCTGGGCGTCGATGAATTGGCCATTTCCAGTGATCCCGTTGGTCCAATCCCCGGCATGGTAAGAGTCGCTCAGGATGCTCCAACGGGCGAAAATCCGGCTCGAATCGCTAAAATTGTGATCCACTCTCACGTTACCCTGACCATCGTCGGTCGAAAGCCCTTGCACCCAGTTGTAGTTATTCACCACCCCGGGAATAACGGGTTGTGGAAAGTACTTCAGATAATTTACGCTGATCGGGCTGATGCGGGCTGCCGGGATCTGATTCCCCGGAAAGGGCGTTCGGATGTATGTTCCGGGACTCGCCGGATTGGGAACCGTCGTGAGAGGGTCATAGACCAAGCCTGGCGCCGAGGATAGATTTCCCCCGCGAATTGCCGTGGGCGGCGTGTCGGAGGTCGCATAAGTGTACTGGCGCACGTGTGTACCCTCCCATCCCCCGAAGAAAAACGTCTTGTTCTTTCCCGAATATACCTTCGGAACAATGACCGGACCACCAATCGAAAAGCCAAACAGGTTATTCCGCAGAGGCGTCCGGAAGTCATCGCGTCCCGGAAACGGAGGCGTACCGGAGCGGTTGGTGAAGAAATTCGCTGCGTTCAGTTGATCGTTGCCTACGAACTCATACGCGCTCCCGTGCCAGTCGTTTGTTCCTGATTTAGTGACGATATTAAGAATGGCGCCGCTGGTTCTGCCAAACTCCGCGGCGGAGGCGTTGGTCTGCACCTTGAATTCTTGCGTCACGTCGACCGACGGGATGATCGCCGGCTGACCTTGACAGCACACCACCACCGGCACCCCGTCGAGCAGGACCTCATTGCTGCCGCCGATGCCGCCATCTGCCATGAAATTGTTTGCCCCCGCCATCTGGGCTGCGGACCTCGTTGTGTCCAAACCGACTCCAAACGATCCACCCGGCCAGACTCCCGCGGACAGGCTAGCCAGCGCAAACGGGTTTCGGCCATTCAGCGGAAGGTCCGCAACCTGCTTGCTTCCGATCACTTGGCCAAGTGATGAGGTTTCACTCTCAATCAGCACGCCCCGGTCCGAAACGTTCACGGTTTCTGTTACTTCCCCAACGGTCATCCTGGCGTCCACGCGCGCCGTTTGGTCCACCTGGAGTTGGAAGTCGGCGGCGAACTTCTTGAAGCCGCCCTTTTCAGCATTGAGGCGGTACGATCCGGGCTGCACCAAGGCAAACGAATAGTACCCGTCACCGTTACTCTGCGTTGTGCTTGAAAGGCCGGTCTGAACATTTGTCAAGCTGACCGCCGCGTCAGGAATCGGTGCCGACGAGCTATCCGTAACGCGCCCGTTGACGGTCCCAGTGGTAGTCTGTGCCATGGACCAGACTGCCGCAATCAGAGCGGCCAGAAGAACTTTTAGCATGGGCGACTGAGCCTCATTTCCGCCGGAATACCACACCGGCTTGTGTTCTAAAAATTGACGCCAACCTCGGAAGGCGGCTAAAGCGGATGCCATTCATCAATAATCGATTATCATGCTAAATCCAATCGCCGACTGATGTCAAGAGAAAACACGCCTAGCGAGAACGCTCAATTCTCCTCACAACGCTCACTCACCCGACCTTGGGATCGGGATTTATGAGACGTCGTCTAGCTAGCACGAGCCCTCGCCCTGGTTCCCACTGGCGGGGTCGGCGTGCAATTTACCCAGCCTGAATCGGTTCGCTCCTCGAGGTGCTTGATTTGGCTTCCCTGGACTGGTCTTTGTCGAAAGCTATTGAAGGAAAACCTATTTACCGTCCTCTCCCGCCGTGTCCAAATGCACGGCTGACGATTTCTACCGCCATTGCCAGTTTCGAACCTCCACGCTGGTTAACACTGCGGGAGAAAGTGACTCGACCGACATTCTCTATTCGCGTGTTCGGATCTGTGTTCCTCTCGAGGAGCCAATTTCTGTTTTTCCTAATTCTCTAGTGCAGGCGGTTTACTCGGCCCACGTTTGTAGTCGTTTGCACACGTCCGCGTGTAAGCCCAATAGCGCCAAACATTTCGGGATGATTCTGTTCTCCGTTATTCGTGACCGGAGAGGCGGAGGGCCGCTCCCGGCGCACGTGTTTCATTCTCCGTTGCCCACCTTCTCTACTTCTCCAAATGACGCCCGAACGCGGTTAACGCTTGTTGCACTCGGTGCGCGGGTTTCGAAAACTGATCCTTGGTTAACGCGTGTGTACGGACTCGATCATAAATCGCCTATCCTAGGAGTGTTCTGCGCGACGCTCTGCGAGCGGCGCCCGCCCGAACGCTGATTCGCTGCGCCATCTACACCCGCCAGTCTGTAGAGCCCCATTCTGATCTTTCTTCCTGCCAGGTCCAATTCGATCTGTGCAGTGCTTATGTTCGATCTCTGCGCTCGCTAGGTCGCGAGTTGATTGCCGAACGTTTCGATGATGAAGGCTACTCGGGAACAACGCTCGAGCGACCGGCATTTCGGCGACTGCTGGACCTGATCCGTTCCGGCGGTATCGACCGGCTCGTCATCTATCGTCTCGACCGGCTTTCACGGAATCTCCGGCATTTCATCACACTGTTCGAGGAGCTGCTGGACCACGGCGTCAGCTTGGATGTGGTGACGTCGCGGGAACTGGGCGTGGCCGCGCTCGACAAGTTAATGTTGAGCGTTCTTGCTTCGTTCGCGGAGTTCGAGCGAGATCTGGCCGTTTCGCGAATCGCGGAGGGACGTGCCCATCTCAGAGCGCATGGCAGACGAATCGCCGGCGCCGTCCCTTTTTGGATACGCCGCTGATCGTCACACGAAGCAGTTGGTCGTTTGCGACGAGGAGGCGGACGCAGTGGCTCGAATGTTTCGATGGGCGGAGGCCGGCGTGACTCCGTCGGTAATCGCCGGCTATGCGAATGCGTTGCGCTGAATCACGGGTGGCGGGAATCCGTGGACTGCTCGTCAGGTGCTGGCAATTCTTGGGAATCATGTCTATGCCGGTTTGGTAATGCACGGTTCCCGGTTGCGAGACGGATGTCACGTGGCGCTGATCGATCGGGAAGTTTACGATCGCGTCCAGAACGTAATTGCCGGCCGCCGAACTCACGTGGCCGGCAAGCGAGCATCCGGTGCAGGCATCACGTGGATTCTCCGCGGCCCACTCCGTTGTGGCGGCTGCGGTCGATTGATGAGCACCCATACCGTGCGATCGGGACCGGTCATTCATGGCTATTATCGGTGTCGATCCACGGCTGGCGGCCGCGAGGCATGCAAGGGAGTGATGATTTCAGCGTACGAAATTGAGACCGCTGTTCTATCTGAGATCGGTGGTGGCCCCAAACTGACATCAAAGGAACAACAAGCCGCGGTACGAGAGGCAGTGCGGGCCGCCGTCTACGATGCCCCGTCTGGAAACGTGAAGATCGAGCTCGTCGCACCGCATCGCTGAATGATCGCGCCCTACTGAGATAAAATAAAGCTGGGTTACTACCATGGCCGGGAACTTCATCGAACACCGCGACAGCGGGTATTACTTGGTGGGGAGTCGTGTGCCGATTGACCGCATTGTTCGGGAGTACCGCGACGGCGAACAACCTGAAGCGATCCGATCGCATTATCCGACTCTGAGTCTGGAGCAAGTCAATGGCGCGATCGCCTTCTATCTTGGCCATAAAGAAGAAGTGGAAAAAGTCATGACGGCGCGGGAACAGGTCGAGGCCGAGTTCAGTAAGGCCCATCCGACGCCAGCCCACCTGAAAGCGAAAATTGAGCGCGCGCGACAGCAGCAACTGGCGCGACGAAGCTAACGGGTGATTCGCTTCCTGGCAGACGCCGACCTCGACTATGCGATCGTTAGCGGTTGCAGGCGTAGAGAGCCGGCGATTGATTTCCTCTCTGCGAACGACGCAAACCTTGAGGGTGTTCCGGACCCGACGGTGCTGGCATTGGCCGCCGAGCAGGAACGCATTCTCGTATCGCACGATTTCCAGACCATGCCGCGGCACTTTAGCGAGTTCCTTCAGGAACGAGGTTCGAGCCCGGGCGTGTTCCTGGTGAAGCAGTCTTCGCCAGTTGGCGACGTGATTGACGAACTCGTGCTCATTTGGGCGGCCTCGGATACGGAAGAATGGAAGGATCGGATTTTGGAGATTCCCCTTTAGCGCGCTCGGGCCGCCGATCCTCTTTTTCGAAAGCCCTCGGGTTAAAAGCAAATCGAAAAGCACACAGGCTTGTTTTCAATAACTTGGCGCGACAGCTGCTAACCATCTGCCCGCTGCGATGTCAGGGGCGAATTGAGCCAAATTTATCTAATACGGGTTCTCTCCGCCTTCCGGTTGACGGCGGGCCGCCGAAATGGCCAATACTCGGGCGAAGTGCCTCTCTCCGGAGGCGGGATTCGTTGCGCTGGCTCAACCGGAACGCCGCGTCGACGCCGCGCGGGGTGAGCTTTCTCAGACTCTCAGTCGAGGGCCGCAGGTTTGGTTGACTGCCGTAAAACGATGGAGGCGAGGTGGCCGGCGGAGCCGCATAAAGGATCGAGCTCGCGTCAAAACCGATGTGGACTTTTTTGCGGCGTAATCGCCGGAATATAATGTTCAGGCATGCGGAAATGAAGACTCGAAAAGTCTCCACAGTGAAGGGCCGAGCCGCAACCAAGCCGAACGTCGTTAGCCCTCCAGCCCCCGCAGCGGTCTCGAATCATCAAGATGAACAAGAAGGTACCCCGTCAAGAGGTGGCGCAGGTGTCCGGCGAAAGCAAGCTTCTTGACGCAATACTAAGCCGAGCGCCAGTAGAGGGACTGACACACGACTTTTACCGATACCCGGCGAGGTTCTCCCCGATTTTGGCTCGCACGATTTATCGAGCATTTCACAAGGCCTGGGGATACAGTGCTCGATCACCGTGGGATCCTTTTGCGGATTCCTGCGCGCGTTGCACAGCCTGCTCCAGCACTTCATTCAGCCTGTCATATTGGTACACGTCTGAAAGGGCCTGGAGGCCCAGTGCACAATCCGCGCTTCCGCACGCTTCGACGTTTTGGATCAGATTGGTCATCAGGGTCTTGTCTCCTTTTAGCGTCGCATCGCGCAGTTGTCTGATCAGATCTGGCGGGAAGTCCGATAGCTGGTCCGCGCTCAACGCCGTCGGCGTCGGTGCGGTGTCGGGAACCGTCGTCTCCGTTTCATAGACGTACGTGAGCCCCAGATGTGTGCGAATCACTTCCAGAAGTTCGCTCTCGGCGCACGGTTTCGATAGGAGACCATCCGCTTCGCTCTTGTGACATACTCTAGTTCCATCGTTCAGAACGTCCGCCGTGATGACAATGATTACGGTCTCTTTTCCACCGGCACGCGATTTTATTCGCCGAGTGGCCTCCAAGCCGTCCATAACCGGCATGTGTATGTCCATTAGGATCAACTGAGGACGCCACTCTTCCCAAACATCAATTGCCACCTTTCCGTTTTCCGCCCACCGCACCAAGAAGCCCACAGCACTTAGCAATGTGCTTAGCCACTGCCGATTCTCGTGAACGTCGTCGGCAATGAGCACCCGGGGGACC
>Ga0302325_10029878_pt1 | contig 11251 bp, 9 predicted proteins | sample Palsa_T0_2_FD_201948 | JGI IMG/M metagenome (GOLD analysis project Ga0302325, IMG submission 201948) | Peat permafrost microbial communities from Stordalen Mire near Abisko, Sweden - Palsa_T0_2 | ecosystem: Environmental > Terrestrial > Soil > Palsa > Peat permafrost | place: Sweden: Abisko...
AGTCGAGACGCGCGCCGGAATGGTGATGCAGGCGCACCGAGCAATCCGCGAAGATCAACGGCAGAAGCTCGATGCCTGCCAGCGTCAGGGATTGACGCGCGAACATCCGGCCGGTGGCCATAGCTTCCGCGGGGACGCAGAGATTCGTGGTGATATCGCCGGAACCAATATCTTCGTCCAAGGCGCGACGCACGGCCGCCACGATTTCGCGATGCGCAACGTTCATCGGGCTCAGATCACTTGACCGCCAGCATGCGCTCGATAGGCAGGCGGGCTCGCTCCATCAGATCCGGGGCGAGGTCGATGCGCGGGCTCAAATCGACGAGCGCATCGCGCAGTTTCTCCAGCGTGTTACGGCGCATGTACGGGCACTCGCTGCAATTGCAGTTTTCGTTGGGAACGAAGTAGAACTGCTTTTCCGGTGCGCGGCGCTTGAGCGAATGACCCACGCCGCTCTCGGTCATGACGATGAACTCGGCGGCGTCCGTGGTCACGCACCAATCCACGATGGCGCTGGTGGAACCGATGAAATCGGCCATGCCCAGCACGTCGGGAGGGCATTCGGGATGCGCGGCGACCAGCGCCTTCGGGTGCGCGGCGCGAGCCCCAGTAAGCTTGCGCGCAGCAAACGTCGCGTGGACGATGCAGGCGCCCTGCCAGATCTTCATATTCTTACGCCCGGTCTGCTGCTGGACGTAACTGCCGAGGTTCAGGTCGGGCAGGAACAGAATCGGCTTCTCAGCGGGTATAGAATTCACGATCTTGACCGCGTTGCGGGAGGTGCAGAGAATATCGCTTTCCGCTTTGACCTCGACCGAAGTGTTGATATAGCTGACCACCGCGTAATCGGGATGGCGTTCACGAAAGGCCCGCACTTTCGGGGCGGAGCAGCTATCCACCAGACTGCATCCGGCGTCCAGGTCAGGCAGAATCACGATGCGAGAGGGGTTGAGCACTTTGGCCGTCTCCGCCATGAACACGACGCCGCAGAAGGCGATCACCTGGCCGTCGAATTTCTGAGCCGTGCGGGACAGTTCCAGGCTGTCCCCAACGGCGTCGGCGATTTCCTGAATCTCGAAGTCCTGGTAATGATGCGCAAGGATCATCGCGCGCCGCTGGCGCTTGAGATCGAGGATTTCTTCGGTGATGGATTGGACCGCGAGCATACTGCCAGCTGATTCCAGTGTATCGGAAAAGCCGCGCCCACCCCCGGTTCTTGCCAGACCATTCACGGCTGCCAGCGCAAACTCACGGAAATCGTGTAAGCTCCCTAGTGAATGACCAGGCATCGCAACGTGCCGTCTGCGGACGCACCAGAGGCAGGGCACGGCATCGCAGGCATTACCCCTTCCGCCACGCAGCCAACCCGGGTGCGGCACGTGGTCCTGGGGCTCACCATAGCCGCCTACATGATCACCTACATGGACCGCGTGGTGATCTCCGCGGCGGTCCCCTCCATCCAGAAGGAATTCGGATTCTCGATCATCACCATGGGATGGATCCTCAGTTCGTTCCAATGGTCCTATGCTCTATTTCAGGTGCCCGTAGCGTGGCTGGGCGATCGTCTGGGCCCGCGCCGCGCCTTGACGCTGATCGTCACGTGGTGGTCACTGCTCACGTCCGCGACAACCTTGTCCTGGAGCGCCGCTTCCATGGCCGCCATTCGCTTCCTGTTTGGCATGGGCGAGGCGGGCGCGTTTCCCATAGCCACCCGCTCGCTGGCCCGCTGGATGCGGCCGTCCGAGCGCGGCTTTGCCCAGGGCGCGACGCACGCCGGCTCCCGCCTCGGAGGAGCGTTGACGCCCGCGCTCGCCGCGGTCATCATGGCGCGCTATGGATGGCGCGCCGCTTTCCTGGCCTTCGGATGTCTTGGGATTGTCTGGTCGACGGTCTGGCACTGGTATTATCGCGACACACCGGCCGAGCACCCTTCCGTGAACCGGAAGGAACTTGAGCTCATCGAGGGTTCGCTGGGTTCCCGCAACGCAGCTGGTGGCGAGCGCGGCTCCGTGCCCTGGAAAAGCATCCTGGCGAGCCGTCAGATGTGGCTGCTGTCGGCCATGTACGTTTGCTACGCCTATAACATCAGTGTCTACCTGGTCTGGTTCCCCAAGTATCTGAATGACAGCCGCGGCGTCAGTCTCGAACGCATGGGCCTCTATGCCAGCCTGCCGCTGCTGGCCGGTACAGCGGGCGACCTCGTCGGCGGTTGGCTTTCGGATGTGTGGGCCAAGCGCTCCGGCGACCTTCGCACCGCGCGCAGCGCCATAGCCATCGCAGGTTTTCTGATGGCGGCGCTCTGTATCCTTCCTGCCTGCTATACCGCGAGTCCCTTCGCCAGCGTCTGTTACTCCTGCCTGGCGATGTTCGGGTTGGAGCTGACCGTGGGCGTCTCTTGGGCCATTCCGCTCGATATCGGCGGCAACTATGCCGGGTCGGTCGCCGCCATCATGAATACCTGCGGCAACCTGGGGGGCGCTACCGCATCCGCCGCTACGGCGTACGTGGTGAAGCTGTACGGTTGGAATACCGCATTCCTGGTGGTGGCGGCGCTATGCGGTGTTGCGGCCATCCTTCATCTGCGGATTCGTGCAGACCACCCGCTATCGCTGCGGGGCTAGTAGTTGTGGCGCACGCTTCAGCGTGCTGCCGTGGGCTTCAGCCTACGGCCATACGGCGACCTGAAGTTCGCCGCAGCTGAAGCGTGCGCCACGCGATTAATGCACCCGGTTGCCGGAGATATAAACCGCGTCGATCGTCCGGGTATTGTGAATGTCAGCCAGCGGATCGCGGTTGAGCACGATGAGATCGGCCCATTTGCCAGCCTGGAGAGTACCTAAACCTTCGGCTTGGAGAAACCGGGCCGCACTGCCTGTCGCCGCCGTGATCACTTGCATTGGGGTCAGCCCCGCATCCACCATCAGCTCCATTTCCCATTGCTCGAAATACCCTGGAAACCGCCCCGGAGGTCCGCTGTCCGTTCCAAAACCGTACGGGATGCCGGCATCCACCAGCTTTTTGAGATTGCGCTTGGCCGTCTCGAAGAAACCGCGATATTCGGAAAAATCGGGATCTTGCAAGATGGTCTTCTGGTAGGCGGGACTTTTCAGAGTCTGCACCACGCCGGCCGCCACGCCGCGAGTGAAAAATGGATCGTCCGCGAAGGGCGGCGTGCTGCCGTAAATGAACATGGAAGCTTCGCGCGTCAACGTCGCGGCCATCTGCCAGGTTCCGTGCTTCTTCATTTGGGCGATCAGCTCATCATCAACCGGCTTGTCGCGGACGCTGTGCGCCAGGCCGTTCACGCCGAACTCCGTCAGGTGTTTGGCGTCCTCCAGATAGAAGATATGCGCCGTCGCGTGAAGATGATGCCTGTGCGCGCTTTCGATGATTGCCGCGGCGATATCGTAGGGCATCTTCTTCTGCGTGCCCAGATGATCGTCCACCCACAGTTTGATGATGTCCACATGCTTCGCCGCTTGCGCCGCGACCGCCGGCTCAACCTCCGCAACAGTAGCCACTCCGGGTGTCACGCCCGCCAGTCCGCCATAGCCGCCCTTAAAGACGAAGCCTTGCCCGGCGGTGAAGATGCGAGTCATCGACGGCCTTCCGCGTTGCTCGTCACGGATCGTGAAAATCAAGTCCTGGTCCGTGCCCATGCTGAGCACCGCGGTAACGCCGTAGCTCGCATAGGTCTTCAGGTTGGTCTCGATGTTCTCGCGCGTGAAGAATTTGGCGTCCTGCTTCAGACCCACCGTATTGCCGATGTGCCCATGCAGGTTAATAATGCCCGGCATTACATATTTGCTCGCGAGAACGATGGTCTCGGCGGAGGCGGGGCTTTTCAGTTGAGCCGCCGGGCCGACCCATCGAATGCGGCCGTTGTCGATAATCATCGCCGCGTGCGCCAACGGCCTGCCCCCGGTCCCATCGATCAGGGTGAAGTCTTTCAAGACCTTCACCTCACCGTGGAGTCCGGCCACCAGCAAGAGCGCGACTAAGCCGCTACTGAGTCTTGGTGCGGGCATCTTGTAATATCCGCTTCGCGCGCGACGGGTTGAACACTCCGCAAGAGCAGAACCGCGCCAGATAGGAAACCGCCTGCTCCGGCGTGCGGCGGCCCTCTTTCACCCAGTCGATCATTTTCTTGGAGAGCGAATGGCTGATCATGCCGTGCCCGCACATGGTCGACAACATGAGCACCTGCGAGTTCGGCAATTTCTCTGTCTTGCCCTCGAATCCCAGCGAGTACCCCACACTGTGCCGCGCCAGGCAGGCGTGGTGGCAGCACTGCTCCGCCCCGTCGATCGACGTTGAGATATTCACGCTCAGGCCCAGACTCTCTTCCTTGATCCGCTTCACGAAATCTTCGGCCGCGACGCGATCGTCGAACACAGCGGCGCAGGTGGTTGTAACATCGAGGCCATTGATCACCGCCATAAAATCCGGCTTCATGTCGCGTTTCCAGTGGGAGAGAGGATTGAGGTTGCGGGATGGCCGCAACGCGCCTCCGTGACGCGCGTCTCCCAGATTCACTGGCTTGTACTCGAGCGCGATCTCCAGAAACCGGCGCAGCTTCGGCAGGGCGTCCTGATCGTTCTTGCCTTTGGAAGCGATCGCGAACACCACGAAATCGTCGTGAAAGCTCTCCGCGTCACCGTACCTGTGCAGGGTATTGGTCATATGGTTAATGCCTTCTTGGAATCCTCGGCATGCACGGAACTGATACGCCCCAGCCCGATATTGGTCTTCGCGCGCTCCAACCGGTACCCCAGACGCTCCAGAATTTCGCGCACCTGGTCTTCGTCGCCATGCTCGTCGCAACGCGCGCCTACACCCAGCGCGACGACCGTGTCCAGCCTCTTCTCCACCTGCCACACCAGGCGAATGATTTCCTCCGTGCGCTCCACGTTGGTTTTGATTTCGACGATAGCGGACATCACCTTTTCGCCCAGAATGTCCTCTCGGATCGTCCCGGTCGAGACATCCGTCATGAGCGAGGTTACAGGATTCTTCTTCTCGAAGGCGACCCCCGCGGCGGCGAGCGCCCAGCACATCTCCTGGATATCCCGCATACGCACGCCCACACCGGGCCGGCCAAACTCGATGGTGAAGCCCACCTCGCCCGCGCGCACGCGCCCACTTACATCGTTGGTCTTCACCTCTTCGGTGCCGCGGCCTTCGATGCCCGTGGACTCGTGCGGGACGCGCGGATCCGAGAACGCTCTCCGCACCGTGCGCGGCCAAGTGAGGTCTTCCGGCACAAATGCGGCCGTCGGGCAGACATCGGGTTCCGGATCGAAGCGCACTCGCACCAGTGCGAGGATGCGCCGAATCGTGCGCACCAGCGTAGGATTCAGATGCTCCTGGCTCAGCCCGTTAAAGCAGGCATAGCACTCCACGCATTCGTCCCGGTCGATGGTGGCGCGCTTCAGCTCGGGATTGATATAGATAGCGCCCATCGGGCAGACATAGGTACAATTGCCGCAGGCCACGCACTTGGCAGGATCGATTCTCATAGCGCCTTCCGCTCGGTGGTTCTATTATATGCGGAACTATTATATGCTGTGGCAGGAGCACCCATGAAAACCGCGGCCGCCTTTGTGATCGTTCTCGCCGGCTTGCTTGTGCCGGCTACCGGACAACAGCAGGACGCTTTGTTCTGGGCACCGAAACCGCCCAGCCTGCCTGCCTATGTCGCGCCCCATCGTCCCCATACCAGGCTCGCCGACCTGACGGAGCACCATAAGGGCGCTCCGGACTGGCGCGCGGTGGTGGTAGACGACGACCACTTGAACGCCGTCTATATTTCAGCGGCGCCCGGCGCCAAGACTCCCCGGCGGCTGCATCCGGATACCAGGGAATGGTGGGTGGTGATGGACGGGCAGATCCGCTTCGCCATCGAGGGGCAGGCGCCCTTCGTCGCCTCGAAGGGATGGATGGTCCAGGTGCCTTATCGCACGGCTTACACTCTGGAAACCATCGGCGACAAGCCTTCGCTCCGTTTCGAGGTGAACGTGGCGCACGCGAAAACGCTGTATCCGCGCGATGAGAAGCCGCCGGAAATGCCCGGCTTCGATTGGCAATTGGTGAAACTGCCGCAGCCTCCAGGCGCTTACGAGCGCGGCAACAAGCCTTATATCGTCTTTGACGAGATCGCCGGAACATTTGAGCGGCAGCCCAAAAAGGATGGCCAGTATCGCTTCATCAACGATGACCGCGCGGTAGGCAACGTCATCTACGGATACGAAAAGGACCTGCCTCCCGTAAAGCCCGGTGACCGCGGACACTATCACGCCGAATGTGCCGAGTTTTGGATTATCCTGACCGGCCAGATCCGCTACAAAATCGAAGGGCAGGAACCTTTTATCGCTGAAACCGGCGATGTCGTATACGTGCCGAAGTTTACCTATCACCTGCCCCGCTTCTATGGGCCGGGGCCATCCTGCCGTCTGGCGATGAACGGATTCCCCGAGATCGGACATTTGTTCGACACCAGTCAGGTCGAGACCAGCAGCGTGCGGTAAAATTCTTTTATTCCATCTTATTTAAGGAGAAGCAAGAGAATGATTCGTTGGACCCCATTGCTATTGATCTGCGCTTGCACGCTTTCGGCGCAAACAAAAAAGATTCTTGTCGCGGGAGGCGAAGACGACCTGGTTCGCGACCTGCAAAGTGCTTCGACGAAGGCGCGCATCGTGCCCGTTACCAACAGCAACGTTATGCAGGAGATCGGTGATGCGGATGCGTTTGTAGGCGGCATCACGCCGGCGGAGGTGCGCGCGGGCAAGAAACTGAAATGGGTTCAGGCGATGAGCGCGGGCGTCGAGGATTTGCTGTTCATGTCCGGCGGCAACGATTTGCGCGATAGCAACATCGTGCTGACGAACAACAAGATTGTGCAGGGCCCTGAGATTGCCGACCACGCCATGGCTATGCTGTTGACCCTCTCGCGCGAACTGCGAAGGTATATCGCCGCCGATCAGCAGCAGAATTGGGATCACGGCCGCTTCGGAGGCATCGAGCTCAGCGGGAAGACTGCCGTGGTGATTGGCCTCGGTGGCATCGGTATGCAGATCGCGACGCGGGCCTGGGCTTTCGGCATGAACGTGATCGGCGTGGACCCCGAAGATAAGCCTTTCTCGCCCTTCGTGAAGAGAGTGGTTAAGCCGGACCAGTTGGATGAGGTGATCCCGCAAGCCGACGTGGTGTTCATTTCGGCGCCGCATACCGAGAAGAGCCATAAGATGATGGGCGCCGCCGAGTTCGAGCTGATGAAGTCGAAGTCGTACTTCATTGCGGTGAGCCGGGGCGGTATCTATGACATGGGCGGCTTGGTGAAGGCGCTCGACAGCAGGCGCCTGGCGGGTGCAGGGGTGGATGTCACCGATCCGGAGCCGCTACCGAAGGGACACCCGCTGTGGAAGTTCAATAATGTGGTGATCACCCCGCACATCGCCGGCCGGTCGGATCGCGACCATGATCGAATGGTCGGCACGATCAAGGAAAATATCCAAAGGTTCGTGGATGGAAAGCCGCTGGTCAACGTGGTCGATAAGCAGAAGGGGTATTGAGGCGCGGCGCGGGGATGGCCCCCGCGCCGCAACCTACTGGGCGGCCATACTTGTCGGCGTATTACAGGGCAGGGCGCAAATGCACCGTCTTGCCGGATAGGACATAGACCTGCTCAGTGAATTTCGGCACACCCGCTTCCCGAATCTCGATGTTGTACCCGCCGGGGCGCAGGTGCATCGTCTTATTCTGGTGCGTCGTGCCCGCGAATGCGCCGTTGATGAACACTTCGGCATCCTTCACTTTGGTATCCAGCTTAACTTCACCGGCATAGGGATAGTAACCGCCGTAATAAGCGGGGCCCCAATACGGTCTCCCATACCCGCCATACCATATAGCGGCCGAAGCGCCCGTCGGCACCAGTGTCATCAACGCAAATGTCAGAGCCAACAATCCTTTTTTCATAAGTCACCTTCACCGGTTGCTATCGCAACTTCATCGCCACAGATAAGTCGTTATTAATCCATGTATTCGGGGCAAATTCGCCGGCCGCAATTCACCAGGCTGGTCGAACTCAGCCACCGGCGGTTTAGCGATGGCCGCCACCACCGTGGGAACCGCCACCGCCACCGTGGGAGCCACCGCCGCTGCTGTGAACGCTACCACCTCCACCAACGTGGGAGCTGCCGCCGCTATAAGAAGGCTTTGCGTGGGAGCCGCCGCCTCCACCGTACGACGGGCTCGAGCGATAGGTGGGTACGGAGCGGTTCCCCCCGTAGCTGCGGCCGTACGACGTACTCGGGCGATATGCGTTGCTGCCGCCGCTGGCACCGAATGACGGGCCGGAGCGATAACCCGGCGCGGCGCGGTTTCCACTATAGTTGCCGCCGTATGAGGGACTCGCTCGGTATCCGCTACTTCCGCGCGCAGCCTGCCCGGCGGGGGAGCCAGCCTGGCCGAAATGATTCCAACCGCCGGCTTGCGAGGCATTGGCCCGAGGCGCCGAATTGTGTGGCGCCGCATAGGACTGGGCGCCGATTCGTCCGGCACTGGATCGGGCGCCCGCGGCTGAAAGGGCGCCATAGCGGTGGCTGAGCGCACTATTCGAATAGGGGACGCCTAACCGATGGCCGGGATCGTGCGCCCAGGTCGCAGCAACTCCAAAGCCCCGACCGCCGAAACCGTAATGATTGAAAAAGAAGCCATTCTGAAAGATCGAGCGATGGAACCAGTTCGGTCCCCAGCCCCAACCGCCCCATCCCAGGCCGCCGAAAAAGCCTCCGATGTAAATGCCAGGGCCGAATCCATATCCAAATCCATAGCCGATGTCCGCATAGTCCCAAGGTGGGTAATAGCCGTAGACGGGCGGTCCCCAAATGTACTGGGGATTGTAGCAAGGCACGTAGACCACCTCGGGATTGGCCGGTTGAATGTCGATGGCCGACTGATCTCCCTGCATCTCGGTCGTGACAGTCTGTTCCCGGTTGGACTTCAGTTTGCCGGCTGCCATAGCTTGAGCGCGCATTCGCTGTACGGCATTCATTACGTCCGCCTGTTGAGCCAGGAAAACGTTGCCGAGATCGGTTGTCCAGCGGATATCGGAGTTCAGCCGGTTGACCACGTCGGGGAAGACCACCAAAGCCTGAATACTGGGGTCCCAATTCTGTTGCCGGGCGGCGTCTACCAGCTGGGGGCCCTGGAGATTGCTGTTTTGCTGCAGCCACTGGGCCGCCTCGGCGATCTCCAGTGGATAGCTGGATGCGACCAGCACCTGGCTCAGCAGGGCATCCGGATACAGGGCAATGGGCGCGACCAAGGTGTCCAACTGTTGCGGAGAAAGTAATGGCGCGGACGCTTGCGGGGAAGGCGCCGGTGATTGGGCAACCAAGAGGGCGCCTGCCAGAAGCGGAACACAAACCAGGCACAGCGCCCGGCGAACAACCCACTGAATTCTGACACTGTTCATGATCCACCTCCCTGGCGTCTCATCCTTCACTCGGGCACGCTACGGGCCAAACCGCAGCGTGTTGGCGTCTAAGTATTTGATGCGGCGTCTGGAGCATTCGGATGGTTGAAAAACACCGTCTCCGGTGGATTATCACCGGCCCCAGCATCAACGCAACCCCTGGACGCGAAATCGGTCCGCTTTCTCCGGATGGCCCGCGTCATCGTACAGCCTAACGAGATCTTGCCGGGCCTGCTGCAGCCAGCTAATCGAGGGGCTGGTCTGCTTGGCGATGATCTCGTAGCCGGCCAGAAGATGAGTTTCCGCCTCGGCGTCGCGGTGTTCTCTCACCAACGTCCGACCAAGCTTTAGCTCCGCAATGCCTATATTCAGGTGACCGGGCGGAAGCGTCTGTTGGTAACACGCGATGGCTTCGCGAAAGAGTTGTTCCGCACGCGCATTCTGATTCTTTTGCAAATACACGCTTGCCAGATTCGCCGTTTCGAGCGCCACCGCCTGGTGCCGGCCGCCATAGACCGTGCGGTCAATGTCCACCGCGCGGCGGAAGCGGGCCTCCGCTTCGTCCAACTTCCCGCGCTTTACCGCGAGTAATCCCAGTTCGTTGAGCGCCACCGCCACGCGCTGATGCACCGGACCATAGACGCGCTCTTGAATGGCGAGCGATTGTTGCAGCATGTCTTCCGCCTCGTCATAGCGCCCTTCCATCACCAGCGCCTGGCCCAGATAATTCAGGCTGGCGCCCGTCTCGGGATGATCTTTCCCGTACCATGATCGATTGATGTCCAGCGCCCGCCGGTCGAACGCTTCGGCCTCGGCATAATGACCCAGATTGTTCTGGATGGATGCAAGGTTGATCAAGTCGTCCGCAATCAGTGGATGCCGCCCGCCATATAGCTGTTGGTGCATGGCCAGTACCCGCCGATTCAAGCCATCGGAAATCGCGTAGTGGCCCGCGTAAAACTCCGTGTTGGCTAATTCGGAGAGGCTGGCCGCCAGGTCGGGTGCCGAGCCGCCCGGCCTGGACTGAATGCGCACAGCTTCCTCAAGCGTGGTGGCAGCTTGCGTATAGTCGCCACGATGTTCCAGCACTCTGCCCAGGGCAGCCTGGGCTCTTGCCAGGGCCGGGTGGTGCGGCGGCAGCGTCCGGCGGCCCATGTCCAGGCCGTCGCGCACCAGACTCTCGGCATCCGCCAGACGCGCCTGATCGACGCGCAATTGCCCCAGCGCCACCAGGCTCTCGGCCACTTCCGCGTGTTGCTGTCCGAAGATTGCCCTGCGCCGCTCCAAAGCCAGGCTGAGCAGCGCATCGGATTGCTCCAGTTTGCCCAATTTCTGGTAGAGCCCTCCCAGCGTTTGATAGAGCTCGGCCTGCACGGCGGGCTCGCGGTCCAGGATGCGTGCCTCTTCGACGCCTCGATCCAGCAGCGTCACCACGCGAAGACTATCCGCCGGGCCTGCGGCTTGATCGCCGAACAGGTTGAGCATGAAGCTCTGGATGCGTTGGGTACGCGCCGCCTCGGCCAGGGTCCGGTTACGGGCCAATGCCAACCGCACCGTGAAGAACACTACCAGACCGGCGATAACTGTGAGCACTACGCCCGCCGCCGTAAGAGAGCGCCGATTGCGGCGGACCAACTTGCCGACGCGGTAGCGCAGGGTGTCCGGCCGGGCTTCCAGGGGCTCGCCGTTCAGGTAATGATCGATATCGCGAATCAGCGCCTCAATCGATCGGTATCTGCGCGAAGGATCTTTGTGCATGGCGGTGAGGCACAG
>Ga0302325_10029879_pt1 | contig 11250 bp, 9 predicted proteins | sample Palsa_T0_2_FD_201948 | JGI IMG/M metagenome (GOLD analysis project Ga0302325, IMG submission 201948) | Peat permafrost microbial communities from Stordalen Mire near Abisko, Sweden - Palsa_T0_2 | ecosystem: Environmental > Terrestrial > Soil > Palsa > Peat permafrost | place: Sweden: Abisko...
GTATTCACGCATGTCGGCGTTGTCGTCCGCGATCAACACCCGTGCCTGCTTGCCATCGCCGCCAGCGGGCGTGACACCAAACGTCGTCGCCGTCGTACCTCTGTCAGGCAGCCAGCGCAGGGCTTCCTGCAGATAGGGATCGGCGATCACGCCGGAGATCGCACGGCTTGCCGGCGTCGGCGCGAGGTCGTCGATCGACAGGTGCGCCGCACCGAATGGCAACCGGATGGAGAACGTTGACCCCGCGCCCTCCGCGCTCTCGGCGGTGATGGCGCCACCGTGCAAGCCGACCAGTTCTTTGACCAAGGCCAAGCCGATTCCGCTGCCCTCTGTTGACCGCGCGCGAGCCGTTTCGATTCGATGGAACCGTTCGAAAAGGCGGGGCATCTCGGCGGCAGGTATTCCGATGCCGGTGTCGGCGACGGTGACGACCGCGCCGTCGCCCTCGTGACTAACCCGGACGGTGATGGAGCCGTTGAAGGTGAACTTCAATGCATTGGAGAGCAGGTTGAATACCACCTTCTCCCACATTTCACGGTCCAGGTACACGGGCTGGTCGAGCGGCGGGCAATCCACGATGAATGTCAGGCCGGCCAGGTCGATCGCCGACCGGAAGACGCTGGTCAGTTCGGCGGTCACCGCCGACAGGTCCGCGGGCTCGAATTGCGCCCGCATTCGCCCGGCCTGGATGCGCGAGAAGTCCAGCAGCGTGTTGACCAACTTGGCCAGCCGCAGACCGTTGCGCTGAATGAGCTCCAACTCATTGTGTGCCTGCGGATCGACGCCGGCTGTCCGGCTGAGCAGTTCTTGGACCGGTCCGAGAATCAGCGTCAGCGGGGTGCGAAACTCGTGGCTGATGTTTGAGAAAAAGGTGGTTTTGGCTCGATCGAGTTCCGCCAGCGACTCCGCCCGCTGTTGCTGGGCTCGGTAACTGCGCGCGCCGCCGACCCCCGCCGCGATGTGCCCGGCCACCAGTTCGACGAAGCCGCGGTAGCCGTCGTCGAACAGACGGTGCCGGTTGAGCGCAGCTACCAGGAACCCCAGTGGCGGGCCACCCTGCGGTGAAAGCGGCACCACGAGCGCCTGAGTCGGCGGCTCGTGCCAGGCACCGGTAGGCAGATCCATTGCGACACCGTCGAGCTCGATCAGTTCGGATTCTGCGAGGGCAGCGTTCTCGACGTGCCAGAGCGACGGACCGCTACTCGGAATCAGTGCAGGTGCGACCGGGTGGCCGGGCGCGATCCCACTGACTCCGGCGAGCTGGGCGTCGCCGTCGTCGGTGAACAGGTAGGTCAGCGTGAAGGGTAGGTCGTAGTGGTTGTGAGCGAGTTGACCAGTGGCGAAGTCCAACAGTTGTTGCTCGCTGCGCACCACGCTCGGATCGGATCCCAGCTCGCGCAGCGTCGCCATTCGACGCGCACCGATCACCCGATCGGTTTCCTCATTGACCACGCAGAGCATGCCGACCACGCTCGCGGCGTCGTCGCGCAACGGGCTGTAGGAGAACGTGTGGTAGCTCTCTTCGCTGTACCCCGATCGCTCCAGCAGGAGCATCAGCGCCTCGTCCCAGGTCGCCTCCCCGGTGGACAGCACGCGCTCGATCCGGGGGCTGACGTCACTCCAGATCTCCGCCCATACTTCGCCTGCCGGGCGGCCCAGCGCCCAGGGATATTTGAGTCCGAGGGTCTCGCGGCGGTAGGCGGCGTTGCAGAAGAATGTCAGGTCGGGACCCCACGCCATCCACATGGCAAACCGCGACGACAGCAAGATGTTGACGGCCGTTCGGAGGCTCTGTGGCCATCCTTCGACCGGGCCGAGCGGCGTGGACTTCCAGTCGACAGCCGCTAGATCGCGTCCGATCTCCTGATCTGCCCGAAAAACCACTGAGGTCCCTCTCGAACTGTAAAAGTCCCTCGGATTCGATTGCCTGCCGCTGCCCGCACTGGTCAGCGTCGTTCTTCCAAGACAACCATCCGCCGAGGTACCGCGGCCAGCTTTTGCCGAAAGGTCGATTACCCACGACACCGCATCTCTGAACGTCCGCGTGGCGATGCGGTACTTTGCCGCGTCTTGGTCGAGAATGCCCTATGGCGCCAACCCGAGCCGTTATTGACTACGTCGCCGCGGCTGAGCGCAGCGTCATGATCGCGGCTCTCTTGGGTATAGCCGCCGCTGCGTCGTTGGTCGCATCGGCCGGTGCCGTTTACGCTGCCCCGCGTAGTCCCGCCCCCGACGCCAGCCACGAGGTCGAAACCTATGGCGACCCCTCGGCGGCCGCGCCCTACTGGCGCCAGCAACATTCCTTCGATTGCGGGGAGATGGCGGTCGCCGAGGTGGTCGGGCAGATCACCGGTCATGAGCCTGACGAAGAGCGGATAACGGCCTTGGCCCAAAGCACCTCGAGCACGACGGGTCCCGGACCGATTCTGAAACACACCGGTGGAACCGATATCCATGACCTGCCCGTGCTGCTCGCGCACTACCGAATCAAATCCGACAACATCCAGACCAGCATCAAGGCACTGGAGCAGGACCTGCTGCAAAATCGCAGGGTCATCGTGCTACTCAACGCCGAAACCATCTGGAACCGGCCCGGCCAGCGGAACGCCGCGAACCACTTCGTCGTTGTCACCGGCATAAATCCCAAAGCAGGTGTTGTCCACCTCAACGACAGCGGCATCGTTAGCGGCCGCGATGAGCAGGTTCCCATCGCCAGGTTCGAGCAGGCCTGGGCGATTAATCACAACTCGGCAATCGTGACGGCCTGACAGCAACGACTGCGTTGCCGATACGCTAGCGATCACATCGACGAGACGGAATGCGGGAGGCATAGCCATGCGTGAGCCTCAGAACGTGGCGTCGATTCGAGCAGAGCTCGAGAAACTGATGTCGTCAGATCTGCGCGCATTGACAGCGCAATCCGCGCATGTCGGGCACTATTTCGCTCGTCAGCACGATCTGCACAGCACTGACCTTCAGGCGTTGCTACACATCATGGTTGCCGAGACAGCCGGGGAACCGCTGAACTCCAGCCAGTTGCGCGAGCGCATAGATATCTCTAATGCCGCAATCACCTACCTGGTTGATCGAGTGAAAAGCGCCGGCCACGTCCGACGTGAAGCGCATCCGACGGACCGGCGAAAGTCGTTGCTGCGCTTGGAGGAAAACGCCATGGCGCTCGGTCGAGAGTTTTTTGGCCCGCTCGGTGCTCATCTACATTCGGCACTCGCTGATCTGCCCGACGATGATTTGCTTGCCGCCCACCGGGTGTTGACGGCAATGGCCGGCGCGATGTCGACTTTCGAGGACGAGCTGCGATTAGAGCCCGCCCAGGCAGCAAACAGCGGTCGCCGAGGTCGCAGGCGAACCGACCGCCAGCTCCCGGGCTGACCGTCATTCGGGAGCTGGCCGACCAGAGAGACGAGCACAGATCGCCGGCAGCTCGGCGTAGGTGATGATTCCCGGCGCAGCGGCGCACACCTGTGGAATCGCATTCACCAATGGCGCCGCGGTGATGCGGAGGCCGATGCCGCGCATCCGCTCGGGAGTCAAGTTGGCAAGGTCATCGTCCGTGGGCATGAGGTCGACCTTCACGTACACGGTCGGATTTCCGACGACCTCGATGCGGTATCCGTGTTCGACCTTCCACGGCGGGTCCAGGGCGTGGGTGGCAACCCAGCGCTGTTTCACGGCGAGCACCTCGTGGCCGCCAACCACGCCGTACCACTTGACGTCCATGCCGCCGACGTGCCCGATCGGTATTGAAACCCCGTCGGCAACAACATTTTCGGTGGCGTACGCGAAGTCGATATCGGACCGGATCTCGTCAAGCTCGATCCGCATCAAACGAGCGAAGAGATCGACCGCCTCGGCGAATACGCTGGTGCCACGGCGTACATCGTCGGCATGCCCTGGGTCGTCTCTAGGTCGCCCCCAGCCGACGGACTGGAAGTTAGCGTCACCGATGAACTGTGATACGTCGACCGATTCGGTCATCGACGCTTTGCGCACGTCGGTCGACACTCCGCTGGAGATTGCCGCGACCATCTGGGCGAATCCCGGATTCATCCCGCTGCCGAAGATCGTCGCGTTGCCCGCGAGCGCCGCGGCCTGCACAGCTGCCCGATCGCTGCCAGACAGATTGATGCCCGTCATGAACTCAGCGCTGGTGACGATGTTGACCCCGGCCCGCAGAATCTGCTGCACCTCAACGACATTGAAGCGCAGCGGTGTATAGACGACGCAGTCCGGTGCAGGCGTCATGAGTGAGTCGACATCATTGGTTGCCCGAACACCGAGCTCCCTGCCGAGGTTGCACAACATTCCAACGTCGACGCCGACCTTGTCCGCTGAATACGCATACGCCCCGACGAGCACAAAATCGGGCCGATTCAACAGCGCCTTCACTACTTCGACAGCGACGTTGCCCGTCGTCCATTGCACCACGCGCAGCGCGTCTTCGGTTCCGTCAGTCATCCGCGGTAACCTCCCTGACCGAGACGTTGCGCGACGAGTAGCGCTTCGGCATGGTCACGCCGGTCGCTCGGGGCCGGACGGTTCCAGGTACGCGACGATCGCACTGGTTAGTCCCTGCCGCGCCAAATCCAGGTCGTAATAGCTGCCGAGCTGACGCTCCGAGGTGATGCCGCGCATCGCGCCCGGAATGAATGTGGCGACCTCCCGCACTCGTTCGGGGTCAACGTTCAAGTCAGCGAAGGCATTCTGGCAGGTTGCCAGCCAACCTCGGCCCCACGACTGAAGTTCCGCCGACGTGCGCGGGTAGAGGCGTTCGAGCTCGGCAGGGTCGCGTGGAAGCGCGGCGCGCAGGTTCTCGATCGCCCGCGAGTCTGTGGCTGTCAGGCCGTCGTACAGTATCTCGATGATGGCCGCGACCCGCTGCCGCAGTGGCGCCGTCGCGTTGGCGGATACAAACACGTCTGCCCGGTGCTCGGCGGTGCGGTGCAACACCGCGGCCCACAAGCCATCGGCATCGCCGAACTGATACTTCACCACCCCCCAGGTGGCTCCGATCTGTTTGGCGATCCGATTTGCCGACACCGCGCCGGGATCGCCGCTGGCCAGTGCCTTCAAGGCGGCTTCCAGCAGGCTCTCACGGGTGGCATCACCGCGCCGGTTGGTGCGCTGAGATTGAGCCCCGGTGCCGGCCATCTTGCAGATGATACGGCCTGGCCGTGCGACTGTTCCGCAGATTCACAGACACCTCTTTGATTTTCTGATTGAGCGAACTATGCTCCTCGTCGAGACGACTTTGGAGCGCAGCCCAACACACGTCAGCTTGAGGAGTTGTGATGGCGAAACCGCCGCTGTCGATGAAGCCGACCGGTTGGTTCCAGGTCGCGTGGTCGGAAGAAATCTCGGTGGGCGACGTGCACAAGATGCGCTACTTCGGCCGAGAAATGGTGGCGTGGCGGGCGCAGTCGGGCCGTCTGACGGTGATGGACGCCTACTGCGAACACCTGGGGGCTCACCTGGGTTTCGGTGGTCATGTCGAAGGCGAGGTCATCGAGTGTGCGTTTCACGGCTGGCAGTGGAACCACGAGGGCCGCAACGTCTGCATTCCCTATGAGAAGCGGCCGAACCGCGGACGCAAGATGCGCACCTATCCAGTGGTGGAACGCAATGAGTCGGTTTACATCTGGCACGACGTCGACGGTCGGGATCCGTTCTTCGACGTGCCCGACGTTTTCGCCAGCTTCGAAGACGGCAGCAGCGTGGCCGACTACTACCCGCGCCAGAGCCTGCACGAGCCGAATCGGGAGTTGCATCCGCAGTACGTCATGGAAAACGGTGTGGACGTCGAACATTTCAAGTTCGTGCACAAGACTCCGATCGTGCCGGTGTTCACCCGGCACGATTTCAACCAGCCGACCTCGTACGTGGACTTCACCATCACTTTCGAGGGCGACGAAAACCAGTCGATCGACGACATCGAGAGCGGTGTCAAGGCGATCAATGGCGGCCTGGGCATCGCGGTGACCAAGAGTTCGGGAATGGTGGACAACCGGACTATCTCGGCGACCACCCCGGTCGACGACTACACCTCCGATGTGCGCTTCACGGTGTACATCGGCCGTGTGCCCGGCAAGGATGCCCCCCGGCACGAAACCAAGGCTCAGGAGTTCGGCCAGGAGGTCATCCGACAATTCCAACAGGACGTCCACATTTGGTCGCACCAACGGTATTCGGATCCACCCGCACTATCCCCCTCAGAGTTCAAGGGCTTCACAGCGATTCGCGAGTGGGCCCGACAGTTCTATCCCGACGGACGAGGCGGCAGTGCCGCCGAACTGCAATCCGTAACCGCTGAGGCTCACTGAACTCGATGACGACTACGAGATCATCAACCGAAAGGCCGAATCGTATGAACGCTCCCGTCCGCGTCTTCCAGGTGGCGACCGGCAACGTCGGCTCCGAAATGATCAAACGAATCGGCAACAGGACCGACCTCGAACTGGTTGGGCTGCATTGCTATTCGGCGGAGAAGATCGGACGCGACGCCGGCGAGATTGTCGGCTTGCCTCCGATCGGAGTGAAAGCCACCGGAACCATCGAGGAGATCGTCGCCGCCAAACCGGACGTGCTGACCTTCCACGGCGTCTTCCCCGACGAGGACCTCTACGTCAAGGTCCTCGAGGCCGGGATCAACATCGTCACGACTGCCGACTGGATCACTGGCTGGCACCGTGACAAGAACCATCCGCACGCGTCCGGCAAGCCGGTGACGAAACTGCTGGCCGAGGCCTGCGATAAGGGTCAGGTCAGCTTTTACGGCACCGGCATGAACCCGGGCCTGAACCAGATCCTCGGCGTCGTGTGCTCTTCCGATGTCGCCGAGATCGAGAACGTCACGACGCTCGAGTCGGTCGACGTGTCATGTCATCACAGCAAGGACACCTGGATTGAGGTCGGTTACGGCCTGCCCGTCGACGACCCAAGCATCCCCGGCAAGTTAGAGAAGTACACCCGCGTATTCGCCGACAGCGTGCTGATGATGGCCGATTGCTTCGATATCGAACTCGACGAGGTCAAGTTCAGCTACGAGCTTGGTGCCTGCACCAAGGACGTCGACCTGGGCTGGTACCACATGCCGAAGGGCTCTCTTGGCGGCAATTACATCAAGTACCAGGGCTTGGTCAACGGCGTGCCCAGAGTGGAGACACATCTGGAGTGGCAGATGACGCCGCATACCGACCCCAGCTGGGATATCAAGGGCTGCTACATCACTCAGATCCAGGGCGACCCGTGCATCTACAACAAGCACATGATCTTTCCGAAGCCAGGTGTCGACCTGTCCAACCCTGACAACTTCGCCTCTATCGGCATGACCGTCACGGGCCTGCCCGCCCTGAACGCCATCAAGTCCGTCGTCGACGCCCCGCCGGGGCTGCTGACGAGCGCCGACTTACCACTGCGCGGCTTCGCCGGCCGCTTCAAGGTCTAGAGGGACGGCTATCTCATACGACACGATCATCCGGAACGGACGTTGGTTCGACGGGACGGGGAAACCTTCAGCCATCCGCAACATCGGAATCTCCGCCGGACACGTTGCCGCAATTTCGCCTGATGAACTCGATGATGCTGGATGCGCCAACGTTATCGACGCGTCCGGGCAGTGGGTTGTCCCGGGATTCCTCGACATTCACACGCATTACGACATCGAGGTTTTAGAAGGCCCGGGGCTGGCAGAGTCTGTTCGTCATGGTGTGACGACGGTGGCAACGGGTTCGTGCTCGATATCGACCATTTACGTCGATGCCGAAGAAGCCGGCGACCTCTTCGGCCGGGTCGAAGCGATACCCCGCGACCACGTGATCAAGTCGATCGGCGCCCATAAGACGTGGGGCAATGGCGAGGAATACATCGCCGCGATCGAGAACCGGCCGCTCGGCCCGAACCTGTGTTGCTTCATCGGCCATTCCGACATCCGCACCGTCGTCATGGGACTCGACCGTTCCACCAACGACGACATCAAGCCGACCCGTGCCGAGATAGCGCGCATGGAGCGGATGCTGGCCGAGGCGCTGGATGCCGGCTTCATCGGGTTGTCGACCAATCAACTTCGGTTCGACAAACTCGACGGCCAGGTTTGCCGTTCGCGCACACTTCCCTCTACTTACGCCAAATGGCGAGAGAATCGTCGGCTCAAGAAGCTGGTGCGCGCGCGGGGCCGCGTGCTGCAATCGGCCCCCGACATCGGCATGCCGCTCAACCTGGTGTTCCAGGCACTGCAGTCGATCGGGCTGTATCGCAAGCCGTTGAAGACCAGCCTGCTGGCCGCTGCCGACGCCAAGTCAAATCCGCTGGCGCCCGCCATCCTCAAGGGACTGGCGACGGCGGTCAATACCCTCGGCGCCAACTTCCGCTTCCAGCACCTGCCTGTCCCGTTCACCGTCTACGCAGACGGCATCGACTTCGTCATCTTCGAGGAGTTCGGTTCGGGACAGGAAGCGATGCACCTGGCCGAGTGCCTCGAACGCGATGAGTTGATGCGCGACGAGACCTATCGGCGACGGTTCCGCAAGGACTATGACAAGAAGTTCGGAATCCGGGTCTGGCATCGCGACTTCTTCGACGCGATCGTCACCGACTCTCCGGATTCATCCGTGGTCGGAAAGTCGTTCGGCGACATCGGCGTTGATCGCGGCGGACTGCACCCCGTCGATGCCTTCCTCGACCTCGTACTCGAACACGGCACGAAGCTCCGCTGGTTCACCACCATCTCCAACCACCGCCCCGATGTGCTGAAGAAGTTCGCGACCGAGCCATTCATCCAGTTGGGGTTCTCGGACGCCGGGGCGCACCTTCGGAACATGGCCTTCTACAACATGGGATTACGCCTGCTCAAGCATGTGCGCGACGCAGAGTTGGCCGGAACGCCTTTCATGACTATTGAGAGGGCCGTACACCGCCTCACTGGCGAAATCGCTGACTGGTACGGAATCGACGCCGGCCATCTGCGCGTCGGTGACCGGGCGGACCTGTCGATTATCAATCCGGAGCATCTCGACGACTCGTTGGACGCCTACGCCGAAGAGCGCGTCGAACAGTACGGCGGGCTGTCCCGCATGGTGAATCGCAACGACGCGGCCGTCGTTGCGGTCTTCATCAGCGGCCAACAGGTGGTGACACGCGGTGAGCCCACCGACGCCCTCGGGCGGGTGCGCACGGGTAGCTTCCTGCGGGTGGGCAGACGATCGCCGGCGGTGGCTGCGCACGCGGCTGATTCCGACCTAAAACGCTTGCAGCCCAATGCCATTCCGAGTTCCTGAGCGTGGACGCAGATTTTTGGAGCGTGCGGGGCGGGCGAGACGACGATGCGTGCAGCAGTTCTGACCGACTTCGGTTCCGCGTTGCATATCACCGATATGCCCGACCCGCGTCTCGTCGTGACAATCGGGTGACCCGACTCGTGGTCTGCGCTAATCGCCAACGGCGCTCAGTGACTTACTCGTAAGGCGGAAGCTCGCCTTTATGGCTTGGGCAGTAGACGTCCACTGTTGCGGTGATGAATCTGACTGCAGTTCTTCTCACGCGGTCGGGAATTAAGCGTAAACGCGGATTGTCCGCATACCCACGGTTCATCTCGTCGTTTACCAAGGCGTCGATCGGGGTGCCGCCATTGGCTTCGCCACAAATTTGATGGGCTCGGGCTACGACACCAACCACCTCACCGTCATCGATGGGCGGAATCTGTTCTTGGTCGAGCAGCGCCAGGAACTGATCCTGCTGGCTTGGGTCGGCGCCTGCCGTGCCAGCGCAAAGAATTGCCGCGGTCAGCACCACCGAGGCGCCAAGAAGAGCGTCTGCAAGGTTGGTGATGCCGGTGCGCATGGCAGTCACCACCGCCGACGAGTGAGTTGGCTGACCATGATGTCTGCGGCGTCGCCGAGCAATTCGTCGTCACCAAGACTGACGGCGGCACCGAATGTTAAAAGCATGTGGGTGGGCACCGAGTAATTTCAATATCAGGGACTTCAACGATCGTCGCCGACCGGCTGTCGGGTGAGTTTTTGGCGGCCAACTGATGGCAGACGGTCCCGTCGAAATCTGAAGGAGCTGGAATCGTGTATTGCCAGGGTTGCCCTGGGCACCGGTTATATTGCGGTACGAAAATGGGGCGGGCCGGGGCGCTACCTGTGCCGAACTCGAAACCAGCCAGATCCAGACCTCCAGACGCGAAGGCCGCCGTTGCTACCCCCGCGTTTGGTGTCCGTTTCATGTGCATCATGTGTGGATGCTACGACTGAGGCAGCGCCTGCCGATCACAACTGTGTAAATCTCGGTTGTGCATGAGACGTCGCCCCCGGGAGGGGTAGTGGCCTCAGTCATGTGCCCCAGCGCAGCGGCAGACTGTCCAGCCTGTTCGCCCCCGATGACGGTCAGGAGGAACCGTACCTGGTGCGGTGGGAACTGTCCCTACTGCGGCTGCCAGTCGGCATGCGAGGAGGTAACAAAAAAAAATGTCACCTGACGCCCGGGTCTTGTGCCTGGCGCTAGGTGATCGTCCAACAACTTAGACGTTTTGGCTGCCCAACCTGGTGACAACGCGGCGACAGCAGTTCAATGAGTCATGAGCGAGAGTGGGCGGCTCCGCGTTAGTGAGGGTTTCTGCTTCCTACACGGCCTGTATTTCAGGACAGACGACCGTGCTACCGCTGCGGAAGGTCACTCCGATGACTAACACCAACACGCTTGAGGAGCTGATCGAACAGCGCAACGCTATGTGCCACCGCCGCGAAGCGTTGCGGGCACAGGTTGCGCGGCTCGACGCCGCGATCGAAGCCGTGGACCGGTGGGTCGCGCCACGCTGGAGACCTGACTGGGGTGGGTTAGCCGGCCCCCGCCCTTTGGACCGGGGAGGTAGGGCTGGGGCCGCTCACCTTAAGCGGCGGTGCAGGGAGTGATCCGCATGACGCGGGGCACGTCCCTCGACCACACCGCCGGGCTCAATCAACCACCCCAAGTGACACTTTCGGACTCAGTCAACAAAACAAACGATGGCAACAACTAGAGAACGAACACCGCCTCGTATGAGTACGCGACCAGCAGCGCGGACAGCTGACCGAGAACGTCGACGCGGCGGCTAGTTGACAGTTTGTGCGCCAGGCGCGCCGCGGTTCACGTGGGAGTTGCGGCTGGCGCGGGTACTTCGAACGCGTTGAGCAGACCGCAGACGGAGTGATAGGCGCCAGCGAGCAGGGTCATGTCGACGATTCCGCGGTCTCCGAA
>Ga0302325_10029881_pt1 | contig 11249 bp, 9 predicted proteins | sample Palsa_T0_2_FD_201948 | JGI IMG/M metagenome (GOLD analysis project Ga0302325, IMG submission 201948) | Peat permafrost microbial communities from Stordalen Mire near Abisko, Sweden - Palsa_T0_2 | ecosystem: Environmental > Terrestrial > Soil > Palsa > Peat permafrost | place: Sweden: Abisko...
GAGTGGCTACCTCGGCATTCTGCCGGGCCACGCGCCGCTGATCACCGAGCTGATGATCGGCGAGATCAGCTACAGCCACGACGGCGACACGCATTACTTCGCGGTCGCGTGGGGCTTCGCCGAAGTGCTGCCCGACAAGGTGACGATCCTGGCGGATTCGGCCGAGCGCGCCGAGGACATCGACGTAAAGCGCGCCCAGGAAGCTAAGGCGCGAGCTGAAGAAGCGCTGCGCCAGGCTGCACCCGATCTGGATTATGCCGCTGTGCAGCACGCGCTGCGCCGCGCCGAGGTCCGCCTGGAAGTTGCCGCCCGCGCAGGTCATGTCGTCGCAGCTGCGCGCTAAAGCTCACCAGCGATAATCGAGGCCCATGATTTCCGGCGCCCCGCACGCAGCTCGCTGGATTCGTTCCGAGCCGCGGCGATCTTTGCCCGCGCCCGATCTCGATCGCCTTCTCCGCCACGCGCTGGGCAATTGCACGGTCATCGAGGTGCAGCCGCTCACCGCTGGCTTCCGCAACGCAAATTTCAAGGTGCGCCTGGACACCAGAGATGGCTGGATTGTCGTACGAATCTATGAGCACGACGCATCTTTGTGTCGGAAGGAAATCGACCTGCCGCGCGTGGTCGCCGTTACCGTCCCGGTTCCGCAAGTAATCTTCGCAGAGCCGTCCGGTCTTGACGGTCTTCCTCCGTTTCTCCTGATGCAGTATGTGGAAGGCATCAGCTTTCACGATCTGCAGCGGAACGGAGATCACGAAGCCATCGCGCAGGCCGCGTTCGCCGTTGGCGAAACACTGGCAGCGATCGGCCGCATCACGTTCCCCAAGTCAGGATGGCTCGGCCCCGGGCCGACAGTTACCGCGCCGCTGTTGGACGGCGCCGATCCCACTCCGCGCTTCGTCGACTTGTGTCTGGCATCGACGAACCTGCAACGCCGCATGCCGGCCGCGTTGCGCCATCGCGTCAGCGCTTTGCTGTGGGCAAGAGCGCAGCAGCTTGCGGAACTCGACGCTCAGACGTCGCTGGTGCACGGCGATTTCGGCAAACGCAACTTGCTGGTGCAGTGCGATGACGGCCGATGGTCCGTGGCAGCAGTCCTCGATTGGGAGTTCGCACTCTCGGGCTCGCCGCTGGCCGACCTCGGCCATTTTCTCCGCTATGAGTGCGCTGCGCGGCCCGGTGCCGAGCCCAACTTCTCGCGGGGTTATTCGCATGCCGGCGGAATCTTGCCACCGGAATGGCGGCTCATTGCGCGGCTGGTAGATCTCACCGCGCTATGCGAAAGCCTTACGCACGATGAGCTGCCAGACGCCGTGACTGCCGAGTTGGTGGAGTTGGTCCGCGCCACCGTCGAGGACCGCGATCACGTGTTCGCCTGAAACTCCTCTCGAAGATACGCTCGTCTCGCAGCTCACCGCGCCAGCCCGACCGCAAAGGTCGCCGCAAACACCAGCACCAGCGCCAGACGCCAGCGCCTTCCTTCCGGCAGCGGACCGCCGCCTGCCATCCGCGGTGGCACCCAAAACAGCGCAACCACCGCCAGGATCAACGCCGGAACCAGCAGGAAGGCCAGCAGGGCATAGTGCGAGCCATCCAGCGCCAGCAACCTGCCTTGCCGCAGCGGCTTGGCCAGCGCGTCTCCCAAAAACCAGCACAATATAGCGCTGCCCGCTGCCGCCAACGCCCCCAGCAGACGCAAAATTGGAGATGTCATCGGCAATCGCTAGCAGTGTACCAGCCGCTATCTGGAGCACGGAAGCCCGCGGCCAGCACTTTCACCGCGTTGTAACAACGCAGTTCTGTTCGCAGCCGTGACGACGCCGCGCAGGCAAGAATTCTCGCGCCGCTCGCCAGCGCCAACCGTCAGCACTGCTCGCCAGCCCAAGCCCTAGCGCGCCGGGGTCACCGCGTTAGGGCCCACGCGGCTCAGCTTCCACGGCTTCGGCTTCGCCATTCCTGGCGGCATCGACATGGCCACCATCTTCAACTCGGCAGTGTCCGCACCTGTCAGCCGCATCATATAGCGATCAGTCTGCTGCGTGCCATTGTCCTTCACCGTGATCAGCAGGCCGTCGCCGTTGAGCACCGCGCTGTCCACCGCGCCCACCACCTGCTCCTCGCCCACGCTTTTGATCTCGCCCTGATCGGTAAACTTCATATCGTTCAGGTGCTGCACCATGCCCGCCATCGCGGTGCCTTGCTGGTTCAGCCGCACCGTCAGCCAGGCATGGCCGTCGAAGGTCCCAATCCACGCGCCCGCATAGCCCGCCAGCGGGGACTTGCGCGCCGGAGCATTCTGCATTCCCGGGGTCATGGAAGTTTGCGCCAGCCCAACCATCGCCAGCCCTACGATGAACACTGCAACGGGTATGATTCGCTTCATTGTGATTTCTCCTCTGCGTACGCTTGAAAATTGTACTCCAGAGAGGTTGGGTTTGCGCGCGCCCCTCCAACCCTCCGCGTCGCTCCACAACCGGCAACCGATTGTCATCCCGACCGACGGCTTCAGCCGGATCGAAGGGCCCTGCTGTTCCCCGGATGCGGGGACGATTTGCCAACCGCCCGTCCGACAACTGACAACAGACAACCGACAGCCGCCTCTCACGCCCGCTCCTCGTCCTTCACCTCGACGCTCTTCACGCTCTCCGGCTTCTTATTCCCGGCCAGGCTTCGGATCATGGCCTGCGCCGCCTTCGCTCGCGCCGCAGCTTTATTCATCTCGCGCAAGTTCGCCGCCGCGCCATACAGCGCCGCCAGCATCACCCGCGCGCGTGACCCGGCAATCAGCCCGGTCGAGACCCCATTAATCAGCTGCATAAATCCAATCTGGATGGCCTCGCCATTGTCCAGAAACGGCAATTCAAGATGGCCGTACGGCTCGCCGGTTGTGCCGTTGTAGTGCAGTCCAAAAAGGTCAGTCTTAGGAACCAGCTTCCGTATCGTCGTGTGGTGATAGCAATACTGATGATTGCGCATTGCCGGCGAGCCGCAGCGCGTGCCGTCCGGCCTCAGAAACATACAAATTGGAACATCCATGGGGGTACCCCCCTCCCTAGTAGTTAAAATCTTCGCTTTCAATATTATGTCCGCAAAATACTGATATCATTGCACTTGCTCCGTCGATTATCGTCCTTATTTTCAGCAGCTTACAGCGCATCCCCGCAAAATATTAAGACCATTGCACTTGCCTTCCGTCAGCAAAGCTAATACCTTCAGCAGCTTACAGTCGTAATCCGCAAGATATTGAAATTATTACGCTTGCTTTATGCAAGAAATATTAATTTTTTCAATAACTTAAAGCTGTCGGGAATCAATATTTTGCGAGCTCCTACGTTTACATATACTTACAGAATCAGCCACTGACGTCTGGCCATTAGCGTCTGGCCACTAGCGACTGACCACTGATTTGTCATCCCGACCGAGGACTTAAGTCCGAGCGGAGGGATCTGCGGTTCCCGGGCGAGGCTACGATGTACCACCGCGTCCGCCTCCCGACACCCGTCTTCCAAAAATACAAAGGGACAGGAGAACCCAACTGGTCCTCTCTGTCCCTTTGCCGATCCAAGTATGACCCTGTACCACTATCAGGTCAAGTGAATACGCCACCAAAATGCAACGCCATTCCCACAACGGAACTCCCTTGGGCCAGAGAATTTCGGGCGTGGTAGAAAATCCCTCGAACGCCGACGAAACCAGCCGCGCGTTGTCGCCTCCGAGTGCGACGTGCTGCGGAGCTATAATTACGCCCACAAATGGCACTCTCCCCTGGCACCAAACTCGGTCCATATGAAATCCTCGCGCTGCTGGGTGCGGGCGGCATGGGTGAGGTGTATCGCGGGCGCGATACGCGGCTCAATCGTGATGTCGCGATCAAAGTGCTGCCAGAGGCCTTGGCCAATGATGCCGACCGACTGCGGCGTTTCGAACAGGAAGCACGCACCATTGCGGCGCTGAACCATCCGAACATCCTGGGAATCCATGACATTGGTGCGCACGACGGTGCGCCGTTTCTGGTCAGCGAATTTCTTGAAGGACAAACCCTGCGGAATAAACTCGAATCAGGGCCTCTGCCCTTGCGGCGCGCCATCGAATACGGGCTCGGCATAGCGCAGGGACTCGCAGCGGCTCACGAGAAAGGAATCGTGCACCGGGATCTGAAGCCGGAAAACGTATTTGTCACTCGTGACGGACGGGTTAAAGTGCTGGATTTCGGGCTGGCGAAGCTGGTTAGGCCGGAAGAAAACCACGAAACTGCGGTGACCCTGCCGGGTATGGTGATGGGTACCGTGGGCTACATGTCGCCGGAGCAAGTGCGCGGTGAACCGAGTGACGCGCGATCGGACATTTTCAGTTTCGGTGCCGTGTTGTACGAGATGCTCACCGGCAAACGCGCCTTCAAACGCGCGACCTCCGCAGAAACCATGACCGCAATTTTGCGCGAAGAGCCAGCGGAACTCAGCGAAACCGGCTGGCAAGGTCCGCTGGCACTGCAACGGATTCTTGCGCGATGCCTGGAAAAAAATGTCGAACGGCGATTCCAGTCGGCCAGCGATCTGGCGTTTGCCATTGAATCGCTGAGCGGAACTTCGACGGCGAAGAGTGTGCCGCAGCCGAGGTCAAGGCGAGCGTGGTTGCCGTGGCTCATAGCCGCCGCTCTGCTGGTGGGAACGGCGGTCTGGGAAATGGTTCGCCCGGCGCCCGCGCCGGCCAACCCGCTCGAAAAAGCGCATTTCACACGTGTGACCGACTTCGAGAGCGTGGAAGCCGCGATTTCGCCCGACGGCAGGTTCGTGGCGTTTGTCTCCGATCATGACGGCCCCTTCGATGTCTGGCTCACCCAGGTCGGTACCGGACGCCTGATTAATCTGACTCAGGGGAACGCGGGCCCGTTGCCTGGGCCCTTACGAAACGTCGGTTTTTCGGGCGACGGCTCGGAAATTTGGATCGGCGGTGGTGATGTGGGGCTGCGGCTGCGGCTGATGCCCCTGACGGGAGGTACGCCACGTAATTTCCTCAGCGAAGACGTCGCCAGTGTGGCCTGGTCACCGGATGGCGAGCGCATTGTCTATCATACCTTCCGTAATGGCGACCCTATGTTCGTGGCGGACCGCACTGGCGCCAATGCACGGCGCATATTCGGGGACCAGCCGGGACTTCACAACCATTTTCCAACTTGGTCGCCTGACGGCCGCTGGATCTATTTCGTGCATGGGACACCAGCGACGAGGGAGATGGATTTATGGCGCATAGACCCGGACGGCCGGAACCCAGAGCGTCTCACGCAACGCAATACAGACATCGCGTATCCCACGCCATCCGGCAATAACACAGTGTTCTACGTGGCGCGGGACGGGGACGGTTCTGGGCCGTGGCTGTGGGCGTTTGATCTGAAACGCATGGACGCGCGGCGTGTGAGCATCGGTCTCGAGCAATATACGTCCGTGCAAGCCAGCGCGGACGGCCGTAAGCTGGTGGCCACCATCAGCAATCCCGTGGCAAGACTTTGGACTGTTCCGATTCTTGATCGCGTCGCCGGCGAAAGCGATGTAAAGCCGTTTGCCGTGCCGACCGTGCGGGCACTGGCGCCCCGTTTCGGTGGCTCCTCGCTGTTTTATTTATCTTCCCTCGGCACGGGCGACGGACTGTGGCGCCTTCGGGACGGGCAGGCCACTGAGGTCTGGAAGGGTGCCGATGGCGCTCTGCTGGAAACGCCCGCTGTTTCACCGGATGGAGGTCGCGTGGCCATTGTGCTCCGCCGGAGCGGGAAACGCCAACTACATGTCATCTCTTCAGACGGCGCCGAACTCCAGCCCATCGCGGAGGGAATTGTCGCCCAGGGTTCGAGTTGCTGGTCGCCGGACGGCAGATGGATCGTCACTGGTGGCAGCGACGCTGCCGGTCCCGGGCTTTTCAAGATTCCGTTGGACGGCGGATCGCCAATTCGCTTGGTCGCCGGGCAAGCCCTCAATCCAGTCTGGTCGCCGAATGGAAGCCTGATCGTATATGCGGGTACGAATGTGAGCACCTTCGCTCCGCTCCTCGCCGTACGTCCGGACGGAACCAGCGTCGCATTGCCCCATATCAGCTTGCGGCGCCTGGGCGAGCACGTGCGCTTCTCGCCGGATGGCAAGAGTCTGATCTACATGCAGGGTCTGCTCGCATCACAGGACTTCTGGCTACTCGATCTCGCCTCCATGAAGTCGCGCCCCCTCACCAGTCTGCAAAACCGTGCCGCCATGCGGACCTTCGACGTCACAAGCGACGGGAAACAAATCGTCTTTGACCGCTTACGCGAAAACTCGCAGGTCGTCATGATCGATCTTCCCAAGGAAGAGCCTTAATCCAGCAGGCCGTCACGCCCCGAGCTGCGCGACGTATCTTGAAATGCCTGACTTACTAGCGACGCCGAAACAGCTAAGCCTTAAGGAAGCCCTGATTAGTCGGGTTTTGAAGGGGACGGCCTTCAGGCCGTCCGTAAATACCGGAATATCAAGGCGGCTTTAGCCGCTGAGGGACTTCGCCGTGACTTGATCAGGCCTTCATTAGGTAGCGCTTATGGAGCATCCGACCTAGCCTTGACGAGGCTGTTACGAAACGCCGTTCGCGGTTGCATCGGTGGAACAAAGCGTAACAGGAACAACTTGACCGGCTGCGGAAAACGTCCGCTCTGAACGCTTTGTAACAGGGCACGACTCTTAGTCGTGCCCATAGGCTGTTCATTTTTTCATCACGAGCCGGCTTCAGCCGGCGGCACAATGCGCTGTTCCAACTTTCGCCCCGCGCTTCAACCCACCGTCTGGCGCGCCCGCTCCAGGTTGACGTTCTGTCCCGGAGGCTCCGTCTTGCCTTGCTTCTCCAGCGAGTCGATGGTTGCCAAAACCATGTTGGTCACATGCTCGATTCCGTGATCGGAGTTCAGCATCAAGTGATAGAGCCGGCGGCACGGCCACTCCGCATTGAAGTATTTGCGCACGAAAGCGGCGCGCTCCTTGTCGATGGTGTCCACCATCTCGGTCGCATCTTTCTCGCTCATCTTCAGCTTGATCAGCCGCTCAATCTTTTTCTCGCGCGAGCCGTACACGAACAGGTGAAAGGTGTCGGGCCGCGCTCGCAGGATGTATGGTGCGCCGCGCCCCACGATCACGCAGTTACCTTCCCGCGCTTTCTTCTCGATCACCTCTTGCGCGTGCGCGACCAGTTCGTCGGCGTCGAAGATCCTATCGTCGGAGATGGGCAACGAACGTTCGTGGCTGCCGCGCCAGAAAACTTTCGCCAGCCGGTGCAACAGCGGATCGCACTTTTCCTCGCAACGCGCCACCGCGTGCTCGTCCACCGAGGCCAGCTTCGCAATCTCACACGTCAGTTGCTGGTCCAGCAACTGCCAGCCCTTGCGGCGCGCCAGCTCCGCGGCAACGATGCTGCCGCCCGCGCCATATTCGCGCTCCACGGTTATGATCCTGAACACTCCCCACCTCTGCCTAAAATAATACTCCGCTTGTCCATAGCTGATAAGGAGCGGCGTGCGCCCCGTGGCCTTCGCGGGCGGCATCCAACTGGAACTTTGCGTTGCCTTCTGTTAGCCGACAACCACGGAAACCGACCGGGGAGATTCCGCATTTGTGCAGACCCAGCGCGTTTCTCGTCCCTAATCCGTTTCGATCTCGCAAAACCGGACATGCGGACCAACTCGATCTTCAGCATATCCCACTCGCGCATTTTTCCGCACGGCGAGCCTATCGGAATGTACGATGAGTTGGACCGATGGGTCCAACAGCAGTACCAATTGTCCCAGCTGAGCGAAGGGTTCATGAATATCCTCGTCCGCTTAGATCACTGGAGGGAGCAAGGCGCGATATCGCCCCAGCAGCACGTGTACCTGGCGGCCCTCGCCCGCAGAGAGCCTTTTTCGCTTTTCCTTGAGCTGAACATTCTCTTCTATGCTGGCGTACTGGCATTCGTTGCCGGTCTTGGCTGGACCGTCACCACCTACTCGCAACAACTCGGTGACGTTCTCGTCCTCGTCATTCTCTCCGCCATTTTCGCCGCCTGTTTTTGGTACTGCTTTTCACGCGCGCCCGCCTGGTCCCTCGCGCAAACGCCTGCACCCAATGCGGCTTTCGACTACGTGCTTTACCTGGGCAGCCTCGTCTGGTGCATTGAACTCGCTTACCTGGAGAATCGGTTCCGCCTGCTCTCTGGACAATGGGACCTCTATCTGCTGGCGACCGCCGGCTTCTTTTTCTTCCTCGCTTACCGTTTCGACAATCGCTTCGTGCTGTCGCTGGCTTTGTCTTCGTTCGCCGGATGGTTTGGGCTCACCATCTCGCACTGGCCATCGCATCAGGACGCGGCGTACCGGCAATATGCGCTCCTCTACTGCCTGCTGATCGGCGCAGTCGGAGCGCTCTTGCAGTATCGCGGTGTGAAACCCCATTTCTTCGGCACGTATCTCAATATTGCGGCCAACGTTGGCTTTTGGGCGTTGCTCTCGGGCGTGTTTCAGCGCGATGGATACGCCCTATGGTTTCTCGCCTTGCTCATCGCCTGTGCCGTGTCTATCGCCTGGGGCCTGAAGCGCCGGCAATTTGCCTTCGTCGCGTATTCCGCCGTCTACGGATACGTGGGTATCAGCTCGATGCTCATCCGCAATATCCGTGACTTCACTTCTATCCTGACCTATTTCGTCTTCACCGGCGTGGCCATGGTTGTGGGGCTGGTCGTGATCGCGCGCCGCTTCGGGAGGCAGGCGTGAGACTGTACTCTGCCTCCAGCGAAGAGACCCTGCGCGCCCGCACGCTGATCAAGGACTGGGCCGGCGAGGGCATCCTGACCAAGGAGCAGCACCAGCGTCTGGAACAGGAAACGGTTTCCGAGCTGCGCACCACCAACATTTTCCTGCGGCTGGTCCTGTTCCTTTTCACCTTGATCAGCGTATGCGCCGCGGCAGCGCTGTTCCTCGAGATATTTCTTCGACCTTCCTCGGAGCAAACCGACGGCATTTTCCTGCTGATCGGCGCTGCCGTCAGCTATGCCGCCGCCGAGCTTGCCGTTTCCCGCGGGCGTTTGTATCGCTATGGGATCGAGGAAGCGCTCGCCGTCTGCTCGGTTGGATTTCTTTGCCTGGGAATGCAGTTCGCTTTGTTCAGCGGCCATCCTTTGCTGCCGGCTTCGGACGCAGCCCACTCCCTGGTTCCCGCCGCCGGCGTCGTCTTGTCGCTCTGGATTTGGCGCCGCTTCGGGCTGTGGTATGCATTTCTCGCCGCAATGATTTTTGCCGTCTTCCTGTCGGGCTACTGGACCTCGTCCGACGCGGTGCAGCGTGCGCTGGTTGCCGTGTTCTATCTAGTTGGGCTGATCTGTGTGGCCGCGCTGCGTACCCGCCACCGCTTCGATTACCTCGAGGATGCATATTCGCCCGCCGAGGCACTTCTCTGGCTCGGTATCTACCTGGCCATCAACCTCAAACTTTCGCCGTCGAATCTGCCCGCAGGATGGTGGGACTGGGTAGGCAGCGCTGGGGCCGCCTCTGAATATACGAGGCCGTTCTACTGGACAACATGGGCGCTAATCTGGGTCCTGCCGCCCGTCGTACTCGTACGCGGGATTCGGCAGAAGGACCGCTTCGTTATCGCGGTGGGTGCGATTTCCTTCATCCTGACCTTCGTCTCCAATAAACCTTACCTCGGTTGGCCACGGCATACCTGGGACCCGATGCTTCTGGGCATACTGTTGACCGGCGTTGCATTGTTTATTCGACGTTGGCTGGCTCGGGGCCCAGGCGGAGTTCGCGGCGGCTTTACCGCCGCACGCTTATCGGGAAAGGACAAACAGTGGATGAACGCCGCATCCGCCGCATTGGGCCTGGTGACACCTCAGTCAATCACGCCAAGCCCGCAAACCACGAGTGAAGACTTTCACTTCGGTGGCGGAGCTTCGGGAGGTGGCGGTGCCGGTGGCGATTTTTGAAGAACCAAGGAAACTCTGATTGAGCCGGGGGTTCGAAGGGGACGGCCTTGAGAGTGTGAGAACTCAATTTTCGAACTTGCGGTGGAAGGCGAGAGTTTGGGAGATACCAAGATCTGAGCCCGCAGGGCGAAACTACAATAGCCCAGCGCGGAAACGCTGGCTGGGGTGGAAAATACGGCCGAGTCCCCTGGGGGACGGCACAGTTATCACGCAGACACTTCAGGCGGTCCGTAAGAAGCAGCAAAATCGTTGCGGCTTTAGCCGCTAAGGGACTTCGCTTGACTTGATCACAGCCTCCCTTAACTCCCGAGACCGGGTCGCTCAGTACGGAAGATAACGCTCTCGACTCGCGGTGAAAACCCAACGCCAAACTCCACAAGCCGCGCCCTGCCCGCCCGATAACCGAAACTAATCCCTCCCATAAATTCTTTGAATTTCTCATTCCCAGCGAACTCGCGTATCAAAGTTCTTACCAAGCAAATCCGGCAAGCCGCGCGGCCGGCCGGTGCAAGCAATCTCTCCGCAAAGATGTAAAGCTGCGTCTGGAACGGCGCTACTTCGGACTCGTCGCGGTTCAACCGGTTCACTTTCGTTAGTAGGAGTCTTGCATGCGGATGCTTCGAAAGCTTTCACCATTCCTGCTGATCCTGCTCATGTCCGGCACGCTGATCGCGCAAGCCGCTTCGCCTGTGGCGAGCGCGCCCGCTACAAGCAGCCAGATCGCCCAGCTTCAGCAGCAAGTCGCCGACGCCAAGAGCTCTGCCGACAACGCCTGGATGCTGATGTGCTCGGCCCTGGTGTTGCTGATGACCGGGCCCGGTCTGGCGCTCTTCTATGGCGGCCTGGTGCGCAAGAAAAACGTCCTGGCCACCATGATGCAGAGCTTCGCCATGATGGCCCTCGTCACCGTGCTGTGGGCCATCATCGGCTACAGCCTTTGTTTCGGCTCGGGTACCAGCTTCATCGGAGGAGTGGAGCACGCGTTCCTTCACGGCGTGGGCGCTGCGCCCGATGCCGACTACGCTGCCACCATCCCGCAACAGACGTTCATGATCTATCAGTTGATGTTCGCCATCATCACCCCCGCGCTCATCTGCGGCGCATTTGCTGAGCGCATGAAGTTCAGCGCCATGCTGTTGTTCATGACGCTGTGGTCGCTCGTCGTCTACGCGCCCATGGCGCACATGGTCTGGGGCAAGGGTGGATTGCTGAACGCCAGCCTGGGCGGGCGTTTCCCCACCCTCGACTTCGCCGGCGGCACCGTGGTTCACATTACATCGGGA
>Ga0302325_10029882_pt1 | contig 11249 bp, 6 predicted proteins | sample Palsa_T0_2_FD_201948 | JGI IMG/M metagenome (GOLD analysis project Ga0302325, IMG submission 201948) | Peat permafrost microbial communities from Stordalen Mire near Abisko, Sweden - Palsa_T0_2 | ecosystem: Environmental > Terrestrial > Soil > Palsa > Peat permafrost | place: Sweden: Abisko...
GGGGAAGGGAACAGTTCGGTCGCGTCGATCGCGGCGCGCATCCAAGCTTCCGAAAAGGGCGCACGCGTGTTGTGCGATCTTCTGACCGTCATCGGATTCCTGACCAAGCAAGACGGACAATACAGCCTGACACCAGATTCAGCCGCGTTTCTGAATCGCCATTCTCCGGCGTACATCGGAGCGTCGGCCGCGTTCCTAGGCGACCCGCGCGTCACCAGCGGATTCGACGATATCGCGGCCGTGGTGCGAAGAGGCGGTACGCTGACGCGCGAAGGCGGCGAAGTGGAAGCGAACGGCGAGCTGTGGATCGAATTCGCGCGATCGATGGCCACCCTGATGGCGATGCCGGCCGAGCTTCTGGCCAAAGCCATCGGCGCCGATGCCGCCCAGCAGTGGAAGGTTCTCGACATCGCCGCCGGCCACGGGATGTTCGGCATCGCGATCGCGAAGCACAGCCCCGATGCCCAGGTGGTTGCCGTCGATTGGGCGCCGGTTCTGAGCGTCGCACAGGAAAATGCGGCTAAACACGGTGTGGCCAGCCGTTTTTCGATAATCCCCGGCAGCGCGCTTGAAGTGGATTTAGGAAGCGGTTACGATGTGGTGGTCATCGCGAATTTTCTGCAACTGCTGGACGTCCCGGCGATCGCGAACTTGCTCGGAAAAATCTGGACCGCGCTCGCGCCCGCGGGCCGCGTGGTAACGCTCGGCTTCATTCCCAACCAGGACCGAGTCTCGCCGCCCGGCGACGCGGCGTTCGGCTTGATAGCGCTCGCCATGACGGCCGGCGGTGACGCATACACCTTCGCCGAATACGAGCGGATGTTTCGCGAAGCCGGATTTGCGCGCAGCGAGCTCGACCAACTTCGTCCGTCGCCGCAGCGCATAGTCGTATCCTACAAATAGAACTTGATCAATAAACTTGTCTTCGAAAACCTGAAACACAGGCCCATTCGCACGCTGCTCAGCATTTTTGCTATCAGCATCCAGGTGACGATGGTCTTAACGTTGGTCGGCTTAAGCAAGGGTATGCTCAACGACCAAACGCGTCGCGCGCGCGGAGTGGGCGCCGATATCCTGATTCGGCCGCCCGGAGGGGCCATCATTTCCTCGGGCGGGCAAATGCTCGCCAAAATCATTCCGGCGATCATTGACCGGCAGCCGCACGTCAAGGTTGCAAGCGGAACTCTGCTCTACGGTACCGATCTATTCAACTACGTCACCGGCATCGATCTGGCGACGTTCGACCAACTCAATGGGGGATTTCGGTTCGTCCGCGGCGGACCGTTCCAACACCCCGACGACGTGATGGTGGACCAGCTATACGCCAGCCAGCATAAACTGCGCGTCGGCGATACCGCGAACATTATGAACCATGCCTGGCGAGTGTCCGGAATCTACGAACCGGGTATGTTGGCTCGCGTCGTGGTCCCGCTCGCCACGCTGCAGGATCTCACCGGCAACACCGGCAAAGTCAGCACGGTCTATGTGAAGGTGGATGATCCATCTCAGACCGAAGCCGTAATCGCCGAGCTAACAAAGCAGCTGACGGCCTACAAAGTTTATTCCATGGAGGATTATACCTCGCTGTTCTCGCCGGCCAACGTTCCGATGCTGCCTCAGTTCATCGGCGTGGTGATCGGCTTAGGAGTGTTGGTTGGTTTTCTCGTGGTATTCCTCTCGATGTACACCGCGGTGCTCGAACGCACGCGCGAGATCGGGGTGCTAAAGGCGCTGGGCGCGTCGCCGGGCTACATTCTGAATATTCTCCTGCGCGAGACCACGCTGCTCGCCATCGGCGGGTCCGTGCTCGGAATAGCGCTGGCCTACGTCACGCGCTTCGCCATCGCGAGGCTGGTGCCCGGTTCGCTGATCCAGGACATCGTCTATGTTTGGTGGCCCATCGCCGCCGGTCTCGCGATCGTGGGCGCTCTGTTGGGCGCGGTGTATCCCGGCCTCAAAGCCGCGCGGCAGGACGCCATCGAAGCGCTCGCCTATGAGTGACGAGCCGATCATTTCGATTCGGGGTTTGCGAAAGATTTACCACGTGGGCGAAGTCGACGTCCCTGCCTTGCGCGGCGTGGACCTCGATGTCCAACGCGGCGAGTTCGTCTCGATCGTGGGCCCCTCCGGCTCCGGCAAATCCACGCTGTTCTACATCGTCGGCGGCTTGACGCCTCCCACCGCAGGAAGCATTCGAATCGCCGGCCAGGATCTCGCGGGCATGACCGACGCGGAACGCACCGAACTGCGCAAGACCAGCCTCGGGTTCGTTTTTCAGAAGTACAATCTGTTACCCACGCTGACCGCGCGCGACAACATAGAGATTGCCCGCCACATCGCCCACAAGAATGGCAAGCCTGATCCGGCGTTCGAGGATGTATTGAAATTGCTCGGCCTTTCGGGACGTCTCAATCACAGGCCCAACGCGCTTTCGGGCGGCGAGCAACAGCGCGTCGCGATCGCTCGCGCCATCGTGAATCAGCCCGCGATTGTGCTCGCCGACGAACCCACCGGCAATCTCGACACGGAGAATTCGAACACCGTGCTCGGCCTACTGCGTGACTTGAACGAGCGCACCGGCCAGACCATCTTGATGATTACTCACAATCCCGAAGCCGCCGCTTACGGACACCGGTTGGTGCGGATGCGCGACGGCCGGATTGAATGAAGATCAATCCTCGCGCAACGCCATGGCGGGCTGAACGCGCAATGCTCGGCGGGCCGGCACTAAGCACGCAAACATTCCGACCAAAGCCATCAACGACAACGCCAGCGCGTAGGTAGCGGGATCGCGAGGACTCACTCCGTACAGGATCGGCGAAAAGAACCGGCCGAGCGCGAGCGTCAGCGACGCACCCAGAAAACTGGCGCATACCAAGATCAACGCCGACCGGCGCAGCACCAGCTTGAGCACGTCGCCACCGGTGGCGCCGATGGCCACCCGAATTCCGATCTCGCGCGTCCGGCGAGAGATGGCGTAAGCGAGCGTTCCATAAACCCCGGTGGCGGCCAGAATTACGGCCAGGAATCCGAACGCGCCCAGCATGCTCGCCGCGATGCGGGCGGGCATGAGCGGGAAACTCATGTGCTCTTCCAAACTGCCGGATTGGAAAAACGGCAAGGTGGGATCGAGCGAGTTGACCACCTGTGTAACTCGGCGAACAACATCGTCGCCCGCGAGCGGCGAGCGAACGATCACCGAAATTGTCGAATTGTAGTTCTGCGAGCGCGGCCAGAAGAGAGCGGGTTCGGAGACGTCGTTCAAGGATTGATACTTGCCGTCCTGCGCGACGCCGACGATCTCGGTCCAAGCGCCGCGATCGGGCGCGGTGCGAAAGCGTTTGCCGATCGGGTTCTCGCCGGGAAACAATCGCTGGGCGAGGGCCTGATTCACGATCGCCACGCGCGTGCTGTCCGCGCGATCATGCTCGTCGAAATCGCGCCCCGTAATCAGGCGCGTCTGCATGGCTCGAAAGTATCCCGGCGTGACGTCGTAATAGTAGGGGCTCGGCGCATCCGTTCGTTTCGGAACGGGTTTGCCCTCGCCATAGGCGCTTGTGGTCGATTCGCCGACGCCGAGCGGAATCGAGTCCGTGATCCCCACCGCTTCGAACCCAGGCATCTGGCTAAGCTGGTCAAGCAGCCGTCGCTCGAACGCTTTGCCCTGGTCTTCGCTGTATCCGTTCAGCCCGACATCGAAGGATACCGCCTCGGCGTGGCGCGGATTGAAGCCGACGTCGATGGTGGCGGCGCGCTCGAGGCTTCGCACCACCAAAACCGTCCCGACCAGCAGCATCAGCGATAGCGCTACTTGCGCCGCCACCAGCAAGTCGCGCGCTTGGATCCTGCGGAAGCGCTCCGACAACTGGTTCTTCAGCGCCGGAACCAGATCCACGCGGACGGCGTGAAGCGCGGGCGCGAGGCCAAACAGAATCGTCGTCAAGACGCAGGCGCCCACAGCGAACGCGAGCACTCGTCCATCCAGCTCCAGCGATGTTACCACCGGAACATCGATCGGAAGGCGAATCGCGGCCAGAAGCTGGAGAATCCAAACCGCCAGCAGGAGACCCGCCACCGCGCCCGCCATGGCGAGCAGCAGGCTTTCGACCAGGAGCTGCCGGACGAGCTTCCATTTGGGCGCGCCGAGCGCCAGACGAATGGAAATCTCCTTGCGCCGCTCGGTGGCCCGCGCCAGCAACATGCCGGCGATGTTCACGCAGGCGATCACCAGCACCAGGCCGGCCACGCCCATCAGAACCGACGCGAACCCGATGATCGGGCCGCGCAAAAAGTCCCCCGCCAAACCGGGCGGCGAAAGATTGATCCGCATTCCCTCGTTGTCCTTGTCCACGCGCGCGAGATCCGCGGCGATGGCGTTCAAATCGGCTTCGGCCTGGCGCTCGGTCACGTCTGGTTTCAGACGGCCGGTCACCCAGAGATTCCTTGTTCTGCGCCGATCCAGCCAGTCATTTCCGGGCTCGATTCGCGGCTCCATCGCCAGGGGGACCCAAAACTCGGGCGTCAAGATGATCTCGGTTCCGAAAAAGCCCTTCGGCATGACGCCCATAATGGTGTAATCCAGCCCGTTGAGCTTAGCCGTTTTTCCGGCGATGTTCGGATCGGCGCCGAAACGGTTGTGCCACGCGCTGTAGCTGAGAACGATCACGGCGCTGGGCGAGCCCCGGCGATCGTCGTCCGGCGTGAACGCGCGGCCCAGGAAAGGCCGCACTCCCAGCACATCGAAATAGTTGCCCGTGGCTTCGTCTCCCCAAAGATGCGTGTTTTTGCCGCCTTGGCTCAGCGCCACCGGCGCGATGCGATAAGCGATCAAACCGGAAAACGTGCGATTGCGGTCCCGAAAATCGAGGTAGTTCGGATAGGACTGCGAGGGTCCTCCCCAAGCCCCGCTGTTCAAGAACACAAGCTCCTTGGGCCGCTCCACGGGCAGCGGTCGGAACAGGAAGTGATTGAGAGCGCTGAAGGTAGTGGTGGTGGCGCCGACGGCCAAGGCGAGCGTGACAATCGTTACGACCGTGAATCCGGGAGTTCGGCGAAGACGACGGAGGGCGACGCGGAAGTCCTGGATAACGTCATCTACGGGCATTACTTGCTATAACGCGCGAGCGGGCGGAGCGGTTCAAGATTATTCGCGAAATGTTTGTATTTCGTCCGGCGTCCGTTGCCGGGAAAGTATCCGGGTTAACGGGCTTAATCCAGCGCGATGGTCACGCCGCTCTGGCTGGCGACGTTCCCCACCGTTAGAATCACCGGCTGGATGCCCGGCGCCAGGAACCCCGTCGGGACTTGCGCGTTAATCTGCATCAGCCCCGGAAAACCCGGCGCGGGACCGGCGTAAAGAAGTTTGGCCGCATAACCGCCGAGCGTGAGACCGACCGCGCTTACGTTCACGCCCTCTCCGGTGGCATACAGCGTAACGATGGAACCGCGCGCGGCCGGGTTGGTCGCCGAGTTGATGCTGCCGTCCTGGTTCGCCGCCGCAGCCTGTCCCGTTCCGTTCGCCATCGTGAAAATGCCCGGAAGCGCCGCGGCGACACTGGAATTAAGGTCGGCTATTTTTGCGCCGTTGACTACGATATTGATCTCGGTATTGGAACCCGCCGTCAGAGTGGCGGGGACCAGCGCGTTGATCTGATCCGCGCCGGTGTAAAAAATCGTCGCGGGGTTGCCGTCAAATAGAAGCTGGGTTTGATTCGCCGCAAATCCCAAGCCGAAAATCGTCACGATCTCGCCGGGCGCCACAGAGCCGGGCAGCATGCTGGCGGCGTTCACAACACTCACCGCGGTGGCCGCGGGCGCGGGCGCCGTAACCGCCGACGGCGTCAGCTCGCGAACGCGATTATTTGCGGAATCCACGATCAGAATATTGCCGGTCGAATCGATCGCCAAGTCCGACGGCGTATTCAATTGCGCAGCGTCAGCCGCGTCTCCGTCCCCCGAAAACCCCGCTACGCCCGTGCCGGCGATCGTGGTTTGCGCCCCTGCCGGGCTTAGCCTCAGGATGACGTTCGTCCCCATTTCCGAGATCAGCAGGCTGCCGTCGGCGGTGAGGACCAGGCCGCGCGGCGCCGCCAATCCCCCCAGTACGGTAGTAGCCGTGCCCTTTGACGAAACCTCCACAACCTCGGTGGGGCCGCTGATGTATACGTTGCCGGAGGAGTCGGGCAGCACCGCCACGGGCCCCACAACCTGCGTGACCGTACTCATGGTTCCATCCTGGCTCAACTTGACCACGCGGTTATTTCCGGCATCGGCGACATACAAGGTCCCATCCGGCGCCACCGCAACGTACTCGGGATCGTTGAACTGCGAGGCGATCGTCGAAATGACTCCCGAAGCCGTGATCACGCGGATGGAGTTGTTGCCCGTGTCCGCGACGTAGACGTTGAGTTGGGGATCCACCGCCACGCTGCGCGGCGCGTTGAGTTGCGCCACCGTCGCGAATCCATTGTCTCCCGCTGACCCCGGCTGGCCCGTCCCTGCGATGGTGCTGATGATGCCCGCCGGCGTGATCTTGCGGATGCGATTGTTGCCCGCGTCGGCAACGTACCAGTTTCCGGCGCTATCCACCGCGATCCCGGTGGGTGTGTATAGCCGCGCGGCGGTCGCTGCACCACCGTCCCCTCCGTAATAGATGGATGCTCCGCTTCCGGCCACGGCACTCACCGCGCCGGAGCTGGCGATTTCGAGCACGAATTGGCCGGTTGTGACATAAGCGTTCCCGTTTTGGTCGACGGCGATGTCGTTCGCCGAAGGGACGCCGCCGAAAGCCTGGTTCACCGTCCCGGCGTAACTAGGGGCGGCAATGTACAGCGAACCGGAAGCGCTGATCGCGAGACCCGTTGGACTGACGACGCTGTCGGCGGTGCCGATCACCCCCTGGTAAACTTTCCGAATGCGATTGTTTCCGCTGTCGGCGATGTAGACCGTGCCGCTTGCGTCCACTGCCAGGCCCGCGGGCGCCTTCAACTGCGCGAGCGTTCCGGGGCCGCCGTCGCCGCCGAATCCCGCATTTCCATTACCGGCCAGCGTCGTCAGCGTGCCGCCAGGCGTTATCTGGTAGACGCGATTCGCGCCGAAGTCGGAGACATACAACGTGCCGTCTGGCCCCACGGCGACGTTGCGAGGTTCAAGCAGTTGGTCGTTCACCGCCTGCCCACCGTCGCCATTGCCGCCTGGAACGATGGCGCCCCCACCCGCGACGGTTTGGATATTGCCGTCGGTGGTCACCTTTCGGACGCGCGCGTTTCCTAGATCCGCGATGTAGAGATTGCCGGCTGGATCGAGCGCAATCCCATAAGGCTGGGAAAGCTGGGCCGCGTTGGCTGGACCTCCATCTCCCGAGAAGCCTGCGATGCCGGTGCCGGCGAGCGTGTGAATGACACCGTCGGGTGTGACCTTGCGAACGCGATTGTCCAGCGCGTCCGCAACATAGATTGCGCCCCGACTGTCCACCGCAACCCCTTCGGCCTGGCTCAGCAGTGCGTTCACGGCCGGACCTCCGTCCCCGACTGCGTCACTCCCCGCCGCGGTTTGGATGGTATATGCCGTCGGGGTAGTGTCGGCCGCGCTCAGAAGAATCGAGCGCCCCAATAAAGATAGAACAACGACCGAAGTGCAAATCACCTATATTCCTCGAAGGAGTAGTGCGCGGGAGCAATAAAAAATTCTCACGACGCTTCCGATGGAGGTGTGTGAAGAAACTTTTCCTGACTCTCAGTTTGCTGGCGGGTTTGGCGAATGCTCAGCCGGCGTTTCGCCTTAAGGGATGGCAGCGGGACGCTCACGGGCGAGACCACGCGCCGGGCATCCCACATCAGTCGCGCATTCCTGGCCGATCACATTGGCTGGTGCAGTTTGCCGGCAACCCGAACAACGATCAGGTGGCTGCGCTGTCCCAGCGCGGTATCAAGGTTCTGTCGTATGTTCCCGAGGCGGGGCTTTCGATATCCGCGTGGGACGACACCCAGTTCGACGGCCTGGGTATCCAGTGGGTCGGCCAAATCCAAGCGTCCGAAAAAATAAGCCCCGCGCTGACTGGAGCCTTGGCGGCCGCTGGCCCGCTCTCCGTGTTAGTGGAATTTTACCCGGATGTTGATCCAAGCGATGCCGCCGCCACTGCCGGCGCCGCCGGATTGGTGATTGCGTCCAACCCGGACTTGCTCGCGGGTCACCTGCTCGTTTCCGGGACCCCGGATCAAATACGCGCGCTGGCGGATTGGGACGAAGTGTCCTACATCTTTCCCGCATCTTCCGATCTGCTCGCCGGCAATCCGGTGCACGGCTGCGTGGCCGCATTGACCAGCGTCGGTCCAGTGGGTCAATCGGTGCCTTTGGTGGGCGCTTGGAACGGGACGCTGCTTCAATCCGTGGACCTTAAATATGCTTTCGTCCAGTTGACCGACGCGTTACCAGCCGATTCGGTGGAGTCCGAGATCGTGCACGCGTTTAACGAGTGGAACAAGTACGTGCAGGTAAGTTTCACACCCACCAGCGATGCCACGGGAGACCAGACCATCGCTGTGCTATTCGCCAGCGGCGCGCACGGAGACGGATATCCGTTCGTCCCGGCGGTGCTGGCGCATACGTTTTATCCCTATCCGGTCAATCCGGAGCCGATCGCCGGCGATATGCATTTCGACGACGTCGAAAATTGGAAGATCGGCGCGGATGTGGACGTGTTTAGCATCGCGCTGCATGAGGCCGGCCACGCGCTGGGACTGGGTCATTCCGACAACCCTAACGCGGTGATGTACCCCTACTATCACATGCACACGGCGCTATCGCAGGATGACATTTCCGCCGTACAGCAGTTATACGCCGCGCAGACTTCGCCGCCCAGCGCCACCCAGCCTCCAGCCTCGCCGGCGCCGGCCGTTCCGCCCGTGCTGGTGGTTCAATCGCCCGCCAGCCCCACCTCGGCTTCTTCGATCTCCATCAGTGGCGCGACGTCCGGTGGAGTCGGAACGGTGCAGGTAAGGTGGGTCAGCAATCAGGGATTTTCGGGCGTGGCGCAAGGCTCGCCGAATTGGACGATCGCCGTTGTTCCCCTGAACGTGGGGGCCAACGTGATTACCATCACCGCCCGCGATAGCAGCGGGAACCAGGCTGCGCAAAGCGTGACCGTTACCGAGCAGCAGGCCACTGCTCCGCCGCCCAGCACGCCGCCCCCTCCGAGCAACCCGCCAGGCGCGCCCGACACCACGCCGCCATCGTTATCCATCGTCTCGCCGGCTAACAATACCGTGTCCACCTCGGCCAGCTCTATCGTGGTCAGCGGCACGGCCAGCGACAACGTCGGCGTAAAACAGGTCACCTGGTCCAGTTCCACGGGCGGTTCGGGAACCGCAACGGGAACCACCAGTTGGACCACTCCGCCTATTCCGCTCTACGAAGGAACCACCACCATCGTGATCAATGCCTATGACGCGGCGGGAAACAGCAGCTGGCGATCGATAGTCGTTACCCGGGGATAGTTTATGCGGCAGTAACGCCGGGGCTCGCGATCAGCTCCGCCAACCGCGATCCAGGCATGAGGATGGTCTCGTCCCGCTCCGGCCCTGTGGAGATGCAGCCGACCTCGACGCCCGTCCGTTCGCTCAGGTAGCTCAGGTAATCCACGGCGCGCCTCGGAAGTTCTTCGTAGCGCGTCAGGCCGCGCGTGACAGACTTCCAACCGGGCAGCTTCTCGAAAACCGGCTCGACGGCTTCCAATGCGCGAAAAGTCGCGGGCATGGTCTTGGTCCCTCGATATTCGGTGCAGACCTGGATCTCGTCGAACTGATCCAGCACATCCAGCTTGGTGATCACCAGGCTGCTGAATCCGTTGATCATCGCGGTGTAGCGCAACAACGGCACGTCGAACCATCCGCAGCGGCGAGGCCGTCCCGTGACGGCGCCGAACTCGTTGCCCGCTTTCCGGATCCGTTCGCCTTCCTCGCCTTCGAGTTCGGTGGGAAAAGGCCCGCTGCCTACGCGCGTCGTATAGGCTTTCGATACCCCGATCACGCCGTGGATCGACGTAGGCGGAACCCCGGCGCCGGTACACGCTCCCCCGGCCGTCGCGCTCGACGATGTGACGAACGGGTACGTGCCGTGATCCACGTCCAGCATGGTTCCTTGCGCGCCCTCGAACAGCACCCGCTTGCCGGCGCGAATCGCGTCGTTCAGTAGTTGCGACGTATCGCACACCATGGGGCGAATCCGGGCCGCCATTTTCAGATATTCGTCGCGGATCTTCTCGTAGTCGATGGTCTCCTCGATCCCGAAGGTCTGTGCCAGGAGTTGCTTGTCTTCCGCCAGCGCCGAATAGAGCGCGCAAAAGCTATCCGGTTCGTAAAGGTCCGCGATGCGAATGCCTCGACGGCCGATTTTGTCCTCGTAACAGGGACCGATGCCGCGCGACGTGGTCCCGATGGGCACCCGGTCCTGGCGTCCCTCCGACATCTTTTCCACGATCCGGTGAAAAGGGAAAATCACGTGGGCGCGGTTGCTGATGGCGAGTTGGCGCTCGACGTCGATCCCGGCCCGCTCCAGAGTCGCCATCTCATCCAGTAAGGCGGTTGGATCGATCACCACGCCGTTTCCGATCACCGCTTGGATACCGCCGCGCAGGATGCCGCTCGGGATGAGCTTCAGAACGAATTTCCGGTCGCCGATGAATACCGTGTGCCCGGCGTTGTGCCCGCCTTGATAGCGCGCCACGATGGAAAAGTTCTCGGAAAAGAGATCGACTACCTTTCCTTTTCCTTCGTCGCCCCACTGCGCCCCTAATACGACTATGTTTCCCATGATGAACCCAAGATGACGAACCCAAAACGTCTCATTGTACCGTGTAAGCGCCGGCCGGCGGGGATGTTTTTGACCATTTCAGCCAGCCGTCACCGGCCCCATGCTACGCTGGCCTTTTATGCTGCTTTGCGAGATTTTCCTCGGCCTGGGCGAGCCGTCCTTCACACAAGTGTTGCGCAATATCTCCATCGGCAAGCTCAAGACCTACCAGCTCTATGATCGCCTGAAGACTCGTCTGCACCTAGCCAAACTCAACTCGGAAAGCATTCGGAAAGCCGAGCCGCGCTTGTGGGCGCGTTTGGGCGAACGGGACGAAGACTTCGCAACCGATCTCGCGCAGGCCGTTCTGGTTTCTCATCTCGGAATGATCAAGGCGGTATTGGACGAAATCGGCATCCCCAACGAAGACGGATTTTTCGCCAAGGACATCGACGGATCGA
>Ga0302325_10029883_pt1 | contig 11249 bp, 7 predicted proteins | sample Palsa_T0_2_FD_201948 | JGI IMG/M metagenome (GOLD analysis project Ga0302325, IMG submission 201948) | Peat permafrost microbial communities from Stordalen Mire near Abisko, Sweden - Palsa_T0_2 | ecosystem: Environmental > Terrestrial > Soil > Palsa > Peat permafrost | place: Sweden: Abisko...
CGGCGATGGACGCGGACCCGCCCATGGGGGTCGCATTTTTTTCGCTGGAAATGTCGAAGGAACAGCTCGTGTTGCGCATGTTGTGCTCGGAGGCGCGGGTGGACAGCGCGCGTGCGCGGCAGGGATTCCTCGGCGAGCGCGACTTTCCCAAGCTTGCGCAGGCGGCGGCGCGTCTGTCGGAGTCGAACATCTATATAGATGACTCGTCGGACACGACGTCGATAACTCTCAAGGCCAAATGCCGCCGGCTCAAGCGCGAACGCGCGAAGAACCTCGGACTGATCGTGGTCGACTATCTGCAGCTCATGAGATCGGCACGGCCCGGCGAGTCGCGCGAAAAGGAAATCGCGGAAATCTCGCGCTCGCTCAAGTCATTGGCGAAAGAGCTCAAGGTTCCGGTCATTGCGCTGTCACAGCTCAACCGGCAGGTCGAGTCGCGCGAGAATCGGCGGCCGATGCTGGCTGATCTCCGCGAGTCGGGCGCGCTCGAGCAGGACGCCGATGTGATCGCGTTCATCTACCGCGAGGAAATGTACAAGGGTAAGGAGAGCAAGGAGCCGGGCGTCGCCGAGATCATCGTGGCCAAGCAGCGCAACGGACCCACCGACACCGCCAAGCTGACCTACATCAACAACTACACGCGCTTCGAAAACTACACGCCCGAGACAGGAGTCTTCGAAGACACCGGCGTCTAGAACGAATCGAGTTCGTCCTCCATCGGCTCCTGTCTGGTCATCGCATGCGACGACTTGAGCACCAGCGCCGGCTGCGCGGGTTTGGACTTGTCGATCTTGTAGTCCTGGTACGTGTACTTATCGATCGCGAACGGCAGTCCCTCCGAGGCCGGGAACGACGGCGCGTCGCAGACCTGGAAATGCAAATGCGGCTCCGATGAGTTGCCGGTGTTGCCGAGATGCGCGATCACGTCGCCGGCATGAACGTGGTCGCCGACCTTCACCTTGAGTGTGCCGGGCCGCAGATGCGCGTAAGCGCCGAAGTGTCCGCCGCCGAGATCCTCGATGATGTGATTGCCGGCGAGAGTTTCGTAGCTTATCGGCACCGCTAACTTGCCGCTGTTCGGTACGTTCTCGGGAATGCCGTCCTGCACCTCGACGATCGTTCCGTCGCCGACCGCGTGAATCAACTGATCCCACGCGTGATAGCTGCTGTTCAGGCTCTTGTCGCCGCTGAACGTCTGACCATCATCGCCAAGCTGGACCCAGTCGATCGCGTAGCGCTGCCCGATGTGCGGTTCTCCGTTTACTGGCAGTATCGCCCGGCGATGCGCCGAGGTATTCGACGGGCCGTTCGCCGCGAGCCAGTTCTTGCCCTGCAGGGGAGAGTGAATGACGATAGGAGCGTCCTGGTTCACCGCGAGCGGGGTGGTGTGAATCGTTCCCGAGCCGGCGCGCTCGCCGTGCTGCTCAATTGTGATCGCAGTGTCGAACGTTTTCGGCCCGTCCTGGCCGGAGAGCCAATCGGCGAAGAGAAAAAAGACGCCGGTCTGTCCCGGCATCAGGTTCGGATCCTTGGCCTTATTTGGATCAAGGTTTTGCGCCGGCATGAACATCGCGCCGATCGGATCGTCGCCGCTGACCGACTGCGACAGGACGATCTTGTCGCCGTCTTTTCCCTCCAGGTCTACGCGCGTCACCTTGAACGGCGTCCTGCCGAAATTCGTGACGTAAAGTTCGTAGGCTGAATGGCGGCGGCCGCCACCGTCGAGGATCGCGGCTTGCGGCGGCCACGGGGTCGCGATGACGCGCATGTAGAGCGGGTCATTCAGCGGAGGCGGCGGCTTGGGCTCGGCAAACGACGATCGCGCGAACGCAAATAAAGTCAGCGCTACGAGAGCAGGCAGTCGCAATCGATGCATCGTCGTTCTCCGTTCAGTTCGAAGTCTTGTCGTCGTCGGAAGTCTCAGGCGCCGTCTCGGCCGGCGGTTCATCCGATGGCGGCTGCGCGTCGGCGCCGGAATCCTCGGGATGCGTCTCGATGCCTTCAACCGGCCCGGTGTTCGCCTGCTCGACGGCGCGCTCGATTTCGCGGAACTCCGAAAGATCGGGCAGGCTCTCGAGATCCTTCAGTCCGAACAGCTCAAGAAACTCGCCGGTGGTTTCGTAAACCATCGGGCGCCCCGGCGCTTCCTTGCGCCCGGCAATCTTGATGAGCCGCTTTTCGAGCAGCGTCTCGAGCACGCCGCCGGTGTCGACGCCGCGCAACTGCTCTATCTCGGGTCGCGTGATCGGCTGTCGATAAGCGATGATCGCGACGGTCTCCATCAGCGGGCGGCTGAGACGCGGCGGCCTGGCAGCGAGCAGCTTGCGCACGTAGCTGGCGTGCTCCTTCGGAGTGCGCATCTGGTAGCCGCCGGCGACCTCGTCAATCACGATGCCGCGATTCTCGGTGGCGTAGAGCGACGCCATTTCGGCGAGCGCCTTCTGCACGGTCGCGCGCGGTACCTCGTCGAAGACCGCGGCCAGCCGCGCAATCGAGACCGGCTCGCCGGCCGCAAACAGCAGGCTCGCGAGAATTGATTTCAGCCGCTCTTCTTCCACTCAGCCTCCGTTCATACCGCCGCGATGCTCTCAAGCAAAATAGGGCCGAAGCGTACTTCCTGAAACGCGCGAACTTCACGCCGGCGTATCAGTTCGAGCAGCGCCATGAAGGTCGCGATTACCAGCGATCGATCGCGCGCATCCTCGAACAATGCGGCGAACTGGATTCGTCCCGCGCCTTCCAGCGCGCGCAGGATTCGCGGGATACATTCCGCCACCGGGATGTCGCGCAGCTCGATTGCGCGCGGGGTCTTGTCGGCGACGCGCTTGAGCACCGCGCCGATCGCTTCGACCAGGTCGAAAATCGAAACCGTGTACTGCTTGGCGTTCGCGTCTTCGGGCGCGGTCTCGCCGGGTGTAGTGAAGACGTCGCGGCCGAGCAGCGCGCGCTCCGACAGCTTCTCCGCCGCCTCGCGATAACGCTGATATTCGAGCAGCCGCTCGACCAGGTCGCGCTTGAGCTCTTCGGCTTCCTCGGTGTCGGCCAGCTCCGGATGCGGCAGCATCGCGAACGACTTGATCAGCAGCAGCGTCGCCGCCATCACGAGGTACTCGCCGGCAACGTCGAGATTCAACTGATCGAGCAGCTCCAGCCAGGCGAGATACTGCTCGGTGATTACGCTGGCCGTTACTTCATGCGGATCGAGCTCGGCGCGCTTCAGCAGATGCAACAGCAGGTCGAGCGGACCCTCGTAAATCGGGAGCCGGAAGCGGACGCCTGCGTCGGCATCGAGGCGGCGCGGGCTCGGGTCATCGCTCACAGTTGCACCATCCAGGAAATCGCGCCAAGCGCAAAATTCATGACCGGGTAGATCGCGACATCCAGCCAATGCGTATACAGCAGCAGCATCAGTATAAGGAAGCCGTAGCGCTCGGTCCGTGCGTAGGCGCGCGCAGCTGGGATCGGCAGGATACTGAAAAGAACCCGGCCGCCGTCCAGCGGCAGCACGGGAAAAAGATTGAAGACCCCCAGTTCGACGTTGACGATCACCGACGCCTGCAGCATCCGGGCAAGCGGATCGGCGACGGTGACGCCGAACGAGCCGTGCATAAGGGCCGGCATCGCGCGCAGCAGAAGTCCGCTCACGACCGCCAGCACGAAGTTCGTCAGCGGGCCGGCTGCCGCGACCTTGAGCATGCCGGTGCGGCCGCCGCGCAGCACGCGAAAATCAACCGGCACCGGCTTCGCATAGCCGAGCACCGGCAGGCCAAACAGATACAGGCCAAATGGCAGGATGATCGTCCCGAACAGATCGATATGGGAAATCGGATTCAGCGTCAGGCGTCCTGCCCGAAGAGCGGTGTCGTCGCCAAGGCGCAGCGCAACCACGCCGTGCATCACTTCGTGCGCAATGATTGCGAACATGATCGGCGGCGCAACGACACAAATGGTCGCGATGGTTCCGTTCAGATCGCCCAAGTTAATCCGTGCCTTCCGCCACGTCTGCGCGAGTCGCGCGCGGATGAAACGTGCGATGGACCTTGCGCAGGTGGCTCTTCGACAGATGCGTGTAGATTTGCGTAGTCGAAATGTCGCTGTGGCCGAGCATCTCCTGCACGGCGCGCAGATCGGCGCCGCCCTCCAGCAGATGTGTCGCGAAGCAATGGCGCAAAGTATGCGGGCTGATCCATTCAAGCCGCGGATCGGAGGATGCCCAGCCCTTGAGTGCCTTGAAAAATCCCTGCCGGGTCATCGCGCGGCCAAGGCGCGTGATGAAAACCGCCGAGACGCGACGCGGAATTTTTTTCTGACCCCGCTTGCCGTCGTCCGCCGGATTGAGAATCTCGTCGCGGCGCTCGAGGTAGGCCTTCAACGCGCGAATCGCCGCGCCGCCCATCGGCACCATCCGCTCCTTGTTGCCCTTGCCGAGCACGACGACGACGCCCGCGGCGAGATTCACCTGGTGCAGTTGCAGACCCACGAGCTCGGAAACGCGCAGTCCGCATCCGTAGGCCATTTCGAGCATCGCGCGATCGCGCAGTCCGCGAGCGTCGCGCGCGTCGATCGCGGCGATTAGATTTTCAATGTCTGCCGAAGACAGCGTGCGCGGCAGTTTGCGCGGATGCGGCCGGAGCTTCACGGCTGGAGCCGGATCGCGCGCGATGATCTTCTCGTCCATCAACTCGCGCGCCAGCCCGCGCAGGCTCGCGAGATGGCGCCGCTGCGAACTCACCGCAAAGCCCTGGTCCGCGAGCGCTTCGAGGTACGCGGTCAACGCCGTCGCATCGAACTGCGCTGGCTCGAGGCCGGAGTCGCGGCACCATGATTGAAAGAGACTGAGGTCGTGCGCGTATGCCTCCATCGAATGGCGACTGAGCCCACGCTCGACGGCCTGGCGCGACAGATGGCGATCGATCACCTCGTCCCAGCCCGCGCTGCTCACGCCGATGCTCCCGCGCGCGGATTCTGTACGACCTTTTCGAGCAGAGCCGTGCGCAGCTCGCGCATGCGATCGAGGTCATCGAGTTTATGGCCTTCGCGATCGCTCACGTAAAAGACGTCGAGTGCCTGATCGGCATTGGTCGAAATGCGGGCGAGGTGAATCCGCAGACCGAGCCGGAACAGTGTGTGGGTTATCGCGAACAGCAAGCCGACGCGGTCCTGGGTGAAGACATCGATGACGGTGAACTGCTCGGAAGTGCGGTTGTCGACGGTGACTTCGGTCGGCACGTGACGCACGAACTTGCGGCCCGCGCTCTGCACGTGATGCGCCGCGGCGACCAGGGCCGCGATGTCCTGTCGGCCGGTGATGATGCGCTCGAGGTCGTACTCGACGCGCAGCCAGCGGTCCTCTTCCAGCGCCATCGAGGCCTCGCCCATGTGATGCGAGACGCGGAACACGTCTATCGCTACGCCGTTGGTGCGCGTAGTGATTCGCGCCGACAGGATGTTGAGATTATTGGCAGTGAGCGCGCCCGCGATCATGGAAAACAGTCCCGGCTGATCGCGCGCGACGACGATGAACTCGCTGAACTCCAGCTCGGGGAAATGCCTGATGCGGCAGACCAGCGGCCGGTCTTCCAGCGATCGCATCAGGTCAAAGTGCAGCACGATGTCTTCTTCCGGCACGGTGAAGAAGTAGCGGTCGGGCATATCGTCGAGAAACGCGTTGATCTCGGTCTCAGGTGCGGACGTAGCCAGCAGTGTTTCACGCACGGCCGCCTTGACGGTCGCGAGACGGCGCGCAGGATCGGCGGCCTCGCGATCGCCCTGCTCGAGAACCTTCAGCCCGCGCAGGTAAAGATCGCTCAGCAGCATGTCGCGCCAGTTGTTGTAAACCTTCGGCGCGACCGCGCGCATGTCAGCGTAAGTCAGCAGGTAGAGCGCCTTGAGGCGATCGATCGATCCGACGGTGTGCGCAAATTCCTGGACAGTGGTGTGATCGTCGAGGTCACCCTTTTGCGCGACCTGCGACATCATCAGATGGTTGCGCACGAGGAACACGACCAGATCGACTTCCTCGTTGTTCAGTCCAAGGCGCTGCGACACTTCCGCCGCCAGACTGGCGCCGCGTTCATGATGGTCGTGGCCGTGGCCCTTGCCGATGTCGTGCAGCAGCAGCGCCAGGAACACGAGCGGCAGATGCGGCAGTTCGCGCGCAACTTCGGTGAGCAGCGGCGTGGAATCCTTGAACTCTCCTGTGCGCAGCCGTTCGAGTTCGCGCACCGCAATCAGCGAATGCCGGTCGACCGTGTAGATATGGTAGAGGTCGTGCAGCACGCGCGCGTACAGGTTGCCGAACTCCGGAATGATCGCGCCGAGCACGCCCGACAGATGCATCGCCTCGAGCGTTTCGGCGACGCGCTGGCGTGCGGAGAGAATCGTCATCAGCGCGGCCGCAACGCGCGGGTCTCTGCGCATGCGGTCGTCGATCAAGCCGAGATTGTCGCGCACCAACTGGTACGTGCTGCCCGACAGGCTCACGTTTTGCGCCTGGCAGTCGGCGTAGATCGTCAACAGATTGAGCGGATCCTGCTGAAAGAAATCGGGCTGCGCGACGCTGAGCAGGTTGCCCTGGACAAGCACGCCGGCGCGAATCCTGCGGCTCGGCGTACGGCGGAAAAATCTCCCGCCCGCACTGTTCTCGGTCACGCGCGCGATCAAGCCTTCGGCGAAGCGATGAATGGTCGAGGCATGTTGGTAGTACGCGCGCATCAGAGCGGCGCCCGCGGCCTGTCCTTCCTCGGGCTTGAACCCGAGCACTGGCTCGATCCGTTCCTGCATCTCGAAGGTCAGCTGATCGAAGTGGCGGCCCGTCAGGAAGTGCAGGGAATTGCGCACGCGCCAGAGAAAGTCCCGCGCCTCGATCACTTCGGCCGCTTCCGGCTCTGTGATGACGGCCTTTTGCACCAGCTCTTCGAGCGCATGCACCTTGTACTTGACCTTGGCCAGCCACATCGCAGTGTGAAGATCGCGCAAGCCGCCTTCGCCTTCCTTGATCTGTGGCTCGAGCAGGTAGATCGAATCGCCATACTGGGCATGGCGTTTGCGGCTTTCCTCGAGCTTGGTGGCGAAGAACTTGTCCTGGTTGCGATTGAGGACGTCGGCGATCAGCACCTTCTCGAGCTCGGCATAAAGCTTTTCGTCGCCGCACAGGAAGCGCGAGTCGAGAATCGCGGTTTTTTCCTTCAGGTCCTCATTCGCAAGCCTTACGCATTCCTTGGCAGTGCGGACGCCGTGCCCGACGATGAGTCCCGCGTCCCACAGCGCGTGCAGGATTATCTCGGTGACGATTTCCGCGTACGGACCGCGTTTGTAGTCGTACAGGAACAGCAGGTCGACGTCGGATTGCGGATTCAGCTCGCCGCGTCCGTAGCCACCGCGCGCGACAACCGAAATTTTCTGGTTAAGCTTGGGAGCGCGGCGCCCGTGTTCCGCGTCGGCATACCAGTATAAAGCGCGCAGCAGATCGTCCATCGCGGTCGTCATCGCCGCTACAATCTCGCTGCCGCTCGCGCCGGCGAAATGTCGCTCGGCCAGCTCGGAACGGACCGATTGCAGATACGCGCGCGCGTTTAGTCCGGGAGTTTTGCTCTTGACGAACTGTGCGAGCAGCGCGTTCTGACCGCGCGGCGAAGCTAATGTTGCTGGGACCGGCTCGGCGCGATTCACGCCCGTGACGAAACTCACAGATTTCCCACTGCCACATCGGCGTTGAAGTAATGCACTACTGCCGTCGCGACCGCGCCCGCCAGCACGTCCTGGTATTGCGGCGACGCCAGCCGCGCGGCTTCGGCGGCGTTCGACATGAAGCCGCATTCGACCAGCACGGCCGGCATATGAGCGCCGACCAGCACATAAAATGGTCCCATCTTTGCTCCCAGCGCGTTCACGTTCAGTCCAAGTCCGGCGTCGAGATCGGCGACCGTCTGCGCGTCGATCATTTTTGCCAGAGAAGCAGCTTCCGACGCCTTATAGTTCTGGCGCAAGTCGGTCAAAATGTAGTTTAAGTTGGACCCGTCCGCTGCGCCATAGCCGTCGGCGCCGGCATTTTCCATGCGCGCCAGCCGCATCGTCGCATGGTCGGTGGTGTTGTTCAGGTAGTAAACCTCGATTCCAGAGGTGTCGGTGTTCGGACTCGAATTGAGGTGGATTGAAACGAACAGATCCGCGTCCGCGCTGTTTGCGATTCGGGTGCGTTCGGCGAGGCTGATAAAAGTGTCGCTCGAACGCGTGAGTTCGGCGCGGAGCCCGCGGGCTTCCAGCGCGGTCTTGAGGCGCGTCGCGATTTGCAGCGCCAGATCTTTTTCCATCACGCCGGCCGACGACTGCGTGCCGGGATCGTAGCCGCCGTGGCCCGGATCGATCATAACGAGAAAATTACCGGGCTGCCGGTTGTTCCCATTCACACCGGCGAGCACCGGCTCGACCGGTTGCGCGGGAGACTCCGGGCGCCGGTTCTCGGCGGGTGCGAATGCGACGGGGCGCGTGATCGACGGGGCAGGGCGCTGCGGTGGCACATCATTGTGAACGACGATTGGCGCGGCGATATCCGGATCCGCACCTTCAGGCGCGACTCGCAGCACTATTTCGTTTCTGCTTTTGAGCCGCGCCACTGCGTAATCGACTCGGCCGACGACCTCGACCACGATGCGTGATTTGCCGTCCGCTTCGATCGTGCGGACCGTCGCGATCGGCGCCGTTTCGTAACCGAACAGCGGGCGCGGCGGGATAGCGACGCCAGTACGCGCCAGCTCGATCCAGAGTTCGCTGCCATGCGTGCTGAGCTCGAGCCGCGGAGTCGGGCCGGTGAAGCCGAAATGCAGTTCGAGAGTCGGGCCGCGATGCTCGATGCGCGCGGAAGTGAGGACTGAGGCAGGAACGCTCGCACGCGCGCGGGCAACCATCGCGCAAATCGCCGCCGTCGCGACCGCAACCGCCAACATTCTCCGCATCACCGCTGCCAACCCCACATCCAAGGATAACCCCCACCTCTAAAGATCACCACGCCCTTCGGCGGCCGCGGTCACCCCTGCTTTAGGCGGGCGGCTATGCGGGCGAGGGCGTTCAGGGCGTCCATCGGGGTCATGTGCTCGATGTCGAGGGCGCGGATTTCATCGACGATGCGCTCGTCACGCGGCGAGAACAGGCCCAGCTGGGGTGCGGGCGTTCTGGCGCGGCGGTCGCGCGCGATTCGCGGCATTCCGGCTTCGTCCAGTTCGCCCTGCTCGAGGTTGGCGAGAATTTCTCGCGCTCGCGCGATGATCGTGTCGGGCAAGCCTGCCAGACGTGCCACCTCGATGCCATAGCTGCGCGACGCCGGCTGCTCGATTACCCGGCGCAGGAAAATTACCTCGTCGCCCCATTCGCGGACCGCCATGCTCAGGTTCTTGACGCGCGGCCGCTCGCGCGCGAGGTCGGTCAGCTCGTGGAAGTGGGTCGCGAACAGAACCTTGGCGCGCGTGTGGTCGTGCAGGTATTCGGCGACGGCCCACGCGATCGCCAGTCCGTCAAAGGTGCTCGTGCCGCGGCCGACTTCGTCGAGCAGCAGGAGGCTGCGCTCCGACAGCCCCTTCAGCAGGCGCGCCGTCTCGCTCATCTCGACCATGAAGGTAGACTCGCCGCGGCGGAGCTCGTCGCGCGCGCCGATTCGCGTCAGCACGCGATCGATAAGTCCGATCGTTGCCTCGGCGGCGGGTACGAAGCTGCCGATTTGCGCCATGATCGCGATCAGCGCGACCTGTCGGAGATAGGTCGATTTGCCTGCCATGTTGGGGCCGGTGATCAGCAGGATCTGGCGCGTGCCGGGCTCGGCGTCGAGGTCGTTGGGCACGAACTCACCCGTGCGCATTCCGGCCTCGAGCACCGGATGGCGTCCGTCGCGCACGCGAATCCGCAGGCCGGTGTTGATAGTGGGGCGCACGTAGCCGCGATGGCGCGCGACTTTGGCCAGCGACATGACAGCGTCGAATTCGCCGACGGCGCGAGCGGTTTCGAGGATCGTGGCGGCGTGCGACTGCAGGTCGCGCAGCAGCCTGGTGAAAATCTGCAGTTCGAGTTCCTTGAGCGCAGATTCCGCGGTCAGGATTTTGCGCTCGAGTTCCTTCAGCGCCGGCGTGGTGAAGCGCTCGGCGCTGACCAGCGTTTGCTTGCGCTCATAGTCGGCGGGCACGCGCTCGAGATTGGGCTTCGTGATCTCGATGTAGTAGCCGAAAATATTGTTGTAGCGGACTTTGAGCGACGGGATTGCGGTGCGCTCCCGTTCCGTCGCCTCGAGTTTCGCGATGACGCCGCGGGCGCCGGAGGCGAGGCTGCGGAGTTCGTCAACCTCGGCGCTGAGGCCCGCGCGAATCACGTTGCCGTCGCGCGGATTCACCGGAGGTTCGTCGGATAGAGTCGCCGCGATTTGGCTGATCAGCGTGGGCAGCGGCGAGATTCTCGCCGCTTGCTCGCGGATGAGCGGGCGCTTGAGCGCGCCCATCGCCTGCTTGAGCGAATCGGCGGCGCCGAGCGCGTCGCCGAGCCGCAGACAATCGCGCGGCGACGCGCGCATCGCGCCGATTCGTCCCGCCAGCCGCTCGAGGTCGCCGATTCGCTTCAACGAGTCGGCCAAGGTTCCGCCGAGGTCGGCATCGAAGAGTTCTTCGAGCGCGTCGTGCCGCGCCTGGATCGCGTCGAGCGCGAGCAGCGGATAGACGATCCAGTTGCATAGTGTGCGCGCGCCGACCGCGGTCAGGGTCTCGTCGAGAATCGACAACAACGAACCCTTGCGCGCGCCGTCGGTCGAAGCGATCAACTCGAGATGGCGGCGCGTGGTCTCGTCCACCAGCATGTACTCGGCGATACGATAGAGACGCGGCGCCGCGATATGCGCGAGGTCGTGGCCGAAAGTTTCCTCGACGTAGAGCAGCGCGATTCCAGCCGTGTGCGCGACTGATTCATCGAGTTCGGGCGCGGCATCGGCGAAGTGTTTCGAGAAGGCCGCCGTCGCGCGCCCGGTGCCGAACGATTCGTGGTCGAGGGTCGTCAACGGGCAGTTCAGGTCCTTGAGGAGCGCGCTCAGGTCGGCGCCGTCGCCGGCGATAATTATTTCGCGCGGCCCGATGCGCGCGATTTCCTCGCGTAGCGTTGTCGCCTCGCGAATTTGCGTAGCGAGAAATTCGCCGGTCGAGACGTCGAGCGCCGCCAGCGTGAATCCCGTTCCTTCAGCGCCGGTGACCGCGACCAGGTAGCTCTTCTCGGCGGCGGTC
>Ga0302325_10029884_pt1 | contig 11249 bp, 10 predicted proteins | sample Palsa_T0_2_FD_201948 | JGI IMG/M metagenome (GOLD analysis project Ga0302325, IMG submission 201948) | Peat permafrost microbial communities from Stordalen Mire near Abisko, Sweden - Palsa_T0_2 | ecosystem: Environmental > Terrestrial > Soil > Palsa > Peat permafrost | place: Sweden: Abisko...
TTACTACCGGCCGATCACCTCAGCCAGCTTCGCCCCAATATCCGCAGGCGAAACTACCACATGAATGCCGGCGTCGGTCATGGCTTTCATCTTTTCTGCGGCTGTTCCCTGGCCGCCGGAGATGATTGCGCCGGCGTGGCCCATGCGGCGGCCTGGAGGCGCGGTTTGCCCGGCGATGAAGCCCACCACCGGCTTCTTCACATGCTCTTTCACGAAGGCCGCAGCAGCCTCTTCGGCCGATCCGCCAATTTCTCCGATCATGATGATCGCCTCGGTATCCGGATCGTCGTTGAGCAGCTTCAGCGCGTCGATATGGGTGGTGCCGATGATTGGGTCGCCGCCGATGCCGATCGCTGTCGATTGGCCAATGCCGCGTTGGGTAAGTTGGTGCACTGCTTCGTAAGTCAACGTGCCGGACTTAGACACGATGCCGATGGAGCCTTCCAGGTGAATACGCGCCGGCATGATGCCGATCTTGGCTTTGCCGGGTGAGATGACGCCGGGGCAGTTGGGGCCGATCAGGCGCGATGTTGAACCTTTGATCTTGGCCCAGACCTTCACCATATCCAGCGTTGGAATGCCTTCCGTGATGCAAACAATCAGCGGCAGACCCGCGTCTTCCGCTTCGAGGATCGCATCGGCGGCAAACGGCGGAGGGACGAAGATAACGGTTGCGTTCGCGCCCGTCTTTTCGACGGCTTCGGATACGGTGTTGAAGACCGGCCAGCCTTCGTGTGTTGAGCCGCCTTTGCCGGGAGTTACGCCGCCCACAACGACAGTGCCATATTCCGCGGCACCTTTGGCGTGAAACGTACCTTCCTTGCCGGTAATTCCCTGGACGATGAGGCGCGTGTTTTTATCGACTAATACAGCCATTAGCTTCTAGCTCCTAGCTTCTAGCTCTTAGGTTCAGGTTTCAGAGTCTGGATAAAGGAACCGAGCATCTTGGAAACCTCGTTACTCAGAGATTCCGCTTCGTCAAGAGCTTCGCCGTTGCCCATTCCAAGTCTCCTGGATACCAAGAGCTGGGTTTGCAATTCGTATGTTGATCCTTGCGCGAGTCCTAGGAATTGCCTGAACTCGCCTGGGGTGATTCTGCCGCGTCCCTCTGCGATATTGCTTGCAACGGAAACACTGGCCCTTCGCATCTGTGAAACCAATCCGTAGAGCTCTTCTTTGGGGTAAGACCGAGTCAAGTTGTAAACGCACACAGTCAATTCGATGGCCCTTTGCCAGACAATCAGTTCATGGTAGTCTTGCGCCATCCTTCCTCCGTCTTACTCGCTCTGGCTGCAACGAACCTGAATGTCGCCTTCGAACTTTCTCTCCAGCTTCCCTACGTAATAGCTGACGGCTAGGAGCTAGAGGCTAGCAGCTGCTTTTACGACTAAATCCGCAGCTTCCTTCATCGTTGCGCCTACCTGGAAATTCAAGCCGGAATCCTTCAAAATCTGGCGGCCTTCTTCGACGTTTGTGCCCTCAAGCCGCAGCACAATCGGGACTGTCACGTTCAGATTTCGCGCTGCTGCAACCACGCCGGTCGCGAGACGATCCACGCGTAGGATACCGCCGAAGATGTTGATGAAGATGGCCTTCACGTTGGGGTCGGAGAGCAGAATCTCGAAGGCGTGCTCGATCTGCTCCTGCGTCGCACCGCCGCCCACGTCGAGGAAGTTGGCCGGGCTGCCGCCCGCGTACTGGATGATGTCCATTGTGGCCATGGCGAGGCCTGCGCCGTTGACCATGCAGGCGATGGAACCATCGAGCTTGATGTAGTTGAGGGCATACTTGCTGGCTTCGACTTCGAGCGGATCTTCCTCGGCCACATCGCGCAGCGCCTTGATCTCCGGATGGCGGAAGAGCGCGTTGTCGTCGAAGGTCATCTTCGCATCCAGGGCAAAGAGCTTGTCGTCTTTGGTGGTGATGAAGGGATTGATCTCGAGCAACGATGCGTCCGTTTCGACAAAGGCCTTGTAGAGGCTCTGAAAGAAGACGACCGCGGCGTTGACCATCGACGGCTTGATGTCCAGCGCAAAGGCGATCTTGCGCCCCTGATAGGCTGCCAGACCGATGACCGGATCGATCGCTTCCTTATAGATGGCGTCCGGATCTTTCGCGGCTACTTCTTCAATCTCCATGCCGCCGGCTTTGGAGGCCATAAAGACCAGCTTGCCCGTGGCGCGGTCCAGGACGATACCTAGATAAAGCTCGCGGTCGATCGCTGCCGTTTCTTCGACAAGCAGCCGCTGCACTTTTTGGCCGGTGGGGCCGGTCTGGTGCGTGACCAGTTGCATCCCCAGGATGGCCTTCGCGGCGCCTTCGGCTGCGACCAGATCGCGGACCACCTTTACGCCGCCGCCTTTGCCGCGGCCTCCGGCGTGAATCTGCGCCTTGACCACTACGCCTGTTGCGCCATTCGCCAGCAGGGTTCGCGCCGCTTCCGCGGCCTCCGGCAGCGTATTCGCCACCTCGCCCCTGGGCACAGGCACACCGTACTTGGCCAGGATCGTCTTTGCCTGATACTCGTGAATTTTCATAGGAAGATTTGGACTCTCTAACTTAAAGCTGTGAGGTATGCGGCGCTTCGATGCGCCCGCGCGGGCCGTTCCGTTAGCACTCAAATACTATCGGACGCGCCAAAGGTGCGGCAAACCAGCACGGCGCGCGAATCCCGCATTGGCGTACACGCGCCAGTTACGATAGAGAGAACGAGGAAACCAGTTTGCCCAGCCCGCCATTTGTTTTGAAAGACCTGCTCAAGCCGCTCGCCGAAGATGGCGGTCAACTCACCCGCGAGCAATCCCGCGCAGCCCTGGCTGCGATTCTGGATGACCAGATTCCAGAGGTCGAAACGGCGGCGCTGCTCACGGCCCTGTCCACGCGCGGCGAATTGGCCCCGGAGCTCGCCGGCTTTGTGGAAGAGATGCGCGCTCGGGCGACGCCGATCCCGCTTACGGACGAAGAGCGCGATTTGCTCGTGGATACCTGTGGCACTGGCGGCGGGGGTCCGGCGACTTTCAATATTTCAACCGGCGCGGCACTCGTTGCCGCGGCGGCCGGAGCGATGGTGGCCAAGCATGGCAATCGGGCGGTGACCAGCCGCTGCGGGTCGGCGGACGTGCTTGAGGCGCTCGGCGTGCCGATCACGCTGCCACCCGATTTGGCGGCGGAATGCCTGCGCGAAACCGGATTCGTCTTCCTCTATGCGCCCATGCTGCACCCGGCGATGAAGGCCGTCGCTCAGCTGCGCCGCGCGCTGGGTTTCCGCACCATATTCAACCTGTGCGGCCCGCTGACCAACCCGGCCCAGGCTCGTGCCCAGGTCATCGGAGTTCTCGCGCCGAGCCGCGCGCTGCTCGTGGCGCGCACCTTGCTGGAGCTGCAAACCACACGGCGCGCTTTCGTCGTTCACGGGCTCGATGGGCTGGACGAGTTGACGCTTACCGGCGAATCCGTAACCGTTCGCGTTGAACCTGCCGAGCAGCCTCAGATGAAGGCCGCCAAGATTACCCCAGAGATGGCCGGCCTGCCTCGCGCGACGCTCGAAGATATTTCTGGCGGTGACGCCAACGACAATGCGGCCATTCTCTACGACGTGATCACCGGCATACCCGGCCCGCGCCGCGATATTGTGCTCTTGAACGCCGCCGCCGCGCTGGTTGCCGTCGGCCTCGCCGGTGACCTGCGCGAAGGTGTAGCGCGCGCTGCGGAAGCCATCGACTCGGGCGAAGCTGCCGTGACACTGCAGAAATTGCGCCTCTTTGGCCAGAAATGGGTGCCGAATTAACGACTTCGGCATCCCTGCTGCGTAGTTAAGCCGTTTCCCGTTGCGGATTTGCCGCGACTCCGCCTATGCTTACGCGTGAGATCTACCTGAACATCAGGGGAGATGCGCAAATGCCAGGGCGTGCCATTTTCATCAGCTACCGCCGCGCCGACGCCGAGGGCGAAGCGGGCCGTCTTTTCGATGACCTTATTCGGGCTTACGGGGATTCCAGCGTCTTTATGGATGTTTCGGGAATCGAGCCAGGCGCGGATTTTCGCAAGGCAATCGATTCCAATGTCTCCGGCTGCGGCGTTCTGCTGGCCGTGATCGGTCCGGGCTGGGCGACGGTAACGGGTTCCGACGGCAGCCGGCGGCTCGACAATCCCGACGATTACGTGCGGCTGGAGATTGCGACGGCGCTGGGACGCGGGATTCCAGTGATCCCTGTCCTGGTGCATGGGTCGCGCATGCCGGCGTTGGATGCGCTGCCCGATAACCTGAAGGATTTGCGCTACCGGAATAGCGTCGAGCTGACTCACGCCCGCTGGAACTCGGATGTGGCGCTGCTCATCAACGCGCTCAAGAACTACGTGGCCTCGGAACCAAGTCACCCCACCGAGACCGTCCACGCCACGGTTCCTGTGCAACTGCCGGCGCCACAGGCACCAGCTTCGGCGCCCAACAACCCGCCAAAATCGAAGCTGCCGCTTTTCCTTGGAATCGGCGCGGTGGCCGTCGTCGTGATCGCAGCAGTCCTGTTTGCCGTGCTGCATACCGGCTCTTCCTCGACGCCGCAGCCGGCTCCCATCCAATCCGATACCGGGAAATCGCAACCCCCGCCGCAAGGTACGGGAGACGCCTCCGCGTTGCTCGGCAAATGGCGGAATTCGGTCGCGCCGGCGGGTGGGGACGATCTGGCACAAGTATCGGTCAGTGAATTCAACGGCCAGCTCATGGTCGAGGGTTGGGGAAAATGTGCCAAGGGACTCTGCAACTGGGGTCCGAAAAAGGCAACTTTGACTGGATCGTCCGCGCTCACGGAAGCTTGGGATCTACGCAATACACCCAAAGAGATCAAAGATGAGCGTAGCGCCACGCTCTCCATTCAGCCCTCGGCCAATGGATTGGAAGTAACCGTCCAAAACACTTTCCAAAAGGCTGGCGGCAAAACCAAAGAGAATCTGAATCCGCTGCAATTTGTGAAGATGCCCTGATTCAAGAGTCTTTTGCCGTGTTGCCCTGCGACGAGTTCTGCAAGGCCGCAACCCACTGAGAATTCTCCTGCGAAATCAACGCTTCCACCCGCTCGGCCAGCATCGCGCGCGAGTCGGTTGCGCTGGCATAGGGGCCGGCATGAGCCAGGAACAAGAACTTTTCATGTTTGAGCGACTCGGCGGTGTTGCGGTAGTTGGTCCAGTTTTCCTGATATTGGTTCAGGTGCAAGACGCCTTCGAGAATGGTGATCAGGACGCCAAGGCCGCCGACGATGTACGTCACGCCGGGCAACGGTTGACCGGTGAGGAAGGGAATCATCGCGGCAGCCACAATTTCCGACACCTTGATGCGCTTAAAGGCGGTGCGAGCCGCGCGGCTCTTCTGGCTGTACCAGTTTTGCTCGTCTATGAGACGCTGGTAGATGGGATCGGATGTGTCGGGCGTGGGCGGCGGATTTGTGGCCATGGCTGTTGGTGGCAATTGTAGCCGAAACCCTCCCGGTACAATAGATGAGAGACACATCTCCCCGGAAACCGCCCTGAGTATCGACAGCCCAACTTCTCCAGCCTCCCGTCCCCGCGTCTTAAGCGGCATGCGCCCCACCGGCAAGCTCCACCTTGGCAACTACATGGGCGCGCTGGCCAACTGGGTCAAGCTGCAAGCGGACTACGAGTGCTACTTCTTCATCGCCGATCTTCATGCGCTGACGACGGATTACGCCGATACTTCCAGTGTTCTCGACAATATTACGGAAGTCGCGCTCGACTTCCTCGGTGCTGGCCTCGATCCGGAACAAAGCGTTTTGTTTCTTCAAAGCAAGGTTCCTCAGCACGAGCAGCTTTTTGCTCGATTCAGCATGATCACGCCGATCAGCTGGCTGGAGCGGGTACCCACCTATAAGGAGCAGCAGGAGAATCTGACCAGCAAGGACCTGACCACCTACGGCTTTCTCGGCTATCCGCTTTTGCAGGCCGCGGATATTCTCCTCTACCAGCCGCAGTTCGTGCCGGTGGGGCAGGACCAGGTGGTGCATGTTGAACTGACCCGTGAGATTGCCCGCCGCTTCAACCAGTTCTACAAGCTCGACGGCAAGGAAGTGCTGCCCGAGCCGAAGGTTCTGCTCACGCCGTCACCCAAGCTTCCCGGCACGGACGGCCGAAAAATGTCCAAGAGCTACGGGAATACCATCCAACTGACGGACACGGAAGCGGAGATTCGCCAGAAGCTCAAGACCATGGTGACCGACCCAGCGCGCATTCGCCGTACCGACCCTGGCGACCCGGATAAATGCCCGGTTGGCGATCTGCACAAGGTCTTTTCGACGCCCGAAAAGCTGGCCGAAGTCTACAGCGGCTGCCGTTCCGCAGGAATCGGCTGCATCCAGTGCAAAGGCTGGGCCGCCGACTCGCTGGTGCAGATTCTGGCGCCGGTCCAGGAACGGCGCTCGCAGTTTACCGCCGCGCAGGCCATGGAAATCATCGATGCCGGCAGCGTTCGCGCAGAGCGCCGCGCTGCCGAGACCATGCGCCAGGTCAACGAAGCCATGCACATGCCCGTCGGCTGAGGCCAATCTCCAAGCGATAGAAGTGAAAACTTTGACCGACCAACTCAATCCGCCCGATCAACCCGCCAACCCCGACGCCCCCACCAGCGAGGGCAAATCCGCGCCCGTGCTGGTGCTGACCCCCAAGCCCGTCGCGCCGGCCAAGTTCGATCCTGCGCATCCGCCTGCCGAGAAATCCGCGTCGAAAAAGAATCAGCAGGAAGAGCCGCAGGCCTTCCCGTTTTCCGTCACCGTGGGCCAGGTCTACGACGGCCCCATGGACCTGCTGCTCGACCTGATCCGCAAGCAGGACATCGACATTTACGACATCCCGATTGCGAAGATCACGGCGCAGTTTCTAGGCTACGTGGAAAAGCTCAAATCGACCGACGTCGACGTGGCCGGCGAGTTCATCTACATGGCTTCCCTGCTCATCCACATCAAGAGCAAGATGCTGCTGCCGCGCACCGCTTCCGGTCCCGATGACGTCGCCGAAGATCCTCGCCGCGAGCTGGTGGAGCGCCTGCTGGAGCACGAGCGCTTCAAAAACGCCGCCCAGATGCTGCAACAGAAGCAGATGCTCGAAGCGGCAAGCTGGACCAACCCCGGCATGAAGGAATTCAAAGGCGACGCCGAGACGGAGCCCGAAATCGCCGCCGACACCGGCGACCTGGCGCGGGTTTTCTCAAGCATTTTGCAGCGGCTGCGCGAGCGCCCGGTGCTCAACGTGCAGGAAGATCAGGTCACCGTCGGCCAGATGATCCAGTTCCTCGGGCGCAGGCTGGTGTTGGAAGACCGGCCGGTTTCTCTGCACCGCCTGCTGGGCAACTCGCGCTCGCAACGTGCCCTGGTCGCCATGTTCCTGGCGCTGCTGGAACTGGTGCGTTTGCAGGCGATTCTGCTGAATCAGGACCGCAATTTCAGCGAGATATTCATTAAGAAGCACACAGAATTCGACGCGGTGATTCAGGAAATCTCCACGCGGGCGCAGGACGACTGGCGATAGGACAACCGGTCAATCGAGACTGGCAGTCGAATAGATCAGATTCCCCGTCTCCCGCACATAGCGGAGCGGGATCTTCGGATTATTGATGTCCTTGTTGCCGTCTACAGCCCACTTCGTAGCCCACTTTTCGAAGTAAGGCTCGATCTGCTTGGGAGTCAACAGGTAGATCTCGACCAACTCGATTCCGTCGTAGACAGCGAATATCCAGTCCACCAGCCTATACTTGGCGATGATCTTTGGGTTCATGTGGTGGTGCGTAGAAAAACTTTGCGTAAGCCGGATATTTACGGATTTAAGTTCGTATTCGTATCCATTCTCGTCGACCGCGTCGTTTCCCTCCCGTCCTCCGAGAATGGTGAGTCCGGTAAGCAACAGGATTTGAAGGATCTTCCCGCCATTATCCTGAAAAATATCGTCAATGCCATGTTTCGAGGCGAGCTTTTGAAGCTTACGGACAGACGGCAGCAAAGCCTGAAGTTTTTCCCAATCGGAATGTGGCTTCATGCCCGCTCCGGGGAAAGGAGATCGAGGACGTCGGCGCCAAGCGCATTCGCCAGCCTCTCAATCGTGTCGATTGAGATATTCTTTTCGTTTCGCTCCACGCTTCCGATATAGTTCCGATGCAGGCCAGCGCGAGCGCCAAGTTCTTCTTGGGAAAATCCGCGCGCCAATCGTGCGGCCCTTAGGTTGACCGCGAACCGGGACCGAGCGGTAATCTGGGAACTGACAGGATTCATTCCCCTCTATGCTCTACCTGTGCTAACGTGAAATCTACAGTCTATAGACTGTATGAGGTGACCATGTCGGCTACCCCGGCGACCGCCGTTCCCGCCTACACGACGCAGCTTGGCGCCGCGTATGTTGGTGATTCTTTGCAGTTGCTTGCCGATATACCGGATGGGTCGGTCAATCTCGTCATGACAAGTCCGCCATTCGCTCTTCAGAGACAGAAGGAGTACGGCAATCTCGATCAGGTCGACTATGTGGATTGGCTATTGGAGTTCGGCCGGCTCGTTTATCGCAAATTGCGCGAAGACGGCAGCTTTGTTCTAGATCTTGGGGGCGCGTACCAGAAAGGCGTCCCAGTTCGAAGCCTTTACCAGTATCGAGTGCTCCTCCGGTTTTGCGACGAGCTGGGATTCCATCTAGCTCAAGAGTTCTTCTGGCATAATCCCTCCAAATTACCTAGCCCCATCGAATGGGTGAATAAGCGCAAACTGCGCGCAAAAGATACTGTCAACACTCTCTGGTGGTTTTCGCGTTCGGAGTGGCCGAAAGCGAATGTATCGAAGGTTCTGGCGGAATACAGTTCGCGCATGAAGAAACTTCTGGAGGACCCGGCAGCGTTCTACACGCCCAAGGAAAGACCCTCCGGTCATGACATTGGCTTCGCATTCGGAACGGACAATGGCGGGGCGATCCCGTCGAACCTGCTCCAGATTCCAAATTCGGAGAGCAACGGTGTCTACCTCGGGGCGTGCAAGGAAGTTGGTGTGAAAGGACATCCCGCGCGGTTCCCGGCGAAGCTGCCGGAGTTCTTTATTCGCATGCTTACCGATCCCGGCGATCTCGTAATAGACATATTCGCAGGCTCCAACACCACCGGGATGGTGGCGGAAGCCGAGGGACGCAAGTGGCTGGCATTTGAAATGAATCGAGAATACGTCGCAAGTTCTATTTTTCGTTTCGCACCGAAGGGGATGTCCGTGAACCGAATGCAACAGCTTTATATGTCGGTGATGGTCGGAGATGCCGTTTTGATCGAAGAGGAAAGTGGCTTCCAAAAACAACTATTGGCTGTGTGAAGGAACACAAAGCTGTGCCAGACGATAGAAAACAACACGAACTTCAGGCAGTTGAGGGCACTCGCAGTCTTCGTTGGCGAGAGTTGTGTGAACGCGCCAAAGTAGACCCTGAATTTGCTCGGCAATTGGAGGCAGTCGAACGGGTGATGGATCGCTATCGCGACACGCTAGCCCAACTTGCAAAATCCTGATCCTAGGCGATCTTCAGCTCGATAGCTCTTTCAGCCCTGCCCGATTCATCAAATATTCATAAAGCTATTCACCCGGAATTCACACTCATTCAACGCCGCCTTGGTAGCTTTCGAGAGTTAAATCTCTCGGGGGATATCGTCATGGCAACTGCGACAGCACCGGCGGCAGGGCATTCTCTGCTCGATAAGAAAATGAAAAAGGGCCCTGGCCTGTTGGGCGGGCTGATCTTCGCGGCTGTCATCGTTGGCGGCCTGGCCTACTGCGGATTCAACATCGTCAGCGACATGGGCCATGTGGTCATTGTCAGCGTCTGGCCGTATGCTTTGCTGGCTATCGCTTTGCTGATCGCCCTGGGATTCGAGTTCGTCAACGGCTTCCACGACACCGCCAACGCCGTGGCCACCGTCATCTACACGCATACCCTGGAGCCCCATGTCGCCGTGGTCTGGTCCGGTATCTGGAACCTGATCGGCGTGCTCACCTCCACGGGCACCGTCGCTTACTCGGTCATCACGCTGCTGCCGGTCGAGTTGATCCTGCAGGTTAGCTCCGGCGCTGGATTCTCCATGGTCTTCGCGCTGCTGATCGCCGCCATTATCTGGAACCTGAGCACCTGGGCGCTCGGTCTGCCCGCCTCAAGCTCGCACACCATGGTCGGCTCCATCATCGGCGTGGGCATCGCGAACCAGCTGATGCAGGGCAACAACGGCACCGCAGGCGTGGAGTGGGACCAGGTAACGAAGGTCTTCCGCGTCCTGCTCATTTCGCCGGTATTCGGCTTCGTTTGCGCCTTGATTCTGATGTGGCTTACCAAGAAGCTGGTCAAGTACCCGGCGCTTTTTGAGGCACCCAAAGGTGAAGAGCCGCCACCCTTCCTGATTCGCGCCCTGCTCGTGCTCACCTGCACCGGCGTCAGCTTCGGCCACGGCTCCAACGACGGCCAAAAGGGCATGGGCCTCATCATGCTCATCCTCATCGGCACCGTGCCGACGGCGTATGCGCTCAACCACGCCGTCGGCCCCACGCAGGTGGTTGATTTCGTCGCGGTATCCCAGCAGGTTTCCGGCATTCTCAACAGCCATGTGGATCAGAACGCGGTGATGACCGATCCCCGCACAGATGTGACAGACTTCATCAAGAGCAAGAAAATGACACCCGCCACCATGGTCGCCTTGCGCGAACTGGTCGGCGATGTCAGCCATGAAGTGGGCATCTACAAGGAACTGAAGGCCGTTCCCGCCCACGACCAGCAGAACGTCCGCAACGATATGTACGTGGCCAGCGCGGCGCTCACCATCCTCAAGAAGCAGGATGCTGCGCACAAGGACAAGAACGAACCGACCGTCTTTACCGATCAGGACAGTAAAGTCCTTGCCAACTACCAGGGCAAGCTGGACACCGCAACCAAGTTCATCCCGCTGTGGGTCAAGGTTGCCGTGGCTCTGGCTCTGGGCATGGGCACCATGATCGGCTGGAAGCGCATCGTGGTCACCGTGGGCGAGAAGATCGGCAAAGATCACCTTACCTACGCGCAGGGAGCGTCAGCCGAGCTGATCGCAGCCACCACCATCATCCTCGCCGACCAGTTCGGCTTGCCCGTCAGCACCACGCATGTGCTCAGCTCAGGCATTGCCGGCACCATGGTGGCCAACGGCAGCGGATTGCAGTGGTCCACGCTGCGCTCCATCGCCATGGCCTGGGTCTTCACCCTCCCGGCTGCGG
>Ga0302325_10029885_pt1 | contig 11248 bp, 10 predicted proteins | sample Palsa_T0_2_FD_201948 | JGI IMG/M metagenome (GOLD analysis project Ga0302325, IMG submission 201948) | Peat permafrost microbial communities from Stordalen Mire near Abisko, Sweden - Palsa_T0_2 | ecosystem: Environmental > Terrestrial > Soil > Palsa > Peat permafrost | place: Sweden: Abisko...
ATACGGTCGGGACCTGCAGGGAAGGCGGCACGCATGAAGCTCGGACTCCAGCTGGGATATTGGGGCGCTCAGCCGCCCGACAACCACGCCGAACTCGTGGCCGCGGCCGAGGACGCGGGCTTCGATGCGGTGTTCACTGCCGAAGCGTGGGGATCGGACGCCTACACGCCGCTGGCCTGGTGGGGCTCGTCGACGCGAAGGCTGCGGCTGGGTACCTCGGTCGTGCAGCTGTCCGCGCGCACTCCGACCGCGTGTGCGATGGCGGCGCTGACCCTCGACCACCTCAGTGGGGGCCGGCACATCCTGGGTCTCGGCGTATCGGGTCCGCAGGTCGTGGAGGGTTGGTACGGCCAGTCGTTTCCCAAGCCGCTGGCCCGGACCCGCGAATACGTCGACATCATCCGGCAGGTGTGGGCCCGCGACAAGCCGGTGACGAGCGACGGCCCGCACTATCCGCTGCCGTTGACCGGCAATCGCGCAACGGGTCTGGGCAAACCGCTCAAGCCCATCACTCACCCGCTGCGGGCCGACATCCCGATCATGCTGGGCGCCGAGGGGCCGAAGAACGTGGCGTTGGCCGCCGAGGTCTGCGACGGCTGGCTGCCGATCTTCTACACGCCGCGAATGGCTGATACCTACAACGAGTGGCTGGACGAGGGGTTCGCCCGACCGGGCGCACGCCGTAGCCGCGAGGACTTCGAGATCTGCGCGACGGCCAACATCGTCATCACCGAGGACCGCAGCGCCGCCTTCGCGGCCATGAAGCCTTACATCGCGCTCTACATGGGCGGGATGGGCGCCGAGGACACCAACTTTCACGCCGACGTGTACCGCCGGATGGGTTACGCCGAGGTGGTCGACGACGTGACCAAGCTGTTCCGCCACAACCAGAAGGACAAGGCCGCGGAGATAATCCCCGACGAGGTCATCGACGACGCCGCGATCGTCGGCGATGTTGACTACGTGCGTAAGCAGATCAAGGCTTGGGAGGCCGCGGGCGTCACCATGATGGTCGTGTCGGGCCGCAGTACAGAGCAGGTCCAGGAGTTGGCGGGCCTGATCTGACCCGGTCCTTGCGGTGAGTTAGAACGCGTTCTAGATTGACCGGATGACAGCCTCGCAGCACACCATCGCGGGCACGGTACTCACGATGCCGGTGCAGATCCGCAAGGCAAATCAGCACATGGCGATGTTCTCCGTTGACGCCGATGCCGCGCAGCGGATGATCGACTACAGCGGCCTGCAGGTCTGCCGGTACCTGCCCGGGCGCGCGATCGCGGTCCTGATGCTGATGCACTACATCGACGGTGACCTCGGGCAGTACTACGAATTCGGCAGCAGCATCATGGTCAATCCGCCCGGGTCGCACGCCCGTGGGCCGCGCGCACTAGGGTCGGCCGGCGCCTTCATCCATCACTTGCCGGTCGACCAGGCATTCACGTTGGAAGCGGGAACCAAGATTTGGGGCTACCCGAAAGTGATGGCGGACTTCACCATTCGCGAGGGCCGCCAGTTCGGATTCGAGTGCAGCGTCGACGGGCAGCTGGTGGTCGGCATGGAATTTCACCGCGGCCTGCCGATTCGGTTGACCCCGCGACAGCAAGTGCAGAGCACCTACTCGCACCGCGACGGGGTAACCCGTGAGACCTCCTTCGAACACACGCTGGACGGTGTGCGCAATCGATTTGGTGGAGTGCGCATCTGGCTGGGTGATCACCCCTACTCGAAAGAGCTGGCGTCGCTGGGCCTTCCGAAGCGCGCGATGTTGAACAGCTCTGTTGACCACGTACAAATGACATTCGGCGATGCTCAGGAGATCTCATGACAACCGTAGAGACCAGGCCAGATGTCGATCTGACCGACGGCACTTTCTACGCGGGCGACTCCCGGGGCGTCTACCGCTGGATGCGGGAGAAGGAGCCGGTGTTTCGGGACCGCAACGGGCTAGCCGCCGCGTCGACGTATCAGGCCGTTATCGAGGCCGAGCGCAACCCCGAGCTGTTCTCCAATGCCGGCGGCATCCGGCCCGACCAGCCCGGGGTCGAGATGATGATCGAGATGGACGACCCGCAACATCTGCTGCGCCGCAAGCTCGTCAACTACGGCTTCACGCGCAAGCGCGTGAAGAATCTAGAGGCCTCGATCACCTCGCTGAGCGACACGTTGATCGACGCGGTGTGCGAGCGCGGCGAGTGCGACTTCGTCTGGGACCTCGCGGCGCCCCTACCGATGGCGGTCATCGGCGACATGCTCGGTGTTCGTCCGGAGGAACGCGAGATGTTCCTCAAATGGTCCGACGATCTGCTCGGTGCGTTGAGCAGCACCGCCGCCGAGGCGGATGTCCAGGTCACCATGGACGCCTTCGCCGCTTACAGCGGATACATGATGGGGATGATCGAGGCCCGCAAAGCGGAACCGACTGACGATCTGGTCAGCGTCCTAGTCCATGCGGAGGTCGAAGGGTCACGCCTGGAGGACCATCAGATCGTCACGGAAGTGTTGCTGCTGCTGATCGGCGGAGACGAGACCACGCGGCACACGCTGTCCGGCGGAACGAGGCAGTTGCTGCTGCACCCCGATCAGCACCGGCGCCTGGTGGGAGATCTGGGATTGCTGCCCAACGCGATCGAAGAGATGCTGCGCTGGACCGCACCGGTGAAGAACATGGCGCGCACGATCACCGCCGACACCGAGTTCCACGGCACCAAGTTGCACAAGGACGAGAAGATCATCCTGTTGTTCGAGTCGGCGAACTTCGACGAGAAGGTGTTCGAGGCGCCGGAGAGCTTCAACATCGAGCGCTACCCGAACAACCACCTGGCATTCGGCTTCGGGACGCACTTCTGCCTGGGCAACCAGCTCGCCCGGCTGGAGTTGTCGATCATGCAGACGCGGCTGCTGCAGCGGTTGCCGGATATGCGGCTGGCTTCGGACGCCGCGCTGCCGCTGCGGCCGGCGAACTTCGTGTCCGGCCTGGAGAAGATGCCGGTGGTATTCACCCCGAGCGCGTCGCTGGGTTAGCGGTTCTTGAACTGCGGGGCGCGCTTTTCCTTGAAGGCCAACGGGCCTTCCTTGGCGTCCTCGGACAGGAACACGCTGATGCCCAGCTGGGTGTCGATCTTGAACGCGTCGTTTTCCGGCAGGCCCTCGGTCTCCCGGATCGAGCGCAGGATCGCCTGCACCGCCAGCGGCCCGTTGTTGGCTATCACGTCGGCGATTTCGAGGGCCTTGGCCAGCGCGTCGCCGTCCGGAACGACGTAGCCAATCAAGCCGATCTCCTTGGCCTCCGCGGCGCTGATGTGCCGTCCGGTCAGCAGCAGATCGGCGGCAACCGTGTAGGGAATCTGGCGCACCAGCCGCACCGCCGAGCCGCCCATCGGATACAGGCTCCACTTGGCCTCCGAGATGCCGAACTTGGCGCTTTCGCCGGCGATGCGGATGTCGGTGCCCTGCAGGATCTCGGTGCCGCCGGCGATGGCCGGCCCCTCGACCGCCGCGATGAGCGGCTTGGTCAGTCGCCGGCCCTTGAGTAGAGCATCGATGCGCGAAGGGTCGTAGCTGCCGTCCTTGAACGAGTCGCCTGGCGGGCGTGCGGTCGCGGCCTTGAGGTCCATGCCCGCGCAGAAGTAGCCACCGGCCCCGGTCAGGATGCAGCAGCGAATGTCGGGATCGGTGTCGACGCGGTCCCATGCTTCGACCATGATCGAGAGCATCTCGGTGGAAAGTGCATTGCGGGCCTCAGGGCGGTTCAACGTCAAGATCAGGGTGTGTCCGCGCTGCTCAATGAGGGCGTCGGCCTTTTTTTCTGACTCGCTCACCGATGATTGCCTTCCTGCGCGCCGACCTGAAACTTGTCAGGAAATGTAACACGTTCTAATTTAGGGTCCGTGGCCCTGAATATTGCTGACCTGGCGGAGCACGCCATCGACGCCGTCCCTGACCGTGTCGCCCTGATCTGCGGCGACGAGCAGCTGACCTACGCCCAACTCGAGGAGAAGGCCAACCGCCTCGCGCACTACCTGCAGGAGCGGGGTGTGAAGAAGGACGACAAGGTCGGTCTCTACTGCCGCAACCGCATCGAGATCGTCATCGCGATGGTGGGCATCGTCAAGGCGGGCGCGATCCTGGTCAACATCAACTATCGCTATGTCGAGGGTGAACTGCGCTACCTGTTCGAGAACTCCGACATGGTCGCGCTGGTGCACGAGCGGCAGTACTCCGAGCGGGTCGCCAACGTGCTGCCGGAGACCCCCAACGTCAAGACGATCCTGGTGATCGATGACGGGTCCGATCTTTCCGACAGCGCCTACCAGAGCTACGGCGGCGTCGAGTTCTACGCCGCGATCGCCGGCAGCTCGGCCGAGCGCGACTTCGGCCCACGCAGCGCCGACGACATCTACCTGCTCTACACCGGTGGCACCACCGGGTTCCCGAAGGGTGTGATGTGGCGCCACGAGGACATCTACCGGGTGCTGTTCGGCGGAACCGACTTCGCCACAGGCGAATTCATCAAGGACGAGTACGACCTGGCCAAGGGCGCCGCTGCCAATCCGCCGATGGTCCGCCACCCGATTCCGCCGATGATCCACGGCGCCACCCAGTCGGCCACCTGGATGTCGATCTTCTCAGGCCAAACCACGGTGCTGGCACCGGAATTCAATGCGGATGAAGTCTGGCGCACGATTCACGACCACAAGGTGAACCTGCTGTTCTTCACCGGTGATGCGATGGCGCGCCCGTTGCTCGACGCGCTGCTAGCAGCGCAGGAAGGCGCTGCGGGAACCGAGGCGTACGACCTGTCGTCGCTGTTCCTACTCGCCTCCACAGCGGCGCTGTTCTCACCGAGCATCAAGGAGAAGTTCCTCGAGCTGCTTCCCAACCGGGTCATCACCGACTCAATTGGCTCGTCGGAGACCGGTTTTGGCGGCACCAGCATCGTCGCCAAAGACGCACCGCACAGCGGCGGCCCGCGCGTCACGATCGACCACCGGACCGTCGTGCTCGACGACGACGGCAACGAGGTCCAGCCAGGCTCCGGAGTCCGCGGCTTCATCGCCAAGAAGGGCAACATTCCCGTCGGCTATTACAAGGACGAGAAGAAGACCGCCGAGACGTTCCAGACCATCAACGGCGTCCGCTACGCCATCCCCGGCGACTACGCAACGGTCGAAGAGGACGGCTCCGTCACGATGCTGGGCCGCGGTTCGGTGTCGATCAACAGCGGTGGTGAGAAGATCTACCCCGAGGAGGTCGAGGCCGCGTTGAAGGGGCATCCCGACGTCTTCGATGCGTTGGTAGTCGGGGTGCCCGATCCTCGTTACGGCCAGCACGTGGCGGCCGTCGTGCAGGCACGGCCCGGTTCGCGACCGTCGCTGTCCGACCTGGATAGCTTCGTGCGGGCCGAGATCGCGGGATACAAGGTGCCGCGCAGCCTTTGGCTTGTCGACGAGGTCAAGCGTTCGCCGGCTGGTAAACCTGACTACCGGTGGGCCAAGGAACAGACCGAGGCGCGGCCGGCCGACGACGTACACGCCGCCCACGCGACCGCTTGACCGACTTCGTCAAGCGTCACACCGGCGCACCGGTCGGCTTCTTCGCGTGTGAGGCCGCCGGGCTGCAATGGCTTTCGCTGGCCGACGGCGGTGTGCCGTGTGTGCCGGTCGTTGCAGTAGACGCGACGAGCCTGACCCTGCGGCGGCTGGAGTCGGTAAGTCCCGGTCCGGCAGCGGCTTTCGAGTTCGGTAGCCGGCTGGCTGTCACGCACGATGCGGGAGCCGCGGGCTTCGGTGCCGGCCCCGAGGGGTGGGACGGGCCTGGCTTCTTCGGACCGCTGACGCAGCCGTTGCCGATGTCGCTACGGCCGCATCGGCATTGGGGCCAGTTCTACGCCGACGAACGGTTGGCGCCGATGGCTGCACTGGCCGCGCCGCGTCTGAGCGCGTCGACTCGTGCGGTGGTCGAAGCCGTCGCAACACGCTGTCGGGATGGCGACTTCGACGACGACGACCCGCCGGCCAGGCTGCACGGCGATCTGTGGGGCGGCAACGTGATGTGGACGCCGGACGGGGTGGTGCTCATCGACCCGGCTGCACACGGCGGCCACCGCGAGAACGATCTAGCCATGCTCGCGCTGTTCGGCTGCCCGCACTACGACGACATCGTCGACGGTTACCAGCGAATGCACCCACTGCGACCGGGTTGGCGCACACGCATCGGGCTGCATCAGCTTTTTGCGCTGCTCGCGCACGTGGTGTTGTTCGGCGGCGGGCACGCACAGCGGACTGGTGTCTGCGCGCGGGCCGCACTGGGTCTTTAGCCAAGGGCGCTAGGCTGCGTTCGTGAATGGTGCGCAGGCTCTGATCAATACGCTGGTGGGCGGCGGTGTCGACGTGTGCTTCGCGAACCCCGGCACCTCCGAGATGCACTTCGTCGCGGCCTTGGACACGGTCCCCCAGATGCGTGGCGTGCTGACCCTCTTCGAGGGCATCGCCACCGGCGCGGCGGACGGCTATGCGCGCATCGTGGGCCGGCCGGCCGCGGTGCTGCTGCATCTGGGCCCCGGGCTGGGCAACGGGCTGGCCAACCTGCACAACGCCCGGCGCGCCCGCGTCCCGATGGTGGTGGTCGTCGGCGACCACGCCACCTATCACAAGAAGTACGACGCCCCACTGGAATCCGACATCGACGCGCTTGCCGGGAGCGTCTCGGGCTGGGTGCACCGGACAGGTGACACCGCGGAAATCGCATCCGATGCCGCCGAGGCGATCGCGGAAAGCCTCGCCAATAGCCAGATTTCCACGCTGATCCTGCCTGCTGACACGTCGTGGACGGACGGTGCCGGCCTCAGCGAGAAATCGCCGCGACAGCCCAAGCAGCCTGACGTCGACGCGGATGCCGTCGAATCCGCCGCCGCGGTATTGCGATCCGACGAGCCGACGGTGCTTTTGATCGGGGGCGACGCCACCCGCGGCGCAGGGCTGGCGGCGGGTGCACGAATCGCCGAGGCAACCGGAACCCGTTGGTATTGCGAGACATTTCCGACGCGGCTGGAGCGTGGGGCCGGGATCCCGGCAGTCGACCGGATCCCGTATTTCGCCGAGGCCGTAGTGGCTCAACTCGAGGGCACCAAACATCTGATCCTGGCCGGGGCGGCGTCGCCGGTGTCGTTCTTCGCCTATCCCGGCAAGCCGAGTGATCTGGTGCCAGAAGGTTGCAGCGTCCACGTGCTCGCCGGACCCACCGGTGCCGCAGCAGCTTTGGCGGCGCTGGCTGACGACATCGCACCCGGGACGACCGCTGCCGTCGCAGCGCTGTCCCGCCCGCAACTGCCGACCGGCGCGCTGACCGCCGTCTCGGTCGCCGATGTGGTCGGTGCACTGATGCCGGAAAACGCGATCGTCGTTGACGAGTCCAACACCTCCAGTGTGCCGCTGACGGCAGCGACCGCCGGCGCGCCCGCACACGACTGGTTGACCCTGACCGGCGGCGCGATCGGCTACGGAATCCCGGCCGCCGTGGGTGCCGCTGTCGCGGCGCCCGACCGGCCGGTGTTGTGTTTGGAATCCGACGGGTCTGCGATGTACACGATCTCGGGTCTGTGGACCCAGGCTCGGGAAAACCTCGACGTCACCACCGTCATCTACAACAACGGCGCCTATGACATCCTTCGGCTCGAGCTGCAGCGGGTCGGCGCTGGCGCGACACCCGGCCCCAAAGCGCTTGATCTACTTGATATATCTCGCCCGACAATGGATTTCGTCAAGATTGCCGAAGGTATGGGAGTGCCGGCTCGGCGGGCCACCACCGCCGAGGAATTCGCCGACGCACTGAGCGCGGCATTGGCCGAACCCGGTCCGCACCTGGTCGAGGCCGTCGTGCCGTCATTGCTGGCTTAGGGCTTCATCGACGACCCAGTCGGCCAGCCTGTTGACGACATCGACCCCGGCCTCGTACTCGCCATCATGAACCTCGGCCGCAAGAGCGACGCCTACCGTGCCGGATGCTGTCGGGACGATCCCGAACTGGCGGACCAGGTAGCCGTCGGCGAGGCCCGGACCCCAACCGCCCTTCGCGACAAAGCCTTTGGCGGCCAGGCCCCAGCGGTGATCGGTCGTCAGCCCGCGCATCAGATCGACGACAGGCGACGCCTCGCCAACCTGAGCAAATCCGGCCGCGAACCGGGCTTGGTCGGCCAGCGACCATCGCGTCTGCCCGAAGGCCGTATACCCCTCGCGGAGGCGTCGTGATTCGACCACGGTGGCTACGTCGCCGGCCTCGCGGATCACGTCTTGTACCTGCCGGGCCGCACTCTCGGGATCGCCCAGCTGGGACCAGAGTTCCTCGGCAGCAGCATTATCCGAGTGGGTAATCGTCTGGACGACAAGCTCGTGACTGCCCACCCGGGCTCGCAACGCCGCGATCACCAGCGGCACCTTGCTGGTCGACCAGGCGACACCGGACGACCAGGTGCCAAGAGAAACGGGACTCGAACCGACCGAGGCGATCGCGATGCCGACCTCCGCGGAAAGGCGACTCGACAACTCGTGAAAGCTTTTCACGCTAATTACCGCCGGATGGGCAACACCGGATCCGCGCAATCCAGACCCTCGGCCGACAGTTGCCGCTTGAGCACTTTGAAGGTCGCTGTTCGCGGCAGGCTCATGCTGACCCGGACGTATGACGGCCACTGCTTGGGCCCGAGATCGGTCTGCTCGGCGAGGAATGCGCGGAACTTGTCGGTGTCGAATTCGGCGCCGGACACCAGCACCAGCGCGGCCATCACCTGATCGCCGACGGCCGGATCCGGCACTGCGTACACCGCTACCTCCGTCACGTCCGGATGCCGTGCCAGCACCCGCTCGATAGGGGCGGTCCCGAGGTTTTCGCCGTCGACCCGCAGCCAGTCGCCGAGCCGGCCGGCGAAGTATGCGTAACCGGCGTCATCACGATAGGCGAGGTCGCCGCTGTGGTACATGCCGCCGACCATCCGTTGTGCGTTGGCCTCGGGGTCCTTGTAGTAGCCCTCGAAACGCCCTGGGCCACCGGCGTTGACCAGCTCGCCGACCGCACCGACCGGGCAGGGCTGGCCGGTGTCGACGTCGATGATCTCGATCCCGTCGGGCAGCGGCCCCAGTGCGCCGTCCGGGGTGTCCGGCGTGCGACCGATGGCGATCCCGCCCTCTGTCGAACCGTATCCGTCGATGACCCGGCAGCCGAACCTGGCGGCGAAACGGTCGATGTCGGCGGGTGCACCCTCATTGCCGTACACCGACCGCAATGGATTGTCAGCGTCATCCGGGCGCTCGGGTGTGGCGAGCACATACGACAGTGGCTTTCCCACATAGTTCGCATAGGTCGCGCCGTAGCGGCGGACGTCGGGCAGAAATCCGGAGGCAGAGAATTTGCGCCGCAACACCATTGAGCCCCGACAGGCCAGTGCCACCGCCCACCCGACCAGGACCGCGTTGGAATGGAACAACGGCATCGATGCGTAGCAGACGTCCCTCGGCCCGAGGCTGAACCGGTCGGTCATCGTGACGCCGGCGACGGCGACCTTGCCGTGGCTACACATGACCGCCTTGGGATTACCACTGGTGCCTGAGGTGTAGATCAGCATGAACAGGTCATCGGCCGCCGCGGTTTGGAATCGAATTTCGGCATCGCGATGTGCTGCGACCTCGTCGGCCCAGGCGGTTGAGTCGACGTTGATGTGGTCGATATCGCCCAGCGTGCCAGCCGAATTCGTGTCAGCTAGTACCAGTTGGCAGTCGGCATGGTCGATATCTCGATGCAGCGCCGCGCCCCGGCGCACCGAGTTGAGTCCGACCGGGACAATTCCCGTCATCCCCGCAGCGACCAAGACCGAGGAGAAGAACGGTGTGTTCTCCAACAGCACCCCGACGTGCGGCGGCCGGCTCGGGTCAAGCCGCGCGCGCAGTGCCGCCGCGACCGCAGCGCCCTGCCGGAGATGGTCGCGCCAGCTGACGAACGAATCCTCGAAGTGGACGCCCCGATCGTCGATATCAACCAGCGGGGCCAGCAGATCGGCGACGGTAGGAAGTGCGTCGGTCACCAGCCCGCCCCCACCTCGGCCCGGTGCACGGGCCGCATCGTCGTCGGGCGCACGGCTAGGCGGGGGTGTCCGCCAGCTCGCGACCGATCTTCAGCAGTTGACCGGTGGCGCCGCCCAGCGCGAACTCGGTCTGTTTGGCGGCCAGGAAGTAGCGGTGCACCGGGTGGTCGGTGTCGATGCCGACGCCGCCGTGGATGTGAACGATGCTGTGCGCCACCCGATGCCCGGCATCGGCCGCCCAGAATGCGGCGGTGGCGACCTCGGTGTCGGCGGGCAGATCCTCGCTGAGTCGCCACGCCGCCTGGGTAAGTGTCAGCCGCAGACCCTTGACATCGATGTAGCCGTCGGCCAGCCGTTGCCCGACCGCCTGGAAGCTGCCGATCGGGCGGTCGAACTGCTCACGGGTCTGTGCGTATTCGGCGGTCAGCTGCAGTCCGCGTTCCAGCACGCCGAGCTGGAACGCGCTCTGGCCCAGGATGCCCAACGTTGCTATCCAGTTGACGACCTCGTCGCCGCCGACGACACGTCCACTACCGACCTCGACGCCGTCGAGGCGGAGATGCCCGATGCTACCCAGGCCGGTGGTGTCCAGTGCCGTCACCGCGACGCCCGGGTCGCTGGTGGCGACCAGGAAAACGGAAGTGCCGGAATCGGTTTCGGCTGGCACCAGGAAGCCGTCGGCCACCGGTCCGTACGCGATCTGGGTGCGGGTTCCGGTCAGTCGGTAGCCGTCGCCGGTTGAAGCGGCCTGCACCGGTCCGTCACCCATTTCGCCGTCCAGGGCGACGGCGAGGATCTTCGTGCCGCTCACCGCGGGGGCACCCCACTCCTGCTGGAGCTCGGCGGAGCCGAACCTGGCCAGCGCTCCGGCGGCCAGCATCACCGAGTCCAGGTAGGGCACAGCGGCCAGTTGGTGGCCGAGGCCGACCAGTACGGCGACTTCCTCGAGAACGCCAAACCCGCCTCCACCCAGGGATTCTGGTGCGGCAGTCGAGAGGATATCGGCGTCGATGAGCTTGCTCCACAGCTCGCGGTCGAACCGTTGGTCGAGGCCGTCAAGCTTGCGCTGATGTTCGGGCGTGCACACCGCGTCGACGATCGTGGTGACCAGACCACCGAGGTCCTGCGCGGCTTCGGTTGTTGAGAAGTCCATGGGTTCTCCAGAATTCGCTAGCG
>Ga0302325_10029886_pt1 | contig 11248 bp, 12 predicted proteins | sample Palsa_T0_2_FD_201948 | JGI IMG/M metagenome (GOLD analysis project Ga0302325, IMG submission 201948) | Peat permafrost microbial communities from Stordalen Mire near Abisko, Sweden - Palsa_T0_2 | ecosystem: Environmental > Terrestrial > Soil > Palsa > Peat permafrost | place: Sweden: Abisko...
CCGATCGGGGATGGTTGCTGCTACCGCCTGGGAGGCTGTGGCCACCTCGTGTTGACCCGGCCAAGGGGGTCACATTGACATCCACACCCAGACAACCGCTGTCCGTCCGGCCAGCTCCAGCTCCAGCTCCAGCTCCAGCGCCGGCCGACGGCACAGTGACTAGGCTGCGCGCAGCCCTGCTCGCGCTCTTTCCCAAGACGCCCGAATGGGAGGCGTCTCAGCCCCAGCCCGGCACGGGGAGCGCGGCCGGTACGGGGCTCGCAGGGCAGCCGGCTCTCTACGCCGCGGTCCAGATGGCGGCCGTGTTCGTCGGGATCTTCGTGCTGCTGCTGCGCCTGGCCGGCGTTCCGGCCTGGGAGGGCCTATACGCCGAAGATCAGGGCGTGTTCCTGCCCGACGCCATAGCGCATCCGTGGCACCTGCTGGTGCCGTACGGCGGCTACGAGGAGTTCGTACCTCGCCTCGTCGGCCAGCTGGTGTCCTACCTGCCGCTGGCGGACGCCGCCGTGCCCTTCGCGGTGGCCGGGGCCGGCGTCGCCGCGCTGTGCGCGTTGTTCATCTACCACGCCCTGGGCGGGTGGATCGGGTCCCCCTGGCTGCGGGTGCTGGCCGGCGCGGCGCTGATACTGCTGCCGCTGGCACCGATCGAGATCGCCGACTGCACCGTCGGCTGTCCCTGGTACCTGATGGCCGCGTTGTTCTTCGGCCTGCTGTGGCGGCCCAGAGGCTGGGCCGGGATGACGGCCGCAGCCCTCATCGCGTTCGCCGCCTCCTCCTCGGAGCTCCTCGCCCTGGTTTACGCGCCGCTGGTGCTGCTGCGGGTGATCGCGCTGCCCCGGTGGCGCGAGAACGCGGTGACCATCGGCTGGCTAGCGGGCCTGCTGGTGCAGGTACCCGTGGTGCTGGAGAGCTACGCCCAGCACACCCAGCGCCTGGGCAGCAGGGCCGGGCCTCTTCAGGCGCTCAGGTTCTACTTCCACAACGTCGCGTTGCGCGCCTTCGGCTGGCGCGTGTCTCTGATCGTGGTCCGGATCGCCGGCCTCAACGGCGCGACGGTCATCGTCTGTGTCGTCCTTGCGGTCCTGTTCGGCTGGATACTGGTCACGGGCAGCCGGCAAGTCCGGGTGTTCGCGGCTCTCGCGCTGATCATGGGGTTCGTGGAGGCGGTCTTCGCCGCCACCGTGGTGCCTTACGTGATCCGCCAGCACTTCGCCGATAACTTCGAGGGCGGCTCGCGGTACTCGATTGTCCCGATCATGGCGGTGACGGCCGCCGGCGTGGTGGCGCTCGATGCCTACCTGCGCCGCCAGGGTTTTGCCGAGCGCCGCGACAAGGTCGCGCTCATCCGCCAGTCGCCCTGGGCAGTCATCGCCGTCACCGTCCTAGCCTGTGCGCTGGCGGTCGGCTGGCTCCCCGACTTCCGGTACATCACCGAGCACAATTACTGGGGCCACTGGCAGCCGCGGGCGGAGAGGCTGCTGGACGCATGCAAGCACAGCACCAGTGGCGAGGTCACTACCTGGGCGTGGGGGCACAGCAGGATCAACCTCCCGTGCTCCGGGCTGCACAAGTAGCCGTGCTACCCACACTGCGCTACATTCAACTACGTTAAGTAGCCAGTTGTGCCATCTGCAGTCCTGCACCCCGGAACCGCGTCTGGAGCTGGTCAGGTGAAGTAGTGGCCCTGTTCGATGTCCTCGATGAGGCCGGGGTGGGTGGGCTGCCAGCCGAGGAGCTCCTGCGTGATGGTGCTGGAAGCGGGCATGTCCCTGCTGAGCAGGGGCACGAGCATGCCGCCGAATTCTTCGGCAGGCAGGGACTTGGCCGGCAGGTTCAGGTTCCGGCCGATGGCCTCGGCGATCTCGCGGACGGGTACGCCCTCGTCGCCGACGGCGTTGAGCACTGCGCCGGCCGGAGCCTGCTCGACGGCCAGCCGGTAGAGGCGTGCGGCGTCTTTCACGTGGACGGCGGGCCAGCGGCTGGCCCCGTCGCCGATGTAGCCGGAGACGCCCTTAGCCCGCGCCATGGCAATGAGCTGGGGGATGAAGCCGTGGCGTTCTCCCTGGCCGTGCACCGAGCGGGGCAGCATGACCAGGCAGGAGCGGACGCCCCTGTCTGCGGCCGCGAGGGCGGCCCGCATATTAGTGATGCGGGCCGCGATGGGCCCGGCGGCGATGAGTTCGTCGCGTTCGGTCGCGGGCCGGCCGGGTGTCACGAGCGTTGCGCCAGAGATCACCAGGGGCTTGCCGGAGCCGGCGAGGCCGGTGACAAACGTCTCGATGGCCGTGGCATCGGTCCGCGTCGCAGCCTCGCTCACGCTGGGCACGACGAAGGCGAGGTGGATGACGCCGTCGCTGTCGAGGGCGCCGGCGCGCAGGATGCCGGCGTCGTTCAGGTCACCGCGCAGGACATCGGCGCCCATGCCGGCGATTGCGCTGGCGGAGGCGTCGGAGCGGGCTAGCCCGAGGACCTGGTGGCCGGCACTGACGAGTTCTGGGACGACGGCCGAGCCGATCCAGCCGGATGCGCCGGTGACGAAAATGCGCATGGAAGGTCTCCTTGGTTGTGCTGCCGGTGAACAGGATGTGCGGTGCAGGCGCCGCGGCCGGAACATCGATGCGATCCAGTCGCATTGACCCTACCACGTCGATGCGACTAGGTCGCATCTACTTATTCAAGTGATGCGATCCGATCGCGTCGCTTAGGATGTGACAGTGAGCAGATGGGCACCGAATGCGCGTGAGCGGCTGGAAAACGCCGCACTGGACCTGTTCGTGGAGAACGGCTACGAGGAGACGACCGTCGCGCAGATCGCAGACCGCGCGGGAATGAACCGCGCTACGTTCTTCCGGCACTTCGCGGATAAGCGGGAGGTCCTCTTCGGCGGGCAAGACGTCCTGGCCGGGCTGTTCGCCGACGCCATCCGGGCTGCGCCCCCGGGGGCGACGCTCACCGGATGCCTGCAGGTGGCGCTCGCGGCGGCCGGGGTCGCGATGACCCCGCGGCTGCGGGCCGCAGCCGCCCGGCGCAGACTGGTGGTCGCGGCGAACAGCGAGCTGCAGGAGCGGGGACTACTCAAGCACGCCCGGATCACCCAGTCGGTCACCGCTGCCCTGCGCGAGCGAGGCACAGACGAACTTACCGCGCGGCTGGGGGCGGAGACGGGCATGCTCGCTTTCAGCGTCGCGTTCGAGCGCTGGCTGAAGGCGGACGATGACGAACCGTTCCCGCCCTTCGCCGATGCGGCCTTGAGTGACCTGCAGGCGCGCGCCGCCGAGCTCGTCCTCCCGTCCCGCCTTTCAGCTTGACGTGGACTCCGCAGAATACTCAGGGTCGTATGGACAACCGTACTGGGCGGGGTGAGCCCGTCATTTCGGCCGGTAGACGAGACCTTGGATTCCGCTCGGGAACGTCGTCTCGTCGACGAGGGCTAGATCGAACGGCGCCGTCCCGTCGAACAGCGCGAGGCCCGAACCGAGAACCACCGGATGGACCAGCAGTCGATACTCGTCGATCAGTCCGAGCCTGATCACGCTTCGGGCGAAGGAGGCGCCTCCGTGGGCGAGCAGATCCTTGCCCGGTTCGGCTTTCAGGGCCGCGATCTGTTCGGCGAGGTCGGCACCGAGCACCCGAGTGTCGTCCCAGCCGGCGGCCGGCGCGACGACTGGGAACCCTGCCCTTCGCCGTGCGTCGGTCGCGTCACGCAGCGCGGTGGTCGGCTCGTACGCCACGCTGCCGGACCGTGAGAACACGATCTTCGGGATGGCGTTCATCGGGGAGGCGAGCGATTCAGTCGAAGTCGGCCAGTAGCCGGCCATATCGGCGTAGGTGCGCCGCCCCACCAGGTGCGCGCCGGCCTGCCACAGCGTCTGCTCGATCCAGGCGGTGGCCTGGCGGTCGAGGGTGCGCATGATCCAGTCGACCCGGCGCGGCGGGCGACCCCGGGCGCGGGCACCCCGGAGTTCAGCCACCTGGAAGATCCGCCCGTCGGGCGTCGCCTCCGACGGCGCTGCCGCCGGCCACATCTGGGCGGTCCATGAGCTACGGGACCCGCGTTCAGGGGGCGTTCCTCGGGTCGAAGTTGGACCGGCGTTCGCGCACGGCTGCCACGACCTTGGCAAGCTGGGCGTCGAAAGCGTCAAGCTGCTCAGTTTCGGCAGCGCTCGCGACGAAGGCGTGCCGGTCGCAGCCTGTGCCCGCGCGCCATATCCGCTCGATGGCGCGTGTGGCGGTGATGTCCGTCAACGGGTTACCGGACACCAGGACCAGGTCCGCGCGCTGCCCGGCCGCGACACGTCCTCGGTCGGCGAGGCCGAACACTCGTGCCGGTTCGGTTGTGGCAGCGGCCAGGGCCTGCGCCGGGCTGATGCCGCACCGGACAAGGAGCTCGAGCTCCCGGTGCAGGCTTGCTCCGAACACGGTCCCCGGGTTCGGGGCGTCAGTGCCCGCCAGCACAGTGACCCCCGCATCGGCCAGTCGCCGCACGTTGTCCTCGGCCCGCGAGTAGGGCGGCATTCCCTGGCCACGCCGTGCCGGGGCACCCGAGGTCAGCCGGCGTGCCCAGGCGTCGCCGAGCGCCTCAGCGAGCCGCGGGTCCCCTGCCACTGCCGCGCCACCCGGTTCACCGAGGGTGTTCTCGATGGTGGCCAGCGTCGGACCGACCACGATTCCGGCCTCGGCCATGCGTCCGGCCAGGGCCTTGTCCAGCTCGGCGTCCGCGGGGACGTGGGCCACCACGTCGACACCGGCGGACACGACCTCCTCGACACCGGCCGCCGAGCTCACGTGAGCGACGACGACCAGGCCGCGGGCGTGCGCGGCAGTGACCAGTGCCTTGATGGTTTCGGAGTCCAGCGACGGCCATAGGCCCCCGGTGCCGGAGATGATCTTCAGATAGTCCGAACCCTCCGCGATCCGTTCCGCCACGAACTGCCCGGCCTGGTCAGCGGCGGTCAACGTCGGGAACGGGGCGTACATCATCGACGGGTGCCCGCCGGGCGCGGTGGCACCGACACCGGATGAACGCACATCGGCCACGTCCGGACGGGAGCCGGCCTGCTCCTTGGCCCCGGCCACCAGCTCGGGTTTGCTGAACATGTCGAGAACGGTGGTAACGCCGAAGGTCAGCGATTGCGCGAGGGCCCCGGGCACGAGGTGCACGTGCGCGTCGATCAGACCGGGAAGCACAGTCCCGCCCGCCGCGTCGATCACTTCGTCGCCTTCTTGGGCGGCCGAGGCGGCCGAGCACTCGGTAATCAGCCCGTCAGCGAACCGGACCGAAGTCCAGTCCTGCGACTTCGTCCCGTCGAACACCTTCGCGTTCACGATCGTCGTTGCCGCGGCCACGGCGTCCTCCCCAAGGGATCCTGAACAACCTTGGCAGTAGAGGTTCACCCTACGTGGGGGTCGCGTGCTGCGCGGGCCTCAGCGAGGCGCCACGAGTCCGGAGAGGATGATGTCGATGCCGGCGAGGAACTCCACGCGGTCGTCATGCACTCGCAGCTGGCCGGCCACGCGCCTGACGAACGGGTGCTCGGTCGGGTCGAGGCTTTCCCAGCGGGCGGCAACGGCACCGACGAAGTCGTCGCGCTTGTCGTGGCCAGCTAGGGAGTGCGTGTTCACTGCGTTCTGGCTTCCGACGCCGACGATGTAGCTCACCAATGTCGATACGGCCGTGAAGAGGGAGTCTTCGGGAACCCCCAATTCTTCGACGGGGCGTCCGATCTGCTCCCAGAGTCCCACCATGGCCGGCTGCCACGGCGCAGTGAACAGCTGGGGGCCTAGCCACGGATGGGCGTCGATGGCGGTGAAGACGCCGAGGGCGACGGCTCGGATGGCGGGTCGTGGCGGCGTCCCTGGTGCAGGCGTCGTAAGCGCCCGTGTGAGGGCCTTCACGGTGGCCGCCGCCAGAAGTTCCCCCTTGTTTGCTATGTGCCACTGGATGGCACCGTGACCCGTCTCCAGCTTGAGCGCCAGGGACCGGAAAGTGAGCCCGCTTTCGCCCTTGGCGTCGAGCAGATCGATCGCGGCGTCGACGATCCGATCGCGAGTGTGCCCAGCCGATCGGGCGGCTGAGGAACGACTCGTCCTTGTCATAACCCCATCTTGCCACATCTGGTACGCTGTACCAGGCTCGACTGGTACGTCGTACCACTGCAGCAGAGAAAGAGAGGCCAGCGTGAGCACGCACGAGACCGAGGACGGCATGAGCTGGGTACCGACGTGGACCCAGGCCATGACGGACTTCCGCGGCGAAGATGACGAGCCGCCCTTCGACGATGTCACCGTCCGCATGACCGTGCCCGCGAGCATCGGCGGCAGCCACGTCCGGGTGGAACTGAGCGATCGCTTCGGGGACGAGCCCGTTCGGATCGGACGGGGTGCGATCGGAGTCGGCGACCGGTCCTTCGAGATCGCCTTCGACGGGCAGCGCTCGATCGAGATCCCGGCCGGCGAGTCGCGGTGGACTGACCCGATCGAGTTGACCGTCGAGCACGGAGACGGGGTCGTCGTCGATCTCTATCTGCCCGAGCCGACGCCCTACACGTCAGCGAACGGGTTCACGTTCGACCGATCAATGCCTGGCGACTTTGTCGGATCCCGCAATTTCCCGCTTGAAGGATCGACGCCGGTGGAGGCCGGTGAATCGCGCGAGTTCCCTGCTACCAACACTGGCGCTGAATCCGAGCCCGACGGGACCGGCTGGTCCCTGCCTCCGGGAGGCCCGTTCCTGCGCACCATCGAGGTTGCCGGGGCCGAGGCGAAGGCGGTGGTCGTCTGCCTCGGGGGCTCGAGCACTGCCATGGGGTGGCCGCAGTACACCGCCGCCCTGCCTCTCGCTGATGCCAGGATCGCCGTCGTCAACCGAGGTATCGCGGGTAATCGGATCCGCCTCGACGCGCCGCAACCGACCCCATCGTGGGGCCGGGCTGGGTTGTCCCGGTTCGACGAGGACGTGCTCGGCACCCACGGCGTGACGCACCTGGTGATCGCCTACAACAGCAACGACTGGGGCCTTCCCGGCAGAATCACGTCGCTGGACGAGATGCCGACGCTTGATCAACTGATCGCCGGTTATCAAGAGCTCATCAATCGGGCCCAGACGGCAGAGCTCACGGTGATTCTCGCCACCGTCACTCCACTCGACCCGGAGCTCGCAGGCGACCCTAGCCGAGAAGGCATCCGCCTTGCAGTCAACGACTGGATCCGAACAGCGGGCCACGAATTCGTCGATTTCGACGCCGCGATCGGCTCTGAAACCGACCCTTCCCGCCTCGGAGACAAATACGCTGCCCCCGACCACACCCATCCCAATGTCAACGGGGAGAAGCACCTCGCGCAGGTGATGGCTGAAGCTCTTGCCCGGTTGCAGCTCTAACCGGCGGATCCTTCAGGGTCTCGCCCGACCGTGGGGTCGGCGACGCACTGGATGCGGAGTCGCCTCGGGGTAGCGCTTGACCAGGCCGGCGACGTCGATGGCGGGCGCCTCAGCCTGGGCCGCGCCGGGCTGGGACCCGGCGGCGAGGGCGGTCTTCATGGACTCCTCCTGGGAACTGGCTCGTGGCGGGTCAACTGCGGTAGCACTCGGCGACTTCGGTGAAGGCGGCCTTGGGTTCCCAGGTCATGTCGGGGTAGGTGTCGCCGTGGCCGCCTTCGAGGGTCTTGACGATGGCGGGGCTGGCGAGGTCGAGGTCGTCACGGGGATCGCCGTCGGGGCGATGGGGGAAGTTGCAGAGCTCGAAGAGCCAGATGAAGGCGCTGTCGACGCCTTCGGAATCGAAGATCTCCAGTACCTCGCGGAGATTCGCGGCCTGGCCGGCCTCATCGCGGGTGTACTCCCCGTCCAGTCGGAGAGGGGTCTGGGTGTCCTCGTCGTACACGGTGATCTCCATCGCGTGGCCGCCGCGGTCGCTCGCGCCGCGGTAGGCGGGCGCGCCGAAGCCGGTGATGGCGACGGGCTTTCCGCCGGCCACGAGGCTGCGCACGCCGTCCCGGTACTGGCCGGCGACAGCGGCGTTGCGGATCAGCTCGACGGAGACGATGTCAAAGAGCGTCCAGTCGGGCCGCTCGAACGGTACCGAGGCATAGGTGATCCGGCCTGCGAAGCGTGCGCGGACCTCCGCTGCGGCGCGGGCGAGGAAGTCATTGAAGCGTGCGCTTACCTCGGTCAGGCGCTCACGGCGGCCAGGCTCGCCCAGCAGGCCAGCGAGCCGCTCCTGCTGAGTCTCCCCCGGCATGAATCCCCGGTTCATGATGGTCAGCTCGACCCCAGCGACGAACACGACCTCAGCCCCTGCCCGCCGCAGCCGCTCAGCCCGCTGCGCGCAGTCGGCGAACAGCGAGAGGATCTCGCCGGGGGCCAGTTCGAGGGGGCAGGGTGAGAACCACACCTCCAGCCCCAGCTCAGCGGCATGGCGGGCGGCCACTTCCAGCCGGCCCGGATCGCCGCCGACGACTTGCACGGCGTTGCAGTGGAGGTCATCACGGATGATGGCCAGCTCCCGCCTGACCACTCCGGGGTCGAAACGCTCCCGGGAGACCGAGCCCTTGTAGATGAATCCGGTGTCATAGGCGATGCCCCTGGCTCGCATGCGCTCTTCCTTCCTGTCGGGCGGAGCCGAGACTATCGGCCAAAAGTACGTGCACGCAAATTTGCGTGCACGCATCCGCCTGTGCGATGCTGGCAGCGTGACGACACCACGGACCGGGCTGCGGGAGCGGAAGAAGGAGACCACCCGGAAGGCGCTGCGGGAGGCGGCGCTGCGGCTGGCTCTGGAGCGCGGGCCGGACAATGTGCGCGTGGACGACATCGCGGACGCCGCCGGGGTCTCGCCGCGGACCTACAACAACTACTTCTCCAGCCGCGAGCAGGCGATCGTCGCCGCCGTCACCGCGGAACGGGAAGCGCGGGTCGCCGCGGCGGTGGCCGGCCGGCCCGCCACCGATCGCCTGTCCGAGGTCGTCACCGAGGCGATCGTGGAGCAGTACACCGACCCGGGCAGCCACGATCCCCGCGCGCTGCTCCTCATCACCAGCAGTCCCGCGCTCCGCGACGCGTTCCTCGGCACCGCCGCTGGGATCGAGCATCCCCTCGCCACCGTGATCGCACAGCGCATCGGCGACACCGGCCAGATAACCGCTCGGGTGCTCGCGGCGAGCGTCGCCGCCGCGGTCCGTATCGCACTCGGGCAATGGACACGGCCCGCCGCCGGATCCCCCTCAGCCAGTGGGCTCGTCACGGTGTCCGGATCGCTTCCTGACCTGCTCCGGACCGCGCTCGCACCTCTCGGGCCAGCTCTCGACGCCGCCGGAGAACAACCACAGCGGCAGACGGGTCAACCTTGACCCCGCAGGCGATCACCTGGCCACTGTCACGCTCAGGCCGGCCGGACTGCCGGAATGGGCACAAAAGCGGTACACGCTGTTAACCGGGACGCCTTACCGGGCCGCCTCGGCGGCGGCCATAGCTGGCTCCAGTAGCCAATCCAGCTCGGCCACCTGCGCCCAATACAGCTTCCGGTAGTGGGCGCAGAGCTCCCGGTAGACCCGCGCCCGCTCCCAAGCCTGCGGCACACCCCCCGGGGTCACCGGGTAGGCGGCCGGGTCCAGCCCAGCCGCCAGGGCCGGATCGATGCCCCCAGCGGTAGTCACGGCGGTGCCGAACCGGGCCATCTCGGCGCGGTGGCGGGCTAGCAGGCCGTCGGGGCGGGCGGTCCCGGCGGAACGCCCCGGGGGCGGGGCGGTGGGCTCGGTTGCGGTGAGTGAGTACGGGCAGGGCAACTGAGTGACCGACTCCGCCGCTCCCCAGTCGGCAAGCGCGCGGTTCCAGTGCCGGACGGCCAACACGATGGCCGGCAGCTGTTCCTCAGTGACGGTCTGTTGATTTGTCAACTCAGTTCCTCCGTGTTCGGATCTGTCTTGCCTTCACCCGGTAACACCTCGGCGGCAGAAAACCTGAGGTCGCGGGCCTCACGAAACAAGGGATACGGCGTCTAGGTGGGGCTGGTGTGGGCGTGGTGGCCCGGCTGTCCAGAGCCTCCGGCCAAGCCGGGAAACAGCCTCATCTCGTCGCAACGGGCGCAGGACTGTTCCCTAGTGGACGCCCGGGGCAACTCGCCCCCGTCGGCTTAACCTCTATGGTCGTCCCGCTGACCGCACCGTCCGGCCTGACCGCCGTTCGCAGCACCAGCCGCGCATCCACCGGAACCTACCGGCTGACCTGCGCTAGTGATGGTGAGGAACTTCACCGGGCCGTTGAAGTCATGACCGCGCGGACAGCGGATTTTCGCGTTTTCCAGCGGGCCGCTGGTCGATTCGGCGGCGTACCAGCGCTCTACCGCGGCCGGCAGCCCGCACCTGACCGCCCCATCGTCAACCATGTACGCGGGGCAGTCCAGGAACGTCACGTTGGCCTGCATCGCATCCTCCCCATCCTTTTCTCCTTCGCTCAGCCCGTCGGGCTGAGCGAAGGAGAACTGCGCTGGTTACGGCCTGGCCTCGTACACGAGGTTGAATGGTGTCTCGCTGGCCCGGCGGAAGCGGGTCAGGCCCGCCCAGGTGACTACGTCGCGGATCCCGGCCTCGCCGGCCTGGGCGCCGAGCGCGAGCCCGACCTCCTGCGACAGTGACGCGGGAGTGCACAGCAGAGTCGAGAAGCCATAGAAGACCCGCCCGACCGGGTTGAAGTTGTCCTCCACTCGGTCACCGGCGGCCGGCTCGACGATCATCCAGGTGCCGTCGGCCGCCAGGGACTGGCGCACGTGCCGGGCCGCCCCCACCGGGTCGCCCATGTCGTGGAGGCAGTCGAAGGTTGTGACCAGGTCGTATCCGGTGCCGGTGTAGGAGGAGGCAGGTGCGACCTCGAACCGGACCCGATCGCTCACGCCTGCCTCAGCTGCCCGCTTGCGGGCCGTCGCGATCGAGCCCTCATGGTAGTCGGATCCGACGAATGTCGAGGCCGGGAAGGCCTGGGCCATCAGGATCGTCGACGCACCGTGGCCGCAGCCGACATCGGCCACTGCCACGCCGCGCTGGAGCTTGTCGACGACACCGTCCAGGGCAGGCAGCCACTCGGCGGTCAGGTGGGCGTTGTACATGGTGCGGAAGAACCGTTCGACACCGTCGAAGACGTCCTGGCTGTGCTCGTGCCACCCGACACCTTCGCCGGTCTTGACCGCCTCGGTGATCCTGGCGGAGTCCAGCACCGAGCCGAACGCGACCTGGAAGAAACCCGGCAGGTAGGCGGGGC
>Ga0302325_10029887_pt1 | contig 11248 bp, 7 predicted proteins | sample Palsa_T0_2_FD_201948 | JGI IMG/M metagenome (GOLD analysis project Ga0302325, IMG submission 201948) | Peat permafrost microbial communities from Stordalen Mire near Abisko, Sweden - Palsa_T0_2 | ecosystem: Environmental > Terrestrial > Soil > Palsa > Peat permafrost | place: Sweden: Abisko...
GGAGCGGATATTCACGTGCGATCGAAGGCTCCGCCGGCGCGGGTGAACCCTTATGAAACCCCCACGACTGCGGCCCCGAAATCGGCTTCTACCGAGGAGAAGGCTCCGGAAGCCCCTGCTACTGCTACTGCTACTGCTGGTACTGCTAGCGGGCGTCGCGGTGGCGGTGCCGGTGGTGGCCGTGGCGCCGGACGTCCGACGGATTTCACTCCTTTCCTCTTCGCCGTACGCAACGGTCATATTCCGGTAGTGAAGGCGCTTCTCGCAGCAGGACAGGACCCCAACGAGACTCTCGCTGACGGTACGGGTGCTCTCGTCCTCGCCGCGATGAACGCGCGCTATGAACTCGGCGTCCTATTGCTCGATCACGATGCCCGCCCCAACGCCGCTGGTTCCGGCTTTACCGCTTTGCATCAGGTTGTTTGGACCCGCCGCCCGAATATCCACAAGACTCCCGCCCCGATTGTCACCGGCAATCTTGACAGCATCGGTTTTGCCAAGGCGCTAGTCGCGCACGGTGCCGATGTCAACGCGCGGGAGACGAAAGAGCCGAATGACGGCAATCTCGGCAAGCTGAAGCGAATCGGCGCAACTCCTTTCCTTCTAGCGGCCAAAGGCGCAGATCCCGAAATGATGCGCGTCCTTCTTGCGCTCGGCGCAGATCCGACGATTCCGACCAACGAGCACATCACGCCGCTCGAAGCAGCCGCTGGCGTGGGCGTCTACCGCGTCGCCGAGAGCCCCGGCACGAACGCCGAAGCCTTTGAATGCGTGAAGATCGCCATGGAACACGGTGGCGATGTGAATCACGTGGACGACATTGGCCGTACAGCCATGCACGGTGCGGCACTGCGCGGCGCGAACGACATCGTGAAGTATCTCTACGATCGCGGCGCCAAGCTGGAAGTCGTCGACAAGAAAGGATGGACTCCGCTCATCATTGCGGAAGGCGTGTTCTATCCCGACGTGTTCAAGACCGAGGTGCAGACCGCCGAATACTTGCGGAAGCTCGGCGCGAAGGAAATTGAAGTGAGCGAGGCCGTTCGCTACCAGGGTATGGACAAAGACGGTCGGGAATCCGCCGGTGGCTACGACACAACCGTGGGCCGCGGCGGTGGTTTCGAAGCTCCTCCCGCGCCAGTAAAACCTGTGGTTCCAGTAACAGCGCCCGCCACTCCTCCGGCAAACCCGAAAAACTAAACTTATGACGAATTTCCGTAGAGCCGTACTGTGGGGTTCATTTCCCACAGCCGCGTTGTTGATGATTGGTGCTGCCCAACTTCCTGGCCAAGGGCGCCGCGGCGGTGGCGCGAACAATCCGTTTCCGGGAGGCACGAATCCCGATGGATCTTTGCGTCCCACTCGGCCCGTTACGCGGCTGTTCTCACAGGACGCCTATACGGAATATGCTATCCTCGCGCCCGGCTCTGAACAGTTCCGCATCCGCTTTCTGCCTGAAACCACTACAGTCGGCGCAAAGGAACTCGTCAACGCCACTCGCGGCGGAAGCGAAGGTTCGGACGTCGAAGTCTTCGACCCACGAACGGGCGAGCCTCTGAAGTTCACTTACGGCCCCGAAGCGAACGACCCCGAAACGCACTCCATCCACGCCACGCTCCCTATTCCGGTTCCGGAAGGCGGAATCGGCCGTGTGCTGATCTACAAGACCTATAAAGACGCGCGCACCTACATGATGCATAACGACGACATCGTGTGGGTCCGCAGCCTGAGCGGTTACCGGCTCGGAGTAATCCTGCCGCTCGGCTTTTCCTTCATCTCCTCCAACGTGGCCGCCCAAATGAGCACCACAGCCGATGGCCGCCTCAAACTGGCCTTCGCGAATCCGAGTGGCGAGAGCAACCCCGTCACGATCCACGCCAAGAAAACCACCGCGAAATTCCCGCCCACCGCCTATACCGACATGTTCTTCGACGACATCAAGACGCTGTACGATCTGGATGCCCCCGAAACTCACACTATCAAGGTGGACCAGAGCTATAGCGATTACCGGAAAGGCGGCACGGCCAAGCTCGATTCGCTCGAATACCTCAAGCTCCAGGACATGAAGGTGATCGACCTCGATACTGCGAAGGTTTTCACTCCCGCGAAGGCGGGCAAATCGATGGAAGTGAAGCTCGACGTACCCATCACCAACGATAAGCAGAGCGCGCACATCAAGATCACCGGCCTGCTCAAAGACGCCGCCACTTACAAAGCCGAGAACGGAGACCTGGTCTTCGACCGCCCATTGCACGGACTCCGTAATACCGTGCTTTTACCAGCTGGTTATGAGGTGACAGCAGTTTCGCAATCCGGCACCGTCGGCATCTATCAGAACCGCGCTTTCGTGGCCCTCATCAATCTCAACGCCGAAAACAATTACAAAGTAGTCATCCGCGCTCATAAGACCAACTAACTCATGAAGACTTTTTTCATCACTTCCGTCCTCGCCGCTCTACCCGTGTTCGCCCAAACCGCGCCCAAGATCACCACTCCCAGAGAAGCGCTCGGGTTCAACATTGGCGACGACTACCATATGGCGACCTACACTCAGCTAGAAAGCTACTGGAAGAAAATCGCCTCTGAGTGCAATCGCTGCAAGCTCGTCGAAATCGGCCGAACGGCGGAAGATCGTCCGCAGTACATGATGATCATCACCTCGCCGGAAAACCTCAAGAAGCTGGAGCATTATCGCGAGATTTCGTCGCGCCTCGCTCATGCGGAAGGCCTTACGGACGAACAGGCGCATGCCTTGGCTAAGGAAGGCAAACCGGTGATCTGGATTGACGGCGGTCTGCACGCATCTGAGACCGTCGGCTCCCAGCAGTTGATGGAACAGGTCTATCAGATGGCAAGCCGAAGCGATCCGGAAACGCTGCATCTGCTCGATGACGTGATCGGCCTCTATGTCCAGGCGAATCCCGATGGGCAGGAAATGGTCGCGAACTGGTACATGCGCGAGACGGACGAGAAGAAGCGTTCTCTGCAAGGTCTCCCCCGGCTCTACAACAAGTACATCGGCCACGACGATAATCGCGACTTCTATCTTTCCGCAATGCCCGAGACCACCAACATGAACAAGACCATGTTCATCGATTGGTTCCCCCAGATTGTTTATAACCACCATCAGACCGGACCCGCCGGCGCGGTGATCTTCATGCCGCCCTTCCGCGATCCCTTCAACTACAACCTCGATCCGCTCATTCCGCTCGGCATCGAAGGCGTCGGAACCGCGATGCACAGCCGCCTGGTCGCGCAAGGCCTCGGCGGTTCGGCCATGCGTACCGGCGCGAACTATTCTACTTGGTGGAACGGCGGCCTTCGAACCATTCCTTACTTCCACAACATGATCGGCCTGCTCACCGAGATCATCGGCGATCCCACGCCCATGCAGGTTTCGCTCGTGGCGTCGAAGCAACTCCCCAGCGGCGATTGGCCGCTGCCTGTGGCACCGCAGGCCTGGCACTATCGCCAGTCGATCGATTACGAAATGGAGAACAATCGCGCGGTGCTCGATTACGCCGCGCGCCAGCATGAACTCCTGCTTTACAACCTCTATCGCATGGGGGCGAATTCCATCGCGAAGGGCAGTAAAGACAGCTGGACCACGACGCCGAAGCGCATCGAAGCTCTAACCGCAGCCGCCGCAGCAGCGGAAGGCGGTGGTGGAAGAGGCCGTGGGGGTGCAGCCGTGGCGGGAGACGCCATGATGAGCGCCGGTGGCCTGAACATGCCGACGTTGCCTCCCAATCTTTACGAAAAGATTCTTCACGATCCGGCTCACCGCGACCCCCGCGGCTTCATCATTCCCGCCGGTCAGGCCGATGAAGCCAACGCCGTCGAATTCATCAACGCGCTGCTCAAAACCGGCATCGACGTAATGAAGTCTACCTCTTCCTTCACGGTTGCTGGAAAGAGCTATCCCGCCGGTTCGTTTATCGTCAAGACCGCGCAAGCCTTCCGCCCGCACGTGATGGACATGTTCGAGCCGCAGGATCACCCCAACGATTTCCGCTATCCCGGCGGCCCTCCGATTCCTCCGTACGACATCACTGGCTGGACCCTGGCCATGCAGATGGGCGTCCAGTTCGACCGCATCATGGACGGCTTCGACGGCCCGTTCCAGAAGCTGCCCTACAAGCCTCTCCCTGCGCCGCCAGCCACTATCAGCGGACCTGCCACGCCCGCCGGCTACCTCATCAGCCACCGCGTGAATAACTCGTTCAAGCTGATGAACCGCTTGCTGAAGGCCAACGCCGAAGTTTACTGGATGAAGGTCGAGTTAAAAGCCGAAGGCGAGAGCCTCGGCACTGGAACCATCTGGGTGCCCGCTTCCGCCACCGTGCTCCCGATCCTCAAGAAGGGCGCGGCGGAGCTCGGCGTCAATGTCTACGCCGTAGCAAAATCACCCGTCGGCGAAGCCTATAAGCTGAAGCCCATCAAGATCGGCCTCTATGACCAGTATGGCGGCCTGATGCCCGCTGGTTGGATCCGCTGGATCTTCGAACAGTACGAATTCCCGTTCGAAATGGTCTACCCCAAGACGCTCGATGCGGGCGATCTGAAGAGCAAGTTCGACGTGATCGTTTTGACTGACGGCGCTTATCGCAAGCCCGGCGAAGGAAGACGCGGAGGCGGCGCTGGCTTCGCCAATCGCATACCCGACGACGTTCCCGCGGAGTATCAGGGCTGGATCGGCACTATCACCGCCGACAAAACCATCCCGCAGATCAAGAAGTTCGTCGATTCAGGCGGCTCCGTGGTCACCATCGGCAGCTCCACCACCATGGGCGAGATCCTCGGCGTTCCCGTCACCAACCACCTAACGGAAAAGGGACCTGACGGCAAGGACCGTGCGCTTCCCGCCGAGAAGTTCTATATTCCCGGCACGCTGCTCAAGGCCAATATCGACAACACCCAGCCCCTCGCTTTCGGGATGCCGAGCCAGGTGGACGTGCTGTATGACAACAGCCCGCTGTTCACGCTCGCTCCCGATGCCGCGCAAAAGAAGACGACCTCGGTCGGCTGGTTCTCCGGCAACGACAGCGTGGCCAGCGGTTGGGCATGGGGCGCGCAGTATCTCACTGGCGGCACGGCAATCGCCGAAGCAAAGGTAGGAGAAGGCAGCATCACGCTGCTAGGCCCGGAAGTCACCTTCCGCGGACAGCCGCACGGAACTTACAAGTTCCTGTTCAACGGCGTCTACACGGGAACCACGCAAGCCGTGATGCTGAAGTAGTTAGTCCTTCAGCAGTTGTCGGGCGATCACTAGCCTCTGTATCTCGCTGGTGCCTTCGCCGATGGTGCAAAGCTTAACATCCCGGTAGAATTTCTCTACCGGGTAATCCTTGATGAATCCGTATCCACCGTGAATCTGGACAGCTTCATCGGCTACCTTCACGGCCGCTTCCGACGAGAACAATTTCGCCATCGCGGATTCTCTCGTCACGCGCTTGCCTTGATCCAGCATGGTAGCCGCGCGGTAAGTCAATAGCCGCGATGCGTCGATCGAAGTAGCCATATCCACCAGCTTGTTCTGAATGGCCTGGAACTCGGAAATGGGCCGTCCGAATTGCTTGCGAAGCTTCGAATACTTCAAAGCCGCGTCGTACGCTCCTTGCGCGATACCGATCGACAACGCCGCAATCGAAACGCGTCCGCCATCCAGAATCCGCAGGCTATCGACGAATCCTTCGCCTTCTTTGCCCAGCAGTTGATCCGCGGGCAAACGACAGTTCGAAAAAATCACCTCGCCCGTCGCGCTCGCGCGCATCCCAAGCTTGTTTTCCTTCTTGCCAGGACGAAACCCAGGCGTATCCTTCTCAAAAATAAACGCCGAGATTCCGTGTTGTTGGGCGCCTCTGGCCGTCACCGCCATGCCAACGCAAACATCGGCGTAATGCGCATTGGTCGTGAATGTCTTCGACCCATTCACCAACCACATGCCATCGCTACCGCGCACCGCTGTACTACGCGTGCCCGCCGCGTCCGACCCCGCTTCCGGCTCCGTCAAACTCCAGCAACCGATCCACTCTCCCGTCGTCAGTTTCGACAGGTATTTATGCTTCTGTTCATCCGTTCCGGCCTTATAGATGTGGTTCGAACACAAGCTGGTATGCGCGGCCACAATGATCCCGACCGACGCATCAACCCGCGAAAGCTCCTCGATAATGATCGAGTACTCCACATATCCCAGCCCCGCGCCGCCGTACTCCTCGGGGAAGATCGACCCCATGTAGCCCAGCTGCCCGAGCTGCTTGATCACCGCTAAGGGAAATGTCTGCGCTTCGTCCCACTCCATCACGTGCGGCAGAATCTCGCGCGTGGCAAAATCTCTAACTTCCCGCCTCAACTGAATCTGGTCAGGCGTGTAATCGAAGTCCATGTCAAAGGATTTCTTGTTTCGCTGCGTCCCACTTCATCGTGCGGCCCTGCCGGTAACTATCCACCGCCATGCGGCATGCGACTGCCGTGCGGAACCCGACTTCGAACGAGCAATTCGGAGTCCGTCCCGTGCGTATGCAGTCGAGAAAATTCTGCATATGCGCGTTCTGCGGGGTCGGCGTATTGCCCACGGCTTCGTTCAAATCCTTACGATTCACCTTCTGCGGGGTGTAGCGAATCTGCTGGTTCTTCGAAATGGTGCCGTCCGTGCCAAGCACATCTTCCGTAATCCCCAGTTGATTGTTCCCGAAGTCCGAATCCCACGTGAAGAGCATCTCCTCGTTGTGTTCCATGGAGACGTTCATCGTGTCTGGAACCTCTCGCCCGTCTTTCCATAAATACAGGCCGCCCGTCATCGTCACCGAATGCGGAATCTGCAGGTCCATCACCTTGTACCAGAACGCCACCTGATGGCACATGTTCTCGTATACATTCCCGCCGGAATAATCCCAGAAGAAGCGCCAGTTCACATAGCGGTTCGCATCGAACTCATGCTCCGGCGCGCCGCCGAGAAACTGCTTCCAGAGGATGCTTTCCGCGTTCATGTCCGGCGTAACAAGGCGCGACCACTGCGGCTTGCCATGCGGCGTATTCCGGTACATGTGCGCATGGATCGCCGTCACCTTGCCCACATTTCCGCTGGCCAGGAACGCCGCGGCATCCGCTACCTGCCCCGAAGAACAACCCTGATGCCCGATCTGCACCACGCGGTTACCGGCCTTCTGATATGCCGCACGCATCTGCTTGGCGTGCTCCACCGTGAACGCCATGGTCTTTTCCTGGTAGCAGTGCTTGCCGGCCTGCATCACGGCCGTAAAGTGCTCCGCATGCAAATGCTGCGGCGTAGCGACGATCACCGCATCGATCGACCGGTCTTCGAGCATTTCGCGATGGTCAAGATACGTCCGCGCATGCGGCGCAACACGCAACGCATCTTGCAACCGTTTTGTGTAAATATCGCAAAACGCAACAAACTCAGTGCCCGGGCAGGCCATCGCGGCGCGAACATCTTCCATCCCACGGTCCCCGGCGCCGATGATTCCGATCCGCAGCCGGTCATTCGCGCCCAATACGCGCGATGCCGCCAGCGTGCCGAGCCCTGTTGCCACCGTGCCTATGAAATTGCGGCGCGAATCCATCGAAAAATGACCTAGTCCCACTCGAATCGTATCATCAATACATGAATTGGAAGACGAAGTCCTTGATACAAAGGACTTGCGCCGCGATCCCGGTATTCCACGAAGCTGCCTACTACGGGATCCAACGCGCGTTCGGCCGCCTGCGCGACAAGAACGACCCCACCTGGCTCCTGAGCGAGAGCGTCCGCCTCGCCGCATGCCTTCGCGATGCCGGAATGCCAGTCCCGGGCGCGCGCGTCATGGAAGTTGGAACCGGCCGCGGCCTCGACATGCCCCTCGGTTTGTTCCTCTGCGGCGCCGATTCCGTTCGCACCTATGATCTGCATCGCTACCTGAAGCCCCACCGCGTGCTCGATTCCGTCGCGGCGATCCGCGAGAACCGCGAAAAGATCGCGGAGATGTTTCTGCCGGTCACCGACGCTCGCTCCCTCGAAACCCGCCTCGAAGCTCTCTGTGCCGCCCGCGATTTCGACGCCATCCTCAAGGCCTGCCAAATCCACTACATGGCCCCTGCCGACGCTTCCGACACCAAACTTCCGCGCAACTCCATCGATATTCAGATCTCTTACACAGTCTTCGAGCACATTCCCGGCGACGTCATCGTGGCCATCCTAAAAGAAGCCAACCGCATCCTCATCCCCAACGGTCTGGTGTTACACCACATCGATCTTTCCGACCACTTCGCCCACTTCGACGAGAGTATTCCCTACATCAACTTCCTCCGCTTCTCCCCTGACGAGTGGCGGGTATACGGAGCCAATCAGTTCGCTTATCACAATCGCCTGCGCGCCCCTGAGTACGAGAAGATCTACGGCGAAGCCGGTCACAAAGTCGAGCAATGGCGCGTCAATCTGAACGAGCGCTCCCTCAAGGAACTTGCGAACGGATTCCCGCTCCATCCGGACTATCGAGATATGTCGCCCGAAGCCTTATGCGGCACAGTCGTCCACGCCCTTTCGCGCCCCAGGAACAGCAATGCCTAGCCCGCGGATGCTACAGTCGGAATTGTGTTCGATCGCGTCATTTGGATAGTCTTGGATAGCGTAGGCGCCGGCGCCATGCCCGACGCCGCCACCATCTATGGAGACGATCCCGCGAGCGACACGCTAGGCAACATCGATCGCGCGCGCGGCCTCAATCTTCCCAACCTCGGCCGCCTCGGTCTGGGCAACCTCAAAAGCCTTCGCACTGTTCCTCCCGCCGCCTTGCCAGCCGGAGCCTACGGACGCAGCGCCTTAGCATCGCCCGGTAAAGACACCACCACAGGGCATTGGGAAATGGTCGGCATCCATCTCGAAAAGCCTTTCCCGCTATTCCCCAACGGCTTCCCGCGCGAAATTCTAGATCCCTTCGAAGACCGCATCGGCCGCCATTCCATTGGCAACAAGGCCGCTTCCGGAACGGAGATCATGGCTGAAATGGGCGAAGAGCACATGCGCACCGGCTCGCCCATCGTCTACACATCCGCCGATAGCGTCTTCCAGATCGCCGCCCACGAAGAAGTGATCCCGCTCTGGGAACTCTACAAAATCTGCGAAACTGCCCGCGCCATTCTGACTGGACCCTATGAAGTAGGCCGCGTCATCGCACGCCCGTTCCTAGGCAGCCCGGGAGCATTCGCCCGCACACCCAACCGCCACGATTACGCCGTCCCACCTCCGAAGGGCATGCTCCTCGATCAACTTGCGGACCACAACATCCCGGTCTACAGCGTCGGAAAGATCTTCGACGTCTTCCTGGGCCGCGGCATCGGCGACCACGTGAAATCCAAGAGCAACGCCGAGGGCATGGCCGAAACCTCGGCGGCTCTCAAAGAGGTGGATCGCGGCCTCATTTTCACCAACCTCGTCGATTTCGATTCCGTCTACGGCCACCGCAACAACGTCGAAGGATACGGCGCCGCCCTAGAAGAGTTCGATCGTTGGCTTCCTTCTTTCCTCGATCTGTTGTCTCCGAAAGACATGCTCGTGATCACAGCCGACCATGGTTGCGATCCCACCACCGCCTCCACCGACCACAGCCGAGAATACGTGCCCGTGCTCGCCTGCGGCCCCGGGGTCCGCGCCGGAGTCAACCTCGGACTCCGGACCTCTTTATCCGATTTAGGTCAAACCGTCGCCGAAAACTTCGGCGTCACAATTCAAAAAGGGACCAGCTTCTTACCACTTATCGCATGAGTTCACACAAAAGACGGCCCGTCATTGCGGGCAATTGGAAGATGTATAAGACGGCCAAGGACACACGCAGTTTCTTCGAAAAGTTCAAGCCATTAGTCGAAATCGGCGGACATTGCGACATCGTCATTTGCCCCACCTATCCGTGTCTATCCGCAGCAGTCGAAGAAGCGCACGGCAGCAAAATCCACATCGGCGCGCAAAATCTCCATTGGGGCAAGGAAGGCGCTTTCACCGGCGAAGTCTGCGCCCACATGATCAAGGCCGTCGGTTGTTCGCACGCGATCATCGGCCACAGTGAGCGGCGCCAATACTTCAACGAGACCGAAGCGGAAGTGCTCAAGAAGAGCGTTGCCGCTCTCGAAGAAAGGCTCACGCCAATCGTCTGCGTCGGTGAGCGTCTCGAAGAGCGCGAAGCCGGCCAGACAGGGAACGTGTTGATCCAGCAGTTCATCGGCGGCATCGGCGGACTCACCACCGAACAGTTCTCGAAGATCCTCATCGCCTACGAACCCGTTTGGGCCATCGGCACCGGCAAAACGGCCACGCCCGAGATGGCCAACGAAGCCCACGCCATCATCCGCCGCGAAGCTGCCCTGCGCTTTGGCGATCATGCGGCCGGCCACGTCCGCATCCTCTATGGCGGCAGCGTCAAGCCCGACAACGTAACGAAACTGATGGCCGAAAGTGAAATCGATGGAGCTCTCGTCGGTGGCGCCAGTCTGGACCCCGTCTCCTTCGCTTCCATAGTGAACTACTGATTTGCGAAAGAGCCCCCTTCTCCCTATCTTCTTGATCGTGCTGGTCGATATCCTCGGCTACACGATCATCCTGCCGTTGCTTCCCTTTTATGCGGAACACCTCGGCGCCACGCCCACGGTGGTTGGCATGCTCGTGTCGGCCTTCGCCGTCTGCCAGTTTGTCGCCGGACCCTTGCTGGGCCGCATCTCCGACCGCGTCGGCCGGCGCCCCGTCTTAATCGTCAGCCAGATCGGAACGCTGATCGGCTTCCTCATTCTGGCCAACGCGCACGTGCTGTGGCTGGTGTTTCTGTCGCGCATTATCGACGGACTTACCGCGGGCAACCTATCCCTCGCGCAAGCTTACATAGCCGACGTCACCAGGCCCAGCGAACGCTCGAAATCCTTCGCCGTCATCGGCATCGCATTTGGCATCGGCTTTCTGGTCGGCCCCGGCGTATCCGGCTTGCTCGCAGGCGATGGCAATCTTTCGCGGCCCATCTACGTTGGCGCGGCGCTCTCTTTCCTAAGCATTCTCTGCACTTACTTCCTGCTGCCGAAGAAGCCCGTGATCCCCGATCCCGAACTTGGTGAAGCTCCACCGCTGCCCGCAGGTAAGCGCCTCTCCGTCTTTGCGCTCGGCGAGTACGCGAAATTTTTCAAGCAGCCCGGCGTGCGTCTCAGGCTCTGGCAGTTCTTCCTCTTCGCCTTTGCATTTTCCGGCTTCGTCAGCGGCTTCGCCTTATTCGCC
>Ga0302325_10029890_pt1 | contig 11246 bp, 8 predicted proteins | sample Palsa_T0_2_FD_201948 | JGI IMG/M metagenome (GOLD analysis project Ga0302325, IMG submission 201948) | Peat permafrost microbial communities from Stordalen Mire near Abisko, Sweden - Palsa_T0_2 | ecosystem: Environmental > Terrestrial > Soil > Palsa > Peat permafrost | place: Sweden: Abisko...
GCCCTCCAGATCATCCTTGGAGGTGAGACCAAAGGTGGCGCCGACGATGGTACCGCTGCGGTCCACGAAGTACGAAGTCGGATACACATCACCATCGCCATAGCTCTTGGCGATCGAATCGCCGTCTAGCAGAACGGGGTAGGAAATATGCAATTGAGCTACGGACTTGGCTATGTCTACCTTTTCCTTGGCGAGCAGCTTGGGATCGTCCTTGTCCAGATCGTCGAATGACACGCCCAGAATCTCGAAACCCTGGGGAGAGTACTGCTTTTCGAGTTCCACCAGCCATGGAGTCTCAATCTTGCATGGAGCGCACCATGTGGCCCAGAAGTTGAGCTGGACGGCTTTGCCCTTGTAATCGGCCAGCGAAACCTTTTCGCCCTTGAGATTGGTGAGCGTGAAGGCTGGAGCGCGTTTGCCCACCAGCGGCGAGCTCATATGGCCAATGCCCGCGTCTCCGCCAGTGCTGCTGGTGGCATTATCCGGCACCAGCACAACCTGAGACTGTTTGGCGAGCGCGGCCGCGGCAGCCTGCCTGCGATTTTGCCAGTTGGCCCAGCCTGCGAGGCCGAGCAGCACCAGAACGAAAACCACCACGCTTACGACAAGAACATTACGCTTCACGAGATCAGTCACCCCAATCCACTGCCCACTCCATTGTAAGCCGGACGCTCGTTGGATGAGGTGATAAGGGCAGCGGTTACAGAAACTGGTACCATCGGAAACGCATGGGAAGTGATATTTCAGGCAAGAATGGTGGTTTGGGATTGACTCCAGCGCAGCTGGTGCGCACCGAGGCAGCGGCGCTGGAAGCGCTTGCCGTCCGGCTCGAAGGAGAAATGTCCGCCGGGTTTGAGCGGGCCGTGGACCTTGTTATTCGCTGCGGCGAAGGGCGCGGGCGCGTCGTGGTCACCGGCATGGGCAAGAGCGGAATCATCGCGCAGAAGATCGCCGCCACGCTCAGTTCGACGGGCTCGGCGGCTCTGTTTCTACATCCCGCCGAGGCGGTGCATGGCGATCTCGGAGTGCTGATGCCGGGAGATGTGGTGATTGCGCTTTCGGCAAGCGGCGAGACGGAGGAGATTCTGCGGCTGCTGGCTACGCTCAAGCGCAAGGGCGATGCGCTGATCTCGTTCTGCTGCAATCTGCAATCTACGCTGGCGCTGGCCAGCGATGTGGCGCTCGATGTGGGCGTGGAGCGTGAGGCTTGCGGCATGAATCTGGCTCCGACCGCCTCCACCACGGCGATGCTGGCGCTCGGCGACGCGCTGGCGATTGCGGTTTCGCTGCGCAAAGGCTTTCGAGCCGAGGATTTTGCCGATCTGCACCCCGGCGGCAAGCTAGGCAAGAAGCTGGCTCTGGTGCGGGATCTGATGCACTCGGGCGAGGCTGTTCCAGCGGTGGGTGCAGCGACGCTGATGACGGATGTGATCTACGAAATGAGCCGCAAGAAGCTGGGACTTACCACAGTGCAAGATTCAGGAAGACTGCTGGGCGTGATCAGCGACGGCGATCTGCGACGGCTGCTTGAGCGCGAGGGCGGCGCAGCGCTGAGCAAGACGGCGGGCGAGGCAATGAATCCACATCCGAGGACGATTGGAGCGCAGGAGCTGGCCGCGCGGGCGCTGGCCGAGCTTGAGGAAAAGAAGATCACTTCGCTGGTCGTGGTAGATGGCGCGGGCCGAGTCGAGGGCGTGCTGCATCTGCATGATCTTTGGGGCATGGAGTTGATCTGAGGTGGATCTGAATTGGCTTTGAACTAGTTTGCGCCAGCCGCCACGGCGCTCGACCTCCTGCCCGGTCTTGCTTCGCTGCGCTAAACTTACTTTGCATTAGGCGAACCGCTGGACATGTGAATCCCATGTGAGTCCAAGGAGATCGTGCTCCGATGACGACTGCTTCCGCCAATACGAAACGGCCCGAGCCGAAAGACCCCGAAGTTCCGCTTGAGCAAAAGGTGGCTTTTGAGACGCAAGGCGCCGGACGCGTGATCGCCTGGGCCAGTTGGACCAGCTTCTTTTTTGCGCTGCTGCAAAGTCTCTGCACCTTTTTTGCCGCTGTAGACGGCGTGAGGCTGCTGATCGGAGCGGGCGCATTGGTAGTAAGCGCCGGCGTCGGCGCGACCATGGATTGGGTTCATGCGGATTGGCTGCGGTTGCCGATGATCGGGCTGGCTCTGGCCGGTTCCCTGCTGAATCTGGTGGTTTTATGGCAGATTCGGCGGCTGCGCAATCGTCCCGCGGCGCAATGGCGGCAGAAGCCGGCAAGCCGGCACAAGATTCGCATGGAGCAGGTGCAGTTTGTCTTATCGATTGTGACGCTGGTGCTGATTGCCGTTGAAGAGTATTGGCATTTGCGCTGGCATCATCATGTGTGAAGTAAAATCCGGGTTGCGGATTGCACAATTCGCCCGCCTTATGTTGAAGGCAAGCGGTTGAGGTGAAATGACCAAGAATGCTCAGAAAATGTTCGCAGCTGCAATTGTCGGACTCTCGCTTGGAATCGCTACTCTGGACATGGAGAAGCTTTCCAGCATAAGTGCCAATCCCATTCTTGGCGTGTTTCAGGAGGGGCTGATTTTCGCGCTGGTCCCTGGTTTGATCCCCTCAGTGGCCGTAGGGTCTTTGTGGATTGGTTGCGTTGTCAACGCAACCTTTTACTTTGCTCTCATATGGTCGATTAGCAGCTTGTTGCAAAGACATCGCCGCAAGCAACGCAAAGCAAGTCCAATTCAGGAAGACCACCTCGGTTAGGATTGGAGTTGCTGTTTAGCCGAGATTTTCCTCATCGCACAGTTCCGTGGGTTCAAGAGAGCCAATCAGGTCCGCGCCCGAGGGCAAGTTGAGAACATCCCTACTCATCCCACTATTGACATTTAGTTTTGTTCTTGTGGCGCAAAGCACAAGCGAACACGATGCGTTTATCTACGCCAGACGCGAGATAACAGGGCTGCGTACCGTCGTTCCAAAGAATGGCTACATTCCCGACGAAGGGACCGCCGTCGCGATGGCGTACGCAGTGGCCGTGCCTATCTATGGAAAGAGCCAGATGGAGCGAGAGAAACCGTTTCGTGCCGAATTGGAGGGCGGAGTCTGGACTGTACTTGGAACGCTGCAAGGCTCCGGCCCAGGGAGTGGTGTTGTCGGGGGAACTCTAATTATGCAAATCGATCAGCAGAGTGGCAGAATCCGTTTCTTGGGCCATGACGAGTGACGAACCTTAATTGTTGAGGGCGTCCCGAAGCAAAACGCAAGGAAGTCCCAAACTTTGCACCCGAAGCCCACTGCCGCATTAGAAACCAAGAATGGCAGCAACTTGTTCACGATCGAACAAACAAGTCGCGTTTCGCTACTCAGGCAAATCCCCCTCGCCCGAACATTTAGAATGGTGGCTGCTGTGGGTTCTCTTGCGCTGCGTCTTTGAAGCGGCGGGAAAGCACGTTGAATTATTCGTATGCATCGTTGGTCGAAACTGTTTGTTCCTACATTGCGTGAGGCTCCGGCGGATGCCGAAGTAGCCAGTCACAAATTTCTGCTGCGGGCCGGGTATATCCGGCAGCTTGGCGCGGGCATTTACAGCTATCTGCCGCTGGGGCAGCGGGCGCTGAACAAGATCATCGGCATCGTCCGCGAGGAGATGGACCAGATCGGGCAGGAGTTTTTCCTGCCCGCGATCCATCCACGCGAGGTCTGGGAGCAGAGCGGGCGCTGGTCTCTGATGGGCGACAACATGTTTCGCCTCAAGGACCGCAAGGGCGCAGAACTGTGCCTGGGCATGACGCACGAAGAAGTGATGACCGGCATCGCTCGCAACGAACTGCGCAGTTACAAGCAGTTGCCGCAGATCTGGTACCAGATTCAGACCAAGTTTCGCGATGAGCCGCGGCCCAAGGCGGGCCTTCTGCGTGTGCGCCAGTTCACCATGAAGGACAGCTATTCGTTCGACATAGACGCGGCGGGGTTGGACAAAAGTTTCGACCTGCATGACGCCGTTTACCGGAAGATTTTTACCCGATGCGGGCTGAAATTTGTTGCGGTCGATGCAGATTCAGGCGCTATGGGCGGGTCGCAGTCGCAGGAGTTCATGGTCTACACCGACGCTGGCGAAGATCTGATCGCCAGTTGCCCCGTTTGCGGTTATGCGGCGAATACCGAAAAGGCGATTTCCGTTCTGGAGCCGGTGACAGAGATGGAGCCGACCGGCGACGGCCTGCCGGAGCTGGTGCTCACTCCAGGGCTGGGCGCGATTGCCGATGTGGCTGAGTTCTTCAAGATTTCTCCCGCTTCGGATATCAAGTGCGTGGCCTATATGGCGCTGAAGCGCGGCGAACGCGGCAAACCGGATAGCTGGCATGGGCTGGCGGCCTTTCTGCGCGGCGATCATCAGGTGAATGAAACCAAGCTGACGGCCGAAGTAGGCGCGGCTGAGCTGCGCACCATGAATGGCGAAGAACTGGAAGAATTTCTCCACGCTCCGGCTGGATTTCTAGGGCCGGTGGGGCTTTCTCCTGCCTCTGCGCCACTCACCAGCGGGATCACCGTTGTGATCGATAAGGGGCTCGAAGGCCGCAAGAATCTTGTCGCAGGCGCCAACAAGCTGGATTACCACTTCCGCAATGTGACCCCAGGCCGGGATTTCTCGTGGACGCTGGCAGCCGACATTCGCACGGTGAACGAAGGCGAGGCTTGCCCGACGCCTGGTTGCACCGGCAGGCTCGTCGTCGGCAAAGCGGTCGAAGTTGGCCACATCTTCAAGCTCGGCTACAAGTACACTTCTTCGATGGGCGCGACCGTGCTCGATCCCAACGGCAAAGAAGTGATCCCGATCATGGGCAGCTACGGCATTGGAATCGAGCGAATCTTAACAGCAGCCATCGAGCAATCGAACGATGCCAACGGCTTTTGGCTGCCGGCGAGCATTGCGCCGTTTACGGTAGTTGTGACAGTGACGAACGTGACCGATCCCCTGCTCAAGGAAACGGGCGAGACGCTGGCCGCGCAGCTTGAGGCAGCGGGCATCGACGTGCTGCTGGATGATCGCGATGAGCGCGCCGGGGTCAAGTTCAAGGATGCGGATCTGGTCGGCATTCCGTATCGCATAAACGTCGGCAAGAAGGTTGCCGAGGGTAAAGTGGAGTTGGTTACGCGGCCGGTTCCGGGTAGTGAAGATGTGGAGATTGGCGAGATTGTGAACCGGTTGAAGAGCCTTGCTTAGAGTTCTGTGGGATCCCACCCTTGCCACAAAGAACGTGGCAAGGATGGGGCACCCGGTTTCTTGTTGATTGGGGCTGCGGGGGTAGATGATATGGCATTAAAAGTCCGGCTCGCGAAACCCACGACACGAGGCGCATGGGGCAGCTTGCTGCTCAAGTCTGCATTGGTCTTTGTGGGCGTGGTCACGATCCTGGTATGCCTGGTGGGCGGCTACTACTACTATCGCTATCAGGGCATTGTGGATGAACGGCTCAAGCAGCCCTTGTTTGAAACGACTGCCAAGATTTATGCCGCTCCGCGCGAGGTGCGTCCAGGGCAAAAGCTGACCGTCACCGCTATCGCAAATGAGTTGCGGTCAGCGGGATATTCAGCAGACGGAGCATCGAAGCTTTCGCCGCTTGGCACCTACACAGTGAACGGCAGCAGCATCGCCGTGCGGCCCGGTCCGCAGAGCTACCACTCGCAGGATGGCGCAACAATTCAATTCGAGAATGGCGTGGTTCATGCGCTCGTCGACGATCGCGGACAGGCTCTTTCAAGCTATGAACTGGAGCCGGTGCTGGTCACGGGCCTGAGCGAAGACGCCAACCGCACCAAGCGCCGGCTGCTCACCTTCGACGAAATCCCGCCTAATCTAGTGCAGGCCGTGCTGGCCATTGAAGACCGCAAATTTTTCGAACACAGCGGCGTCAACTACGCCAGCATGATCAGTTGGGGATGGCATGACGTGGTCGGTGACCGCAAGCATCGCGGCGGCGCGTCTACGCTCACAATGCAACTGGCAAAGCTGCTGTTTTTGTCGGACAACGGGACGTTCAAGTACAAGCTGATCCAGATCATGGTGGCTTTCAATCTCGAACACCGCTTCAACAAGAAGCAGATCTTCGAGATGTATGCGAACCAGATTAATCTTGGCCAGCAAGGCAGTTTTGCGATCGACGGCTTTGGCGAAGCGGCTCAGGCCTACTTTGGCAAAGATGTTCGCCAGTTGACTCTGCAGCAATGCGCAATGCTTGCCGGAGTAATTCAGAGGCCCAATTACTTCAATCCTTATCGTCATCCCGATCGCGTATTGGAGCGGCGGAATCTTGTGCTCGATTCGATGGTGGAGACCGGCGCCATCACCAAAGATCAGGCCGAGCAGGCTAAGGCCGAGCCACTGCATCTTTCACAACAGAGCGTCGATGCAAGCGAGGCTCCGTACTTTGTCGATCTGGTGCGCGAGCAGTTGAATCAGAAGCTGGGCGAGCGTGATTTCAACCGCGAGGGATTGCATATCTACACCTCGCTGGACCCCGATTTGCAGCGCGTGGCGACTTCCGCCGTCGAGAACACGGTTCACGTCGTGGATGAGCAGGTGGACAAGCTATACGCCAGGCACCACCAGGGAAAACCGGGTGAGGATACAGCGCCGCCTACCTATCCGCAGGTGGCGCTGGTGGCGCTCAATCCGCATACAGGCCAGGTGCTGGCGCTGGTGGGTGGCCGCAGCTATGGGCTCAGCCAGTTGAACCATGCGGTTGCGAAGCGGCCAACAGGATCGATCTTCAAGCCGTTTGTGTATGCCACGGCCTTCAACCAGTCGATTGCGGGAACGCAGTTGCCGGGGCATGACGAACTGTTCTCGCAGATCACCATGCTCAACGATGAGCAGACCACATACGACGTCGGCAACCAGGAATACACGCCGCGCAATCTGCACGGCTATCACGAAGAAGTGACGGCGCGTTACGCCTTGCAGTACTCATTGAACAACGCGACCATTGGCCTGGCTTCGCTGGTGGGCTTTGACCAGGTGGCCGCGCTGGCCCGCGAAGCCGGCATCAAGAGCGCGCGCGGAACGCCATCCGTGGCCATTGGCTCCTACGATGCGTCGCCTCTGGATATGGCTGGCGCGTACACCATTTTTGCTAACGGCGGCCTGCATCTCGACCCATGGATGCTGGCCAGCGTGCGCACTCCATCAGGCGACGTGATCACAGACTATTCGCCTACCTCGAAACAGATGATCGATCCGCGCGTGGCTTATCTGACCACGGACATGCTCAAGAATGTGATCAACGCAGGCACTGGCAATGAAGTGCGCCGGCGCGGATTCACCGCTATCGCGGCCGGCAAGACCGGCTCCAGCCACGACGCGTGGTTTGCCGGATACACCAGCAACCTGCTCTGCATCATATGGGTCGGCAACGACGACTACACCAACATCGTTCTGCAAGGCTCGCAGGCCGCCGCGCCAATCTGGGCGGAGTTCATGAAGCGGGCTGTCGAGTTGCCGCAGTACTCAGACACTCACGACTTCAACATGCCGGAAGGGATTCAGATGGTGCCGGTCGACAAGACCACCAATCTGCCCGCTGACTCGACCTGCATGGACAACACCTACAACGCCGCCTTTCTCGACGGCACCGTGCCGCAGCAGACCTGCTCGCATCCAGTCGCGGACAAGCGCAATTTTCTCCAGAAAATCTTCGGGCTAGGCGATAAAAAGCCCTGACCATTCTTGTTTTTTCTGCTCTTGCTCTTATTTCTGTTCTTGCTTTTCTGTCTGTCATTCCCGCAGGGAATCTGCTTTTGTCCTTGCACATCTGCCCCCAAAGCAACTAGAAATTCCAAGACACATCAATCCGGACCGGAGTACAAATGATCACGCTGAAAGACGCCAAGCGCATTATCGAAGCCGCTGAAAAGAAAGCAACAGAGATCGGCCAGCCAATGAATATCGCCGTTGCCGACGCAGGCGGAAACCTGATTTCTCATGTACGCATGGACGGCGCATGGCTTGGCAGCATCGATATCTCGATCAAGAAGGCCTATACCTCGCGCGCTTTCGACATCGCCACCAAGGATCTGGCTACGCATTCGCAATCAGGCGGCCAGTTCTTCGGCATTCATGCTTCGAACGATGGCAAGATCATGATCTTTGCAGGCGGAATTCCGCTCAAGGTCGATGGCAAGGTCGTTGGAGCAATCGGCGTGAGCGGCGGCTCAGGCGATCAGGATCACGCTGTCGCTGAGGCTGGGGCTACCGCGCTTTAGCTGGCTCCGCTCCCAGGTCTCAAAATTCAGACCTGGGGCACCCGGCGACGATACACCCGGGAATGGTGACTACTTCGCTTTCTCCACAGGCGGTTTTTCGTCAGGGTCGCACATGGGCCCCGGCCTTCGTGCCTTCCGGTATTCATCTCTCGTAAGCCCGATCCGGTTGCGGATTGCAGCCTGCAACTTCACGAGTGAGGGCGAGCTAGCACGTTCACAGACCACTCCATCCCATACGTCGCCCGTTTTCCGATCAACGGCATAGAAGCCAAGATTGACGCTGCCACCTGGATTGTCGAAGATCCCCTGGAAGAATTGAAACCCCGGATCATACTCGCTGGTGAACTTTTCTAATCCGAAGCCGGGGAGCGTCGTGTTGCCGCGGTCCTTGAAAAATGCCGTTACCAAAGCGTCTGCTTCTTCAAGCGTCACATCTCGCCGCTTTTGGTTGGAATAGGTGGAGGGCTCCACAGGCGTTGCGGATACATCTACGATGGCTTGCAGAACTAACCGCAACAACGGAGCATTCGGATCCTCCCCGGCTGAATAGCCGAAGGCCTTCGTTTGCGGGTTCGCTCTGACAGAGACGGTCTGCGTCTCGAAGTAGTCAAAGCGTGCGATGGCCGTCAATTCAATCCGATATAAGGGACAGTCTTGGCAGACGCCGCCATCGAGCCATTTGAATTTCGTATCTGCGTACTGCCGGAACCTTCGGTAACTGTCATCGAGCTTCAGATGGATGGGGAGCGGAGGCTGAATGGGCTTCCAGTCTAATCGCTCGGGATGAGTGTTATCGTCACTCAGCGTCGTGAAGGCATACTCGCCCTGCTCTGGATTCAGATCATCCAAAACGTGAAAGACGCCCACCTGAATTTTCGCTGAACAGCTTTCGTCTGCGACGCCCTCCCACTGGAAGCGGGAGATAAATTCGGATCGGAACTGCACGAGTTTTCCAGCGAAGCTGGCTGGCTCCCTAGCAAGTTCACAGATTTTGACATTGAGCGGTTCGACGGGCAGGGATTGTCCAAAGATGAAGGCGTGCGCCCGAGAAAACAGAATGGCGGCCAGAAAGAGACGAATCGCCGATGCAGCCCTCATGCACGGTCATCCTCAGAGTTCGGTAGGGTGAGTCCAGTATATAAAGCATAGTTGGTCAGGGCATTCTGATTGAGCAGGCTGCATGGAATCATCGTCCGTTCAGGCATAATAAGAAAAACAGCTCACTTGGTCACTCCAACGCACGCGAAAGAACTACGCGTCTCAAATGTCCCCGTAATGTGCGCCTAAATGGCCCTTAACGCGCAGTCCAGATTCTCGTAACTATCCTGTTTTGTTTGAAATACAGCCAATTGTTAACGCAAAACGCCCCCCCCCATTTTGGGGTAATTTTCAGCATAGTTCGCGTCTTTCTTGGCTCAAACGAGCGGCTGGCAGGTGGGACGCCAATAGGTGCAGCGGGCATTGGACCCTTGCACTCGATATTGACGCCACCTTTTCCAGTCTCACTTTTGGATAGTGGTTTCTGCCTTGGTCATTTTTTTGGATACCTGAGCGGGAGTAGGAAGTTGGGTAGTATCCCAGCCGCCGCCAAGAGCCTCGATCAGTGCCACGGAATATGTCATCTCCTCAATCTTGAGGCTGGCTAATGTCTGCTGATCACTGAAGAGTGTCGTCTGGGCTGTGACCAAATCCACGTACGGATCAATTCCGGTTTCGTACCGCCCAGTCTCGAGATCGACATATCTCTGTGCTGCGTTCACAGTTTCCTGCGTTTGTTGTATTTCGTTGGACAGAACACGAACGCCTGCGAGATTGTCTTCAACCGACTGAAACGCAGCCAGGACAGTCTGGCGATAACTGGCGACATCGGCGTTGTAGGTAGCGACGTATTGATTCACGGTGGCGCGGCGAAGGCCGGCATCGAAGATTGTCTCGCTGACGGACGGACCAATCGACCAGAAGCGACTTGGCCAATCGAACAAGTGCTTAAACAACGAGCTCTCCAGGCCACCATCCGCACTGAGCGTAAGGGTCGGGTAGAAAGCCGCCGTTGCAATGCCTATCTCCGCATTGGCCGCAGCCATGTTTCGCTCGGCGGCGGCAATGTCCGGGCGACGTTGCAATAGCTGAGAGGGCACTCCAATCGGAATCGGAGGTGCGGTCGGATTGAGAGGTTTCACCGGCAAAGAGAATCCAGAGGGGTTGACGCCAATTAGCATGGCGATAGCGTGTTCGTACTGCGCGCGCGCGACAGCCAGGCTGGTCAACGCTGTCTGCGCGTTTTGCAGAGTAATCCCGGCCTGCTCAACTGTGATCTGGTCGCCAACCCCCGTCTCGTGGCTAGAACGAGCAATTTCAAGTGCCTTGGTGTCTGCTTTTACCACCTCCGCATAGAGCACTTGCAGTGCATCTTGACCGCGGATTTCAAAATAGTAGGTAGCCAAACTCGCCTGCTCCGTGAGGCGTTCGTTTTCGAGATCGGCCGCGCTGAGCTGAGCGTTGTACTGCTCCTCACGAATCGTATTACGAACCTTGCCCCAGAGATCTGGCTCCCACGAAGCCGTGGCTGGCAGCGACCAGAGCGAGATTTCCTGACCACTTGAACCGGTAACAGCCCCGGTCGTGCTCGTAGTTGCAATTCCGTTACCCAGATTGGATGAGGAGCGAGAGCGTGTATACGAGGGGCCAATGGCCACAGTCGGATAAAGCTGGGAGCGCGCCTGCGCAATCAACGTACGCGCTTCCATGAAGTTCTGAAAATACACTTTGATGTTCTGGTTGTTGATGTTCACCTGATCTTCGAGCGCATTCAGGTCCTGATCGTTGTATATCTCCCACCAGTTGCCACGAAGCATTGCATCCTGCGGCTGCGCCGGTTTCCAGGCATCAGAATCCTGGGACTGTGCAGGTGATTCCTTGTAGGCGGCCGGTGGCGGCTGGGACGAAGCCGCAGGCACATGATATACGGGGCCGACTCTGCATCCCGCGAGGAAG
>Ga0302325_10029891_pt1 | contig 11246 bp, 10 predicted proteins | sample Palsa_T0_2_FD_201948 | JGI IMG/M metagenome (GOLD analysis project Ga0302325, IMG submission 201948) | Peat permafrost microbial communities from Stordalen Mire near Abisko, Sweden - Palsa_T0_2 | ecosystem: Environmental > Terrestrial > Soil > Palsa > Peat permafrost | place: Sweden: Abisko...
TTCCAGCGCTCCAGACAGCGCCGCACGTCGTCCTGAGTGGTGCCGGGCTCGAGCCCCATAAACGTGTACGGGAAATTATTGTCCTTGAAGTTATATTGCGGAGGGAAATAGTAAGCTTCCGGTTTCCCACGCTGGCCAACGCGCGCCGCGCACTCATCGCTCTGATGCATGTGGTGCGGAATAGGGCCAAGGTTGTCAAAGAACTTACAGAGAATATTCCAACCGCCGTACTTGGCCATCACCTCGCTGCCAAGCAACCGGTCGCCAAGCGTCTCCACTGCCTCCTTCAGCAGCACCTTCTTCCCGTCAAAGGCAATGTAGCTCAGCCCTTCATCTTCGGGTGTGCCGGGGCCGTTGGCGGCACGCGTGGTCGACGAGAACCAGCGCTCATCAATGCCGCCGCGATGCGCGCCCAGAGCATACAGGTCGCGCGTATCCAGCTTCAGACGGCCTCCGGGCATCAGGAACGAGCGCGGAACCCAACACGGCGCGAGCCGCAGAATGCCTTCACCCGCGGCCAAAGCGCGTTCAATCAACCTGTGATTTGACATAATCCCTGCGAACCTCAAGCACAGACTTGCCAGGTGCCCGCCTGCGCCGACTTCAGCACCGCATCCACCACCCGCTCTGTCTCAAGAGCGTCCTGAAACGTCGGGCCGGGCGTTTGGCCGCTGGCAAGGCCGTCGAGAAAATCCGCCGCCTGATGGACGAAAGTGTGCTCGTATCCGATCTGCAATCCCGGCACCCACCAGTGCTTCATATAAGGATGGTCGCTGTCCGTGATATGAATCGACCGCCAGCCGCGCAAATTTCCCGCATCGCGATGATCGAAATACTGGAGGCGGTGTAAGTCGTGCAGATCCCAGGCAATCGAAGCGTGCTCACCATTGATCTCGAGTGTGTAGAGGGCTTTGTGCCCGCGCGCATAGCGAGTAGCTTCAAAAGTGGCAAGCGATCCGTTTTCAAACCGCGCGAGAAAAGCGCTGGCGTCGTCGATGCGCACTGGCGCCGCTTTACCCGTCTCCTGATGCATACGCTCGCGAATAAACGTCTCGGTCATGGCGGTAACCGTTGCGATAGAGCCGTTGAGCCAAATCGCGGTATCGATGCAATGCGCCAGCAGATCGCCCGTGACGCCGCTGCCCGCCGCATCCGCATCGAGCCTCCACAGCGCCTGGCCACCTTGGGGCAAGTCCTTCGAAATAGTCCAATCCTGCAGGAATTTCGCGCGATAGTGGAAAATGCGGCCGAGCCGCCCTTCGTCGATAATCTGCTTTGCGAAGGTGACCGCGGGCACTCTCCGGTAGTTGTACCAAACCATGTTGGCGACCCCGGCGCGTTCGACTGCGTCCACCATTCGCCGCGCTTCCTCGAGATTGCGGGCCAAAGGTTTTTCGCACAGAATCATTTTGCCCGCCGCCGCAGCCGCAATGGCGATTTCCGCATGCGAGCTGTTCGGAGTCGCGATGTCGATCAAGTCGATATCGGGCCGCGCCACCAGCGCGTTCCAATCTGTTTCGACCGACTGATAACCCCACTGCGCAGCGAAGCTCGACACTTTCTCCCGATTGCGCCCGCACACCGCCTGCAGTACTGGATGATATTCGGTTTCGAAGAAATCAGTTACCCGTTTATAGGCGTTCGAATGCGTGCGGCCCATGAAGCCATAGCCGACTAATCCAATGCGCAGCGGCTTCACTCGACTCACCCCTCACTCCAGCCATGTGCGTCGCGAACCGCCAGCATGGTGGCCAGAATGCCGGTCCAGGTTTCGTTCTTCAGCATGATGCTATTCGGGAACATGCAGCCATCCCAGCAGATATGCGGGCACCGTTTCAAAAGTTCACCTTGATCGTTTCTCAGCCACAGCCCCGCATCGCGAACAATGTGCAGCTTGCCATTCGGATCGTCAGGCAGGCAGTGGCGCCCGGTTTTGTCGTGCGCGCCCGAGCCCTTCACCGTGGCGTCATTTTGCGCTACGTGAAAATCGATGGTCCAGGGGCGCAGCGCCGACGCTACCTTCTTTAGCGCCTCGAAATACAAGTCGTCGCGCCAATCGTATTCCTCCGGCAGGAGCCGGTCCTCAGTCTCATTGGGAGAAAGCGTGTAAAGGAGCGTATGCGCCATGTCGGCCTGGAATCCGAGAGTTTGCGGCCGGTCAACCATTTCGAGAAGCTGCACCGCGCGTTTCCAGCTATGAATGCCGCCCCAGCAGATCTCGCCTTCGGCCGCCAGGCGCTCCCCGGAATCAGCAGCCACCTCGCATGCCTCGCGCAGAGTTTCCGCGATCCGCTTATTGTTATTTGCCGGATCTTTGGCCCAGTCCGCGGCGCCACTCGCGGTATCCACGCGAATCACGCCGTAACTGCGAATGCCGGCTTTATTCAGAAGTCCGGCTATGCGGCACGACTTACACACTTGCCCGACAAAGTTGCGGCGGTCGTCCTGGCTGCCCATGGCTGAGCCGCCGCCGGTATTGGGCCAAACCGGCGCCACGAGTGAGCCAACGACGAATCCCTTTGCGCGAATCTTGTCAGCCAGGCGTTCGATGTCGCTGTCGCTCGAATCGATATCGACGTGCGGCTCAAACAGGAATAAGTCGACGCCATCGAATCTCGCGCCCTTCACCTGCGCGGCTGCCGTCAGATCGAGCATCGTATCCAGATCGATGTACGGCTCGGAGCCCGGACCCTTGCCCACCAGCCCGGGCCACATCGCGTTATGCAATTTCGGAAAACGATTAGTGTTCATGCACGCAGCCGATGAAGCTGCTCACAGCCTTGTTCCCGGTATAACCCAGTTCGTCGAGCAGCCCGATTTTCGAGGTGTAGTAACCATCCGCGGTCAGCTTCTTGATCAAGGCGAAAAACTGCACGTTGCGCGCGAGGCTGGTCCCCGCGTCCGCCGCCTCGCACAATGGCTCGAGAATCCTGATTTGGCTTTCTTCGTCGAGATCCATGAATTTCTTGCCTGCCTGCCGGCCGGCTTCCGCATCCAGCCAGCGAAGCCCATCGGCAACCAGCGCCTGCTGATCGGCATCCCGCCCGATCGCCATGTCGATATAGGCGGGCACGCCTACGCCCGATGCTGCCGGCGTGCTGGTTTGAGGAATGATCAGATCGGCGATACGCGAAACCGTCTGGAAATCAGCCTCGGTTAAGAAGCGCGCGGCATCGTGCGGAACCGCCTCGTGCTGATGTTGGTGTTCCGGCGCGGCCTGTGCGAACAGTTCATCGCCGGCGTATGGGTAGGCGCAAGTGGCGCCGATCGCGCCAATAATCTTGAGTACCGAGCGGCGATCGGACGAATAAGTTGCCATCAGACTTCACCCTTCTTCAGACGATCGGCGATGTGATCCGCCGTGCGCGCCGCAAGGGCCATGATGGTCAGCGTCGGGTTCTTCTCGGACGCGGATGGAAAGGCGCTCGCGTCCACCACATACAAGTTGGGCACGTCATGCGAGCGGCAGAACGCATTCAAAACCGAGGTTCTCGGGTCGGCGCCCATACGGCAGCCGCCGATCTCGTGATTGGTTGTCGGTTCCGAACTCACCGAGTGGATCTTCGCTTTGCTCGCCAGCAGAATGTCGGTGCATTTCTGCTTCATGTCGTTATGCAGTTTCCAATCCGTATCCGATAACCTCCAGTGCCGGCGCGGGCTGGGCAGGCCGTATTCATCCGGATGATCATAATCCAAATCAATGTAACTGTCGCGATTGGGCAGCATTTCCTGATAAGGTGAAAACGTCACATACGCAGGGTATTTCGCCTTCACCTCGTCCTTGTAGGCGCGGCCCATGCCCTTGATACTGCGCGCCCAACCCACCGATCTTTTGTTCTGGTAATTGAACTGAATACCGAAACTACGCGGATAGTCGCGCTTTTGCTTGTGCATGAACGAGGGGATGTAGGCGTGATCCAGGAAGCCCTCGTCATTGCCTAGCTGCTTACCAATCAGGTCTTCGAGAAATAACTCGAAGCCCGCATTGATATGCGGAATGAAATTCTTGCCTAATTCGCCGCTCGAGTTACCCAAGCCAGCGGGGAACCGGCTCGACTTGGACATCATCAGCAGCGCAACGCTTTGCGCGCACGCGCACGCGACCACGGTGATCCGCCCCTTGGCCGCTCCCTCGGCGCGAGTCTCGCGGTCAAAATAGCGCACTTCACTTACTCGCGCCTCATCGGAAACCGCGATTTCATGCACGATGCTATTGGGCCGCAGCGTCAACTTGCCACTTTTCAGCGCCGGATACATGTGCACGTCGGCCGAATTGTACTTGGCTACCACATCGCAGCCCGCCATGCAATTGCCGCAGAAATGGCACGCTGGGCGGGTCCGCGTCGCCTTGCTCAACGTCGCTTTGCGCACGTGGATGACAGGAATCCCGAGTTTGGCCGCGCCCTCTTTGATCAGAACATCGGAACACTTCATGGGAATCGGAGGAAGAAACACGCCATCCGGCAGGTCTTCCAAATGGTCAAGATTTCCGCACACTCCCACTTCGCGCTCGACGCTGTCGTAGTAAGGGGCCATATCGGCGTAGCTGATCGGCCAGTCTTCGCCTGCGCCATCATGTTGGCGACCCTTGAAATCCCGCTGGCTGAAGCGGAGCGCCACCGCGTTCCACAACATGGTCTTTCCGCCGAGTCCGCGGCTGCGTTCCCCGTCGTAACCCGGTTTGCCAGGCTTCATGATCGGGATGTGGCGCGAGGGAAATTCATGCGGCAGGGCATGCGTGTTGAAGTCGGTGCGCGTATCCACTTTGGGTCCGCCTTCGAGCACCAGAACTTCCGCGCCTGCGGAAGCCAGTCGCGCCGACAGCGTGCCGCCCCCAGCACCCGAGCCAATCACCACCACGTCGTACAACTTAGTTGCCATAGTTATTTCGTTTTGTTCTCGAACAGAAAGAGACCGCTCTTGCCTCCCACGACGAAGTCTAAATCGCCGTCGCCGTCGATATCGGCAACTGGTATCTGGATGCCACCGCCGGTGCGGCCGCCGTAATCCAATACGTGCTTGGCCCATTCCACCTGGTGATTGGGTCCCAGCAGGCGCTCATACCAATAAACACCCAAGGGCTCGCGCGCTCCCGGATCGTGGCCGTTATGCGCCATGTATCGTTTCCCGGTGAGCAGGTCAATGTTATGATTCCCCCGAAAATCGACCAGCGTCACGGCGTGCGCCTGCGACCAACTATCGTCGATGACGTGCTTCTCCCACTTGCCATCCCCTTTGTTCTCCAGCCAGAAGATGCCATAGTCGTGCGCCATTGAGGTGATAATGTCGGGACGCCCGTCGCCGTTCACATCCGCGACATATATGAAGCCGAGGTCACCCAGCTTCCAGTCGGCGTGCATTTTCCAATCGCCGGTACGCGGGTCGGCAGGCGCCTCCAGCCAGCCGTCCTGCGTAAGAATGTCGTTGCGGCCATCGCCGTTCACATCGCCCACGCCAATGCCGTGGCCGTAGCTGCGTGGGCTGACAATATGCTTCAGGACCCCGCCATGATGGTCGCGCTCATACCAGGCCAGCGGCGCTTTCGTGTCCCCGAATTGCGGCAGAATCTCTTCCGCCTTGCCGTCGTTATCCAGATCCACCAAAAACGTGAACTCGATCGGATAGCCGGTCTCGATGGGGTGCTCCTCCCAACGCGCGCCCGTCTTCCCGGGATTTCGCCACCAAGCCAGCTTCTTGCTGAACCAGCCTGAGGTGACCAGGTCGATGTGGCCGTCCCCATCCACATCCAGAGGCAGCGTGCTGAGGTCGTCAATGTAATTGTTCGTATAGAGGATGTCGCGAAAATGGTGTTTCACCCAGTGCGGCGCTTCGTACCAGTTCTCGCCGGAGACGATGTCGAGCAAGCCGTCGCCGTTGATGTCGGCGATGGCCGCCGATTCACTCGATCCCAGATCGAGCGTGTGCTTTTCGAAACGAATCTCTTCGGGGCGCGTCATCTCCGCGCTCTGATAAAGCGCGGCCGCCCCGGCCACAAATCCAGCCGCCAGCGTCAAAGCCACCAACACTGACCCCAGACCCCTGACCCCTGAGCCCTGCCTCTGCACTGATCCCTGACCCCTGACCCCTGACCCCTGGTTCGTGCCTGCTCGAAGCAAAGCAGATATCATCATCCGAGGTGTTCGGCGGCGGAGCTTCATAGAAACGACAGTCAGCTTATCAAAAGAGGAAGGACGCGCGGTGAAATTCGGCATCAACACTTTTCTGTGGACGGCGGACTTCGGTCCCCAGCACTTCCATTTGCTCCCGGAAATCCGCGAACATGGCTTCGACGGCGTGGAAGTGGCATTATTCCGCCCAGCCCAGTTTCAGGCCGCAGCCATTCGCCGGGCGGTCGAAGAGAACGGGATGAGCTGCACGGTCTGCTCCGTGCTGCCTTCCGGATTCAGTCTCATTTCGGACGATGCAGCGGTGCGCCGCGCTACCGTCGCCCATTTGAAGGATTGCATCAAAGCGGTTGCCGATGCGGGCGCAAGCCTGATTGCCGGCCCGCTGTATTCGCCGGTGGGATATCTGCCGGGACGCAGAAGGAATGACGACGAATGGAAGTGGGCGGTGGACGCGTATCGCGAGCTGGGCCCGGTATTCGAGGCGAATGGCGTCGACGTCGGCATCGAGCCCCTGAACCGCTTCGAGACCTATTTCCTGAATACGACTGCCGACGCCGTGAAGCTGTGCGAGCAGGTAAACCATCCGAACGTCGGGATTCTCTGGGACACCTTCCACGCCAACATCGAAGAGAAGGATCCCGCCGTGGCGCTGTTGACCACGGGTCGCTTCCTGAAGCACGTTCACACCTGCGAGAACGATCGCGGAACTCCCGGCAGCGGGCATGTCGACTGGCCCGGCGTTTTCGCCGCCCTACGGGAACTGCAGTATAACCGGTGGCTCACCATCGAAAGCTTCGGCTTCGCCCTGGGCGATCTTTCGGCCGCCGCCTCCATCTGGAGAGACCTGGCGCCAACTCCCGGCGAGATCGCTTGGGAGGGCGTGAAATTCCTGAAAGCGCACGCGTGACCTGGTCCGCCTAGCCGCGCTCCGGCATCGCGGCCGGAAATGTTAGAATCCGAGTGATCCTCAAGATCCTGCCAAATCGACGGAGAGGTGGCTGAGTGGTCGAAAGCAGCGGTTTGCTAAACCGTCGTAGTGCCATAAAGCGCTACCGGGGGTTCGAATCCCCCCCTCTCCGCCATACTGCTTCACAGCGGGGATTCCAATGCGGGTAAAAGAGAGGCGTCGGGCATCCTCGTTCACGACGGCCAGGATTTCAATAAGCGTCGTGGCGGCCGGATCGCGCTTCGCCGAATCGCGCTTCGATGCGATCTGCCGGGAGCAAAACTGGAATGCCTGAGCCACAGCTAATTGGCTGCCCCGTTTGCGGGGCTACCAATCGAGTACCGCTGGAAAAACTCGAGCGTGGATTGGCTCCCGTTTGCGGGCGCTGCAAGAATCCGCTGCCCGTTTCCATCCATCCCATCACGGTCACGGATGCGACGTTCTCCGCTGAAGTTGAGCGCTCGCCGCTGCCCGTGCTGCTGGATCTGTGGGCCGCTTGGTGCGGGCCCTGCCAGATGATTTCGCCGGTAGTGGAAGAACTCGCCAAGGAGATGGCGGGGCGAGTACGAGTGGCCAAGCTGAACGTGGACGAAAATCCCGCGACAGCGGAACGCTTTCGCATCCGCAGTATTCCGGCTCTGTTGGTATTGAAGTCGGGCCAAGAGATCGATCGCATCGTCGGCGCCCAGCCCAAAACGGAAATCCTGCGGCGGCTCGAGAATGCCATCGCGCAGCCGCAGCCACGCTGAGCAGAAATGAACCCTGGGTGTCTCGGCAGGAGCCAAGATCGCCTGCCCCACCAGCAGGATGTACTCCCGCCGAGGGGAGTCGCACTTCAGGGCCAATCCAGTGGTCAGGGGACAGGGGTCAGTCAAGGCGTTCCTGATCCTAATTGTGAGTCGAGGCGTTCACGGAGCGATCAGACCCGCGCGGAGTCCGCCAATGCCTTGGTTTTCCCGTTTGAGCATATGATTAGGTTTGCGGCTTCGGACGAAGAGAGCGAGTGAAAGCTCGAGGTGAGCGGGCGAGTGAGGGGCTTGCCGGCGAGCCGCCTCGACCCACATGCTCGCCGCCTTTGTTATTCTCGGAGTTCAAGAGTTTGATTTTGCAGAGGTATTCCCATGTCCGGACACAGTAAATGGGCCACGATTAAGCACAAGAAGGCGGCCCTCGACGCCAAGCGCGGCAAGGCCTTCACGCGGCTGATCAAGGAAATCATGATCGCCGCGCGAGGCGGGGGCGGCGATCCGGATGCCAACCCCCGGTTGCGCACGGCGATCCTGGCAGCGAAGCAGGAAAGCATGCCTGCCGATAACATCAAGCGCGCCATCATGCGCGGAACGGGCGAGCTCGAAGGCGGCATGATCGAAGAGATCATGTTCGAGGGTTACGGGCCAGGCGGCGCGGCGGTGCTGGTAAACGTGGCCACCGACAACCGGAACCGAACCGTGAGCGAGATCCGGCATGCGTTCTCGAAGAACGGCGGAAACTTGGGCGAGCAGGGCAGCGTCGCGTGGCTGTTTGAGCGCAAGAGCCAGACCCTGGTGGAAGGCGAGAACGCCACCGAAGATCAGTTGATGGACCTGCTGCTGGACGCGGGCGTCGACGATATTCGCGACGACGGCGGAACCTGGCAGATTCTGGCCGGCCCGGAGCTGCACGAGGCCGTGATCCAGGCGCTCGCGAAGGCCGGAATCCCGGCGATTTCCGCCGAAATTGCCATGGTGCCGAAGAACACGGTGAAGCTCGAGGGTAAGAACGCGCAGGCCATGATGAGGCTGTACGACGTGCTCGAAGAGCATGACGATGTGCAAAGCGTGTACGGCAACTACGAACTGGACGACGCTTCGGTCGAGGCCATGGCCTGAATGTCCGCGGCACGCCCGGAAGACTTGGGCGCCGTGATCGATTTCAAACGAAATGAAGATTCTGGGCGTCGACTGCGGAAGCGAGCGGACGGGCTACGGCGTGATTGCGAGCGACGGCCGCCGGCATGAGCTGGTTGCCGCGGGTGTCATTCGCACCCAGCCGGCTAAACCGCTCGCCGAGCGCTTGTGCCGCATCGCATCCGGGTTGCGCGAAGTCGTCCACTGCCACGCGCCCGCCGTCATGGCGGTTGAGGATGTGTTCCACGCCGTGAATGCCCGGACGGCGCTCAGGCTGGCGCATGTTCGCGGGATCGCGCTGCTGGTGGCGGCGGAGGCGGGCATCGACGTAGGCGAGTATTCGGCGCTCGAAGTGAAAATGAGCGTGGTGGGATTTGGGCGCGCGGAGAAGCGGCAGGTGGAGGTGATGGTGCGTTCCATCCTTGCCACTGAGGCGCCACTCGAGACCTATGACGCCTCCGATGCGCTGGCGGTGGCTTTGTGCCACGCCATGCGGATGAACATGGCGAGGCTTGTGGAGGCCCCGTGCCGCTGACCGTCTTGCGCAACGCCGCCCTCACGCTTGGGTTGACGCTTATGTCGACTGCCTCGATGGCCGGGGCGGCTGAGCCACGCCTGATCTTTACCAAGACTTTCCCCGGAAGCCAGCCGGCTTATGTATGGGTCGCGGTGGACCGCGCGGGCGCCCTAGAGTTTAAGGAAGCTCCGGATGACGATCAGCCGGTGAAGGCCGTTCTGGCGCATGCCGACGCGTCACAGCTATTTGACCTGGCCGGGCAGCTCGACTACTTCAAAACGCCGGTCGAGAGTGGGTTGAAGGTCGCCAACATGGGCAAGAAGGTATTTCGGTATGAGCCGGATAACGGGCCGGCGTCGGAAACAACATTTAATTACAGCGCCATTCCGGCTGCCCAGCAGTTGCTCGACCTGTTTGAGAAAATCAGCTCCACCGAGCAGGCATGGATCGTTCTGGATCGAACCGTGCACTTCGACAAGCTGGGCGTCAACGATGCCTTGGCCGGGGTCGAGAGCCTGTGGCTCCGCAAAGAACTGATGGCGCCCCAGCAGTTCCTGCCTTTGCTGCGGCGCATTACCAAGCAGGAAGCCTTCATGCACCTGGCGCGAGAGCGCGCCGCCCGGCTGGCGGATGCCATTGAACCCCAGTCGACTCAGGCGAGCGGGGGGACTAAGGAGACGGAAAACAAACCCCAATGAAAGCCCGCCCCGTCCGCATCATGATTGGCGTTGCGGCGTTCGCCTTGTGCTTTGGCGCCTGGGCACAAGAGACTTCTCCCGCTCCACCGAACCGCGACCGTGAGGAAGCGGACTCTCCGGCAAGACCCGATCCTGCCGGTCACTCCTCCGTGCAGCAGCCGCCTTCCGCACCGCAACCGCCGGCCACGGAGGCAAATTCGACGCCCGATCAAGCCAAGGAAGGCGGACTCAGCCCGGAGCAGGAGTTAGCCAATCTGGTGAGCGAATCCGGCCGCAGCCCCGTCGATCTGGTTCGGGAGCTCGAGCGCTATCTGCTGCGGTATCCGGATTCGAAGCACAAGAGCGAAATCACGCGAGCGATCTTTGCCGGAGCGCGGGAGTTGGACGACAACCGGCGCGTGGCGATCTACGGCGAGCGCCTGCTGGAGAAGGATCCGACCGAAATCGCGGTGCTGGGTCCCACTGCTCGCGCACTGAACGCGTCCGGGGATCCTGAGTCCGCCGGCCGGGCGCTCGTGTACGGGCAGCGCCTCGAGAAGCAGGCGCGAGAGGAACTCGCGGCTTTGGAGGAAGGAAGCGACGGCCGGGAGAAGATGAAGCGGCAGTTCGATCTGAATCGCATTCTGGGAGACTCGCTGCTGATTCAGGCCAACGCGAACGGGAATCTCGGAAAAACAGACGAGGCGATCCGGATTGCCGCGGAGGCCTTTGACGTCGCCCTGAACGCGGACTCCGCGCGTGCTCGGGCGCGCTGGCTGGAAAAAGCGGGCCGTTTCGACGAAGCGACGATGGCGCTCACCGACGCGTTTGCACTGCCGGACACATCGGAAGGGCACGCGCGTGACCGCGAGAGGATGGGAGAACTTTATCGCAAGACGCACACCAATACGGTGGGGCTGGGAGATTTATTGCTGGCCGAGTACGACCGTGTGACCGCGATCGCGGGTGAGCGAAATAAGAAGTTAGGCAATACGCCGAAGACGAAACCGATACAGTTTCGTTTATCGAACCCGCGGGGCGGCCCTGAACTGGCGCTCGACAGCCTGCGTGGCAAGGTAGTGGTGATGGATT
>Ga0302325_10029893_pt1 | contig 11246 bp, 7 predicted proteins | sample Palsa_T0_2_FD_201948 | JGI IMG/M metagenome (GOLD analysis project Ga0302325, IMG submission 201948) | Peat permafrost microbial communities from Stordalen Mire near Abisko, Sweden - Palsa_T0_2 | ecosystem: Environmental > Terrestrial > Soil > Palsa > Peat permafrost | place: Sweden: Abisko...
AGAAGCTTCCTCTAGACGTCCCCTATGAGTCGTTGATTTGGACTCTAGGTCTGGCTGCTCTGGCATTTCGGATTTTTGTGGTTCAGACATTTCTTTTGCTCTCGGATGTAGTGTTGGAACGTTAAAGGTTTGTGTAAGCTTGACTGGGTGGAGTTGTGGAGGAATAGAGGTTTAAAAGGGTGGTAATGAGGAAAAGAGAAATGAGGCTTTCTCCGGAAAGAACCAATATTTATATATCTATTGAGGCACAACGAAATAGTGTTGCTGGTAGAGCTATGATTCTAAGTGACTGTTGGTCGAGTGATTCATTATTTATTTTGGCTGGGTTCTGGGTCCTTGCTTGAATCACTTCACTCAAACAGGCTTGGGAAAAATACGCGATATCGCGTATCGATACGGTATCGATACCGCTAGCGTATCGTATCAGAAAGTAGCAAAAAGTATCGATACTCAAAAAAATATCGCCTAATTGGGACTAGTGCTGTTGCCCGGGGTTACTGCCCTATAAGCGACCCTATAAGCGCTGAAGGAGGGGGTGCTAGGACCAGAGAGTCGGCCCGCGGGACAGCACTAGTCTTAATTAGGTGGGAGTATCGATATTCCTCTCGCAGGCTGTCTTGCCTTTAGCACCCCCTTCTTTAGCGCCTATAGGGTCGCTTACAGGGCAGTAAGGCCCCGTGCCACAGCACCAGTCCAAATTAGGCGTGAGTATCGATACCGTATCGATACTGTATCGAAAAAAAAAAACCAAACGATACTGGTACGTATCGCTTAGGTATCGATACCTCAGGTATCATTCCCAAGCCTGCACTCAAAGAAAACCATCAAAACTTGAGACTAAATAAGGCTACCTGGGCATGATTCTGTTGGAGCGGCCATGCTAAGTAGGCGACGGGGCCAAAATGGGGTTGGAGTAACGACATAGCACTATACATAACCAACCATTCACTAAGGCTTGAAGTGAAGGCTAACCAACGTAAACCCTGAATCTTCTTTCTGATATTACAGCAAAAATGAAAATGGTTAATACTGAAGTCCTGGCTGCTTCCTGGCAGTGACCAGGCCGAATTGGGAGTTAAAGAAGGCCCATGGTCATGAGGAACGAAGTGATGGTTGAGTAGTAATCTCCAGAATTGGGAAGCCGTTTGTAAATTATCTTTGAGCTTGCTTGCCCAATACGCTAATTAAAACGCTGAAGGATCAAAATTACCCCGTAATCTAGGACTGGGCCAAGCAAGAAAACTTCAATAGGATTGAGGATGCATAAGCTCTTTAACACATCCGCAACGATGACTTGATGAGATTACAACCCCTTCCGGAATCAATAGATCTTTCCAGGGTAATTTAGCAGTGCCAGGTCTCCAGTGTCAGGAAAAAATTCGCTAAAATACTGAACTTCGGTCTCAAAGTTGGTCGCAGGGGTAAATTATTGGAACCAACATCTGCAAAATATTTGATTGGTTACCAAAACAACATCCCATCTACCCCTCACTCCTACCTGAAACGAAACCCAATCTGCAGACCTTTAACGCTGACAATAAGAAGTCTTTCTAATAATTACCCATCCGTCTTCATATTTAAGTCATTGACCTGTTCTTCGTATACAGGTTCTACTAAGATGTCTTCAGAGCCCGATTCCTCCCATGGCGCTGATCGTCGCAGGGCCCCTCAAAGTGGTGAGAAGCATGATATGGAAGACGATGACCTCAGCAAGCTTCCAGCTCATATTCAATCAATCAGGGATGGATTATTAGACTTCGACCATTTCATAGGATTGCAGGCCGCTATGCTGATGGCTGAAGAAAAAAACGAGGATATTATCCCGCTCTCAGCTTACAAACCCGATGGCGTGGGCAAATTGGAGCGAGCCAGAGAGTCCGATTTTGTTGAAACTGCACAGCGATTGGCAGCAGGCGCACAGACTATCGATGCTCAGGACGGATATGAATGGAGAAGACTATTTCGAGCAGTCATGACTGGGCGAATGGATAGTACCAGTTGTGGGTAAGTCGGGTAAAGAGGTGCTCTAGATTTCTGCTGACGGAATACTTGAAAGATCCAATATACATAAAAGTATTGCATGGTGAGTGTATTTCGAATTCCCAATACAGCCTGGCAGGGCAGTAACATCTAGTAGCGCCGACAATGAGATATGGCGTGCCGATGAGACTTCGGACCCACCCTCACCTCCAGTTACAGTTCCCACGTCAGGTCTGTACTTTGGATTTTCTGTTCAAGAAGCCGACCAGAGAGCAGCAACGGGTTTCAAAAACGATCCATCTTTCAACAATTATACCAGACAACGACTTGCCCAGCTCCTCACACAAGGGCTTCATTGTTTGCTTCATTACCCGTCTCCAGCCGACGAAGTCATGGCAAAAGCCGCAAGCAAAGAGCTGCAGCCACATTTAGTCTGCTTTCCTTGGGCAATGTTAGAAGCGCGTGGGCGGCAAGGAATCTTTGAATTTTCCGAGAAAGACGATGCTTCGTTTGCAAGTGCAGTTTCTCAAGTTGCTGCCACTGCATCAATGGCAACCTCGATGTTCGAAAGACTGGCGAGATTTGCAGACGAAAAGCACGAAGGCCAACATATCCCACCTGTAATCGCCATCACATCAATTGGGCCGAATACTACAGTATACCTTAGTTACTGCGAAATCGTCGATGATAAACTGCGAGATCACGTGAGAGCTCGTACTTGTACATTGTACTGGGGTGGAAAAGTACTAACAGAATGATAGAACATGATCAGTATATGGAAGGGCAACATCACCAAGATCTGGGACGCCATTCAATTCTGCCGCATCGTAGATAACCTTTTCTTTTGGGCCCAGCATTGCCTGAAGCCTATGGTCACGCATTATTTGGGACAATGGAGAGAGAGGTATTGCCCTGATGTCCCGAGGATTCATTCCCTGCTTGAGAAGGATACGAAGACTGCAGAAATGGTCCATCAGATTCAAGACCATTTGAGCTTCCTGGGATTATCCCCAAATGAAGATCTACCTGCGCTCGTTAGGCAAGCCGTGGTATTCCAGGGAGTAATGAGATCGAGCAACAACGAGTTCAAGGCAGGCTTAACAGCAACAGAGGAAAGTAAACCTCCTACAGGCATATCCTTGCCTTCACGTCCCAAAGAAAACAGCTTGCCAGCCCCTCTATCTAGTTCGACAGAGCCTCGACAAGGAATCGATGCAAAAGTTCGTCTAAAAGGAAAGGACATTCTGCTCAAGAATAGCGATCTTAGCGCAGCGGAAAACGAGGAAGGTCCCGTCGAGTCTTCTAATACGAATGATACCCCCAACCTCCCGCTCAAGCCGCCTCCCAGACATCAAACACCAGTAGTTATTCTCCGAGATATAGCCAAAGAAACCGCTGGTGTGAGTTCAATAGCCCCGGGAGATAAAACAGGTGAGCACTCTGTTATATTTCTGCTCTCATGCAATCGCCACCTTCTGACGTTATTCCTAGATATTTCAACAAATGTCCTGACCAATAAACTGGCTATGAGCTCCAAATCATCTCCTTTCTCCGCGGCAGAATGGACAGAACCATTCTTCGTGCAAGGCCAGATCAAACCCTCAAGTTTCGAGGAAAGGTATAGCCCCTTGCCTGGACAACCGAAAGGAGGCGACGATGCCAAACTCAACCTCGTGCAAAAGACTCTTCGCTCGATGGCGTCAAGGGTAGAGAATGGGCATGTCCTATCTCTGGAGAGACAGAAACGTCGAAAAGTGAGCCTCTTACTTGAAGAGAAGAAGGCGCGCAATATGGAAAGTCGATCAAAATTGTTGGCGAGAAAAGACTCGGACAAGGAAAGGAGTACTGATCGATTATCATCTCCACCAAACCCCTTTGTTTCGGAAAAATTTGAGTTGAGCTTCGAGATTACGCCTCGTTTAAACTTGGATATGACTGCACCAAGACGACTAATAATACATCGACATGGACCCTACCCCACACTTCGCATCTGGGCCGTGGAACACAAGGATTTTCCACGTTCAACACGTTCAGATGTTAGAATGCGCATGATGGATGGGGAAGGAGAGCCAACCATTGTAGAGCCTCTACATACGCCACCCGGCTCTCCGTTTAGGGCCTTGATTCCCTGGAGAGGGAAAAACATTATTGTTAGGCTACCACCTGTCGCCCCAGCATCGGTGTCGGTCCAGGACAATAGTTGGTCTGAAAAACACGTTCACATATTAGACATGGGGATTTGGTATAAAGGCCCCCCCCCTTTTGGTAAAAAGGCACCCCCCTAGAATAAAGACTAGGGTATACCATTTGATAGTCCTTACTAAGTTGTATCGTATCCCTTTTGCCCGATTTAAATTTCGGCTTACAGGGCAGTTAAATTTAAGATTTTGTATACGCGCACGTGACTATATTATATATAAAGGAATTAAATATATAAATCAAGTTAAATTTAAAGATATTTTTAATTAACTTTAATAATATATTTTAAATTTAGCAATAATAAAGCTATTGTAATAAGGATTTAGAATAAGCTCCTGGTCACGTGATTTTAGTTCACGTGAGCGTCATGATCGGGCATATAAGCTCGCGTCTTTACGACTTTCGCGCTTCTCTCTTTAATTAATTCCATTCTAGTTCTGGTTTCTTTCCAGGCTACCTTTTAGATTTTAGGTTATATAAATTAATTCCTTATTATAGTCTAAATACTGGAAAGTAAAAAATTTAACTTCCTTTAAGCGAGACTGAGTTGCCCTTTAAAATTACGTGCGCGTATGTAAAACCTTGAATTTAGCTACCTTGCAAGCCGAATTTTAAATCGGACAGAAGGGATATAATATAATCCAGTAAAGGCTATTGAATGGCGTGCTCTACCCCCAATTCTAGGGGGGGGGGCCTTTATACCAATTCCCTTAGACATGCTATGATGGATGGAGAACGAGAGCCAACCATTGTAGTGTGGAAGGCACGAGAATTACGTTGAACAACGAAGACTATTTCTGTAATTTATTTTATTTTCATTTGATTCGGGTATGTAACAATCTGAACTTTCTGATCTGTTGAGCTCTGCTCGCGCACGCTATTAAGCAATCAGCCAACCCTATGCAACAACCCCGTCTGTAAACTCCGTTACTTTTGGCCCTTTTGCATGCCGCATCGCTATCCACCCCGCTGCATTTGACAAATTTCAAAGTTTCAAAGGTACGCTCCCACCCCGTTGCAAAGTCTTATGGTATGTACTTTGACAAAACAAAGGAAACGCAAAGCTATTTGTACAATGTGTGATGATTTGTAGGATGTTGTGAGGCTTCCCAATTTTCGCGGGTCCAAGGAGGGTGTGGTATTCGTTCAAGTGCTATGAGGAGCGCCCATGAAGGATTGATGGAAGTTGAAAGATGTTCCGGAAGGTCTTTCCCGTGCCCGTTCCTCTTTCTCCTTCTCGAGTGCCAGAATCTTTCTCTCCTCTGCTCGGCGACGTTCTTGCTCTGCTAACATCTCATTTTGCAGCGCGAGATCAACCTCGTCCAACTCGTTCAGAACGCGTTCATCTGGAACAAGTTTGAAGGTTTCAATCTTGCTTCTCGGCTCCTTGGAAATACCCCAGAAGCATTCGAATCTCAATTTGACGCTTGTCTTACCATTAGGAGTAAGGTCAATTACGTCGCCGTGTCGCAGCTGGCCCCAGAACTTTGACTTTGTAACAGGATTCGAGTGATCGTGGAATGGAAGATGAATGCCGTTGACCCAAATTCCTTGCGATGCCTTGGTCGAGATGTAGAAACTCATATCTTGGCCCTGATCACTCCATGTCTGAATAAGCCCAGACCGACCGCCACTATAGAAACCTGGCTTGAAGAAAAGGATCTTGAAAGCATACTTAGGTATGCGCGTGTCGTTTGGATTGGAATAGCAGACGGTGGCTAAAGGTCCTCGACCCCAGCTCGTAAGCGAATCTGTAATGTTAAGAGAGATGAATGGAAGGGCACTATCTGCAGTCGCAATGAGCTTGCCAAGGATCTTCTTGGGGGGTTGAAAGTCGTTGCCAACGACAGGTTGTCGAAGGATACTGCGTGTGATTGTATCGGAAGGAGTGGGAGCGTTATTGATTCGACGCTTGAGATCATCTTCCAGTTGTCGCTCGTCCCGCTTCATCAGCATAAGTCGACCTTCCTCTTTTGTAGGCTCGGAATTGGCTCGTGTAGAAGTCTCTGGCTCAAGGGAGGAGCTGCGGCTTCTGCTGCTTTTAAAACTCTGCATAGTCATCTCGAATGTCTTATGACCTGGAATAAACTTCTCGCCCCTGCTCTCGGCCCATTTCTGATAGTGTGCAAAATCAGTAGAGGACATCCTAGGATAGTTGTTATGATGAGTCGACTTGTCTTTCGGATCCCAGAAAATACTTGGTGGTACAGGCATGTCGATTTCTCGCTTTGATCTACGCTGTCTCTTAGGAGGCAGATCTGCAGGTCGCCAGCTTTCATCGTCATCGGTGTCATCTTCACGGGGCCTCCGCAAGCTGGTACCATTCTCTCGTGTCTCTCGAACCTCGTCTGGGTGTGGTGCAGGGGTTTCGGCAGCAGGTGATGCAGCTGGCGAAGCAGTAGAGGAAGGAGAGTGCATGTTCAAATGTCCCACCATTGACTCAGCGCCCATAAGGCTCGAGGACCTGGCGGCACGTTCGTCTCGTTCGGGATAGTTGATAGTGAGTGGAGAGAGTTGAGGGGCAGAAGGAGGTGGCATCGTGCTTTCAGCCATGTTGATCAATGGCAGCGAGAAGCTGTGACTCTGAGAATATTCATGACCTGGCTCACTTTGCGTGGTATAGGGCGACTCCTCAGAGATATCTGAGTGCATCCCACGGTGGTTCATTACCGGAACAGGAAGGTTCAACTGATCGAGAGGTATTGCACCAGAGCTACCGACCGCCGAGGTATTCACCTCGCCAAATAAACGACCGCCAGGGTTGCTGTTGCCGCGCATAAATCGATAACTTTCGCCATTCTGGTTCAAGTTGCCGTCGCTCGATTCGAAGCTATTAGGAATCTCGAGTGGTTCAATTTCGGTGAGGTCGCTATCGTTACCATTCTCCTTCTCACTGTCATTAATCTGATGATCGCCATTGATGCTCAGTTGTGAGGTGCCTTCCTCTAGCTGTGGGTCTATGGATCCATCACCAATCATGTCGACCTCATCTTCTTCCATAGACATTTCCAGACTATCAGGACCACCTGTCAGCCAAGAACTGTGCTCCAACTCTTCAATGGTTGCACGGTGCTCCGGACGGACATGAAGCATATTTCGGACAAAGCGAATGCCATTCTCGGAAACATTGACTCGTTGAAGTGGGCGAATATCGAGAGCTTGAGTCATGATTTGATTCAACAGCTCTTGATAGCTTGTGCCGTTCTTGACTGGGTATGGTGGGCTGCCACAAAGAGAGTAGAACAAGACTCCTGCTAAGGACCAGACATCAACAGCATTACCGTAGCGTTGCGGAGGGAGACTTCTACGGTCGACAACCCGAGATCTCTTTCCGTGGTGATCATACTCTCGATACTCCGAATAGACTTCTGGTGCACAATAAAGCAATGTTCCACAGAAGGTTCGAAGAAACGTCTCTTCACTGTCGATCATCTTTGACAGACCAAAGTCAGTCAGCTTGACCTGAAATGGATCGCGGCGGGAGATGAGAATATTGTCAGGCTTGATATCTCGATGCGTGATACCGATCAGGTGTAAGTGCTTCAGAGCTGAGAGGAGTTGGGCGGCCATGGTCTGAACATCCGATTCAGGCAAGTGTCCATGTTCATTGATCAGACTGCCAAGATCACCTCCAGGGACGTACTCCATAATGATGTACAGATAATCCTCCCAGTCAATATGCTCAATATATTGGACGACGTTGGGCTGAAGATGTTAGCCTAAGTTTCAACCCAGTACTGAATTATTGAACTTACATGCTTGATCCTTCTCATAATATTCATCTCAGAGTCGACCTTCTGGTCTAGAATTCCGTTCTTCATGAATCGTCTCTTCTCAAGCTCCTTTGCTGCATACGGGACACCGTCGAACTTGGCGGACATCTTGTAGACAACAGCAAATGCACCCTTACCAATGCAACCGATCTTGTTATACTTAGGACCGCCTTTCCACTCCTTAACATGTTTGCCTATGGAAGACAAAGATGATGGATTTGGCGTCGCCGTACCAGGAGTGGGGAAGAGGTTGAGCTGAGAAGGGTCAGTATTGTCCGGGTCTTGCAAAGAAGAAACTTACTGGATCCTTCTTGGTTGCATCGGGTTTCACTGCAACTCGAGCCTCATTTTCGAGTCGAACGGTATTCATGCGCAGGAAGAAGGCAGTAAGGTTTTGCTGGTAGGCGTTTTCAGAGATCTCATCCCTCTGCGGAATACGGACAAAGAAGCGATAGTCTTCCTCAGGAGGGGTCATAGTTAGGTGTATGATGGATCCTTGCTCGAGAGTGTGTCTGTAGTCCTTGCCATTCTCCTTCTCCTTGCCGCGCAGCAAGAAGCCGTCAACCGCAGTGCCGTTGGTCGACTGGTCTTCCAACATGATGATGCCATATTCATTGATGTAAATTCTGAAGTGGACGTTGCTAATTCTCTTGGACGAATCATTGTTGCCAATGACGAAGTCACATCTCGAGGCATTTCTTCCAAAGTGAAATCCTCCCATCGGATCCTTGAGATTGGCCGACAGTCGGAGAGCAATATCGCATGACTTCAGACCTTGCGCCGCCAATTCGAAAGTATTTATGTGATTCTCCTTCTCCCTGATCTTGACGTCGCTGTCAAAGCTGATTGTATGTTCCGGGGTCGCATCGTGAATAAGGGCTGCGGCTCGAAATGCGGGAGGGGAGGCAGGGTGAAGAATGCAGCAGATATCTGCGAGATCTTCTTCATTCAATCCAGAGTTGCCTTGACCAAGCCGCCGAGGATCGAGAACGATTTGAGTAGCTGTAAAAGACAGAGGTTCAGTTGTTGAATTGTAAGGGGTGGGTGCCAAGCGGCGCATTTGCGATTCAGAAGCAAGGATAGGAGGAGCAAAAGAAGAATGTTTACCTGGCTGCGTAGCTTCTTCATCCATCTTGACGATGATTGCAAGAAGCTGGTTGTGTTCTGGCAGCAGATCTACAGGTTTTGTAGATCTGAAGATGAGGCACCTAATTCACTATTTGGGCTGGCGGGTCTATTCGATGTCGAGTTAAGCTTCAAATCGAGCCAGGCACGACTCATATCTCGAGGCACCGACAAGTGGTGCGACTCACCATAGATGGATACGGTCCGAGAAAAAAGTGAGGCGTGCCTAATCGAGGGGTATAGGATTCGAAAAAATGGCAGACACAGCTGTGAGGACCCGCAAGCTGTCGGACATGAAAGGACATTCAAAAGATAGTGCGAGATAGGGAGGTATCTTCAAAGGATGACAGATGAGCGTGAGTCTTCATCTAAGGGTCGTGAGGTCGTGAGAGCATTGAAGTGAAGCGTGTCGATCGTAGCTGTGAATTTGAGCTTCAGCAACGGTCCTCCCAGCAACCACGAGTAAATACATACATTGCCTCTCAGCGCACAACCTCGCCCTAGACGGGCCCACCACGACAGCTGATTTTACAGAGCAGACAAAAGGGAGACGTGACTTGGGAAAGTTTGCACACGACCTGGAAATATTTGTGATCACTCGAGGGATGTTTCACTGAATTGATTTAAACTCTCCGATTTGTTTTTCCGCTCCGGCGCCAGGGTGCTAGCGCCTACAGGGGTTAGCCCCGTTGTGGGGGGGCAATTGCTTGGTGTCACTCGTGACATCGGAGGAACGAGTCTCCTTTGAATATGTAGCACAAACAAACGATATGCTTTCCTCCAAACACGCATCATCTGTATGACAGTTCCTTTACACTACAAATAACTAGAAAGTGTCGAAGAAGCCTTGCTTTTCATGCCTGCTTGACTTTCAACCCTAAAGTAAGTCTCTAGGATGTCTCGCGAGTTCCAAGGCCAAGGACCACTTTTTGGCTCCCTCGATGCTTCCCTCGGGCAACAACGTCGTCTTCAACGAAACGACTTTCTTCTCCAGAGGCAAATGTCTCCTTAACCCCCCCCTGACGATGTTCGCCGACAAGAAGTCACGCCTTTCCGAGAGGGAGGACCTCCCCCTGTTATCTTTCCCGCCCTCAATCTCATCGTCAAGTATGGGCTCTCTATCACAGTTGCTGAAGGTCAATGTATGTAAGCCATTCCACACTTGCTCCCGAATATGCCGGTTCCTGAGGTCTATGGATGGTGCCGGGACCAAGGCGAGACCTTCAGTCACATGCAGCTTGTAGATGGGATCACTCTCGAAGACGCCTGGCCGGATATGGTTGTTGAAGAAAAGTATGATCTGTATCCAGCTGCACAATATTTTGGGGAGAGTTGCGACAACTGAAACAAGATCCATCCTATCCATTTATACGTAAGATATCCCATGTGCTCAAGCTTTGGGCTAAGTTTCTCACCCGACTTTTAGGCGGTGTTGATGGGCATCATCTTTCAAACCAAGTATCCAGGTGCTACTTTCACCGACGATGCATCGTTTAGCGAATGCTTTGCCAACCTCGCCCGATCGCCAGGTCTGGACTCGAAGGAACATCATCACCCATGGCGCCGCGGGTTGTTGAAGGATGCCCCAGTTGTCTTCACCCATGCCGACCTGCATGCAAGATGGTATCCAGCCCCTTGGGAGTTCTACAAACCCGCTACGCAGCGAAAGCCACTGCCAGAGGCTTTGATATATGGGAGATATCTTTCATACTGGAGTTCCCAGATTCTCACCAAGGTTTAATCAGCTTCGAATTATGTTTGTTGTCGATGGGGAGCTAGTCACCGGATATAATTTCCATGAGCCATGGCAAAGGTGTGATATCGAGGACACAGGGTTCGTCACATTTTCTGTGCCAACGTTTGTGCCACAACAGTGTGAAATTGTCCAACATGCATCAGTTTCACCAACACCTCGGTACCGCCAGAAGTTGATAATATCGACCAGTTACGCCATATTTATTTCAGACCCGAAGGTAGCCACTAAGATGTGTTATGCCTCTAAGGCCCCAATCGTCAAGCACTTCGATATCTCCCTCAGCAGAAAATTATTGTTTATGATTTCACGGAAACTTTCATTAATCTGAAGACTATCTCCTTGCTAGGTGTTAGAACGATATTCATGAACTACCTCGTAAGTGGCCTGCACAGCACCGAAGAAGACTGATCCTG
>Ga0302325_10029895_pt1 | contig 11245 bp, 9 predicted proteins | sample Palsa_T0_2_FD_201948 | JGI IMG/M metagenome (GOLD analysis project Ga0302325, IMG submission 201948) | Peat permafrost microbial communities from Stordalen Mire near Abisko, Sweden - Palsa_T0_2 | ecosystem: Environmental > Terrestrial > Soil > Palsa > Peat permafrost | place: Sweden: Abisko...
GGCAGACGTTCGACCCCCACCTCGGCCACCAATGAAACCAAAGTTTTGCTGTCAAACGCGCCGCCGAAAAAGTGGCTGTCAATTTTCACTGGTAGTATATCGGCGAGCTTGGTAGGGTACCGGTCAAGCGCTAGCAGGCGTTCCAAGCGTCCAGTTTCGACCCAGCGTCCTGCACATTCTTGAGGCTTACGATGTTGTATCGCTCCAACATCGAACGTGTTTCATGACCGGAGATCAGCATCGCTTGTGATTCAGGGAGCCCGGCCTCTTGGATCATGACGCGAACGTTCAAAAGCAAAGCGTAGAACGGTCCAATCCACATTAGCTTTCGAATCAGCGCGTAAGTCCAGGACTGAAGGTCGCTCTTCTCCAAACAGCATGACGGCGGCGCTCCACGCGAATTCGATCAACGCGAGAACCCCGGACAACGTGCTTGCGTAAATGAAGACGTTGGCCGTCCATTGAACCCGCTCGCTGCGGAACTGGTCCATGATCTGGCTTGGAACGGTTGTGTTGAAACCAGGTCCCGCCTGAGCAAAGAGCGCCGGCACAGCAGAGTGACGATGCCCACAAGGGCAACCACGTTTCAACGAATTGTGGAGTCGTTTCCGCACAAGGCACCTCACTGGAGCCACGGCAAGTAGGTCTCAGTTTCGCGTAGAATACGCTGTTATCGAATTCCCTTTACCGACAGGAGCCCGCAAATGTCGCCAATGGCAAAGTTCCACGGGATGATAACAACTTTCGCGATTGGAACAACCTATTGGCTTCTACTGCACGTGTCCAAGTTTATTCCGCCAGGCGATTCCTTGCCGCCATGGAAAAAGGCTATTGCCGTTTATGTTGCATCCGCCGGTATTTACAGCTTGTCGGCGACCGTCCTCCGATGGGCGCTTGACCGATGGCGCCTGGCGAGGCAGGTTTTTCTCGAAGCCGGTTATCTCGAAGGAACCTGGATTGGATGCTACACGCTGAAAACTGGCGAGAAGCTTTACACGGTTGAACATTTCGAGCAGACCTTGGACCGATTAACCATCACGGGGCAATCCAGCACTGCAACGGAGAGCAGGCCAAGGTACACCTGGACTTCGAAGTCCTCGGATATAGACGTGGAACATGGCGCTTTGACGTATGCCTATTCATGCACGGACACAGCGGTTGTGCCTTCTGTGACGTTCGATGGCATCGCGAATTTTAAATTTACGCGCCCAAACTCTATGACACCGCCCCTGAAAATTCACGGCCACTCCGGGGATCTGATCGATATGATTCTGTACCCGAACAACGAGATGCTGCTTTCGCGTGAACAGGTCGATTTCGTTGAGGCGTGGAAAGAAGCCGTACTTAAGACAACCTGCTAGGCTGCTGTCATTCTGGTGCCAGTGGAAAGACCGGATGCTCGAAATGAGCCGCGATCATCTGGCGTGGGCCTCGATATGCGGGATATAACCTATCATCCAAGCCGACAGGTCTCGAGTCGTATTGGAACAAGGAGTTCAGGTAGCGGTCCTACGGTTCTTTTTCGTGACCCATTTAGTTGACCTTTGCGTCGAAGATTCCCGTCTCTATTACGCCGCGGTGCTTCATCTGTACGATGACGCGATAGTCGCCGGGGGTGGGAAATCCATAAGGAAAATCGGCTTCGGGTGGCAGGCCGGACAAGTGGTGCATGCCGTGGTCCTCGCCTGGCGCGGGATTCGCCAATGCGAGCGCCGCCATGGGTACGGAGCCCGAGGGATGCACGTGCGCGAATGTGGTGCCGTCGTTTTTCAGGAACGCCGCATGGCCCAACATTCCCATGTACAGCTCGGCATCCTGGACTGGTGCGCCGTCCCGATCGACCAGGCGAAACTTGAAGATCGTGGCCTGACGGGCTCTCAACGGCGCCGGATCGCGATCCCACACGATATGCGCGCCATCTGGCGATTCGCCGCGGATGCCAGTAGCGTCGTCGCCGCTGATGGGAGTCCCAGCCAGGTCTTGTGGAACGGTGAGGCTCGCGACCATGGTCTCCGCCAGGCCATCCCGGTGCACCACATCGCCGTACAACTGGTATTGGCCGGCGGGAATCGGCGGCACGGCAAGCGTGAAAACACCGCTCGCGGTCATCTCCGGATGCAGGTGCCAGACGCGCGCGGCATCCGGCTGGCGAATCAAATACAAGTGCATGAGATGGCCGTGATCCGGCAGAAAGTCGTCGATTTTGCGTGGGACCGACCAAGCGGGATTCGCCAGAGTCAACACCAATCGGTCATTCACGATGCTCGCCGTCATTTGAAGAGGCCGATAGAGGTCTCCTGCAAAGTCGCTGGCTTCGGCGGTCCACCATCGGTCACCGGTCCAGAGAATTAGGATTACCAGAGCTGCGGTCGCCCCCATCAGAATGCGCGCGCGGTGTTTCGATGTGGTGGTCGCCTGTATTCCCGGTTCGAGCTGCCCTTCACGGACCCCGGCGCCTACGATGCTCACCAGTCCCACCGCGAGGACAATCATCATCACGAACAGCGTTACTCCCAGGGCGAATTGCATCGGCTTGGCGCGCGTCGCCACGGCCGGCACCGGCACCGAGAGCTGGCCGGCTCCCTTCGCACCGTCGGCTTGGACCCGGACCTGCCACGAGCCGGGGGCCATCAACCATAAGGTCCCAGTGAAAAACTGTGCATCTGCCTTGGACCGCTGCATCGCGTCCGGCGTGGGAGCGAACTTGGCGGCTGCGCCAGTTAAAGGCGTGGGGGTGACGTGAATTGCTTGAATATCCGGCGAGCCGCATCGGATTTCGATCTCAGCAACGCCCGGGATCACCGACGGCGGCCGGATGGTAACGTACATCGGGTACGGGCCGGCTGAACCCTCGAGAAACACGTCGGGGGAACCGACATGTGCGTAAGCGCACGCCGCAGTCCATGCGACCAGGAGCGCGCGCCGCATCATCGCTTAACCGTGCGCATCCACTCGCCCCACCCGACGCCGATCCGCGATGTGAGGATCGCGACCAACCAACCGATCCCCAGCAACGTCCAGAAGTTGCTTTCGGGCCGCAGAAAGATCGAAAGAGCTTCATACGAGTCGGACGGGGTAGCGTAGTCCCGGTACATGGTTCCGAAAACAACGTTCGCGGCCGCGGGCGTCATCAGAAAATACGCGAAGGACCACTGCACCCCAAGGAAAACCACGAAGAAGACCGAGCCCAGCACGCCGGCCTGAAGCCACCGATTCGATCCACCAAGACGCGGCCGCAGCAGATCGATGGCAATAGCCGGTACGATCAACAGCAGGGGAAACTCCGGCGGGATGAACTGGGATACCGGATTCAATACCGGACCCAGCTTGGGTTCCGCGGGGAACAACGGTAGAATCCATACCAGAGATGCCGTGAAAAGCATGTACACGGCAGCAACGACGGTCGCACTCCAGCGCCGGTCCGACGCGATGGCGACTCCGATCAGCGAGGTGGGCACCGCGATCGCGACCGAAATGTAAAACCAAGCGGTGTGTTGCAGGACACGGCCGGTGTGCTCCAGCGTGAGGATCTGCAACACCACCACGATCATCGATCCGAGAAATAGATACAACCAGCTCAGCCGCAGCCGTTCGTCCCCGTGGGCGCGATTCATGTAGCCGAGCACCAGCATCAGCGCGCCGATCTCGATGGCAAGTACCCCCGCCGCGAGCACCGTGTGCGGCGGGCTGAGGATCTTTACGTCGAGCCCATAGGCGTTGTGCCACCAGTCGTCGAACGGCGCCGAGACCAGCATCGCAATGCCGCCCCAAGCCGTGACGAACGCGCCCAGCGGGCCGTGGAAACCCCACATCCGGACGGACGACGCGCGGACCGCGGGCAAACGACCGAACGTCGTCGCCAGGATCAGGTACGCCGACCAAATTCCTGCGATCACTCCGCACAGATAAATCGCGATGTGCGGCGGCGTCCAGAAGGTATCGCGGCCAATGGAGCGGTGCCAGGAGATGTCCCAGTGCACGCCGATCATCGCCGAGGTGACACCAATCACCGAGGCCCACAGATACCAGGGAATGGTCGAGAGAGAGATGGCGCGTGGCACCGCACGCGCTGGAAACGCAATGCTATCCGCCATCCCTCTATAATTTCACACCTCACGGCGGCGACAAAGGAGACGTAGAACGCTTCTTCAGATCCGCCGCTGGGCGGAAGGCGCCTTCAGTCCGGACTCGATACTGGCTACTCGGCGGTGTGTGCGAAAGGATTGGACACGGTGGCGCTGCCAGGCGCAAAGCACTAGCGCCTTACGGAAGGCCAAAGGCGAAGAGCGAAGTTCCGGCGCCGATAGCAACATATTCTCTTCCATCCACGGCGAAAGCGATCGGTCCGTTATGAATCTCGCCGCCGGCCTGAAAATGCCAAAGGATCTTACCGGAAGAAGCATCCAATGCGATGAAATTTCCCTGAGCGTCGCCCGTAAATACAATTCCTCCGGCAGTCGATAAAAGACCAGACGGTGAATACGAAAGATGTTGGAATTCCCACTTCAACTGCCCCGTTAGCGGATCGAGGGCGCGAACCGCTCCACCACCCGGCGAATCATTGGCTGGAACATAGGCGCTCCCATAAAAGGCGTTGCCCGCTTCATATTTCTGAGGGGCCGAGCTAAAAACGTCGCAAGTCTCGCTGGTGGTGACGTAGAAAAGGCCGGTTTGCGGATTGAACGACGGCGAATACCAGTTCGTGACGCCAACCGCTCCAGGACACAATCGTCGCCCTTCGAGCGTCGGCTCGATATCTTTATCTGGAGCCGGCCGCCCCTCGGCGTCCTTACTGTGGCTCCATGTCACCGCTCCGAATGGATTCGCTGAGAGCAGCTTCCCTGTGGAGCGGTTCAAAATGTAGAAAAAGCCGTTTCGGTTCGCTTGCACGATCAGGTGTTTGCCGCCGATGTCAAGGATGACAGGGACCTCGGTGGCATCCCAATCGTGTGTATCGTGCTTGGTGAATTGGAAATGCCAATTCAGCTTTCCAGTATCGGCGTCCAGTGCCAACAGACAATCGCTATACAAGTTGTCGCCGCTACGGCCCACGCCACGGTTGGACGGCGCGGGATTGCCCGTGGTCCAGAAGATTTGGTTGGTCACCGGATCGTAGGCGCCGGTGATCCACCCGGGCGCGCCGCCAGTTTTCCAAGAATCACCTTCCCAGGTCTCGATCCCCGGTTGCCCCGGCTCTGGCACCGTGTTGAATCTCCACTTTCGCTGGCCGGTAGCAGCGTCGTAAGCATCGACGAAGCCGCGAATCCCATATTCTCCGCCGGCCGGGCTGATGATGATGACGTTCTTCACTGCCAGTGGCGCGACCGTGAAGCTGTAGCCCTTTTTGTAGTCAACTGCTACGACGTCCCAGACGACATGTCCAGTTTTCGCATCGAGCGCAATCACGTGCGCGTCGAGTGTCCCGAAAAACACCTTGTCGCCCAGGATCGCGAGCCCGCGATTCACCCGGCCGCAGCATGGTCGAATGTCCCTTGGCAATTGACGCTCGTATCGCCAGATGGACCGCCCCGTGCGCGCGTCCAAAGCGAATACACGGCCATCCTGGGCGGTACCGTAAAGAATACCGTCGACCACAAGCGGCGTGGTTTCAAATCTTCCGTTGGAGCCGTCGGCGGGCGCGCCGGTCTGATAGACCCACTTCGCCATGAGCTTGTTGCTATTCTCAACATTGATCTGATCCAGCGCGCTAAATCGGTGGGCGGAATAATCACCAGAATAGGTCACCCAGTTCTGTGGCTCCCTGGAAGAATTCAGCAGCCGATCGAACGTAACTTGCCCGAAAACGCTTCCCGAGCACAAACTCCAGGCCAGTAAAACCGCGCCCTTCATTTCGCGCCCCTGGTGAGCAAATAGGCGACGATTTCCTGAAGGTTATTGTCGCTTAAGAGCGTCTTGTCGTAAGGCGGCATCAACGACACGGAGCTCTTTTCGAATGAGCGCAACTTGTCTTTTTCCAGCAAAAGTATCCGCTCGCTCGTGTCCATCATCTGAACGGTAAAGCGGTCCTCGTTCATGATGAAACCTCTACTCTCTTTTCCGTCCGCTGTTACGACGGTCACCGTCTGGTACCCATCCGACAATTGCCGGTTGGGATCGCGGACAGACTCCATGATCGATTCCACCGATCTCGCGTTGCCGATCTTGGTTAGATCGGGCCCCAAACGCCCGCCTTTTCCTTCCACCATGTGGCACTTGGAGCAGTTGGCGGCGCCATAAAAGAGCGCCTTCCCATCCGCGGGATTGCCTGGCAAAGGCGGCGCTTTCACTTCGATGCTCCGCAAATACGTAATCACTTGCCAGATTTCCTGGTCCTTCATCTCGACGCCAATGCTTCCGAGCGCGGCCGGCATGTCTGTTCCAGGAACTCCGTCGTGGATGGTCCTGAAGAGGTCGGCGTCGGAGTTGCCATGCTTCTTTTGCGCATGGGTCAGGTCGGGACCTCGCCCTCCGCCGTGAGCGCCCAGCCCGTGGCACAACGAGCAGTTGATGCGGAAATGAGACTGGCCTGCCTCAGCGGCCTTGGAATCGTTCGCAAACGGGTTCCGATCCTGCGCGCAGAGAGTTGCGGTCAGCGCCAGCAGAACCAGTTTATTCATAAGGAACAAAACCGCGGGCCTTGGTCTTCAACCGGTATACCGACGTCGTCGCGGTGATGTATAGCGTGCTGAAGTCCGCGTCGCCCCAGATCAGATTGGCCGCCAGCTCCGGTACCACGATAGTGCCCAGGTGCTTTCCGTTCGGGCTCCAGATCCAGATTCCCAGGGGACCCGTCACGTAAAGATTGCCTTGACGATCCACCCGCATTCCATCCGGCACGCCCGACTCCGGCGGTCCTTCTTCTTTCCCGAAAAGCCGTCCATTGCTCAGGTCTCCGGTGGGACCCACATCGTAGACGTGAATATCTCGATTCATGCTGTCGTCGATGTAAAGCCGCCGGCCGTCCGGAGAAAACGCCAAGCCGTTGGGCTGAGAGAGATCCTTGGTTAGCAACCGCAGCGAACCGTCAGCAGCCAGGCGATACACTCCCTGAAACGGAATCTCCTGCTTCTCGCCCTTTACCAAGTCGAGCGTTGGATCGGTAAAGTAAAGCGCGCCGTCCGGCCCCATCAGGACATCGTTGGGGCTGTTCAGACGCTTCCCTTGGAACTTGTCGGCCAGCATCTGGTAGGAGCCGTCAGGCTTTACCGCCACGATCGCGCGCAGCACGCTAGCCGTGGTGATCAGCCGATGCTTGCGATCATAGGTGCTGCCGTCGGGATCGCCGGTCTTGAACACCGTTTCACGGCGTCCACCTGGAAAAACACGGACGATTTCATTCTTGACTTCGTCGCTGACGTACAAAAATCCTTGGGAGTCCCACACGGGGCCTTCAGTAAATCCGAATCCACCCGCGAACTTTTCGAGTTTTGCTCCTCGATCGAACAGTTTCCAGAAGTCTTCCGACTCCGCCTTCAATTCAAACTTGCGCAGAGGTTGTTTCTGGTCCTGCCCAATCAGCGTTAGTGGTAGCGCGACACACGCCGCGACGAGTATTTTGCGGAGCATAGAAGGGGGCGGAGAGCGCCCCTTTTTTAGTTAGCTAGTTGGATATCAGCGCCAAGCCGCGCCGGGAATACGCCCCATGATGGGCCAAGCATCGACGATTTGGTCGCCCCGCGCGACATAGTAGCGATCATAGTAGCTGGTGCTGTCGTCGAGGACAGTGCAATAGATTTCCACACGCTCACCTAGCTTGAGGTCGCGGTCTCCGTCCTTCCACTTGAGGAGGCCGTACTCCGCGCCCTGGGTCGAAACCTCGATCCAAGGCATCCCTTTGACTTTGTCCGTGGGACGGACGCCGGCTTTGTTCCCGTAATCGATGGTGACTTGGCTGGGATGGCGTTTGCTGTCTACGGTGGTGAGCACGGTGAGAGCGCCAGCGAAATCCGAAAAAGTATGTTCGTCTTGCTTACCGCCAATAACGAAATACCTGGTGTCCATGAACACGTAAGATCCGACCTCGAGCTCGGTGAGGCCGTTCTCGTGATCGATGTTGTAGGTTCCGGTGGAACCTCCGGTGAAGACGTTCACGGGCAATCCGGACTTCTTGATTAGCTCCACGGTCTCTCGCGGAGCAGCCATGTCTTTGGCGGACTGCACACGCCGCGGCTCAAACCCATGAGTGTGAGCGGCGTATCCGGCATAGGCCATGACGCCCTCAAACTGCATGTGCTTGGAAGACGCTATCTTCTGCGCTAGATCAACGGCAGGCTGGCCGTTTTCTATTCCCTGCCGGCTCAAGCCCGCATCCACCGACACTAGGACCTTGAGTTTGGCATTTTCGGCGGCGGCCGCCTGCTCAATCCAATCGAAGACCAGAGGATCGTCGATCACGAAGCTAAAGGTGGGATCTTTGATCGAAAGCGCGACCGCCCGTTCTATCCCATTCTTGCTGGCAGGCTGCTTAGTCCACATCACGTTCTTCAAGCCGGCCTTGGACATCAGCTCGGCTTCGGCGATGGTGGCGCAGGTGAGCCCGATCCCGCCATGCGCGATCTGAACCTTGGCGACATCCACGCTCTTGTGAATTTTCACGTGAGGCCGGACGTGAATACCGGACGCTTTGGTCTGGTCCGCCATCAGCTTTACATTCTGGAGGAACAGCGCTTCATCAACCACCATACAGGGCGTCGGCAGAACGTCCTTGGTCATGTCGCGGAAATCGCGCCGAGCGATGCGCGCTTCAAATTCGGTGAAAGGAAATCCGGTGGGGCTTGTTTTAGCGGCCCGCCCTTGTACGGCGGTGAAAGCGCCCGCGGCGGCGCTGGCAGCTAGGAAATGGCGGCGTGAAGTCATATGGCCTCCTCAGCGTAGTTTATCAAACTTATACAAGCGCAACCTCTTCGAAGTCGCGTAAACACGTCCAAACAGCAATTTCTAATTCTTGCCTATTACCGAAGCGCCAAAATCCGCCATGCCGACGCGAATGACCGAGGCAGCGTTTTCACCACCCGGAGGGGACGAGCCCGGCTTTGGCACAACCTCCATCCAGCTTCCGTAAACACGCCCGCCGAACGCGGCAAGCGCGGTGTATTCTCCGATTTCGCTATCCAATGGATCGTAAGAATGCTCGCTCAAAAGGTAATTGCGGAATGTTTTCGCGCCGTCCGTGGATCGGGCCAGGGTGACATCAACCGCCTTGTTGGCGGGGTCCCGCCGGCGGTCATAGAACACCACGTTCACCGCGCCGGACACGGGGTCAACAGCCAGCCACTGGAATAGCTGGTCCGCTCCGTTATGCAGGGGGTCGGAATTGACCCGGACCGGGGGTTTCCAAGTGCGGCCTGCATCCAGAGAGGATGCGCAGAAGATGTCGACGTCTCCGTTCCGGTAATCGTTCCAGGACACGTAGAGTCGGGCAGCCCCGCCTTTCGCGTCATTCTTATGGTCATTTGGGGCCATGTCGATTTGCGGGTAGCCGTTGGCGTGATTCGCGTTGAACACCATGAAGTTCGACGGTCCGGCTTCGGCGACCGAGCTGTTGTGCGAAAACGTTTTTCCGCCGTCGTGCGACACCGTGTAAGTGATGTGGCCCCGATCGCTCCAGATGACATGCAGTGCTCCATCGGGCGTAACTACGCCACTAAAGCCCTGCACGGTGCCCTCGTCGTCGCGCGGCCCTCCGGGGTGGTCGCTGATCCGCAAAGGCGCCGACCAGTGTAGCCCGCCGTCCGTGGATCGCGAGAAAAGAATTATGGAATCGGCTGTTCGATCCTCGGTCCACCCCACGTACAGATTTCCCGCGTAGGGGCTCTTCGGCTGATTGTCCGCGACGATATAGGGTTTATCTTCGAAGGGTACTCCGGGACCCTCGCTGTGTTCAATCACCGGGATGGTCCGAGGTTCCCACGTCTTTCCGCCATCCAGTGAACGGCGGACTTGGATGCTATTTCGTTTAGGGTTGTGCCCCCAATATCTCCAGGAGCCCGCCGCATCAAAGGCGATGAAGCACAAAATGGCATGACCTTGCCGATCGTAGGTGATCGAGACATCGCCGAAAGCGCGGTAGTTGGTTGGAGCTGTTCCCTGCGACATGGCCCAGTGTTGACCCGCGTCGGTAGAATAATTCACGGTCACGCGCGAACCGAATGCGACGACCACTTGCTTGGGGTTCGCAGGGTTGATGGCAATGGACGGACCATTGAAGGAGCCCGGATCGGGAGTCACACTCACCACTCGACGGCCCGGAGCAGGAGACAGCGCGTGTTCGTCGGCCACCTGCGCCTGCGCGACAGCCAAAGCAGTTATGAGAAACGCACTTGTGGAGATAACCCGCATTTAGGGCAACCCAAACGCGATGATGTTTGATCCCGATGCGACGGCGATATATTGCTTGCCGTCGACAAGGTAAGTCATCGGCGAGGCGCGCCAGGTCACGTTGGTATTGAAGTGCCACAGCGCTTTGCCGGACTTCGCGTCCACCGCAGCAAGTGCTCCGCTGTCATCGCCGAACAATATGAGGCCCCCGGCAGTCGAGAGCACGCCTCCTCCGCTGCGCCCAGGCCCGATCTGAGGGACTTCCCACACGATCTTGCCGGTCTGTATGTCGATTGCTCGCAGGAATTTCTGATTGATCTCGCCAGGGACTGCGCGCGCCGCGCCACCGTAGAACGACTGTCCCGGTTGCCACCACTCCGGGGATTTCGTATAGATGGCGCAGGATTCCAGTGCCATTACGTAGAAGAGTTTCGTGGCTGGATTGTAGGCCGTCGACATCCAGTTCGCCGCGCCCGAAACTGACGGGCAGGTCTTGGTTCCTTGCTCCGTTGGCTCCTGGCCGGGCACAAGCTTTGGACGGCCATCCGCGCCGATCCCGCTCGCCCAGGTGAGTTTCTTAACGAACGGTTCGCCTAGCAGGAATTCGCCGGTCACTCGATCCAGAACATAAAAGAACCCGTTGCGGTTCGCTTGAACTAGAAGTTTTCGCTCGCGGCCGCGAAATCCTGCATCGATGAGCATCGGTGTTTCGGTGGCGTCCCAATCATGCAGGTCGTGCGGGCTGAACTGGAAGTGCCAGCGAAGCTTGCCGGTCTCCGGCTCGAGCGCCAACACCGAACTGGAGTAGAGGTTATCACCCTTACGCTCGTCGCCGTTATAGTCGGGGCACGGATTGCCCGTTGGCCAGTAGATCAGGTCCGTACTCGGATCATAGGTTCCGGTTAGCCAGCCATCCACGCATCCGTGT
>Ga0302325_10029896_pt1 | contig 11245 bp, 16 predicted proteins | sample Palsa_T0_2_FD_201948 | JGI IMG/M metagenome (GOLD analysis project Ga0302325, IMG submission 201948) | Peat permafrost microbial communities from Stordalen Mire near Abisko, Sweden - Palsa_T0_2 | ecosystem: Environmental > Terrestrial > Soil > Palsa > Peat permafrost | place: Sweden: Abisko...
GGCTTAATAGCAACCAATTGTCGGGTTTACCGCCGGTTTCGCGCCACTACTAGTGAGATTCACGAAAGCGCCGATCAGAATCCGCCGCGAGTCCAAGGAGGAAAGACATGACGAACAGAATGCAGGCGAGGTTTCTGAACTTGACCTTGCTGTTGGCCAGCTTGGCTCTGCCGGCCATGGCTCAACCGAAGGTCACGGTAATCGATGCTCCGGGCGCGGGCACCGTATCCTCACCCATTTGCGCTCCGTTATGCGGGACGACCGCTTACGCTATCAATGACCTGGGAGTTATCGTTGGTTCCTACACTGACGCAAAGATCGTGCCGCACGGCTTTCTGCGCCAACCCGACGGCAGGTTCGTCTCCTTTGACGCACCGGGAGCGGGGCTGGGCGCCGGTCTCAACGAAGGTACGGTCGCATACAGCATCAATGACTTGGGCGCGATCGCGGGGCAGTTTGAGGACTCGAACCTGGTGTTTCATGGCTTCGTCCGCGATTGTTACGGCTTCTTCACCACGTTTGAAGCCAAAGAAGCGGGTAAAGGCGCCAACCAGGGCACCTTTGCCTTCAGCATCAATCTAGAAGGCGCAATTGCTGGAACCTACGTGGATTCCAACAACACGAACCACGGGTTTGAGCGGTCGCCGGAAGGTGAGATCGTGTCTTTTGATCCGCCGGGGTCGGTCTACACTTACCCGTGCCAGGAGACGTGCATCAACTCCGCGGGTATCGTCACGGGGTTTTATCAGGATGTGAACAACGCGGTTCGCGGCTTCATACGGTACTCTGATGGCAAGATCTTCACGTTCGATGCGCCGGGAGTTGGAACGGGCGCGAACAAAGTCACTATCGCAGCCAGCATCAACCCGCAAGGCGCGATCTCGGGATATTTCCTGGACTCGAACGGCATGGCCCACGGCTTCATCCGTTACGACGAGGGCACCTACAACTACGTTCAGCGATCCGGAGGATGCCAGATTCGGCGTAGGCACGGCTGCGCTTAGCATCAACCCGGAGGACGCAACGGCAGGGGAGTACTTTGACGCAAGCAACACCAGTCACGGGTTCGAACGCACTTCTGATGGCACATTCGCCACAATCGATGCTCCGGGTGCCTCTGGAGGTACTCGCCCGACGATGAACAACAGGTCCGGCGCACTCACTGGGTATTTCTTCGATGCAAACAGCTTGGTCCACGGCTTCCTGTGGGTTCCATGAGCTGGCCGATCGCTTGAGCTTCTTGAAGAGCTCCACCCGCGACGCAGAACACCTCGATGTAGGCAGCTCCGGCAGGGAGAAAGTTTGGCCGGAACAAGGTTCATAGAAGCGCTTTTTGGCCCCATGTGATGCACTGGCGGAAATAGTTGGGGAGGCAGGCACATTCTCGCCAGCTCGGTCGAACAGCGAACTAGTTGAGCGGGGATCCCGGACTCGTTCCAGGCCTTTGTCAAGACCCAGATTTACGCGCTCGATTTTAGGTGCCCGTGATACGATATAGCTCATTTCGAGAAGGAGCCTCATGTACCATTCTTTGAAGCTTCACTTTTGTTGCCTCGCGGTAGCTGCCGTCTGCTGCGCGGATACTTCCAAGTCGCTGTTGATCAGGCATCCCACGGTCAGCCGAGACAAGATCGCCTTTTGCTATGCCGGCGATATCTGGGCCGTGAACCGCGAGGGCGGCGATGCCCAGCGGCTTACCGCGGGCGTTGGCTCGAAGTGCGACCCGTATTTCTCGCCGGATGGCAATTGGATCGCCTTCACGGCGGATTATTACGGCAACCCGGACGTCTTCGTGATTCCGGTGGCGGGCGGCGAACCCCGGCGACTCACCTATCATCCCTCCTTGGATGCCGCCGCCGGATGGAGCCCCGACGGCAAAAGAATCTTGTTTGTCTCTGGACGCTCCAGCAGCACGGACCCGCCCAAACTGTTCTCGGTCCCTTTGGAGGGCGGATACCCGTCGGAACGGCCGTTGCCCATGGCTTCCAGCGGCAATAACTACCTTGACAAATCCAGCGGTCTAAGCCATACTTAAGCATGGCCAAGGAACCGAAAACACTCCAAGAAGCTATCCTACACTTTTCCAATCCGACGGCCTGCCGTGAATACCTTGTAGCGCGGCGCTGGCCGAACGGTGTGGCCTGTCCGCGTTGCGGCTCCGACAAGGTAGCGTTCATGGAAAAGTACAACCGCTGGCAGTGCAACAGCAAGACCCACAAGGATCGCCAGTTTACTTCCAAGACAGGAACCATCTTCGAGGATTCTCCGCTTGGTCTCGACAAGTGGCTTGCGGCAATGTGGCTCATTGTCAATTGCAAGAACGGCGTGAGCAGCTACGAAGTCGCCCGCGATCTGGAAGTTTCGCAGAAGTCGGCTTGGCACATGCTCCATAGAATCCGGCTTGCCATGCAGAACGGAACGACTACTAAGCTGAGCGGCGAAGTTGAAGCCGACGAAACGTTCATCGGCGGCAAGATCGCCAATATGCACCTGGACAAACAGACTCGTGCCAGAATGGGCAAGAAGCGCGTTGGCGGTACCGAAGGTCAAACCGTTGTGATGGGCTTGCTCGACCGGAACACGAAACAGGCTCGCGTGAAAGTCTCGCAGAATAACCGCGCCTTTCACGTTCGCACCAATGTCATTGAGCATGTCGAAAAAGGTTCGAAGGTTTACAGCGACGCGCTGCGCTCTTACCGCAATTTGCCGGTTGATGGCTACGTTCATCAGTTCATCGATCACACTGAGGCGTACGTCAAAGGCGCGGTCCACACGAACGGCTTGGAGAACTTTTGGAGCCTACTGAAGCGATCCTTGAAGGGCAAGTACGTTTCAGTGGAGCCGTTTCATCTACAGGCGTATTGCGATGAGCAAGCATTCCGCTTCAACAACCGCAAGGACATGAGCGACAGTGACCGCTTTGATCTGGCCGTCCGACAGATCGTTGGGAAGCGTTTGACCTGGGCCGAAGTCACCGGCAAGGTGCTGGAATGTCAGACGCGGCCCACTAACTGAGAAGGAAAAGCAACGCCAGGGACGCGGTAAACGGACAAAAATCATTTATAAGTAAAAGTGTTTTAAACGAATGCGCCCCTTTTGTATTTGACACACTCGGTATCGGGTTTACAATAGGGGAGAAGCTAAACCGCTGATGGGACGCCCGCCAAAGCGTCCCGGTGTTTGGTGAGAACTATTACATCCTCATGGTAATCCGGGTTTCCCTCCTAAGTCAAGCTTAAAACCAGACAGGAGAACCGCGCCTGCTCGAAGGAGAATTATGGGAATCACGCCGAAGTATACCCTCGTATGCGATGACATTAGACAGGAGAACAATGGCAAATTTATCGTGGTCGGACTATACATGGGAAACATCACTGTTCCACATGTACCTTTCGTATTACCATCGCTAGCATTTTTTCAAGTGTTCGAATCTGAAAGATCTGGCAACTTTACTTTCAAGATACGTCTTGAACACATGGAAAAAGGAAATGCAATCGTCGAAGGAATGGGGATGATGGGTATTCAACAACCGGGGACCGGAGTCGTGCCTATTCGATTTGCGCCGATTCAATTCCCAGCATTCGGTACGTACAGTTTGAACATGAGTATTGACGGTGATGCGCCGATGGCTCTGACCACTTTCGACGTAATTCAGCAACCCCAACAACCGCAACCAGGATTTAGGCCGCTGTGAGTTCTACACGGTATGAAGCTTCTGGCTTTGGTTCCTCAAAAAGCAAACGTGGCTCCAGTAACGCCTGCTGGCGGGAAGCACTTCCTCCCACCACAACCGCGTATTGAATCCCTGGATTGTAAAAGACTGCGTATGCGAGAGAAGTAGTATTACCTGCCGCCTCTGGCCATGCATTCAACGCGTCAGGCTGAAACCAAGGCCACAGCGCGTTGCCTGCGGACTCTGTTTGCATTTGGAACGGCCCGAGAGGAGTTAGCACCCCGGAAACGCGTCCCTGGACGGCAAATCCCTGTTGTCCCATTTGTGCTGCCACGGAAGTTGCTGGAGCCGTCGGGACCGGCGTGGTTTCTTTCAGGAGATCCCGCAGTCGCTCCTTCATCGTATCGGGGGAAATTGTCTTCACCGCGTAAAGGGCAAGAATCCCCTCAATCAACTCAGCCACACTTCGTGCGTTTTCATCTGCATCCTCAAGCAGAGAGATCAGATTCGCTGGGATATCAACAAGTCCAGTATGTTCATATAGATACGGCGACAGAGTCGCGCGGATTTGTTCAAGGGTAGTCATGACACAATCCAACTTTCAGGCTAGCATACCACAGACACAAGATGAACTGAGAGACAGATTCGTTGCAAATGGCTTAAAAACAACCTTATAGCGGACTACGAATGTGAGGTCGCTGACCCTTACATTGTAGGACTAGCCCACTGGGAAGAAGCGATTGAAGTCCGCAAGGAAAAGTACAAGGATCGTCAAACAGGCAAACGCGTTGCCCTGATTTACTGGAAGAAGAACGGGGAATTGATAGTCAATAGTCTTATTGACGGGGGACTCCGATACGTATGGAATGGCACGCCAGCAACGAAGGATTGGTCCAGCTACAAATCAGAGTTATGATTGACAAAGGATGAAGCCTTCCAACCCACCAATCGACATACCCGGCTGTACGCCCTTCCAAAAGATGGACAACCTGTTCCGCGCCGTCGTAGCCGTCCCGAAGGCTGAGATCGACCGGCGCGAAGAAGAATGGAAACGGGCAAAGAAACGCAAGAAAGCAGCGAAGCGGTTAACGTGAGCCTTCGCGAACAACTGCTGGTTGAAATCGAAACAGCCAGGATGCGTCACGCTTGGGCGAAAGACGAAGTGAAGCATGGCGAACCGTCAGCGGCATTAGTAAAATATCTGCAAGATTAAGAGCAAGAATTGTGGGCATTAAAATCCCGCGCAAGAAAGAAGAAAACGCAACGTTCGTGAAGAAGTATGCGCCTCCTGAACGGCTGCTAACGTCGCTTGGCATATCCGTTACCTGTAAAGAGCAGCGCAGGCTACTTGATCTCTATAAAACTGCTGTGGCAAGCTACTGCGCCGCTGTGAACGACACCGCTGTTACGCGCGGAAGGCTAACAATTGACGATTTCGACCGCTTGCTTGCGCGTACGAAGGATGCAGAACACATTGTCGACCGGGCACGGGAAGCACTCGATAAGCACAAAGCAGAACACGGGTGCTACACCTCGCCTAATCCATGATGGCACCCAGAAAGAAGCTGCGGCTAGTTGTTATTGCAGAACCGGCAGAAGGAACCAGATCGGTCCTGGTGCTGCAAACCGACTCTCCTGGATTCCGTGTCGATGCCGACGTGCCTGATTACTGTTGCGGCAAGTGTGGCAACATCTTATTTCACGGAGTGGACATCAACAGATTCGTCAATGTCGTCGTCCAGTGCCATCCCTGCGGAGCCTTCAACGAAACAATTGTCGCCGATGATAACCGGGTTAATTAGGAGATACTTGCCCACAGGTAATTCGATGCGGCCTGTCACGCCGCTCCAATCATGGCTCTGAATTGTTGGATTTGTCAAAGCAGTTATTGCCCTTCCAGCGGTGCCCTGTCGCCGGACGGTCAGAAAATCGCCTACACGCCAAAATTCCAGTGGCAGGCCGCCTGGAAGCGTTATCGTGGCGGCCAGACCATGGCCATCTGGATCGCGCGGTTGTCCGATTCCCACGTTGAGAAGATTCCCCGCAACAATTCGAACGATTTCAATCCGATGTGGGTAGGAAACCAGGTCTATTTCCTTTCGGACCGGAATGGGCCGGTCAGCCTCTTCGCGTATGACACGCAAACCCACGACGTTGCCGAGGTAGTACAGAATTCGAGTCTGGACTTCAAGTCCGCCGCTGCTGGCGCGGGAGCAATCGTTTATGAGCAGTTCGGTTCGCTGCACCTGTTAGATCTAAACTCCAAGAAGGAGAACACCGTCAGCGTTCGGGTCCCTGGCGAGTTTCCTGAGGTTCTTCCTCACTTCGAGAAGCTAGAGGCCAAACGCATCCTAAACGCCAACCTTTCGCCTACCGGGGCGCGCGCGGTCTTCGAGATACACGGCGAAATCGTCACGGTTCTAGCCGAGAAAGGGGACATACGGAACCTCTCCAACAGCCCGGCGGTGGCGGATCGCGATCCTGCGTGGTCACCCGACGGAAAGCGCATCGCCTGGTTTTCCGATGAGTCGGGCGACTACGCGCTGCACGTTCGCGACCAGAACGGATTGAGCGACGTGACTAAAATCAACCTGGGCAAGCCTCCGTCCTATTTCTACGCGCCGGTGTGGTCGCCGGACAATAAGAAGATCGCCTACACGGATAAACGGCTCAACCTTTGGTACGTGGACTTAGAAAAGGGTGTGCCCGTTACGACAGCCCGTTTCACACCCTCAGCCCTGCCTGGTCGCCGGACAGCAAATGGCTGTCCTATACCAAGCAGTTGGTGAGCCATCTGCACGCCGTGTATATCTACCGTTTGGAAACGGGCAAGAGCAGTCCGGTGACCGACGGATTCAGTGATGCCCTGTATGCCGATTGGGACAAAGGCGGGAAGTTCCTCTACCTCACTGCGAGCACGGACGTGGGATTAGACGTGAGTTGGCTGGATATGTCCAGCATCGACCGCCCAAGCACGCGCAACGCCTACCTGGCCGTGCTGTCGAAGGATGATCCATCGCCGCTAGCGCCGGAGAGCGACGAGGAGAAGGGCGAAGAAGCCAAGAAGGAGGCGTCCAAAGACAAGGATCAGGACAAAGACAAGGCCAAGCCCGGTGACGCCAAGGACAAGCCCAAGGAGCCGCCCGTTGTTAAAATCGACTTCGAGGGCATCGGCCAACGCATTCTCGCATTGCCACTTCCAGCGCGTAATTACCAAGGTTTGTCCGCGGGCAAGGAAGGCGAAGTGTTCCTACAGGAGGGTCCCCCGGTCTTCAAAGGAGAGGGTCCGGCGCCGCTTACCATTCAGAAATTCGACCTGAAAAAGCGGAAGACCGATAAGGTGGTCGATAACGTCACAGCATGGGTTATCTCAGACAACGGCGAGAAGATGCTGTATAAACAGGGCGATCAGTGGCGCATCACGCCCATCGGCGAGCCTCCCAAACCGGACGCGGGGCCGCTGAAGCTGGAGCAAATGGAAGTCTACGTGGATCCGCGCGCGGAGTGGCGGCAGATGTACCACGAAGTCTGGCGCATCGAACGCGACTTCCTGTATGATCCCAATGCCCACGGGCTCGATCTGTCTGCAGCCGAGAAGTTCTATGCGCCGTTCCTAGAAAATGTCTCGACGCGTGGGGACCTGAATTACCTGTTCACCGAGATGCTCGGCAACCTGACGCTTGGGCACGTGTTCCTGGGCGGCGGCGATCGGCCCGAGCCGCCTAAGGTCAAAGTCGGATTGCTGGGCGCCGATTACTCGATCGAGAACGGTCGCTATCGCTTCCGGAAGATCTACGACGGGGAGAACTGGAACCCCGACCTGCGCGCTCCTTTAACGCAGCCGGGTGTCAACGTCAAGTAGGGCGAATACCTTCTGGCTGTAAATGGTCGTGATGCGCGAGGATCGGACGAAGTTTACAGCTTCTTCCAGGAAACGGCCGGCAAACAAGTGGTGCTCAAAGTTGGAGCCGATCCGGTTGGCGCGGGGGCGCGCGAAGTCACCGTAGTGCCGGTGGACGACGAATTCCGGCTGCGCAATCTCGATTGGATCGAATCCAACCGGCGGAAGGTCGACCAGTTGACCGGTGGGCGCGTCGCCTACATAAATCTTCCGGACACTGCTAATGGCGGTTACTCGAACTTCAACCGCTATTTCTTCGCCCAGGTCGGAAAGCAGGCCGCCATTCTGGATGAGCGCTATAACCACGGCGGCGATCTGGCCGATTACATCATCGACCATCTCAGGCGGCCCCTTATGAGCTTGATTACCGCGCGTGAAGGGCACGATTTTTCCAGCCCTAGCGGGGCCATCTATGGGCCCAAGGTGATGATCGTGAATGAATTCGCAGGCTCTGGCGGCGACGCCATGCCCTGGTATTTCCGCAAGGCCGGAATTGGGCCGCTGGTGGGCAACCGCACATGGGGCGGGCTGGTAGGCATCTACGATTATCCAGAGCTTATCGACGGAGGCACCGTCACCGCGCCGCGCGTGGCGATTTACGGTCTGAAGGGAGACTGGGAAGTCGAAAACCACGGCATCACGCCGGACGTCGAGGTGGACATGGATCCCGCGCTCGTGCGCCAGGGACACGATCCACAGCTCGAAAAGGCGGTCGACGTGATCCTGGAAGAGATCAAGAAGAACCCGCTGCCGGAGTACAAGAAACCTGAGTACCCGAATTATCACCAGAGGCTTCCGAGGTAGGGAAAGAACTTCATAGTTAGGATCTCCCACGTGCCGCTTCATCTCTCTGATTGCCTTAGGAGTATTCTTTCCACACCACCTGGCGAAACTGGCGATAGTTTTCCGCGTCGGGCACACCGGCTTTCAGGTTGTGCTGCCTGTTAGCTAATTCCCGATCGGGCGCGTTTACCGAACTATTTGACTCAGGATTTCGAGCAACCTAACATGATTGGATAGTTCCCGTAGGCCGCCAATTATCGGTCAAACCGTCTCACGCTACCGAATTGAATTGTGGAAAGACTGGGCGCAGGCAACAACGGTGATTTGTCGGGGCGTTGTCTGAGACCGCGAGGATGGCTGCTTCGCTCCCTCAAGAAGTATCTTGTCCACGGCGTTCCAATCCACCTCATAACCACGCGCTTCAACATAGTAGCCAGGCAAGTCGCGATCCAACGCAGCCATGAGGGAACCAATTGAAAGCATTCTGCTGCCGAGCGGCGACAACACCAACATCGACCCGCCGAATTGCCGTCGCCTCGCGGAGCAGGTTGGCCGCGTAAAGAACCTGATTCGCCCGCGTGAGGATGTCCCACGCGATGCCGTCCATGAGACGCACGTCGCCGTTGCCCTGCGCGGCGGCGAAGTCGTTGCACCGCTCCGCGATCCCGAGCGAGACGTTGAACACCTGCAACCGCTCCACGCTGATTAGTTTTTCGAGCATTTTTCCTTGAAGGGCGGATAGAACCTCTGTTGGCTTCACTGCGCGAGCGAACCTCATCGGAATGCTCGTGCGATTTTCAGACGTTCTATCCGCTCTGATGACGTTACTTACTAGACCTTTTGTTTGTTCCTGGCTTACCCGACGATGCCCGCTATCCAGATGAGCGCCAACGCCACCACTACTATCGCTACCGAGCCCGCCACTGCCTCCATCGCGTCCCGCCGCCTCTGCCTCGGGGTGCGGTAGTCGGGCGAGTACCAGCCGACGCCGTGCACCTCGTTCTCTCTGAATCTACGCATTGGACTTTGTTCCGCACTTCGCGCACCGCGTGGGCTGAGGGCTGTCCGCGGTGGAGTCGTTGCCGTCCCAATCGTGGATTCCCCCGTGGGGGCATCTCGCCTGAGCCAGCTTCCGCGATTCCATGGAATGGCGAGTACGACAAGGAAATTCAAGACGAAGCTGAAAAATGGAGAGACAAGAAATCTCCGTTTGCCAAACGCTCGGTGGACTGGGATACGGTCAAGAAAGTGGTAATCGCGCTTGGCCTCGGGATCGCGACGGTCGCCGTGGTTATGGCCGCGCTGGCCGACCCCGAGCGGATACCAAGCTAGCGCTCGCGGGCCTTTCTGTCGAAACAATCGAGGCGCTTGCCGCGGCCCTGGGGTTCGCCACCGCGGCGGCCCGTTGAGGTACTTGCTAAGTCTCGCGTCGGTGGAAATACCCGCCGGTTACAATCTGGGTCCCTGGAGCTTGGCCGCCGGTACGAACGGGCATTGCAGAAGCTGTCGAGGAGGCGCCGATAATGAAACGGATTCTATCGGAAGTGGTCCGGCGGAAGGATGGGGTGAGGGGACGGAATGGTCGGGCCGGAGCGCTTCGGATAGAATTCATTGAACGGAGCCGGAACCAATCGCTGGGTATTGAATGGTTTTTTGCGGCTGATTGCGTGGAGTGGAGCAGCTGAAACGGCGGGATGGAAGATGAGTGCGGGGCTTCCAGAGTGGAAAATGCTGGTGCCGATCGGTTGTGGACGGGCTTTCGGCAACTACGGGAACGACGGGAGACAGTGCTTTGCTGAGGCTCCGACCGGAACCAGCTGACCCGAGGACGGGGTACGTAGCGCCGATCATGAGGTGTCCTGAACGGCCGTTGATTCGACGCCGATGAGTTCGATAACGACCAATCGCCCAAGCTTACAGATGGGGCAGGAATGCGGGTCTTCGACGGTGGTGGTGCTGGGTTCAGAATCGATGGGAATGGGCGCGGCGGAGGCGGCGAGCAGAGCGCGGCACTGGAGCAGTTTTTGTTGGCGAACGCGATTGGCGAGGAAGCCGAACTGGCGGATACGTACGAATCCGGAAGGCAGCACGTGGAGCAGGAAGCGGCGGATGAACTCGACCGCATCCAGGGTCATGATCTTAGTGTGGGAATGGTCCGCGTAGTCTTTCCAGTCGAAGCTGACGCGGCCGTTCTCCAAAGCGCGAAGCCGATGGTTGGAGATGGCGACGCGGTGAGTATAGCGAGCCAGATACTTGAGCACGCGCCGAGGTCCCCCGAAGGGCGGCTTAACGTGTACAACCCATTCGAGCTTCGCGGCGGCTTCACACATGGACTGGAACGCCGCCGGTTTGGCCAGATCGCGAAGCTCGCCGGAGAGGTGCAGTTTACCGTTGCGAAAAGCCCTTCCCAGAGATATTAGGAAAAGTTTGCGGAACCGTCGGCTGAGCACCTTATAAGGAAGGAAGAAAGAATCCTTGCGGCAAGCGATCCAGCGGGAGCCATCGGGAGAGAATCCGCCGCCGGGCACGACGCAATGCAGGTGCGGATGAAGATGCAGGTTTTGACCCCAGGTGTGCAGCACGGCAAGAAAGCCGATGGAAGCCCCGAGATGTCTGGGATCGGCGGCAATGGTGAGCAGAGTTTCGGAAGCCGCTTGAAACAGGATGGTATAGATCTGTCTTGGGTTTTGAAGCGCCAGGCGGCCGATCTGCTGGGGGAGCGTGAACGTGACGTGGAAGTAGGGAACGGGCAACAGTTCCGCCTCCCGTTCGACAAGCCACTTGGCGCGGGCCGTGGCCTGGCACTTGGGGCAATTGCGATTGCGACACGAGTTGAATACTTTGACGCGATGTCCGCACCGGTCGCACTCGTACAGATGACCACCCAG
>Ga0302325_10029897_pt1 | contig 11244 bp, 10 predicted proteins | sample Palsa_T0_2_FD_201948 | JGI IMG/M metagenome (GOLD analysis project Ga0302325, IMG submission 201948) | Peat permafrost microbial communities from Stordalen Mire near Abisko, Sweden - Palsa_T0_2 | ecosystem: Environmental > Terrestrial > Soil > Palsa > Peat permafrost | place: Sweden: Abisko...
GGGACAGGCCGCTGGCGCTCACGGTGGAAACGGGCGGCAGCTCGAGGGCAGTCCGCCATGGCCTGCAGCGTCGCGTGTCGGCGAGGCCGCTGACGGCGCGCTCAGCCGCGTCGATTTCAGCCAGCCGAACTTCATGAGCAGCGCCGCAGTCAATTGTCCGCTCTGCGCCAGGTTGCGCGAGAATCGCCTTTTGCAGGAGGCGTTCATGCGCAAGCCGAAGAAGATACTCGTCGTCGACGTGGGTGGAACCAACGTCAAAATACGCGCCACTGGCCAGCGCGCCATGCGCAAGTTCGCCTCCGGCCCGGGGTTCACGCCTGAGGCGATGGTGACGAAGGTGCGCGCGCTCGCACGCAACTGGCGCTACGACGCGCTCAGCATCGGCTATCCGGGAGTGGTGCTGCACGGTAAGCCCGTCGTCGAGCCGCACAACCTTGGCAGCGGCTGGGTGGGATTCGACTTCGATAAGGCTTTCGGCAAGCCCGTGCGTGTCATCAACGACGCGGCGTTGCAGGCGATCGGCAGTTACCGCAGGGGCCGCATGCTGTTCCTGGGCCTGGGCACAGGCCTTGGCTGCGCGCTCATCATTGACGGCATCGTCGAGCCGACCGAGCTTGCGCACCTGCCCTACAAGCACGGGCGCACCTATGAGGAATACGTCGGCGAGCGTGGCCGCAAGCGCCTGGGGACGAAGAAATGGCGCAAGGTGGTGGCCGATGTCACCCAGCGTTTGCGCACGGCCCTCGAAGTTGACGAGGTCGTGATCGGCGGCGGCAATGCGCGCCGCCTGGCGCGGTTGCCGAAAAAAACGCGGCGCGTCACCAATAGTCAGGCGTTCGTCGGCGGAGCGCGCCTGTGGCAGGCGGCCGGCCGTTAGCGAAACAGCACCGCCGCCTTCTGCAGAGTCACCCACACACCCCAGGCGATCGGAATCCACACGGCAGCCCACGCGAGCGGTACGAGCCAGGCGTTGCGGCGCGAGGCCGCCTCGAGCGAGACCGTGTCGCCCTGCGGCTCCTCCGGCCGCACACTGGGCTGCGCCGCGACCGCCGCATCGTCTACCTTCATATAGCGGTCCTGTGCGACGGCATGAATGGCCCAGTTGCACAGGAACCCGACGGCGAGTAGAGCGGCGAGAATGTACATGGTGATGCTGTAGGCCTGGGCGCGTGGCACACCGTGGGCGAGCTGATATTCACGAATGTAGGTGACGAGCACCGGGCCGATAATTCCTGCGGTGGACCAGGCCGTGAGGAGACGCCCGTGGATGGCGCCCACCATCCGGGTCCCGAAGAGATCGGCCAGGTACGCCGGCACCGTCGCAAATCCTCCACCGTACATCGAGAGGATGACGCAAAACGCGGCAACGAAGAGTGCCAGGCTGCCTGCGGCGGCCAGCGACGGAATCGAGGCGTAGAGGGCAATGCCAAGGAGGAAGAACACCATGTAGGTCGCCTTGCGCCCCAGCCGATCCGAGAGCGAGGCCCAGAAGATGCGGCCTGCGATGTTGAAGAGCGATATCAACCCAGTAAAACCCGCCGCGATCGCCGCGATCTTGCCGAGCTGCTCCGGCGTAAGACCCGAGAACGCCACCGGTACCCCGATGAGTCTGCCGCCGAATACCTCCTGCAAGAGCGGCGAGGCCATGGCGAGGATGCCGATGCCGGCGGTGACGTTGAGGCATAACACGCCCCACAGGAGCCAGAACTGCGGCGTGCGCCAGGCGACTTCCAGACTGACGTTCCGATCCGTCTGCAAGGCCCGTTTGGAGGTCGCCGGCTGCCACCCTTCGGGTTTCCAATCTTCAGGCGGCAGGCGATAACTGAGCGCGCCACCCATCATGAACACAAAATAGATCGCGGCAAGTGTAAGAAAGGTCTGCCAGACCCCCACCGAGTCAGGTGTGGCAAAAAACTTCATGAGCCGGTCGGCGAGCGGCGCGCCGATCATCGCCCCGCCGCCGAATCCCATGATGGCCATGCCGGTCGCCATGCCGCGCCGGTCCGGGAACCATTTGATGAGCGTCGAGACCGGCGAGATATAAGCCAGGCCGAGGCCAATGCCGCCAATGACCCCGCACCCCAACCAGATGATCCAGATCTGGTGAGCGATTACGCCCAGCGCGGCGACGACAAGGCCGCCGCACCAGCACAGCGCAGCGACGACGCCACCCTTGCGCGGCCCGCTTCTTTCGAGCCAACCGCCCCAGAGCGCGGCGGCGGAGCCGAGGATTACTATGGCGATGGTAAACGTCCAGGTCAGTAGCGAGATCTTCCAGTCGCAGCTGGTGACCGTGAGCTGCGCGAAAAAGCCCAGATCCTTAGGGCAATCCACCGATTTTGTGATGCCAACCGCCTTCGACAGTGGCAGCCAGAACACCGAGAAGCCGTAGACCATGCCGATACACAGATGTATGGCGAGCGCCGCCGGCGGGACGAGCCAGCGGCTAAATCCGGGTCTTGCGACCGTACGCTCGCGCGAAAGCCATCCGGACGGTGTTGCGGTGTTTGTTGCCATTATTATTTCCCCCAACGCCCGCCTGATGACGGGTCTGCCGGCAGATATTGCCGTGTCCTTCAGAATTCATCTACTGCGCCGTTTGCGCGGCACTGCCCGGGAGTGTCTGGCCAAATACCTGGGTCCAGAATATGACCGACGGGTTCTTCGGATTGACGATATAGCCGACCCCCATGTCAGTGAAGCGCGGATCCATGAGGTTCTGGCAATGCGCCGGGCTATGCAGCCAGCCGGAAACCGCCTCCTCGGGAGTCGCGACGCCGGCGGCAAGGTTCTCCCCGACCGCCCGCCACGCATAGCCCGCGCGGGTGACGCGCGAGGCGGGCGTGCTGCCGTCCGCTCCGGTGTGATCGAAATAATTACCCGTGGCCATATCGAGCGAGTGGGCGAGCGCGGCGTTGCCGAGCGCCAGGGAAAGCTTGAGCGCAGTCGTGGCACTGAAGCTTTTCCCGCCGCAGCGCCTCGGCTGTGCCCTGGCCTCATTGACGAGCTCGAGCACGCGCCGGCTGACGGCGGGGGCGTCCTGCGGCTGCGGCATCTGCAGTGGTGCGGCAAGGACGATCCAGGTGTCGTCCCCGCGACGCGCTATGCCGATCTCGCGTTCCATGGGTTCGGCGAGCTGCGCGCAGAAGTGCTGTTGCAGAAGGCGGGCAGTGGCCAAATCGCCGCCCGGGGTTGCCAGATGGATCGCGGCGGACTCTGCGGCGCTGTAGCCGACGGCGAGGAGCGCCTCGTGCAGGGTTAGTCCGGCGGCCGTACGGCGCGCGGCCTCATCGAGCTTCGGAGCGGGCAAGAGCGGGCGATTGCTGTTCACCCCGCCGCCGCAGCCGCGCAGCCGGATGGCGTTGATGGAGTCGGGCAGCGCGGCATGTGCAGCCGGCGGCTGCGCTGTCAGGGCGAGCAGCAGAACCCCGGCTGCGATGCGCGCGAACCCATTGGGGAAGACTTGCGCAGGGTGCGCAGCGCTCCTGACTTGAGTCAGGCCGCGATGGTCTTTTGATCTGCGAGCAGGCACTCGGCGATCTGCACCGCGTTCAAGGCTGCGCCCTTGAGCAGCTGATCTCCCGCAACGAACATGGCAATGGAGCGCCCCGACGGATCGCTCACGTCCTGGCGGATGCGGCCGACAAGAATCGCATCCTGGCCGGAGGCGTCCTTGGGCATGGGAAAATAGTTTGCCGCCATGTCATCGATGATTTTCACGCCGGGCGCGGCTGCGAGAATCTCGCGCACGCGCGCAGCGCTGATGGGCGCGTCGCATTCGAAGTTCAAGGCGACGCAATGCGCGCGCAGCACCGGCACGCGTACGCAGGTCGCAGTGATGCGAAATGCCGGATCCGCAAAGATCTTGCGCGTTTCCTGGATGACCTTGGTTTCCTCCTCGTTGTAGCCCGTGTCCGCATCGATGCGCGTGTTGTGGCTGAAGAGGTTGAAGGCATAAGGATGCGGCAGGACCTTGTGCGCGTAGGGCCGGTCCTCAAGAAAGGCGCGCGTCGACTCGCGCAGCTCCTCCATGGCCGCGGCGCCGGCGCCCGATGCCGCCTGATAGGTGGACACGATCAGGCGGCGGATGGGGTTCAACTGGTGGATGGGCCACAGCGGCGTGATGGAGATGATCGCGGCGCAGTTGGGATTGGCGATGATGCCGTGATGGGCGCGCGCGGCCGCGGCGTTGATCTCCGGAATCACCAGCGGCACCGTCGGATCCATGCGAAACGCCGAGGAGTTGTCAATGACGAGCGTGCCCTGGCGGGCGGCGAGCGGCGCGTAGCGCTTGGAGATGCTACTGCCCGCGGAGAAGAGCGCAAGATCAACGCCCCGTAAGCTCTGCTCGGCGAGCTCTTCAATCGGCAGCGCGCGGCCGCGGAAGTTGAGGCGCTTGCCCGCCGAGCGCGCGGAGGCGAACAATCTGAGTTCCGCGACGGGAAAGTCGCGCTCTGCAAGGCAGCGCACGAGCTCGACGCCGACGGCGCCGCTCGCGCCGACGACGGCGACCACGAATCCTGAGCCGCTCGTGCCCGGGCGTTGCATGAAGCTGGACATGCGCGCAACGCTAGCGCAGGGGGTTAGGGCTGTAAAGGCGCGTGCGCGTAGGATGCCGCCCAGAGCGCGGGATTCGTGCGCGCGATCACAACATCAAGAGAGTGACTGAACCATGAAGACGATTGATCTCAGCTTCATCACGACCGCCTTCGAGCTGCCGGGCCACCGCATCGTCAGAAACGTCGGAGTCGTGCGCGGCATCGTCGTGCGCTCGCGCAGTCTGATCGGAGCGATCGGCGCCTCGCTGCAGACCCTGCTCGGCGGCAACATCACGCTGTTCACGGCGCTTTGCGAGAAGGCGCGCGCCGACGCTTTCGAATTGCTGCTGGAACACGCCGCCGAGCGCGGCGCCAATGCCATCATCGGCGTGCGCTACGACGCCAACGATGTTGCGGCCGGGGTGACGGAGGTTTTGGCCTACGGGACAGCGGTCATCGTCGAATAAACCGGCCCACCCGCCGCCGCAAAACATCCTCTGCTTTGCAACGGCGAGCGGACCGGGGGAGCAACGGCTACGAAGTTGTCGCGGGGGTGGACGCGGGCGCAGTCCTCTGGTGATTTTGCTGCCACTTGGCCTTGTCCGCCGCAATGATCTGCGGGATCTGTTTGATCTGCGCGGCAGAGAGCACCGCGTAGATCTGCGTCTTCACCGAGCTCATGAGTTCGATGCGCTTCGCCGCATTCGCCTTTTCGGTGGCGAGGAGCGCAGGATAGCCTGCATCCGTCGGCGCGGCCGCGTCCAGAGCTTCATGATTGCTGCGCATGCTGGTGCCGAGCTCCTTAAACTGGGGCTTCGCTGCGGCAAAGATGCTCTTCACCTGCGTCTGCTGCTCGGCGCTGAGATTCAGCTGCTTCAGCACATGCATGAAGTGGGCGCCGCGTCCGTGATGGTGCCAGTGTCCACTGGCGGCTGGCGGGCTAGTCGTATCGGGCGAAGTCGCCGCGTGCACTGCCACTGCCGCAAGGCCGGCGGATGCCAGCGCCGCGATTACAATTGCACGGGTGCGGTTCATGGCTTGAGATGGCCTGTTCATCAATATCTCCTGATAGGGTCGCGTCGACCACGCTAATTAGAGCAGATGCTTGGCCGGGAGTTGCGCGCAGCAAGGCACTGCAGCGCATAAGAATTGTAAAGAACCCTTGGCATCCCACCAGATCGAGGATAATGACAGGATGATGATGTTGACAGATTCCGCTGCCGCGCCCGCGAAGCCAGTATTGTTGATAGTGGATGACGATCAGGAGCTGTGCTCCTTGCTCGTGGAATATTTGACGCCGGAGGGATTTGCGGTGGAGCTGCTCGGCAATGGGGCCGCAGCGCTCGAGCGTCTCGCGAAGTCCTCACCCGACTTGGTGGTGCTTGATGTCATGCTGCCGGAGCTGTCCGGATTTGAAGTCCTGCGGCGCATCCGTGCGACGAGCGCGGTGCCGGTCATCATGTTGACGGCGCGCGGCGAGGAGGTGGACCGGGTGGTGGGCCTTGAGATGGGCGCCGACGATTACCTGTCGAAGCCCTTCAGCCCGCGCGAACTCGTCGCCCGCATCAAGGCGGTGCTGCGCCGCAGTGTCGGGGATGGCGGTCCGGTGACGTCCGCAACTTCGGTGCAGTGGGGGCCGCTCAGAATCGATCTGCGGGCGCGCTGCGCGGTGGTCAATGAGCACGACCTTGAATTGACCGGCGCCGAGATGCGCATCCTCGAGCAGCTGATGCGCGCGGATGCCAAGCCCGTGACGCGCGAAGAGTTGATGACGCGGGCTTTGGGGCGGCGCCTGCTGCCAACGGATCGCAGCCTCGACACTCACGTCAGTAACCTGCGGCGTAAGCTTGCGAAGTACACCGATCGGGTCACGCTGCAAAGCGTGCGCGGTACGGGCTACGCGCTTGCGCTGACGAGCGCGCGCGGAGCAGCCGGCGCAGACGCTTGAGCCGCCGCCGTGCATTCACTTTTCTGGCGCATCTTTCTCACCTTTTGGCTCGCGCTTGCGCTCATTCTCGTGGGCACCGTGACGGTCGCCGTGGATGCGGCCCTCAAATGGAGGAATGAACGGCCCTCGCTTCCCTATCAGGAGATCTACTCCCGGGCCGCTCAGATTTTCGAGGCGGGCGGCGGTGACGCTCTGAAGCAATGGGTCGAGGATTTAAGTCCGCCGGCGCTGCGTGCACGCACCTTTGTGCTCGACTCCACTGGCCATGACCTGCTCGACCGCCCACTGCCGCCGCCCTATCCCGGAACCAACCGCGAGGGCGCGCCGACGCGCACGCGCTCGCCGACGGAGCCGATCGGCCGCTCTTTGATGCTGGTGGGTCCCGACGGCAAAGCATTTCGCGTGGTCGTCGTCACGCCGCCGTATCGCGGGCCGCCGCGGCGATTTGGCGAGCTTGAGCTTCCGGGAGTGCGTGCGGCAACCTTGATCATCGCCCTGGTGGTGAGCGCGGTGGTATGCTTTCTTCTCGCCCGCTACCTCACCGCACCCGTGGATCGGCTGCGCGATGCGACGCAGCGCATCGCCGCCGGGGATTTGAACGTACGCGTGCTGCCGAGCCTCAGGGGCAGAAAAGATGACCTGGGGCTCCTCGCTGCGGATTTCGATGCGATGGCCGAGCGCGTGCGCAGCCTGCTTGAGTCGAAGCATCAGTTGCTGCGCGACGTCTCCCACGAGCTGCGCTCGCCGCTTGCGCGTCTGCAGCTCGCCCTGTCGCTCGCGCAGCGCGGCGACAGCGGTGCGGCGGAGAATCTCGCGCGCATCGGCCGCGAAGCCGACCGTCTCGAGCAGCTGATTGCGCGCGCCCTCTTGCTCGCGCGACTCGAGCGTCCCGCGCTCGACGCGCAAAGCGAACGCGTCGATATCGCGCAGCTGCTCGGGGAGATCGTGGCGGACGTCGCCATCGAGGCCGACGTGCGCCGTGCGCGCGTCGAGCTCAGCACGGCGGGCACGCTCGAAGTCATGGGCGATCGCGAAGCGCTGCGCAGCGCCTTTGAGAATGTGCTGCGCAATGCCGTGCGCTACAGTCCGGTGGGCTCGCAGCTGCAGGTGCGCGCGCAGCGCAGTGCCATGTCGGTCGAGGTTGTGATCGAGGATCAGGGACCTGGGGTGCCGGAGAAGGATTTGAAGCTCATCTTCGAGCCGTTTTATCGTGTTGATGCAGCACGTGATCGCGCCGAAGGCGGCGAGGGGCTCGGGCTTGCGATTGCCGCGCGCGCGATTGCACTTCACCACGGTACGATCGATGCGCGCAACCTCAGTGCGACGGGGCTTGCGGTGCGGATTACTCTGCCAGCGCTGGCGTGAAAAGAAAAAGCCGCCCTTGCGGGCGGCTTCCGACGGCGGTCCAAGACTACAGGCGGCGATCATCGAGTCTCAGGGGGGGAGAAGAGACCTCGCGTCGAACGCCACGCCGGGACAAATCATTGCATTCGTTCAGTGTGACCGTTGGTGCAGCGCAAAGTTGGGCACATTGATGCTTCTTTAGAGTTCTTGAGCTTTTGAAGGAGCGCCGGTTAAATGTCGGTTACATGAATGACAAATCGGCACTCCTCGAGCAACTGCGCCTGCACCGCGGCGATGCCGCAGCCGCAACCCGCGGCGGCGCCATCAAGTGGATCGGCGCCGGCGCGGCCGCGCTCGCGCTCGTCGGGGTGGGCGCATGGCTCCTCCTCGGCAGGGCGGGCGGTGCGGCGGTGCGCGTCGCGGTTGCGCAGGACTCGAGCGGCGGCGCGGCGACGAGCGCGGCGTCGCTTCTGGATGCTTCGGGTTACGTCGTCGCGCGTCGCGCGGCTACCGTGTCGTCCAAGATCACAGGCAAAGTGCTCGACGTATTGATTGAGGAAGGCCAGCGGGTCGCGGCCAATGAAGTGCTCGCACGCCTGGATGACTCCAATGCGCGGGCGCGCCTGCAGCAGGCGGGGGCGCAGATCGCCCAGGCGGAGGCGAATCTGCAAGCCACCCAGACGGCGCTCAACGATGCGCGTCCCATCTATCACCGCGAGGAGCAGGAACGCGCGCAGGCCCTCATCAGCGCACAGGACTTCGATGCCGCGAAGGCAACCTACAACGCCGCCGCGGCCGCATTTGAAGTCGCCGAGCGCGCGGTGGCCGTCGCCCGCGCAAGCCTCGTCGTAGCGCAGCGCGACGAGGACGACACCGTGGTGCGCGCGCCCTTCGCGGGTGTCGTCACGGTGAAGGCCGCGCAGCCTGGCGAAATGGTTTCGCCCATCTCTGCCGGCGGGGGTTTTACGCGCACCGGCATCGGCACCGTCGTCGACATGGATTCGCTCGAGGTCGAAGTCGACGTGAACGAGAATTTCATTACGCGCGTACGCCCCGGCCAGCCGGTGACCATCCGCCTGAATGCGTATCCCGACTGGGAGATTCCCGGCGCAGTGATTGCCATCATCCCGACCGCCGATCGCTCCAAGGCCACCGTCAAAGTGCGTGTCGCCTTCAAACGGCGCGATGAGCGGGTACTTCCGGAGATGGGCGCCCGCGTATCGTTCCTGCAGGATGCGGTGACTGATGCGGCGCGCGCTCCGGCGCGCCACGCCGTCATTGTGCCGGTAGATGCGGTCGAGGTGAACGGCGCCATAGGGCGCGTGTTTGTGCTGCAGAATGGCAAGGTTGAGGAGCGCGCCGTCAAGCTCGGCGCGCAGTCCGCGCAGGGGCAGCTCGTCCTTTCCGGAATTGACGCCGGCGCGAAGCTCGCCATCGCCGTCAGCGGCAAATTGACTGACGGCGAAAAAGTGCGGATCGAGCCGCCATGAGGGAGTCGCAGATGCCCATGATTGTCTCGCTCAAGAACATCGTCAAACGCTACACGCGCGGCAAGCAAAGCGTGGAGGTGCTGCACCACCTCAACCTGGAAATTCCGCAGGGGGAATTCCTCGCCCTGATGGGTCCGTCGGGATCGGGCAAGACGACGCTGCTGAATCTGATCGGCGGACTTGACCGGCCCACCGAGGGCGAAGTGACCGTCGCCGGAGAGCGCATCGACCGGCTATCGGGCGGTGCGCTTGCCAGATGGCGCGCGCGGCACGTCGGCTTCGTATTTCAGTTTTACAATCTCATGCCCATGCTGACGGCAGAAAGAAACATCGAACTGCCGCTGCTGTTGACCCAACTGTCGCGCGCCGAGCGCAGGCAGAACGTTGCGGCGGCCCTGGAAATCGTCGGGCTCGCCGATCGCGCCCGCCACAAGCCAAGCGAGCTCTCCGGCGGCCAGCAGCAGCGCGTAGCGATCGCGCGCGCACTCGTCGCGGATCCGACGCTCTTGGTGTGCGACGAGCCGACCGGGGATCTGGACCGCACCACCGCCGATGAAATTCTCGGCCTGCTGCAAACTCTCAACCGCGCGCAGCATAAGACCGTGATCGTGGTCACCCACGATCAGAAGGCCGCCGACTTTGCCTCGCGGCAACTGCATGTCGACAAGGGCACCCTCACAGACGCGGCGAGCCTGTCATGAAATTCCTGCCGCTGCTGTGGGCGGGCCTGTGGCGCAAGCGCACCCGCACGATCTTCACCTTGCTCTCCATCGTCGTCGCGTTCGTGCTGTTCGGCATGCTGCAGGGGGTGAACGCGGTGTTCAACAATGCATTGAACGCCTCCGCGGTCGATCGGCTGAACGTGGTGAGCCGCATCAGCTTCACCGAATCGCTGCCCTTCAGCTACCTCGCCCAGATCCAGTCGCTGCCGGGTGTCGCCGGCGTCGCGCACCAAAGCTGGTTCGGCACCTACTATCAGGATCCGAAGAATTTCGTCTTTTCCTTTCCAGTGGACCCGGTGCTGTTTTTCCCCCTGTATCCGGAGCTGCAGCTGCCGCAGGATCAACTGGCGGCCCTGGTGAGCACGCGCACCGGCGCGGTCGTCGGGCGCGAGCTTGCCAAAAAATACGGCTGGAAAATCGGCGACCGTGTGCCCTTGCATTCGGTGATCTGGACCCAGGCGAACGGCAGCTCGGACTGGAACTTCGACATCGTCGGCATCTATGACGCACCGAACGACCCCAACCAGGCGGTGAGCTTCTTCTTCAACTACAGCTACTTCGACGAAGCGCGCAGCTTCAGCAAGGGCACCGTCGGCTGGTACATCGTCAAGGTGAAGGACCCGAAAGCGGCCATGCAAGTTGCGGCCGCGATAGACAAGCGCTTCGCTAACTCAGCAGATGAAACCAAGACTCAGACCGAAAAGGAATTTGCGCAGTCGTTCATCAAGCAGCAGGGGGACATCAGCTTCATCGTGACGTCGATCCTGGGCGCGGTGTTCTTTACGCTATTGTTTCTGACCGGCAACACCATGATGCAATCGGTGCGCGAACGCGTGCCGGAGCTGGCGGTGCTGAAGACTCTCGGCTTTACCGATGGCGCAGTGGTTGCGCTGATTCTTGCCGAGGCGCTGGTGCTGAGCCTGGTCGCGGCGCTCCTCGGGCTTGCCATCGCCGCGGGCATTTTCCCGGCGCTGAAGAGCATCATCGGGGAGGCGCGGCTGCCCGCGAACGTGGTCTCCTTAGGCATCGGCGTCGCCGTGCTGCTCGCGCTGTGCACCGGCTTGCCGCCTGCCTGGCGTACCACACGACTCAACATCATCGATGCGCTTGCCGGGCGTTAGCAGGTCACTGCCATGAACATGCTAAGACAGATTCGCGCCGTCACCTGGATGAACCTCAGCAGCATTCCGCAGCGCTTCGGC